>Ga0070729_10002137_pt1 | contig 26618 bp, 14 predicted proteins | sample tdDd472_FD_66725 | JGI IMG/M metagenome (GOLD analysis project Ga0070729, IMG submission 66725) | Marine sediment microbial communities from the Atlantic coast under amendment with organic carbon and nitrate - tdDd47.2 | ecosystem: Environmental > Aquatic > Marine > Coastal > Sediment | place... | reverse complement strand
CATTGATCGCCACGGATGCAGTCTTCTGTGGTTTCAAATCAATTCCATTCGATCGCCCATGTGTTTACAAAAGAGAGGTATATATAACTCGTAATTGGTATTCTTAAAGGAAACCGAGATATTGTTTGTAGCTTTCAAAACCAGCTTAATCCTCCTGTTGCTTACTTTAATCTGGGAAACCTCATTGAAAGAGATTTTTTGCTTTTTATAGCCTAATTGCCTTTGTGTCGCATCAAAAACAAAAGGTGCAGCAGTAAATGAATCGGCAGTTGTGTTTTCCATTTCCAAGCCACTATGTATAATGTTTTTTATCACTTTGGGGAAATCATCCTGATTATAAAAGCTATCCCTGTACCAGGTTTGGGGTTTGAAAAGTTTTCGGGAGAACAAGAGCATAGATGCCAACGGGATAGGGCTTATTATCAATATAAAATCTAGGTTTCCTGAACCAAAAAATGTATCATAGATACAATAAAGATAAAAGATTAAGCCAGCCATCAAAAAGCTCAGTTTTCGAGTTCCATCTTTCTTATCCTTTGTTTTTATTTCATTTGATTTTGCCAAAAGACTGGAAAGCGTACTCTCTTGCTCTTTTGAAAAGCGGAGTGATTTGACCAGGAAAAGCCTCAGGTCATTCATAGCGACTGATTGGTCGAACTTTAACAAAAACCAGCCGTATTTCTTGATTCCCATCAACCTTCCATTCAAGGCAATCCCAATGATATCCTGGAAGGAGACCGTACCGGGAATCTTGAAATTTTCATTTATTATGTGACTTATTCTTTTCAATTCTTCGGGTAAAACTTCTATTTCCAGGTAATCCTGATAAAGGATCATTTTTGCGCTAAGGGATACCACCTTTTTCAATAAAACCTTCCCTTTATCAGTGTATTGATTCTCTCGGAGTTCGAGAAAGTTATGTTGAACGATCTGGATTGGAAGTGCTATAGAGCCTTCTTCAAAAATCTTTTTGCTAAAGTCATTGATCAGGTCTGTTTTCGATTCTCTATACTGTGTTTGATTGACAAGTGTTTCCAGTATATATTCTTCACTTTCACCCAATGCTTTCCCGTCGTATTTTTGCTGCAATACTTTTTCCAGAAAAAAGGTGCCGGCATCCTTAGCACTTAATGTTTCAAGGTGCCGGCAGTATCTAATAGCACTTTGATGGTGCCCTTTGGTATAGCTGTTGATTATATTAAAGGAGATCCCGGGAATATTATTCTGATCCTCAAGGAGTAGTTCCTTTGCTACCGTTTTCGCTTTTTCCAATTGATTGTTTCTCCAATACCAACTCAGCAGGTATTCCTGTTCGATTTTATTTTTTCGTTTCTTTTCATGAAGGGATTCTATCCAATGATTAAATCTTTTTGCCTTGACTATGGATCCGGAAATTAAAAGATCTCGCACTGGTAATTTAGCTCCGATCTGAATAAGAAAACCTGCACCCAATATTATTATCAAAGTGGCTATAGCTATTGTGAAAAATTTTTCCCAAAAAACCATATCACTGTAATCTGAATCCCTTTCTAAAACAACCCCAAAAAACAGCTGTATAAGGAGATAAACTAAAAATATTGCCCCCACGGCAATGCGGCCATCTCTAAACGTCAATATAAATTTCGATCTTATTAAGGGAACACCTTCCAGGTCTTCTAGTACTTCCCGGAAATTTCGATATCGTTCAGATTTTTTCTTGCGTAAACATTTCATGATCACATAACTGAGCTTAGCTGGGATTTTTGGATTTAGGTGATGGGGGAAATCTACCTCCAGTAGAAGCATCTTACCGCCGAGCTCTTCCAAGGTTTTCGATTGGTAAGGATGCTCACCGGTCAAAACCTTATACAAGGTTGTGCCGAAAGACCAAATATCAGTTTGCTTGTTGCACTCTCCGGCCAGTTGTTCCGGAGCCATATAACTGTAACTACCCGCTACTATTTTAGCATGAGGATTATAACTAATGGGGCCAGAGGCGCCAAAATCCAAGATTTTGACCGTCTGGTTTGGTTGGGTAATAAAGACATTGGCCGGTTTTAGATCTCTATGAATTATACCCTCCTTCCCCTGTTCGTGTGCGTGTTGCAGGCCGGATGCCAGTTCACGAGCTATCCGTAGCATCTCACCTGAACTGAGGTTTTCACCTTTGATCTTATCCAAAGGTGCACCACTTAAATAATCCATCACCATATAGACCCTCCCTTCTAGTTCGTCCATCCCAAATTCATCAATGATATTAGGATGCTCTACCTGCTGCATTAAGTCGTACTCTGCGCGAGCGTAATTACCCTGGCCTACATGGTAGAATTTAATAGCATAAAAGCGGCCTTCTTTTTCGGCTTTCCAGACGGTTCCCGAAGTCCCGCTTCCAAGTTCTTTAAGGATCGTATAATCTTTTATTTTAGTATTAGGCTTTAAACGTATCATAATACAGTTGTATAGTTTCTGAAGGGAACGCATCCAGGTTAGAATCTTGACCTGACAAAATGACTTAGAGGCCAAGTCCATACACGTTTCAATACATTCAATTGGCAAGCTGGCAAAGGGTTGCCAGTGGTTTAAGGGTTCCTCTTTTGAAGAAATATTATGAATCGAGACTACCTTTACTTTATCACCCGAACGGTGAATTCAACCTCATCTAGCCACAGCGTACCATCTTCAGAAAGTGGCATTTGACTGATACGTTTCTTGCTGCTTAAAGCATCCTTTTTACTTTTCCAGAAAGTGAAGTTTGTACTATTCTCATCCGAGAGCATCATTTGATCACCCTGGCGATATATCCGGCCATGCCGGCGAGATACGCCATTATCCAAAATAACGACTTGACAGCTTGGATGACGCCCTAATAAAATGGAACCGCTTTCTATCCTGAGTATACCATTGAGATTTTGCACCCGTTTGTCATTCGTTTCAATCTCTACGGCATCTACCCTAGCGTAGGCAGAACCAATGGTACTAGTCTCTTTGGCTATTGTTTCATCTAATTGGAAATCAGCTCCACCAATAGTTTTTACATCTTTAGCCAGGGTTTCGTCCAATTGTTCTGGAAAAGGCATATGCCAGGCTACATCTGAAACATCCTGATAATATAATCCCCAGGGAAAGGCCTCCTCCTTATCCAATTGCATTACTAATCCGCGGGTAATTACTTTGACTTGTACTGACGCAAAGGTCATCGAAGAATGATCATTTTGCAGAAAGGACACGGCCATATCAAAGGCTGCCTTAATCGTATGCCCACCGGCCATGCTTTGGTAAAACATTTTGGCAAATACCACGGCATTCTGATCTTCGATTAAAGCAGTGGTGGCAATGACTGTCCGGACGCCACTTCGGTGCAAGACCTCTACTTGTTCGCGATTGGCACAACCGTTCAGAAAGACCAATTGAAGATAGGGCAGCTTCCCAAGTAAGGTGCCCAAGCTTTTCTTTTTAGCCATCGTGTCTTGTAATTTCAGGCCATCACCATTAGAATGCCCACTGAAATGAAAAATGGCTAATTTCTGACGTGATCGATTAATATCCTTATAAATATCTTCGAGTGAAGTATTCCCTAAAGAACGAAACTCTATCCGGTCATCGTCATGGGCCGCGGCGAGTTCATTCCGCACTTCTTTTTCTTCTGCTCCCAGCCTTAAGCTATTTTGGGCATCATTGGCTAAAGCCATTAAGATCAGGGGTCTTCCTGGAGTCATAATAAAGTGTCTTTTTGAGCTAGAAGTGTATCGAATCTAATCTCCTTACAAAAATAAAGGTAATAATGCCCCTCATCAACCACATTTTGATGTGGCTTTGAAATTCAACCCTCAGCTGTATTGAAGCTGTTTGATAGTACTACCCGAAGATTATGAGGCTGTGTTTTTTGTAGGTGGTAAAGGAGCCATGTTCGACTTTCCGGATGGAATCCCCAAAAAATTATGAATCATGAATTTTCGCAGAGCTGGAACCTTTTATCGCAAAAGCTAAGAGCTTTTTACGCTCCCACCATTCACTCTCCAATGTAATTAAATGAATATTTTCTTGCGGCACAGAAAGGGGTTCTCTTTCGCAGCAATCCATGGCCATCACATTATTATCCGAAAGTCTACCAAATTTTCGGCGCTGGCCCCATAGTTAATGCTAAGGTGCCACCACTAGTGATTTCTTCATGCGTAAGATAGAACCGCTCTAGTACTTTACCATTTAATTCAATCTTCTGGATGTATATATTCTCTGGGGAATTATTTTTGGCCAGGATCCTGAACTGCTTACCAGCATAATATTTCTGGTCTAGTTTTAATACAATTTCGTTAAATACAGGGCTGGTAATTTCATACTTATTGTCGCCAGGGCAGATCGGATGAAGACCTATAGCTGCTAAAATGTACCAGGCGGACATCTGTCCTACGTCTTCATTCCCACATAGCCCGTATGGCCCCGTCCCATAGGCATTGGCACAGATTTCTCGGGTCCATTTTTGCGTGAGGTGGGGCTGGCCGGCGATGTTAAACATAAAAGGTACGTGGTGGACTGGCTCATTAGGGTGGTTATAATGATTATTCCATAGAAAATCTTCCGGCGTCTGTTCGAAAAATGAAATCAAAGTATCCCTAAATGCTTGTGCTCCGCCCATCAATTGCTGAAGGCCCGCAATATCATGGGGCACAAACCAGCCTTGCTGAAAAGGGTTGCTCTCAATACAGCCCTGGCCATGAACGGTCTTTCCTTTCCAATCCGACCAATTACCCAAGCTGTCCCTGGCTCTAAACCAGTTGACCTCATCATTCCAAATGTTTTTATAGTTCTTTCCTTTTTCCAGGTAGGTTTTGGAAATTTCCTTTTTGCCCAGGCTTTCTGCAAAAGTCCCTATTGCCCAGTCGGTATAAGCGTATTCTAGGGTTTTTGATATATTTTTATGGGTATAGCCCAATGTCCCATTACCGGTGTTGTCGACCGTATTCTTTGCGTAAGTAAAAGCTTTTTCTACATTGTAATTGCGAATACCTTTTTGATAGGCATCATTAATGACTGATACGGCAGGGTTGCCTATCATACAGCCAGAATAAGCATTCAGGAGTTCCCATCGGGGCAGGTATTCCCTTCCGCTCAGTTCAGCCATTTGCAGCAGGGAATTGACTTCATCATTGACCAGCTCAGGATTAATGATGGTTTGCAATGGAAACTGAGATCGAAAGACATCCCACCCGCTAAAAATTGTACGGTAAGTAAAGTCGTCCGTTTGGTGTACTTTTTTATCTGCTCCGACATAATTCCCATTGACATCTGAAAAAGTCCTGGGATCGATCATGGTATGGTAAAGGGCGGTATAAAAGATGGTTTTTTCCGCCTCAGAACCGCCACTCACCGAGATTTTTTCCATGGCTTTATTCCAAGCGTTTCGAGCATTTTGTCTTACGACTTCAAAATCCCAATGGGGAATGTCATGTTCTAGGTTGGCTTTGGCTCCCTCGATATCCACAAAGGAAATGCCGCTTTTTACCAATACCTCCTCATTACCATCGGTTTCAAATTCGGTATAAAACCCCAGGTGTTCCCCTTGCATTTTGTCCACACTTTCAAAAACGGTAGCCTCCTTTATGGCGTTCTGATAATCCTCTTTCTTGATGAATCGCATCTTTCTGGGAACATCAGGTAAATCTGCACTCCATATCCCATACTGCTTCAAGGGCTTACTAAATTGGCAGTAGAAGTAGACGACGTAATCCGCATTACCGGCACCGGCACCCCATCCTCCCCCTTCTGGTGGGCATTTCATCCAACCAGCAATGGTATGCTCATCTACGACTTCAATATACTGTTCGGTTGAAGTGCCTCCAACGCGCCTTGCCAAATCGATTTGAATCCTTGATTTTTCATTTTTAGGATAGGTCAACCTCATTATCCCTGCACGCTGAGCGGCTGTAAGTTCTACTTTGACCTTATAATCTGCTAGTTCTACCGCATAGTAACCCGCCTCGGTCATTTCAGTGTCATGGCTATATCGCGAGCGATATCCTTCTTCTGGTTGCTCGGGAACACCGCGGTTTTTATACAAGGGTCCCGTGGTTGGGGTAACTAAAAAATTGCCCAAATCTCCAAACCAACCCACGCCACTCATATGGGTAAAACTAAAACCTTCTAGGGTGGGGTGCTCATAGGAATAACCAGAACCATTATCGCCACCAGAATAGGTATCAGGGCTTAATTGAACCAATCCGAAGGGGGTCGTTGCGCCTGGAAATGTTTTGCCAAAACCATGGGCATCTTTCGACTTTTTCCCATAGGTCACTGTACCAATACTAGGGTCGATATAATCAACTGGCTGTATGCTGTTATTCAATGATGTGCAACTACAACATAAAAGTAGAAGTACTGTTCTCACGATAATTTTCATAGGACTTATTTTAGCCTTAGTTCTACTATATTCCCTAAAAGATCTCCTTTGTTATTGAAAAGGCCGGCTTTTAAAAGCGTTCTGGTTTCAGTCGTAAAGGCTTTATCATACTTGCTACTCTTCACGGTCGGCTCAGTACCATCCAGCGTATAGTAAATATGATGCCCTACCGTTTCCGTTTTTAGGTAAACAATGGCTTGGCTATGCAACTGGTCGATGGCATAAGCCGGATAAACGCTAAAGAGACTTTTGGATACGTTGATTCCTTTTTGGTGCAATGCCTTGAAATGATAGTCCTCCAAAGCCCCTTGAAACCTTTCCCATTTCTTGAGATCTGGCTTACTCCATGACACCTCTGCACTGGCCAAAGCCCTTGGATATAGCATATACTCACAATGCGCCTGGGTAGGCGTAAACTCTGCCCATAAACTGGCTTGGTTGCCCAACATCAATTCTCTTTGAGCCTTTGTCAGTTCTACCGGAACAGGCTCGTGATTGTACACTTTGGAAAGGGGTAATACGACATTTGGACCTTCTGGTTCTGTAATAGTTGGACCTTGCACCTGGCTGATATAGGAATACTTATAGGAGGTCATTATTGTTGGATACCCTTCTTGCGGAGCCGTGATTTGTGGCGTATATCTACCTCTCCTCCAAGCCATGATAGTGGCTCCCGGAGCACCATTCCCACTTAGAATTTCATCCCAGCCAATCATGGTTTTTCCCTGGTTTTTTACCAACTGATGAATGCGTTGGATAAAATAACTTTGCAACTCCTCTTCGTCTTCTAAATGCTTATCAGTTTTTACCTTTTGGCAGTAAGAACACTTCTTCCAATTTGATTTATTGCATTCATCTCCACCAATGTGTAAATACTCAGAGGGAAATAAACTAGCTACCTCTTCTATTACGTCTGCCAAAAAGGAATAGGTTGTTTCTTTGCCTGCACAGACCGCATTATCGGGGGCTTTGCCTCCCACGGCCACCTCAAAATTGGCTACCGGATTATCATGGCAGAAAAGCGCCGGATAGGAGGCCACCAAAGCCTTACTATGTCCAGGAATGTCTATTTCTGGGATAATTTCCACATTCCGAGCTTTTGCATAAGCGATAACTTCCTTGATGTCTTCTTGTGTATAAAACCCGCCTACAGTTTTGGGCTCTTCGGCGGTTGCTTTTTCCCTTTTCCACCAGGGTATGCCACTTCTATCCGCGCGCCATGCGCCCTTTTGAGTCAATTTGGGATATTTCTTGACCTCTATTCGCCAGCCCTGATCATCCGTTAAGTGCCAATGAAATTTATTGATCTTATAGGAGGATAATACATCAATCTGTTTTAGGATAAAATCCTTGGGTTGAAAATGCCTGGACACGTCCAACATAATCCCCCGCCAACGAAACCGTGGGTTGTCCTTAACCTCCATTGTTGGTATGCGTATGGAACCGGATTTTTCCAAGGGAAAGCTCTGACGCAAGGTCTGAAAACCATTAAATAGCCCCCCATACGCTTTAGCGGTAATGGTGATGGTTTCGGGAGTAACAGACAATATGTAGCCATCCTCTTTGATAGGAGACTTGCTATCTAACTTAAAAAGAATTTGATTTTTCGCCTCCCCCTCCAAGCCTTGTGTGATGCTTGGGGAAAAGCCGAGATCGCTTGCCAATTTTTCCTCTAGATAAGGCTTCAGGCTGGTGTAAACCCGATTGGGAAGTACAATTTCGGTTTGTTCGTTCAAATCAAATTCGCTTTGGGTGTACACCACTGATTCTGGTATGGGGATAAAGGGAATTTGGTGCTGTTGAGCACTGGTGAAGGAACAAGAACAAATTATTAAAACAAGTGAGAATTGAATATTTGTGAGAATCGACTTGGTTTTACTTTCTTTCATCTTTTACCGTCTTTTTATGACAAATGGCTTAGTTAGTACGCTATAAAATAAGTGCTAAGGAGTGCTCAGTACAGCAATTCCCCAAACCTTGAAAAAGCGGAAATCGGAAGTCGGAATCTCGGTTGGGCTAGGCTAGCTTTCCAATTTCCTCCTTCCGATTTCCGCTTTTTCAATATCGTTTGGCTCATTTCTGTTACATTTTTAGGCGTGAATACCTTACATGAAACCGCTATACTCCGTAACTGCTCATGCAAAGTGAGTACTACAGGTTTTACCGCAATTCTCCGTTAAACTTATAGCGACTCCCTTCACGAGTGGGAAACTCAACGGATTTCCCTTGGTAAGTCAACTTACAATTTCCTCCCTTTTTAGATAGTACTTCGACAGAAAACAATTTGGCATCCTTCCACTCCAGTGATAGTTCGAAGGCTCCTCTTGCCACCAGCCCGGAAATTTTACCGTTGGGGAGTGCATCTGGTAGGGCGGGCAGTAGGTCTATTTTACCTAAATGGCTTTGGACAAACATCTCCAAGATACCAGCCGCACCACCAAAATTGCCATCAATCTGGAAAGGCGGATGAGCATCAAAAAGATTGGGGTAAGAACCTCCTCCGGTTTTTCGCCCAGGCGCCTCCGCGGGGCTCAGTAAGCGATGCAATAACTTGTAGGATCGATTGCCATCTTTGAATCTGGCCCAAAAATTGATTTTCCAGGCCAAACTCCATCCCGTACCATTATCACCTCTATATTCTAAAGACTGTCTGGCCGCCTTCATCAAGTCCGGAGTTTGTTCCCAGTTGATTTCATTTCCTGGATGCACCGCCCACAAATGCGAGACATGCCTATGGTGGTTATCGGGGTCGTCTTTATCTGTCATCCATTCTTGTAATTGCCCATGCTTGCCAATCTGATTGGGGGCTATTTGCGGCAATAGCGCTGCTAGTTCTTTGGCAAAGGCTTCCTCTACTTCCAGGATTTTAGCCGACGCTATGACGACCCTGAATAAGGCCCTGATCAATTGATGATCCATAGTGGGGCCGGCCACCAATCCTCCTATTTCAGGAGAATTGGAGGGTGAACTGATCAAATACCCAGTCGTTGGGTCTTTGTATAAAACTTGCGCATAGAAACGGGCAGATTGTTGTAAGATGGGAAAATACGCTTTTAAAAAATCCTTGTCTAGTGTAAAGAGATAGTGTTCCCATATGTGCGAACTCAACCAAGCGCCTCCGCCCAACCAGATGCCATGATGGGAGGCATTTACAGGAGCCGCACCGCGCCAAATATCAATGTTATGATGGGCAATCCAGCCTTCAGCATTATAGTGCTCTTTGGCAACAGACTTTCCCGTTTCGGATATATCTTCAATAAAATCAAATAAGGGTTCATGGCATTCACTGAGGTTGGTCATCTCTACCGGCCAGTAGTTCATCTCCAGGTTAATATTCGTCGTGTAACTACTAAACCAGGGTGGCTTAATCTTATGGTTCCAAATCCCCTGTAAGGTGGCTGGCTTTGTTCCAGGTCGACTGCTCGCCAAGAGCAAATACCTGGCATACTGTACATACAATGCGACTAACTGTGGATCATCAGGATCAGCCAAGAAATCATTAATTCTTTGATCAGTAGGCTGCTGTGATCTTCCGTTATCCCCCAAATTGATCGAAAAACGATCGTAAAAAGAACGATAGTCATTGACATGCCGCCGCATAAGATCATCATATGGCTGGCCTTCTAGTTTAGAGAGCCTTGCTTGCACGATGGAGGCAGGGTCTCCTGTGACATCATCATAGCTTTTATAATTGGTAGCCGCGGAAAGATAAAGTGTTGCCCATGATGCGTCGGTGATGGCTAACTCGGCTCCATCGATCTTCAGTTGACCATCGGTATCAATTTTATAACTAGCTACGCCTCTCAGCGCACCGTCTTTCACCTTTACTTGTAATGTCTGTCCACTTTTACTGGCTGTAACTTGGCGGTCCTCATGGAGCGCATCCATACTGACCTTGAAACTTAGGGTCTTGGCTTGACTAGCGGTTAGATGTACGACTAAGACCTGATCTGGGAAACTAGAAAAAACGGTTCTGTTAAATTCTACCCCATCAACTTGATAGGAGACTTGTGCCATCGCCTTAGACAAATCTAAAGTTCGCTTATAGTCGGTATAATCACTAAGGTGGTTAAATGCTAGATGCACATCCCCAAATGGCTGGTAAGGGATTTGTTTTACTGGCACACTCATAAATTCTTTTGTCGCCAAATTTTGCGCCTCAATTTGTTTCCCTGCTGTTAGCAAATTTCTTATTTCAGCCAAATGTTCCCCCGCACCTTCGTGGGCGTAGTTATGAGGTTCTCCAGCCCATAAAGTCTCTTCATTAAATTGGAGGTGTTCTTTTAAAACGCCACCGAAAACCATCGCCCCCAGACGGCCGTTGCCTACGGGCAAAGCTTCTACCCACTTCTCAGCTGGATCGTCATAGGTCAACTTATAGGCGTCTTGCCCGACAAGAATACAAAAACTGAGGGTCAGCAATGAAGTGGCGATAATTGATTTTATATTCATAACTATCATAAATTAGTGGTAGCTCCCTGGCCATTTTGGGAGAGAAGAAGGTAATTAGTTTACCGTCTTATCCTCAAGCTCTAAATAGAAAGGATAAACGTATTTTAATTCTCCTTCCCGTTCTACATATAATTTGGGCATTATCCTGGATATGCCTTTTTCTAAAATAATGTCCTCGAAAACTAGTTTTGTTTGTCCAGTTCCCTTCACCTCCAGTGTTTCCGTTCTGTCTCCTACCAGCAAGTCCAATGTGCCATCAGCACTTAAACCTTTGTCCAAATGGATAGTAAAATCAAAAGCTTTCGATTCATCTATTTTGACGTCCCAATAGATAAAGTCTTTTTTGACACCTTCTTCTTTATGAAAGTGAGCGTCATTTTGATTCAGTCTAACTGGATTTTCAAATGCAGTGCCAATAATGGGCATGGGAGAATTTACGATGTGTTCTTCTTCCTCCATAGCGTCTAACCAAGCATCCATTTCTGATCTTAATTCAGTCACTACGGCAGGATAGTTCCCAGCAATATCATTTTGCTCAAAAGGATCCTCTTTTAAATCGAATAGCCCAAACTTATCCTGATCCAACGTATCTTTACCCATCCCAACAAGCTTAAGGCTTCCTTTTCTCGTGCTTACATTTCTATACCTTACCGGTGTTGATCTAGTCCAATACCTGTTTATATATCTATCTGGCAAAGCCTCCTCTTCCTTGGTCAAAAGAGGTAGCAAACTTTTACCTTCTAACGCCAGGCTGTCTGGGATTGGAGTACCCGTCAAAGCAGCTATTGTAGGGAAAATATCATAATGGGCCGCAGGAGTCTTTATATCTCTTGCTTCTTGGAAAGCTTTAGGGAAATACCAAAAACTGGGCACCCTGACCCCTCCTTGAAAGACAGACCCTTTTCGGCCCCGCATCCCGCCTACATACCGAGGATGCTGTGGGCCATTGTCTGTCATAAAAATAACCAAGGTATTATCATCAATGCCTATATTTTCTAGTTGCTTAAAAAGGAGCCCTAAGTTGTCATCAATATTACTAACCATCCCATATACCTTTCTGGCATTTTCTTTACTATGCTGGGTAACTTTAGGAAAAGGCATGTCCTGGTCTTCGAAACCAGCATCCGGATCGATATTTTTATACCTATCGTAATACTGCTGCGGTAATTGTAATGGTCCATGCGGGGCGTTATAAGACAAGTATAAGAAAAACGGGTTCTCCTTATTTTTTCCAACAAAATCTATCGCGGCTTTGGTAAACACATCGGTACAATAGCCTTCGGTCTGAACTTGTTCGCCATTTTCCCATAGAATGGGATTGAAGTAGCTGCTATCTCGTTTTAAAGTATTGGGCCAATCTCCATATTGTCCGATACCTCCAGAGAGATGATTCAAGGTATAATCGAATCCTTGGTCATTGGGTCGCATCGGATAATTATCTCCCAAATGCCATTTGCCAATCATGCCTGTTTTATAGTCGGCAGTCTGTAACAACTCTGCTAAGGTCACTTCTTCTGTGGCCATCATTGCTCCCCCGCGGTAAGTGTCGTGCACCCCTGCACTCATGGGATATTTTCCGGTCATGATAGCAGCTCTGGTAGGCGCGCAAACGGGATTAACCAAAAACTCATCAAACCTGACACTACGTCTGGCTAAGCTATCCAGCACAGGCGTTTTAATATTCGGATTACCATAATACCCCAAGTCTCCAAACCCTTGATCATCTGTGATAATTAGAATAATATTAGGTGGAGAGGCTGCTGTCTTTTTCGAATTTTCTTGACAGGAAACGAAAGCGAACAGCCCCATTAGCGGAAGCGCTATCCGTATTATGCTGAGCAGGCCAAAATGTTTATTGCTTTTAGTCATTCCAGTGTTCTTTAATGATTTTCAATACTGCTGGGGTATCGGCATCCGTATCCCCCAAGGTTTCTCTTTGAGCCAAAATTTCTTGTTTCATTGCCGTGATTACCGCTTGATAAGTGGGGTTATTGTAGGCATTTCGCAATTGTTCGGGGTCTTCTTCCAAGTCATAAAACTCCCAGAACTGCTTTGGGCCCTGATCATTATCCTCTTCTAAGCCATTCCCATAAAAAAAGGCCAAGGTGTAGCGGTGCCCGCGGATACCAAAATGACCTGGCCGCTTAGCAGCATGATCCCAGTACCGATAATAGCCATACTTTCTCCAGTCCTCTGGGGTATTCCCTTTAAGGTTTTCCCGAAAACTCTTGCCCTGCATGCTTTCCGGATAATCTATTTGAGCATAATCGGCAAAGAGTGCAGAAAAATCCACGTTTTCAATCAGGTCTTTATTCCTAGCACCAGCCTTCACTTCTTTCGGATACCTGATTACAAAAGGCATACGAATGGATTCTTCATAGATCAAGCGCTTATCAAACCAGCCATGTTCTCCTAGAAAATAGCCTTGATCGGCGGTATAGATTACAATCGTGTTGTCTGCCAAACCAGCGGCTTCCAAATAATCCAAAAGCTTACCAATATTATCATCTACCGCTGCACCGGAACGCATAAAGTCCTTGACCATTTTTTGATACGTCTTGTACCGAGCTTCGTCTTGGCTTAGGCCATCCACTGAGAAGGGCAAGCCGGGGTAATTCATATAATCCCTCCGCAGGGATGAATCTGCAGTTGCCTTCAAATAGCGCTGTGTTAGATTATCCATAGATTGGCCCGTAAAAGAGCGGCCCGTGGTGACAGCCCCCTTGTCGTAAAAGGAGCCTGGTGCTGGAATCTCTTCTCCTACATACAAACCAGCATGCCGTTCAGGATAGTCAAACGGTTCATGCGTAGCTTTGAAATGGCACATAGCCAGAAAGGGTTTTTCCTTATCTCTATTCTCCATCCATTCTATGGTCATATCAGCAATGATATCCGTACTATAGCCTTTATAGGGCTTCCCTCCTCCGTAATAATCTTCCCAATTCTCTTTGGTTTTCATGACCGGATCATGGTATTCACCTTGACCGGGAAGCACACAGTAATAATCAAACCCACCGGGTTCTTGCTTGAGGTGCCATTTGCCAATGACGGAGGTTTGATAACCTCCTTTCTGAAGTTCTTTAGCAATATTATTGTATTCAGGTGATAAGCCCGCACCTAAAGTTATTACGCCATTCACATGGCTATATTGACCAGTGAGTATGCTGGCTCTACTGGGAGTACAAATAGAGTTGGAGACAAAACAGTTCTCTAAGACCGTCCCCTCCTTGGCCAATCTTTTGATATTGTCATTTTGCACATATTCTTCCAGAAGACCACCATAGATACCCCATGCCTGCGCGGTATGATCATCGGACATGATAAATAAAATATTAGGCCTTTCTGGCTCCACGGCCTCCTTTGTTGATGTATTTTTACATCCTACGGAGATCAAACAGATGCAAATCACGATACGGCATACCTCGGCTAATTTTTTCATTTCTTTTTTACGCTTTAAATGGTAGACTTTATTATGAAATAATTTGTAGGGACGGGCTGAGGCTTCTTGACCTGAAATTTGTCAGAGAAGAGCCTTACTTAAAGTTGTAAGCTTCAGGGTTATCAAATAACCCAAATTCATCTTTATCTAATTGTGCGGGATCTCCGGTTTGTGAAATAAGTTGCTGCAGTTCGTTTAACAAATCCGTTTTAATCGATGTAAAGTTTTGATCATTATAGAGGTTAGATAACTCCCAAGGATCATTTTCCAGGTCGAATAATTGATAGGTGAAGACGGCATTTTTGCTGCTGACAATAAGTTTGTAGTTACCTTTTCGTATGGCTCTATGCCCTCCGCCAGGGTTGCTTTTTTGCTCTTTCTTTAGGAGATCTCCTGGCCACGATTGGTAAGCAAAATGCATAGAATTACGCACGGAAGTTTTTTCTCCTTTGATCACCGGACTAAGGTCTTTTGTTTCAATAGAGGCCGGAATTTCAAGATTAGTGAGCCCACACAAAGTAGGGAATACATCATGCAAATAAGCTAAAGCATCCACTTTCTTGCCTTTGGGAATATTAGGTCCACTGAAGATCAGCGGTATTCCAATACTATGCTCGTATACATTTTGCTTTCCCAAAAGCCCATGCTGCCCCACGGCCAAGCCATTATCAGCTGCCATGATAACTAGGGTATTCTCCGCTTGACCAGACGCCTCTAAAGCTTGTAAAATTCTACCGATCTGAGCATCGGTAGCCGATATCATGGCGTAGTAGTCAGCTATTTCTTTTTGAATCATCTGCTTTGTTCGAGGAAAGGGTGCCAAGACTTCATCTCTAATTCTATCATCAGCTATTTCAAAAGGATGTTCAGGCATAAAGTTTTGGGGCAAATCAATCTCACCTACCGGGTAGTCATCATGAAAAGCTGGTGGAGCTGTTCTCGGATCATGAGGAGCCGTAAATGATACATACATTAAAAAAGGGGAGTCATCCTGATTTTTTTCCAGGAAGGAAAGGGCGGCATCTGCAAAAACCTCACTACTAAATTTTTCTTTTTGTTGGTAGGGGGCTGACCATCCAGCTTCTGGTGTGTAGTCTTTGACTTTTGTGCCAAAATGGGTTGTCATTCCGCCTAGGAAGGCAGATTTTACCTGGTCAAATCCTTGCTCCACCCAATCCCTACCATTGTGCTGTTTCCCCGTAGTAAAAGTGGTATAGCCATTGGCCTTAAAATACGCTGGAAAGGTCAACAAACTACTCTTCCCTCTTTCTTCCGGCGGGAAAGCAAACTGTGCATAAACGCTAGGTTCTATGTTAAAATAATGTCGACCTGTCATCAGCATCGCTCTACTTGGAGAACAAACTGCTGCCGTTGCGGCTCCCAGGATATAAGCATTGGTGAATGAGGTACCATTTCGAACCAGCTTATCTAAATGAGGGGTATTTAGTTCCTTGTTCCCTAAGGCGTTAATAGCATTACTTCGTTGGTCATCTGTCAGGATAAATAAGATATTGGGTTTAGCAGACTGGGCTTTTTTACCAACATCCTGCTTTGGGGCAGGCTTACAAGCTCCAACAATTAGAACGAGAATAAGTAGGGAAAATCTCAAGGTTAATTTTTTTTTTGATCCTTCGCAAAAAAAATATAATCAGGCCCTGTAAAGTTGGAATCAGGGCCTGATTATCATTCACATAAAAAACGGTTTATTCATCGTCAGCGGTCTCATGTAAGGTGTTCACGCCTAAAAATATAACAGAAATGAGCAAGAAGATATTGAAAAACCGGAAATCGGAAGGAGGAAGCCTGCCTGGCGTTTGCCAGGCAGGTTTCCGACTTCACATGAGATTGCTGTAGTGCGCTACCAACCTGGGTTTTGGGTTAACTTGGGATTGAGTATCAACTCATCCAATGGTATAGGAAGTAAATAGGCTCTAGATTCATCAAAATTATAATTGCCAGTACTAGCAAAAGGCAACAGATAACCATCTGAGTCTAAATTAGCATTGGCTGCCGTTAATTCTGTATTTACAATACCATCTTCCAAATAAGCACCTCTTGGCTGGTCTCCATCAAATAATTGATGAGCTCTCCATCTATATAAGTCGTCTGCTCTAAATCCTTCTGCGATAAGCTCAACGGAGCGTTCTCTGCGCACTTCGTATAGTATGTCTGATAAGGTGTAGCCATAATCCGGCCAATCCGGGTCTACGGTTATATTCCCTAATGTAATACCAGGCATGCCCGCACGAGTACGAAGTAGGTTGATAGATTTATCAAGATCTGACTGGGAAATGCTTCCTAACTCAGCTTTGGCTTCCGCAAAAATCAGTAATGCTTCAGCGTAACGCATGATGATTCTGGAAGTTTCCCTTGAAAAATTAGATATGTTATCATCTATATTTACGTTTCTATACTTCTGTGATTCATAACCCGTATTTCCTGCATTGGCAGTTGCAAAATCTGGATGGGTCCATTCCACGGTGGTACCATCGCTGTTCTGTCTGATCAAATCACCAGGAGTCATTATTGTAGCGGCTAACCTAGGGTCTCGGTTGGTTTCGATAGTAGCCAAATTTTGATCTCCTTGGTATAAGGAGCTAACAGAAATGGGATCACCATCCGTACACAAATAACTACGCACCGCGAATCTTGTATAGGCGCATCTATTTGGCCATGAAAGTTGCAATACATTATTGATACTAAGTTCGAGATCATTATAATCTCTCCAGAGCATCACCTCAGTATTTCCGCTGTATCCTTTTTGCGTAAAAAGAGAGCCGTAATCACTGTGCAAGGAGAATACACCACTGTCAATTACATCTTCAGCAGCATCTGCTGCTATCTGAATGAAACTCGACCCATCTGAACCTGCTACCCCAAAGTCGGTATTGCTATGGTATTTTTCCCAAGTTCCCTCATACAATGCAACCCTTGCCTTAAACAATTGTGCGGCTTCTTTGCTGATACGGGGAGTTGTTGAAAGATCTGGAAAAGATTGCAATAAAGAAATAGCTTGATCTAAATCTGAAAGCATAAAACTGACTACCTCATTTCTTGGATCTCTGGCCTTGAAGACAAAGGCTTCATCAGTATTGTTAAAATATTGGTCAAAGATGGGAATATCACCGTAGCGGGTCAAAAGATTGAAGTAATAGTAGGCCCTGAAAAAATAGCCTTCGCCAATGTATTGGTTGATTTCTACCTCATTACCCTCTGCTTGATCCACATGATCTAAAAACCAATTGACTTCTCTGACTTCATCCCAACTCCACACAGAAGCAGATGCTGAGGTCGGGGTCGAATAGTCCAAACCGCTAATTCTATTGCTAGGATTTTCGGTGGTTCCCATATCGGTCCCCATATCAGGTAGGATGTTAAAACCAACAGTCGTAGCAGCCCATCCCGGGAGATCTTGGTAGAAAGCATTAACGGCTGTTCGCAAATCGGAAGCTGTTTTATAAAATTCAACCTCAGATACAGTATCCAAGGGCGTTCTATCTAGAAAGTCTTCACAAGATGATAGCCATATCATCAAGCTAAGCACCGATAGTCTTACTATATTTTTCATACGTCTTTAATTAAGTAGAATACCCTGACAATTCTTGTGTTTAGGTGCAACTCCCCGAAAGTTTTCGGGGAAATCAAGGCGCATCAGATTCTCTTTCTACTAAGCACAAAAATTATCAGAGAAAGTTAAGTATTTCTTTTATTTAGAATGATAAGTTCAAACCCGTTGAAATAACCTGAGATAGTGGATAAGACTGTGCACTACCTGCTACACTAGAAGTGACGACTTCAGGATCAAAGAACATCAAATCAGTAGCAGTAAACAGGTTCTCGCCAGTAAAAAATATTCTAAAGTTGCTGATGTTGAGTTTATCCAAGAGTTTGTTAGGTAGAGTATAGCCTATCTGCAAACTCTTTATTCTAGTGTAGGCCCCATTTTGGATATATCGATCAACCGCATACCTGTAGTTTCTATTATTTCTGCCCGGATTAGCGGTGTAAGGGGATGGGAAATACGCATCTGTATTGGGGCCCAATGGGCTCTCAGTCGTTTCAGGTCTGTAATAATCCAAGTGTTCTTCCCATACATTGATATGAAACGGACCTTGTGCTGGACCTCTAAATCTTTGGTGATTGGATAAGAGTACATCTCTTTTTCCGACTCCTTGTATCAAGATATTTAGGTCGAAATTTTTATAATTAAGTCCTAAGTTCAAGGAGTATTGATAGCGTGGTGTAGAGTTACCGATAACGCTAAAATCACCTGTATCACCAACCACCCATTCACCTCTATCGATCACGTTATCACCATTGAGGTCTCTATATTTAGTATCACCTGTTTCAAAATCACCGTTCACAAAAGATTGATCAATGGGGTAAGTGTCATATTCTTCGTTGGTAGAAAACCAACCATCCCAAGTAAGCCCATAAATATCGCCAAGGTCTTGGCCCGCAAAGTTTTGCGTTAAAGAATTATTTTCATTGGGATAATCTATGATCGTTCTGGTGTAGTCAGATAATACGGCTCTTACACTATACCCCAAATCTCCTATTCTATCTCGCCATAGGGCTTCCACTTCCCAGCCTTGAACTCTGGAGACCCCAATGTTAGTCAGGGGAGCTCCTGTTCCTAACTGGGCAGGTAAATCCAGTCCTTGTGCTGCCATGCCATCTATATCTGTTCTGTACCAAGAAAAACCCATGTTCAACTTATCCTCAAAGGCACCTAAGTCAAAACCAATATCTGTCGTTTTCACTCTTTCCCAGGTTAAACTTTCACTGCTAAGCGCTGGCGTTAGGGCAAAGGTTTCTCTACTGCCATCAAATAAATAGGTGGTTCCTGCGGTATTTAGGTCAATGTTGGAAAGGTATAGGTAGTTACCCACATTCTGATTCCCTAATGTACCGTAAGACCCTCTCAGTTTGAATGCGTTAATCGACTTGAGTGGCCAAAATCCTTCTTTAGCTATATTGTATCCAGCCGAGAAACTAGGGAATCCTGCCCATCGATTATCAGGAGAAAAGCGGGAAGAACCATCTCTGCGGTAACTAAATTCGAATAAATACTTTTCCTTGTAGTTATACCTAAAACGACTGAAGACACTCTGAACAGCCCAATGTGTTTTTGCTTCACCCACTAGTTGGTCATCATCTAAAGATGAATTCAAGGATATGACATTATCCGTAATCAAATAATCAGAATCTGCCCCGATCGAATGGAACTCATTTTCCTCACTTTGATACCCCGCCGTGACATGGAAGTTATGATTGCCAACAGCCTTGTCATAGGTAGCAAAAAGGTTGGGTGAGAAGTATTCGTTCTTGATGAAAGTGGGTCTGTATCTCGTACTCGCTTGTGGTATTCGATCTACAAGACCTTGTGGCCTGATGATTTGGCTCGATTGAATGATGATTTCTTGAAAGTTATTGTCTCTTCGATAATTAAGATTTGCGTTTAGTTTTAAGCCTGCAAAGGGCTCAATAACTATTCTAGGTAATAAAGCCGTTTGATCGTTCTCCGTTTTTGCCCGCTGACCATCCCAAAAAGGGAAATAAGCATGCTGCATCAAATCGGAACCATAAATAGGATCAACCAGAGGGAGACCCGGTTTTAGTTTTGAAATTAAATCTAGAACACGAGACTTATTCCAGGCTACCGTGTTGTTATTTGTTTCTGTAGGGAAGTCCGTGTAGCTCTTTCTCATCTTCGCAAACAACTCTAGGGTTAACCATTTAGTCGCTTTTGTAGAAATTTTAGCATCTAAATTGTAGCGCTGAAATGACTCATTTCCAATAGCTAATAAGCCGCCTTCATCATAAGCCCCGGCAGAGATGTAATAGTTTAATTGCTCATCTCCTCCTGATAAATTCAGATTGTGCTTGCGTCTTGCCGCCCAATCATCAAAAATCACTTCTTCCCAATCCGTCGCAGCGGTACCGTCAATTCCAATGGCGGCATAACTCCAATTCGTTCCTGCACCGTTGGCAGAAATAGTCGGTGCGCTTCCTGGGTTGGCCATATTAGCCATGATGTTGGCCAAATCCGTCTCATCATGATAAGGGTTTTGCCGATTGTTTATACGCGCATCATTTACGGCATAAGCAAAGTCTATGGGACTAGCATTTTTGGGCCATATGGTAGGTCTGGTAAACGAGAAATTATTACTATAAGTCACTCTAGCACCACCATTCATGTCTTTACCACTTTTTGTAGTCACTAGAATGGCACCACCAGCGGCACGAGATCCATAGATAGAAGCAGCAGCAGCATCTTTAAGTACGGAAACCGATTCGATATCTTCTGGATCAATATCATTTAAGCTCATTTCCATTCCATCCACAAGCACTAATGGTCCAGAATTTTGGATAGCTCCTGTTCCGGCACTGGTTAAAAAACCTCGAATATTGATGTTAGGGGATGTCCCAGGCTCTCCACCAGTAGCAGAGTTGGTAACTACTAAGCCAGGAACAACACCTTGTAAGGATTGCACGGCATTAGCTGTTGGCCTGTTTTCTAAATACTCCTTTCCTACTTGCGATACAGCAGCCGTTAAGTTTACTTTTTTCTGTGTACCATAACCAACAACAACAACTTCATCCATCAAAGACACATCATCTTGTAAGATGATATCTATTGTGGTTCGTTCTCCTACCGCCACTTCTTGACGCTTATAACCAATAAAGGAAAAAACTAATATTGCGTTATCGTTCAAGGTAGTTATACGGAAAGAACCATCGAGATCGGTGATGGAACCATTAGTTGTACCTTTTTCCAGGATATTTACGCCAAGAATGGGTTGACCACTGGCATCCACCACTGTACCCGTAATGGTTTGTTCTACCCGCAAAGTGGCTATAGCATCACCAATATCCGCCAATTTTTTGAGCGGCTCCGGGTGATCTACATTTCTCTTCAGGCTTAAGTGTCCTTTTTCTTCCAGCTTCTGAATTTGCCGCAATTTTCTTTGCACTTTTTTCATGGACTTGCGCCCTTTCTTTCCTTTTTTGTGGATAACGTAGTACTTCTCACCAATCGCTTTGTACTGCAGGTCTACAAGATCCAGCAAGCGATCTATTGCGGCATCCAGATCTTCGTCCTTTTCAAAATGAAAATCGACCTCAATCTCCTTCATGACTTCGATTTCATAGGAAAAGAATACCTGATATTGAGTACTCATTTCTTCCAAGATTTCTACCAGCGGCCGCGATTGGTCATTTTCCATCACAGAACTGTTGGCACTTAGCGGGGGACCAAGGAGAAATAAAAGGGCCCACACCAATACACGTAATTGGCTAAATTTCATACTTTGTGATTTAATTTTTACTGTTATTAATTATCTGAACCGGAATTAGACATTGAGCTAGTTCCGGCTTTTTAGAGCATGTTTGGGCAAAGCTTTTGGAGATAAAAAGTATCATTTTTTTGTTAAGACGAGGCTCTTTTTGAAGCGCATATCTTTAGATACGGGCAAAAAAGGAACGAAGTATTAGCGAAAAAAGGATGTTTTTAGCCCAGATGGTCTTGCCCAAACAGGCTCTTACTGCACGTACTACTTGACTATTATTGTGTTACCCTCCCGTATTAAGTCTAATTGTGTGACCTCTTTTAAAACTTCGAAAGCCATGTCCAATCTTTCAACCGGAACGGAGATTCGATACCTTCGGTCGAGATGGGCTTCATTCTCAAAGATGACCTCGACACCATAGATGTCCTTTAATCGCTGCAGAATATCCTGCAGCGGGCTGTTCTCGAATTCCATCGTGCCATTCCTCCAGGAAGCTGGAATTTCTTGCACGACTTGCTTTCTTTCAGGCACTCTTGTCTGCTTGGAATAGCTGACTATATCTCCCGGATTCATTCCGAGATCATCATCCCTATTCTCCAGGTCTAAATTGACTTTACCCTCTTCCAGAAAAACGGTGGTCATTTGCTCTCGAGCATTCACATTGAAAGTAGTACCCAATACTTGAACCTTTAGATCCTTGGTTAATACTTCGAACTTTTGCTTGACCTGAGGGTTTTTCCGAACCTCGAAATAGGCTTCACCGCTTAAGTGTACTTGGCGAGTTTTTTTATTGCTCCAGTGCTTACGAAAGGAGATAGTGGAATTTGAATTCAATTTTACGACTGACTGATCAGGCAAGGTAACTTCCAATTGTTCGCCATAATCCGTGCTGACGATGGTTGATCGTTGCCGATCGATTTCAAACCAAGAGATAGTACCCAGGATCAATAGAATAGCGGCAGCAGCGACCATTCGAAAGTACAGCCTTCTCCGGGGATGGAAAGGAGCTTTGCGATCTCCCGTGAGTTTAGGTGATGCTTGGTTGGTATCCTGCTTTTCAATTAGGCGACGTGTTCTGTTCTGGATCGATTCACTTTGCGATTCCTCTAAATCCTGATAGGTGTCTAACTTCTGCCAAAGTTGCCTCATAATTCCCTCATCGTCTTCTTCCGGATTTTCGAGGATGAGGTCCATCAGCTTTTCCAGGTCCTTTCTCGTATAGGTCCCTTCTTGTAACTTCACCAATAATTCTTCTCTTTTGGTCATGTGATGCGACGGTTTGTTTTTCTGCCTTTTACTATAGAGTCCGTCAAAAAAAGAGGAATGTTCTACTCGCTTTGTGATTTTCTTCTAAAAATTTTAATTTTGAATGTGATTTCGAAATCCTGTTCTACTAGAAATGACTATCAGCATTGGATCAGGCGGCCCTTTTCTTCTCATCTGTAGGCTGATAGAATCGGTTCTTGGAAATAAGATTCCAGGTCACATAACTGAGACATCATGGAGGCAATTGAGCAAAGAAATTTGGTAAATCTGGTCAATGGCAACAAGGAGTGCCTTTTTTATTTCCATGAGAAATACCAGGCTAAGGTGTACAGATATACCTTGACTTTGGTAAGAAATAGGGAGGTAGCGGAAGAAATTACCTCCGATGTTTTCATCCGAATTTGGGAAATTAGAGCAAAGATTGATGTGAAGAGAGGCATTGATCATCTTATGTTTAAGATCACCAAAGATTTTTGCAATGACTACCTACGTAAAGTGGCTCGGGATGCAGCTTGGCGAGAGGCCTATATTCACCATTGCCTAAGCCACAAAAGCAGTACCGTTGAAGATCAACTCTCTTTCAAGGATAATTTACAAATTGCTATTCGAGCGATTGAAAACCTTCCGCCCAAGTGTCGGCAAGTATTTCGGCTTCGCTATGACCAAGAGATGTCCTTACTCCAAATCGCCGACGAACTTAATATCACAAGAAGTACCGTACAAAAACACCTGCACAAAGGCACTAAGTTCGTCAGAAACTACCTTCGCACTCATTCAGACCTAGTCTTCCTACTCCTACTTTGGGAATATCTTCCCTAGACTCAAATTGATGCTTTGCCTCCTTCAGAGCATGTTTAGGCAATGCATTTGCAGCAAAAAAGAGTCATTTTTTTGCTAAGACGAGGCTCTTTTTGAAGCGCATATCCATAGTTAGCGATAATTAAATTAGATAAATGAAAATACTAAAATTACTTTTAAAAATTGTCCTTGCTGTCATTGGAATGCTCATCCTAACTGGAATTATTACTGTTTGGATTGATTCACTAGGAACCAGCTACATAAAAATCAATAAGAATGACCCAACATCTAATAGATCTTATATAATTACTAATGCCAATATAATACCAATGAATCAAGACACTGTTTTAGTAGATAAAATGGTGTATATAAAAGAAGGAATAATTGAAAAAATTTCGGACACTATGGTGGTGGAAGGAATTGAAATTATTGATGCAAAAAATAGATACCTAGCACCAGGTCTTATCGATATGCATGTTCATATTTGGGATAGATACGAACTTGGTCTTTACCTCTCAAATGGAGTCACTGCGGTTAGAAATTTATGGGGTATGCCTATGCATTTAAGAATTAAAGAAGGTATCAATAATAACAATATTATTTCACCTTTCTTTTTTACGACAGGTCCAAAGTTAACGGGGCCAGAATTCATTGGTGACGACAATTTAAATCTTAGTAATCCTGATGAAGCCAAAGAACGGGTGGTTGCATATAAAAATAGAGGTTACGATTTCATCAAAACTTATTACGGATTGGATAAAGAGATTTTTGATGCCGTGATTGAACAATCCAAATTTTCTGAAATCGATATTGTAGCTCATCCTTCTCAAAAAGTGCCCTTTTCCTATCATTTAAATCCCCAAATCAAATCTATTGAACATGCCGAAGAAATTGTACAGCAACCTTTACAATTCGATTTAGATACTAATAAACTGCAAGCGATAATTGATTTAATTTCACAATCCAAAAACACAAGTTATTGTCCTACAATCACTTCATTTAACAATATCTATCAAATGATGATAAATGATTCAATTTTAGAAACAGAATCATTGGGGTACATGAATTCACTCATCAAAAAGACCGATAGCAAAAAACAATTTGAACGTTGGTTTAATGCTAAACACGAAGATCCTTCGACAGTTGATCGGATAAAAAAACAACATAAATTTCATATTACCATCGTTAAAAAGCTACATGAAGCGGGTGTCACTATTATTTGTGGCACTGATGCTGGCATTGGAGTCACTCTTCCAGGTTTTTCAATTCATAATGAACTGGCTTTTTACAAAGAAGCTGGCCTTTCTAATTATGAAGTTTTAAAAACAGCTACTATAAATGCTTCTCAAACGCATTCAATTATGAATCAACTTGGAACCATTGAAGAGGGCAAGATTGCGAACTTATTATTAGTGGATGAAAACCCACTTGTTAAGTTGTCGACATTAGAGAATCCTACCTGTGTTTTTGTAAACGGGAGAAAATTAAATAGAGAAACTTTGAATTCTTATAATGAAAAAGCCAAGAGCCGGAAAAATCTAATGGTCTCTGCTCTTAGATATTTGGAAAACTTAATAATTGAAAAAGATTTAACGAGAAGCTTTTCAGGCAGCTGACCAAACATTATCCAGTTGCTCCATGGACAGACTTCTTAGGAGGTTTGCTTGCTGTCATTATGAAATAGTACCCATCATAAGCAAAATTAACTTCTTTTTTGCGACGTCTTCTAATTCGAGTAAGTATCTCAGCCTGACCAATTAAAGAGAGAACAACAAAGCCACATGCAATAAGGCAAGTGGAAAGGCTAAAGGATAATATAGTCGAAAAATAATTAATCCCTTGAATTACAAAAATTGTAAATGAGCAATAAAAAGCTAACCGAAGGTTATAATAAATACCTGCCAATAAGCGAACTAAATCCTCCGCCCTGAGTAGCTCTTCCTTAAGTGAAGAATCAGAGTGGAAAATTAATGATGTACAGTGGTTAAAGAATGTAGAGTTATTCATTTTATTTTCTAGAAGCAGAAAGAATTCGTCATATGCATTCGGAAGGCCAAGTTTCCGACGAATTCTGGATGATAAGGGATATGGGAAAACTTCAAGTGGTTGGACTTCCTTATACAATATTAATAACTCTTTGTGTATTTGGTCATCCGTGACCTCCGAACTCCTACTTTTTGCTAGCAGCAAATTGAATGCCTTCTCCACCCGTAATAGCCTCTCAGTTTTCGATATTACAATTTTTTCAGGAAGTTGACTTCCAGGTTTGATGATGAATATGGTTTTAGTAAAAAGGCTAAACCATTTTTTTATACCACTAAACTCTAATCGGGTAATTAGGTTCCAGGATTCAAAATTTGTGGCTTTGATTTCCAATCGATCAAGTGTTTTAATGCGAAATATTTGTCCGATTACCAAAGCAAAGGCAATGATTATGAGTAAACCTAAGGAGCTATCCAAAACATCGGTGATAGTAGATTTTGATCTACCTTCACCAGCCTTTCCACTAATTTCCTCAGAGCCAATTTCAAGAGGAGTAATTTCGCCAAAAAAATAATGCTCAAATGAAATATCCAAACCAATGAAAAATAAAGAAAGCCAGAATAAACAAATGAGCCCAGGAAAAATAATCCCTACAAGATAGCGGAGTAAGTTGTTCAGTAGTTCCATAAGAATTCAGGGTTAGGTAGATTTACTGATTAGTATTCTTAATTTTTGTTCCAATTCTGGCGTTTGAGCTAGTCGGATGAGGACTCTAGCAACACCATCAGCAAAAAGAGACGGTGTTTTCTGATAGTTTAAAATTAATTGATCAAGGGTTAACAACTTTAGATTAGCAATCTTAGCCTCTTGAGTTATTCCTCCAATGTTTACAGTATCTTCCATATGAACAAAATCGCTGACCTCATTTGATTCAGCTAACCTAAGCTGGCTTGGCGGAGTAAAACCCAAAAATAATGAAGAATATTCTCTGTTAATCGCATTTTTATCTCCAAAC
>Ga0070729_10002133_pt1 | contig 26684 bp, 22 predicted proteins | sample tdDd472_FD_66725 | JGI IMG/M metagenome (GOLD analysis project Ga0070729, IMG submission 66725) | Marine sediment microbial communities from the Atlantic coast under amendment with organic carbon and nitrate - tdDd47.2 | ecosystem: Environmental > Aquatic > Marine > Coastal > Sediment | place... | reverse complement strand
TTTAGCCCAACCCGAAAAGGTCGCCTTACGCGAAGAGTGGCAGCGGGGTTTGTAGGCGAATTAACCTCACAGCCTCCTTCATGTTGAAAGGGCTTTCTACTGCGCAGTTTTTGCTATGTCGATTAGGGGAACGCTGTTGTCCTGTGTCATGAAGCGGAATATCCAGTTGTTTTTCTGGGCTAGGGCGAGGTAACACTTTTTGAGGTCGAGTAACATCGTGATGCGACGACTCTCAATGTGTAGTTCACCTGTTTCATGAGTTGCGACCTTTTTAAAGCCAAGGATCTTCTGGTGAAACTCAAGGGGGCTGTTGGGGTCTTTCTCGAAGACATCGGTGATGTAGTGGGTATAACCCCGCTCCAACGTGTCTCTGACGGCTTCACGCATGAGTGACATGGATATCATGAAATTGGAACGATTTTTTGGTGTCACCGCATAACGTCCGATCTCGGCAACCTTGTTATTGTTCAAAAAGGCATCGACATCCATTCCTTTCTCAGTCAACTCAAAACCATAGGCCTTGTACAGTTCGATGGGAAGTTCGTAGAGCACACGTAGGACACCAACGGGCTCATCCTTCTCAAAGGCAAGGAACCATGAAACAGAGGCTTTGAGCAATTCGTCTTCAGGCAAGATGTCTTCACAGGTTGGGGTCCAGCCCTTCTCTTCGGTGTAGACATGTTGAATGACCTCGAGTGCAAGCTCACGCTTTTCCGCCGTATTGATCTTTGTGACTGTAATTGGAAATTTCCTTCGCTTACCCATGAATTCTCCTTTTCGGGGCGTCCCAACTCCAGGACTTATTTGATAGAACGGCAATTTGGGTCATAACCTGTTCGTGGAGTTGGCGTATGTGATTGTTATTTGCTGAGAGACCTGAAGGTGAGATGGGATCACCGATGTGGATACACATTTTGCTAGTATCCCGGATCGATTCGCCCATGGGGACTTCCGGGAATTCGAGGCCGGCGGGTATCAGGTTAACCCCTGTCTCCAAAGCAAGCCGGGCTGCGCCAAAGTGGCCTCGAAGCAGCTGGTTCGTGTTTCGGTTCATGGTTCCCTCAGGGAAAATGCCGATCGATCGGCCCATCTGAATTTTTTCTTTGGCGATGTCCAAGGCGTTTCCTCGGTCGAAGAAACGTTTGAAAATGTTCAAAAACTTTGGCTTAGCGTCTTTTCTCGCGATGGGAATAATGCGGCTGCGTCGATATAGGGTCGCAATCAGCGGCACCATCAGGAACTGCCAATCGGCCAGAAAGTGAATCAGTTTTCCCCGTCGATGGAACGCCAGCATGGATGGAAGCAAAACCGCCTCAACGCGCATGTTGTGGTTGGGGACGATAATGAACGGATCATATTCGGGTCCAATTTTTTCAAGCCCCTTGAAATCAAGGATGTAGGATCTGGACACCCATGCCAGGATTCTGCAAAGGTACCTCGTGATGCCTTCTGAGTCCATATAGGGGAGTGGTGTTTTGGTGATGGTTTGATACGTAAGTAACTGTGTCATAGGGTGTGCCCTGAACCGCTCATCTCATAGGTCGGCTCGTGCGTATCTTTATAGCATTGTTTATCGATTGAGGTTTTGGTCTAACCTTTTTCTTGTAATACCTTCATTCTTCCCTAGTTGTTCTATTATAGCGCCAATATGGACTTGTGGGTTCAATTAATCCTTCGAGCTGTTTTGGAGAATTCACACTGCCTGGAGTTGGGACTAAAACTTTATTCAAATCTCATCGAAGCTGAATATGGCCGTCCTAGATTAGGCGTGTGAAGACCTCAGGTACTTGGAGGACGGCATGAAATTTGGAAAATCGTTGTTGATTGTGTTGGTAGCTTCTCAGATATTCAGCCTTTGGGCACGGACGGGGCTGGTGGATTCAGCACCGCCGTGGGATTATGTTTTGCGCCGCACCATTGAACAGGCGCCATCGGACCGGGAAGCGCTATTCATGGATCTTATTTATCTGCACCTTAATCCCCAGGTTCGCCATGACAACCAGGCTCTCGAGGCCATGCTTGATGAATTGAAGCGAGTCAAGAAGCGGCGTTATCGCCGTCAATTCGATGCCGACCCTAAATACAGGTTATGGCTCATGGAAGCCCTGGAAAAGGTGATTTCCTTCAACTCGACGGCTCATCGCGATCTTAGCGAACTCGGAAAAGAGTTCCTCGGCGAGAGCCACGATTTTAAAAACGAGGTTCGTTTCGAACATCCGCATCGTCGCCTGTTCCTGATATGCTATGCTTCATCATTACCTGGCGGACAAGTGGTCTTTACTTCTGGCCAGGGGGAACAGGTCACTGTCGAGCAGATACTGAAATCGTTGAAAAAGGAGCAAAACAGATTAGTTGTTCATCGTGCTGGATGAGGACCATATTCGCGGATTAACGTTCCTTTTAGCACTGTTTTACGAACCTACTTTTCTCAATGGATGTCCATGTCACCGAAACCCATTAAATTGGAAGATCTGAGAACCCATCTTGAAACCCTTCACTTAAACGGGGAATACGACCGGGAAACCTACGAGTCCCTTTTGGCCGATCTTCCCGTGTGGTTCCAGCGCTCAGAGTACATTATTCGCCAGGTCAGGGCCCACCTGACAATCCTCGTGATTCAGGTCAGTTTCCTACTGCCGATCGGGATTCTGGGGCGCAGCGGTTGGGTGCTTGGAAACCGTCTTTTTTACGCGATAAAAAGATGTCAGGATCGAGCAAAAGTCCACTCCATGCAGGTCTTTCTGATGTCACTTGTACCAAGTATTGGTTATTTTTCATATTTCCTTGCCCTTAAGGACAAGCATCCGATCCTGGCCTATGCCTATCTCGACTGCCTGGTGATGCGTTACCGTGGTAAGCACGTTCGTGAGTACGCTCAAAAGCTGCCTGCTCCCATTCGCGATCTTTTTATTTCACGTATTCTGACCTCGCCTGAGGGCAAAAATCCGGAATCGACAGAATCTTTTAAATGTGAGTCATAAATGAACTTATCTCTTCATCGCTATCTACCTCGATACATGGTTCAAATCGGATCCAGATATCCAAGGAGAACCCTTTTCGCCATCGGTCTCATGGTCTTACTCTCATTGTTCTATATTCCGCGTGTTCCGGTCATTTCGGACTTGATGTCTCTTGTCCCTGCGCACAACGAGCCCGTTGCTCGATTTAAGGATGCGGTTGAGCGTTTCGGCACGACAGACCTGCTCTTGATAGGTGTGGAAATTGGAGCGGGCGCAGATCTTGAGGATACACTTGACTATGTGGATTTGTTAGCCGAGCACCTTGAGGCTATCGATGAGATACAGTGGGTGGATTACCATCTGGAACAGCTTCTTGAGGGACTTCACGAAATTGCCGATGTGGCAACCCTCTTTATGCCCACCGATCGATTGAAAGCCTACTTGAACCAGTTCAAGGGAGAAGGCCTTCAACAAGCCCTTGATCGCCTCGAAAAAAGCGTGAAATCGCCTCTAGAAATCGGTTGGGCTCCGACCCCGCAATTGGATCCAATGGGGGCCAGAGCCTTTATGCCCGAATTGAACTCGCCTTTGGATTACGGGCCACGCATTGACCCGGAATCCGGATTTTTTATTTCTTCCGATCACAAGTGGGTCCTCCTGCTGGCCAAGCCGGATCGACCTGCAGTCGATGTGCCATATGGCAGAGCGTTGATGAGCAAGGTGCAGGCTCTAGTGGATCGCACCAATAAGGAATGGGCAGAAGACGATTCCACTGTTCCGGAAGTCCATTTCGGTGGCGGTTATCCAATTGCTGTTGAAGACTCAAAGTTGGTTATGGAGGACCTGTTTATTGGCCTTTCTTTCTCGATCCTCGCAGTCGCTCTGATATTCTTTATCGCCTTTCGCCACAAGCGTTCACTCTTAATTGCTTTTGTGCCTCTTTTCTCTGGACTGATTGTGGCAGCAGGGTTGGGATTGTTTTTACTCGGCAGCTTGAACACATTGACGGCCTCGTTTGGTGCCCTGCTTACGGGCCTTGGTATTGACTTTGTCATTGTGCTCTACAGTCGGTACCTGGAAGAACGAACACGAGGTGTAGACCACAACAAGGCTTTAAATGTAATGGCTGAGCACACATCTCAGAGTGTATTTTTTGGGGCAACCACCACAGCCGTCACTTTTTTTGCCTTCCTGTCCTCTGACTTCAAGGGGCTGAGTGATTTGGGGCTCCTTACCGGGACTGGAATTCTTGTCCTTTTGGTTGTGGTCTATCCCTCGCTTGCCGCTCTGTTAACCTTGCTGAAGCACGAAGAGCGCAAGCGCGTCCTCTGGGTTCCGGGTGTGCCCCGCCTCGTCCAATTCAGTGTGAAACACCCGGTCATGATCCTGATCATTGGGGCGGTTTTCACGGCGCTTTTTTCCTGGCAGGCGCGGAAGGTGATCTATGAGACGGATATTACGAAGATTCGACCCACTCGTAGTCAGGCCTATCAGAACCAGCGAAACATGATGCAATCCTTTGGTGCCAGTTTCACACCGTCACTTGTGCTGGTTACAGGTTTGGAACCAGCGGAAACACTTCAGCGCGCACAGACCATCATTGCGGACTTAAAGTCTCTCGTGCATGATGGCCACCTGGCACGGGTCAGTTCTCTCGTCGAATGGATCCCAAGTCCAAAACGTCAGGCCGAGAACCTGGCCGTACTCCAACAATTTGAAATGGATGGGGCTGTTTTCCTAGATGCCGTTCAGACAGGGTTGAAACAAAAGGGACTCAAACCTCAGGCCTTCCAGGATGGATTTGATCGGGCTCTCGCGAGTATCCAACTTCAAAGCCCTCTGCGACCCGACACATTACCCATACTCGGAAAATACCTGAGTCGTTTCTACCATACTGAAGCGGGCGGAGAGACCTCGGTTCTCATCTCGTGTTATCCACGGGAGAATGATTCTCTGCACAAGTGGAAAGAGTTGGTTCAAGGGCGGCTCGAAAAATATCCGGACGTTTGTCTGACCGGACCCGTGGTCATTTCACAAGAGCTGAAGCAAATCGTTTGGGATGACGCTGCCTTTGCGGCCATTGTTGGAACGATTGCCGTATTCGTGCTTCTCAGCCTGTACCTTGGTTCCGTGTTGAAGGGATTTCTCGGATTGCTGCCGGTATTGCTCGGAATTCTATGGCAAGTTGGCCTGATGGGGATATTCGGGATCAATGTAAACTTTGTGAACATATTCGTTTTCACGATGATGCTGGGCGTGGGCGTGGACTACGGCCTTCATTTTGTTCACCGCTGGACCGAATCCAATGGTGGAATGGTTCACCTCAGTGCAACAGGCAAAGCCATCGCCATAGCGGCCCTCACCACAATGGCCGGGTTCGGCTCACTTGCCACGTCCCATTATCCAGGGCTGCGATCGATGGGCGTCATGGCATTGTTTGGGGCATTTTGTTGCGCCTTGATTAGCCTGACGTTATTGCCCGCCTTACTCAAACTCTACCGAGGCTCAAGTGAGGACTGAGCGACGATTCCTCATTGCCAGATGTGCTTAACTGCAAACTATTGATATGTCACGGCTACGAAAAAGAAGGAATTTGGTCGACACTTAGTACCAGGTAGCTGTATGGCCCCGGCATGTTAGAGGGGTGTGTCGTTCAACGCATTTCGAATGAGCTTGTCTACCAAAAACCTGATTTTGAATCTTAATTTAGCCTTTATTCAAAATAAACCTGAATGACACGCTGTATGTATACACTGGGGATCCATGGAGGTAGCACACCTATGGATTTCAACAGCCCGAATCATTCGAATTTCTTCCCACTGGATATTCCATTTCAGGTTCAACGTTCCTTTGAAGGAGTCACTACAAGTGGTTGGCAATACGGGATCCGCGAGGAACCAATTACTCCTGACAAACAAAAGAATGGTGGGTCGCGACCTTATCGTGCTGTGTGGATTTCTGATATTCATTTGGGCAGTAAGCTATGTCAGGCAGAGATGTTACTCGAATTCTTAAAGGACACAAAAACCGAGACACTCTATATTGTCGGTGATTTTATTGACGGTTGGCGTCTACGGAAACGTTGGTATTGGAAAGATGTCTACTACGGCATTTTTCGGCAGGTACTCAAGATGGCCGAACAAGGTACCCGGGTGGTATACGTTCCGGGAAATCACGATGAATCTTTTCGACCCTTCTGCGGTCTTGAGCTGGGGAAAATCGAAATTCAGAGTCACGTTGTCCACCATACAGTACGCGGCCAGAAGTACCTTGTCATTCACGGAGACCAATTCGATGGCACCGTTTCCTTGGCCCGCCTGTTTTGCTACCTAGGCGATAAGGGTTACGAATTACTCATGGAAATCAATTCGCTTCTAAACTGGGCTCGTCGGAAGATGGGGAAACCCTATTGGTCGTTTACTTCGTTTATCAAGTCGAAGGTGAAGAAGGCGGTAAAGTACATTGATTCCTATGAAAAGGCCGCCTCAGAATATGCACGGAACCACGGATATGATGGCATCATCTGTGGACATATCCATCAACCGAAATGTCGTAATATCGATGGAGTCAATTACTACAACACAGGCGATTGGGTAGAAAATTGCACCGCCCTTGTAGAAGAAGCTCAAGGGCAAATGTCCCTGATCGATACCAAGGTACAATCTCGAGGAAGTATGGAGACCAGGGTTGAAGTTCCTCTTGGCACCTAAAAGGTGATGCCAGCTTAATGATGTATGCCGTGCTTCTGGTCCTCAGCTTTCTTGCCAGCGTGATGGGTTCGCTACCCATCAGCATGGTGAACCTTTCGGTCCTCAAAACGACCCATCAATATGGAAATCGCCAGGGCCTTCGTTTTGCGTTGGGTGTGGCGTTTGTGGAAATGTTTCAGGTGTTTTTGGCGCTCAATTTGAGTCGAGCGCTTCTTCGAGATCAAATCATCAAACATCAAATGGAGGTATGGACCGCCGTTGTGGTAGGTAGTTTGGGTTTATTCTATCTTTTTAGGAGGGATCGCAAGGTGGTTGAGGACATAGGGGCGAAGCCCCCATTGGCCACATGGATGAATCGACATCGAGGATTATTGAAAGGTGTAGCGATTCAAATACTCAATCCACTCTCCATTCCCTTCTGGTTTTTTTTTCGCTTTGGGTACGTTCCCTGGGCTTTGATGTCCAGGGAGGAATTTCGCAAATTTTGCTCTGTCTTAGCGCTCCGAGCGGGACATTGGCAACCTGCCTGATATACATGTATCTTGGTATCCCGTTTTTAAAGCGTATTCAAATCGAAACATCCCACCTAAACCTCTTTATCGGTTGCCTCTTGATCGCAGTGGCTGCCGTTCAGCTTATTCGGACGGGAATACTCGGTTGAGCATCGTTGTTAAACGAATCGTTCGTGCTATGATGACAAAAACAAAAGGATTTTCTGATGATGAACATGCTCCGAATTCTTGCTCCGCTTTTATTTGTCCTATCTGCCCTTTCAGAAGATGGACCTGACTACAGCCAGGTCGAACTGAAGGCCCATAAGGTAAACGGATCCGTGTATATGATTGCCGGAACCGATGACGCCAACCATTTCAGTGGAGGTAATATTGCCGTCAGTGTAGGTGAGGACGGCATTTTGATGATCGATGCAAAAATGGCACCCCTTGCAGACAAGATCATGGCCGTATTGGCGAAGCTGACAGGCAAGGAATTGGAAAAGAGTTATCCTAAATTCGTACTGAATACCCATGTTCATGGCGATCACGTACACGGTAATTCCGCCTTTCAGGACCACGGCCATGTCATCTCTCACGAGAACGTACGTTCGCGCCTAGAAAAAACTCAGCCTGAAGACCAGTGGCCAACGGTAACATTTAATGATCGCATGACCTTCTTCTTCAATGGTGAGACGATTGCGGCTTCCCATTATTCCAAAGGTCATACCGATGGCGATGTTATGGTGAGTTTCCGGGAGGCAAAGGTACTTCACATGGGCGATCATTTCTTTTCAGGTCTATTCCCTTATGTTGACCTGAAAAACGGTGGTTCGGTTGAGGGTTACATTCAAAACGTGAAGAACGTATTGGATTGGATCGACGAATCGATCCAAATTATTCCGGGCCACGGACCACTCTCCACAAAAAAGGATCTTCAAGAGTTCCATGCGATGCTGACCGGGACGAGGGACCTGATATTGGCCGATATGAAGGCCGGATTATCCCTTGAGGAGCTCAAGGCCAAAGGGCTTCCAGAGTCCTATGCCAAGTGGAGCTGGAACTTCATCACCACTCCAATCTGGATCGAAACGGTTTTCAAAAGCTACTCCAAGTGACCGGGTTGGGTGCGTTCCCAATTGGCTATTAGCGCTTAAGTCACTGAATCTTGCTGCTAAGGACCGGATATGTTCACGTTGAGATGTGCCCAATTAAACTCGAACTATCCATAGATGTTCGTGTGGACGGCTTCTAAGAGGTTTTGGGATGAGAATGGTTTCGGCAGCAGGGTGTCACAAGGTTGTAGTAGACGTTCTCCGTGAATCATATCGTGGGGGTAGCCGGAGACGTAGAGAACCCGGAAGTGGAATCCTTTCTGCTTGAAAAAATCGATGAGCTCAGGGCCTTTCATTTCGGGCATGATCACATCGCATAGTACGAGTTCGGGCGAATCAAACGCATGGTCGACCCATTGCTTGGCGACGTTGGGGCGGGAAGCCACGCGAACCTCATACCCGGCTTGACGAAGGATGTGGCAAGTTGTTTCACGGACCATCGGATCATCTTCGATGACCCAGATGAGCGCGGTTCCTTCGAGGTTTTTTTCCTCCTTCATCAATTCTGAATGGATCTGTTCGGTTGAATCGGTCGCGGGAAGCCAGATTTCAAAACGCGTCCCTTTTCCCTTTTGACTGTGAACCTGGATGTGCCCTTTGGCCTTTTTAACGATGCCAAAAACCGTGGATAGACCAAGTCCTGTTCCTCTATGAAGATCTTTGGTTGTAAAGAAAGGCTCAAAGATTCGTTGCAGGGTGTCTTTGTCCATCCCAACGCCATTATCTTCAACAGATATTTGAACACCTCTACCTGAATAACTCATTCCGCATGTATGGCAGACGCTGGATGTACATGTCTTATTTTTCATTTCAATGTGGAGGCTTCCGCCACCAGGCATGGCGTCCTTAGCATTGACAAAGAGGTTTAACAGTACGAGTTCAATTTGAGTGGGCGCCGAGATGATCTGCCATAAGTCAGGATCAATTTGGCAGGTCAAATGAATGTCTTCGCGCAACGAATTCTTCAGCAGTGGACGTGCGCCTTGCCACAGTTCCCTCAGGTTGACAATGTGGTTATCCAGATCCTGCTTACGGGAAAATGCCAGTAGTTGACTGGTCAACAAGGAAGCCCGTTTTGCGGCATCCTCAATGGCAGAAAAGGCAGCCGCTCCATGTTGATGGCTTTCCAACTGTCGTTTGCCAAGGTCCACGTTTCCTAGGATGACGGTGAGCAGATTATTGAAATCATGAGCGATGCCACCAGCTAACCGGCCTATTGCTTCCAGTTTTTGAACCTGGTGCAGCTCCTTCTCCAGTTGAAAGCGTTTCTCTTCGGCCTGTTTAAGGGCGTCAATGTCCTTGGTAATCGAAATGATATGAGTCTTGCCAGCTATTTCAATGTAGTTGGCTGAAATTAAGCCAGGCTTTAATTGGCCCGTTTTCGTTTTGTAGGTTATCTCCTGGTTAACGACCTTACCATCTCGTTGTAGAGGCACGATGAGCTTGTCGCGTTCGGTATCATCTGGCCAAATGTGGACCTCGAGCGAACTTTGCCCCACAATTTCGTCCTTTTCATAACCCGACATGGACACAAAACCCTGGTTGATGTCAACGTAAATGCCATCACCAAGTGTTGTGATGGCGATGGCGTCAGGGCTGGTTTCAAAAGCCAGGCGGAAGCGATCCTCCGCCTCAACCTGGGTGGAAATGTCTCGGATTTCAAGCATCACACCTTCCAGACCACTGTCCTGGTCGAATTTGGTCAGGGTCATTTCGGTGTCACGTTTCTTATTAAAAAAGTCGAGGCATTTGACACGGACTTTTTTTGAAGAAAGGTTGTTGGAAACCATGTCATGAAGCAAGTCGGGGTCATCTGGGCAAAGCGCAAAAACTGATGAGCCAATAAGATCATCAGGTGCAAAGCCCAAAATGTTTTCAACACTTGGGCTACAAGATACAACAACACCATCTGGATTCATGAGAATGACTGCACTCTTTAAATTGGCCAAAATAGCTTTGAGCCACTTTTTTCGAATAGGGCTGGACATCAACACCCTCCATGCTCAAAGAGGTTATCGTCACACTAAGGTTTTTCTTTAGTGATCGCGGGCAACTGAAGTAAAAAGGCCCTATTTTGAAAAGGGTTGAGTCTTGAGAACCAGCTGCATAGGGCAGATTGGACCTGGTGAGTGATCTCAAGTATGCCTGGTGTTCAGGTTGCTTGCATGAAAAACCGGTTGCTGGCGATTAGAACTCTTACATCGAGTCCAACGTCTTTTCATAGAGGTTCAGTAAATCTGTCTCGCGATACACGAAGGTTGAAATAATGGCAGCCAGGTTTCGATGGTTTTCCACCACAGAAGCCGTTCCCTGGTAAAAGAGCGCTTCGTAGATAAGGGTTCCAACACTTTGTGCTTGGATTTCATAGCGTTCCTGGTGGGCATAAATATTGGACAGTTGGCTTACCTGGGCAAATGATGTTTTGGCGAGAACACCCGTTAGGCTCGCAGATTCCCACGAGGTCCTGGAAAGTTGTGCCGGAGAGACAAAGCCCCTTGAGAAATCCTGCGGTTTTGGGGTCCAACCTTCATCATGCTTGGAGAACAGCATCTGCAACAACGCCTTGTGATAGGTCAAAGATTCCTTGAGTGTTTCCAGATTTGTCTCCATTTCAGCGTGAATTGCCGACAACGCCTGCTCTTCGTGAAGGCGATCCTTTCGCGTCTGTCGCCATTCATTGGCGATATAGGCCAAGCCGACGCCAAGAACCACAAAAAAGGCCTCAAAAATCGCCCCTCTAAGTGCTTGTTTTGTTTCAAGTGAAACCGTAATCAGGTTTTTCATTTCCGACCCTCCCGAAAAAAATTTCTATGAAATCACAAGCTGCATTCTTTAATTCATTATGGTTTTTGGTCACTATCGGCTAAGCGAATGGCTGTGATGAAAACCCGCCTTTGTCGCCTGACACAAAAAGACGCTCTACAAGAAAAATCGAATAGCTTGAATAGATGCATTCTAATTCTGCCTAAGTTAACCTAATGCTAAATGAAAGACAACGATAATTGACCTTATTAGACTCTTGATAAAATCAACTCATGCATAATGGAAATGACTCCAGAGCCTGTTTGTTGCACCGCTATTTTCGATTACTGCCTGTGTGTCAAGCCGAATTTTTCCCTTGAGGTTGCCATAATTGGAAGCTTGACACTATTTATCTCCGATCGGTCGATTTAGGGTGAATGACAAGGGCTATGCCAAGCGGTTTCTGTTTCAATGCTGATGTCCTCTTTGGTTGATCTAATCCGCCTTTGAAACTCCATTAAAGGACATCGGGATGTCGGAAAAGCCTGTTGCGCGTTCCATTAGTCCTCCGTCAGTAGTTGGGTCATCGCCTTTTGAGAGGTAAACGGTGACCGGGTAATCTGCTGATACCTTCAAAGCAACTGCTCCCGAAATTTCGAGAGATTGTCGTTCAAATTCCATTAAGTTGATTGTATCTAACTCCAAGAGGGTGCCATTGGAATCCAAGGCTTGAACCGTAATGATATTTTCTTCTTCGGACATGTTGACGACATCTAGTCGCGATATTCCATTGCTGCTTGGAAGGTGGGGGAACACCGAATGGAAAAGTGTGCCAGAAAGAGCTGGACATTCGAATGTGTTGACCAATTTTGCGTCGCTATTTGGAATCTCCTGTTTTTGCATCAAGCGCAATTGGATGGGGCCATTGGCCCTAATTTCTGCATGTGAAGCGCCATCTAGAAAGGAAATGTCCCCCCATTTTAGAGTTCTGGCCTGATTCGTGCGCAGGAAGAATGTCGAAAAATCCATTTCAGTGCCATTTTGGAAGGGGACAACTACTACTTTGCATTGTGGTCTGATTCCATTGATGAATTGGAGTTCTGTGTTATCGGTGATTGCAAATGTGCCGCCATCATAGCCCCAGGGTAGCGTGCCTGTTCCACCCTCCAATTGGGTCCAGGGCTCCTGATTTCCATCCAAAAAAAGGTGTGACACTCCGGCATCGGACTGCCACTGCAGCATACGTGCGTTGGTGGGCAATTCCGGGAAAAGATCAGTAATCAGGCCGACCCACCGTTGCCAGGGCTGTAATTCGAGGTTCGCTGCGGAATTGTTTACGATCGGGTCCCCTTTTTCGTCGAAAAGGGCCAGCTCGATGGTTGCAGGTTCTTCCCGGCTTGGGTTGGCCCACACCAGTCCTTTCCATAGGGTCCCATTAGATGGTTCGATAGCCAGTGAATTGGCTTTGGACAGAAACGGTTCAAGGGGCATTGCGGTCGCCGTGGTTTGTGACTGTAAGCCATAGGCCAGGGTTGCCTTCACGATGCGATTGCTGTTAAAGGTCAGCCAACCAACCGTCTCAAGGTCGCTCCCGAGGATATCCGCTAGGTTTGAGGTTGAACCAGGAGGGAGAAGATAATGATGTTCATCCTTCAGTCCAAGATGGTTAAATACTTCAAAGTCGATATTTATTGCAGCCTCAGATCCATTGAAGATGTTTAAGGTCGTCCACCACTGTGCATTGTTCACGAAATGGGGGACCACATAGTGGTAACGGCTTTGAGTTTTTGGAGGTAATTCGACACGAATGGTGGGGGCGTTCTCCTCATATCTATAAGGCGGCCTATTGGCCTGGACATAAACAAAGGAGGAACCGTTGACTTGATCATCGTCTAGAAAAGCTCGATTGTGGCTCAATGGTTCGGGTAAAATCGGTTCCTTACTCTCATTGAAGATGCCGAAATGACTGAGGAAATCACGATTACCATCCTGCCAAGTCAAGATGTATCCATTTGTGGTTGGGGTGACTTGAACATGGTGGGGAGCAAAAGACCTCTGAATCAATTCTTGTATGTCATCACATCCAGTCCCATGCAAGTCCAGGGTTCTTAATGGACCAGCGGGGGCATTTGAACAGAAACTAGCGGTTTTGTTTGCAAGTCTGTGTTCATAACCGGTAGCTTCTGCACATGTCCTCCATTCAGTTTTCATGACATATCTAGGGAATAAGCTGCTCCTCTTTTGAGGTATGTTGATATTACAAGATTGTATATATCAGATGTTTTGGCGAATTTTTTGAACGTTGCGGTTCATAACTTTTCGAGCAATTAGTTTGAAAAACCATGCCTTGGGACCTTTCAAATTTGTGCCTAGTTTCTCGTAAAAGTCATCGGGGTGATCAAAGATTCCCAGATCATCACAAATCCCTTCCTTTTGAATATAGGTACTATTCCCATTCCATTCAATTTCTGGATTTTGAAGATCTCTGGTGGCGATGCCATACCCCGTGAAAGGTCCTTGGATGGTGTTAAATTTTTTTTGAATTCGCCCTAGGAATTTACGATCGATAATGAATCCTTCTAATTGGATCCATTGGCCCTTGAAATAGACTTCAACCCAACTGTGCTTGATTTTTTGTGGTGAAAAAAAATACAACCAATTGGGGATCGCACCTTTTTGTAGCTTGCGATTGATATTAAACCCATGAAATCGACAGGGGATACCCAAGGCACGCAAGAGGGCCATGGTTAATGTTGTTTTTGTGTTACATTGTCCATAACCATCATCTAGGACTTGACTTGCCTTCAGGTTATCTTTCCGGTTATAGCCAAACTTAATTTCATCTCTGACAAACCGATACACGGCCTCAATTTGACCATATGTGTCCTTTTCTTCCCATTTATGTGTTCTAATTAATTTCTGGATGGATTCTGAATTGAAGTCCAGAAGCGGTGTTTCGGCCCGGTATTGTTTATTGTGGTGCATGTGCCCTCCTATAAGGAACACTTTATGCCTAGTTCGATAAAAATTCTTGAATGTACCTGCTATTATGCAGGATTTTTTTCGGTGTAACACCAAACATGCGTTTAAATGTCCGCGAAAAGTGTGCCGAATCAGAGAACCCACCCTGATGAGCCGCCCTGGTCAAGCTATAGCCATTTTTTAGAACATTCAGAACAGTAAAAAGTTTTCGCCATAAAAGATAAGTGCGCCATGGCAACCCGATTTGTTCACTGAACAGGTGAAGAAACCGACTCTCCGAAAGGCAGGCTAGATCCTGGGCCTCTGTAAAGGAAATATCAGTTGTAGTTTCATTTTTGATATGTTCGTCGATCCATTTCAATACCTTGCTAATTCGCTCATCCCCGTGTCGTTTCATGCATGTGGTACCAACAAGTTCAATGAAAAACCGGTCCATAGATGCCGATTCGGCAATAGATTTATATGATTGAATCTTGGATTGGTCCAAATTTAAAAGTTGGAGATCATGATTGATGAGATCGAAAGTGTGGGTAAGTGTTTGACCTAGGTGGGATTCTGGTTCGATTAAAATAATCATCCAGTTTTCACCATTTAACTGGTGTTCACAGTTTTTGCCAATGATGAATGAGTTGGAATGGTTTTCTGCATGGGCAGTCTTACAGAATAGGGGGTTACCAAAGCCCAATGTGACTTGAATGGCATGATGGCGATGACTCTCCGTTTTCAATGCGCTACCCCTGAGCCACAATATTCCGAGTCCACCGTGAACTTCCATGATTATCCCTCCATTTTATATGAAACAGCGCCAGTTTCTAGTAGAAGCGTAGAATTGGGATCCCAATATAAAGTCAGACAATGGGCCAATACGGACTACATTGACGCTAGAGCCCATGAATACGGGGATGACTTATATTCTGTGTAGGAGCTACCTTTATTTATATAGATTATACACGGTGCGATGGTTCAAGAACAAAGGGGGAAAACTAAGTAAATTATATCCAGAATGGGTTTTTCAACCACCTCAGTTATTTACCTTTTGTCGAGGCCGCATAAGGGAGCCTACTTCTGAATTTCCTCCAATATTTTAGAAAAATCAGGTAAATGTTTTATGGAGTCAAAATCTGGATCCTTGAGAATTTTTTCAGTATTTTTGTATCCGTAAGCAATGGCTGTGTCAAGCCAAATAAGAGCTAGGTCTTGTTCTCCTTCTAGTGCATAAACACAAGCTAAATTATAAGCAGAAGTGGGTCTTTTTTGAGAAGATGATTTTGATAGCCAAAAAACAGCCTCGTCAAAGCTCTTCCTGACACCCATTCCAGAGTTGTACATAATTCCAACTTTTTCTTGAGCTTTAGGGTAGCCCTGTTTTGCACTTTTAGAAAACCAATTAAAAGCTTTGGAATAATCAATGGGAATATCCCCACTTCCAGTGAAAAAAATTTGGCCTAAGTAATATTGTCCTCTCGGATCGCCTTGGTTCGCAGCCTTTTGAAACCAAAAGTTTGCTTGGTTTGTGCTCTGTTTAACCCCCATTCCTCGATAATATAACAATCCTACTATGACTTGTCCCTCTTTCTCTCCTTGTTGGGCCGCCTTTAGAGACCAGAAAAAACCCGCCTTGAAATCTCTTTTGACTCCAAGGCCTTTTGTATAAGCTAATGCGAGGTTCGATTGACCACCTGGGTGTCCACTCTTAGCTGAATGGTGAAACCATTGGAATGCCTTTTTGAGGTTCTTTTTAACTCCATACCCTTTTGAATATAAAAAACCTATATTATTTTGTGCTGCAATATTGTTTTGTTTTGCTGCAGTTAGGAATAACTGGGCAGCTTTGGTTTTATTTTGGATTTTACCATTTCTTGCATAAAGATAATCTTCCGCCATATCATTGATCTCTAAAGCAGAAAGACCTTTTTGTAATTCGACATTCTGTACGACGAATTTATTTTCTTCTAGTTCTTTATTGCTGATTGCATAAATTAGGCTTAATAGGGCCAAAACACTTGTGCCAGTGAAAACAAGGATTATGATGAAACTCCAATTAGAAGGCCGTCTATTCTTTAGCATACTTGTAAACTTAAGTTTGTGTTGGTTTGTAAAACGTGAAATAAATTTCATTAAGTTACTCCATTCGTGAGAACTAATTTAGATCGTCTGTGTCTAGATAGCATTTGTCCTGTATCAAGTTTTCAGACAAAGAGGGGTGAGTCCCAAACGTGATTCTTCAGTAAGAGGAGAAAGACTTATGCTGACTTGTTAATGCCCTTTTCCCAGCTAAAAACAATTCGAAGTTGCGAGTCCAAAAGCCACTACAGAGGCTAAAGGATTGATTTCATGAACCAGTGAAATCAATAGAATAAACATTTCTTCTCATGCAAAGTTTGTTACTATGGTTACCGCCATCCCAACAATAATGTTATAGACCCGTACCAAATTCCTGACTACCTGCAAGGCTCGTTATGACAACTATCACTTGGTATTAGAGTGGTAAGTGTTAATGAGATGAAATACCTCACACCATAAGAAATGAAAACCTACACCGTTTAAAATTATTGTGCAGATCGAAAAAAGCACTGTAGTGGTTACTAGAATTGGAGACAACATCTCCCTTATATTGCTATACGTGACATGTGCCATAGCTAGGTTCGTGCTGATTTCACTGTCTAGCAGAAAAAAAATCAAGCAGCCAAAAAGTGTTATGACACATGTGTTCAGGGCGATGAATACCGTCAGCCATTTTATTTTGATCTTTTTCTTCAACGTTTCTTTGATTTTAGCGTCTCTAATTTCCATGACATCCTTCTTGTATTAACATACCTTTTGCGTTTTATATTGTTGGAGTTGAGTATTAGAGGTTTTCAAAAAGGGACTGCTCCAACTAAGGTGCAGTCCCCAGGGAAATAATTTTTGACAAGAGGGAATAAGGCTTACTTAGCCTTAATTGGAACCCTACTTTCCACCAAGCTATACACAACTGGTATAACTAAGAGAGTTAGGATCGTCGAAGTGGCAAGCCCAAAAATCACAACTGAAGCTAAAGGCCTTTGAACTTCAGAACCAATTCCTGAAGCGAGCAGTAATGGAATCAAACCCAAAAGTGTGGTAACAGTCGTTACAGCAACGGGGCCAAGTCTTAACATTGAACCTTCAAATATTGCTTCCTCGAGGTTTCTTCCCTCCTTACGAAGATTGTTAATATAGCTGACGAGGACCATCCCATCCAACATAGCCATACCAAAAAGAGCGATAAAGCCAACAGAAGCAGGTACAGAGAGATATTGCTGCATCAAAAACAGGCCAAAAACACCCCCAATAACGGAAAGAGGTACCATGGTGAAGATAATCAAGGCATGGCGAAGCTTCCCAAAACTTGCCCAAAGTAATAAGAACACAAATGCGATAACAATTGGAATAATAATACTTAGCCTAGTCATCGCACGTTGTTGGTTTTCAAACTGACCGCCGTATTCCAGGATATATCCTTCAGGGATAATTACCTTGTTTTTAATTTCATTTTGAATGTCTGCTACAACACTACCAATATCGCGATCTCGTACATTACCCTGTACAATCCAGCGGCGTTGATTTTTTTCACGGTTTATTTGAATAGGTCCTATTACCTGTCGAACCTCGGCAACCTGACCAAGTGGGATTACTTGGTTTTTTCGAGATGTGAGAAGTAATTGCTTCAATTCTTCAGGTTCATTTCGGAATTGCTCCTGGTATCGTATCTGGATTCCAAACCTACGTGTATTTAGGTAGATATCATCAATAACTTCACCCCCAACAGCAAGTTCCACCATTTGAAGGATATCATTCACTGTGACTCCATACCGCGCACATTCTTCCCTGTCTGCAATGACCTGGATTTGTGGTTGCCCAAAACTCTGTTCCGTACTTAAGTCAACTAACCCCTCAATGCCACTAATAACTTCCTTTATTTCTTCGGATTTTTGGCGAAGAGTAGTCAAGTCATCTCCATAGAGTTTAATAGCGAGTTGCGTTTTTACACCAGACAGCATCTCGTCAAAGAGGTTCTGGATGGGTTGACTGAAATTGAATTGAACACCCGGAAAAACGGAGGTTTTTTGTCGAAGGGCATCAACTAGTTCCGATTTTGTTTTAAAAGATTCCCATTGGTTACGTGGTTTCAAGGAAAGGTAAGCTTCTGCAAAATTAACGGGGTGAGGATGACTCCCCGCCTCGGGTCGTCCTATTCGAGAAACAACTTCCTGTACTTCATCAAATTCAAGCATTTTTCTTTCCAACTCCATGACAATTTCAGTTCCTTGTTCCAACGAAGTAGAAGGTGACATCGCGATGCCTACTTGAATAGAACCTTCTTCCAAAACCGGAATAAATTCAGTACCAAGCTGGGTGATTAAAAAGCATGTGAAACCAAATAATACAAAAACGAAAAGTATAACTATTTTCTTTCCTTTAAGTGCCAATTTTAACAATGGTGCATACATTAATTTTAGTTTTTCAACAATCCACGTCTCTTTTAGTTTTTTATTCTTAAGCAAAAAGATTGCGAATGTTGGGATTACCAAAAGGGAGTAGAGTATGGATCCAAACATGGCCGAAGAAACCGAGAATGCCATCGGTCTAAACATTTTACCTTCAACACCTTCTAACATGAACAGTGGCACAAAAACCAATAGCACGATGAGCCCTGAAAAGAGTATGGGGTTCCCAACTTCTTGAGCTGCTTGAATGATTTTCATTTTTTTGCTTTTATTAGAACTACGGCCTAAATGTAACAAGATGGATTCGATCATTACAATTGCCCCGTCGCAAAGCATTCCAATGGCAACAGCGATTCCAGCTAAAGACATTAAATTGGCGGAAATACCGTTGTACCGCATCATCATGACAGCGATTAAGGAACTAAAAGGCAATGCAATAAGAACAATGAAGGTTGCCCGCCAGGTTCCTAGAAAAAGTAAAAGGACTATGATGACAAGTAATCCCCCTTGCCATAATGCGTTTTTAACGGTATTCGTTGCATTCTCAACTAACTCGGCTTGTTCATAATACGGAATAAGTTCAACACCTTCTGGCAAAGCTCTTTGTACTTCGGCTACCTTGGAATAAAGGTTTTTGATTACCTTTGATGTGTTTTCGCCATACAGCTTCATGATAATTCCTGCAACAACTTCCTCTGTACCATTGCGACTTACTACTCCACGCCTTATTTCATTACCAAAATTGACCTCTGAAATATCCTTTAGATAGATTGGATTACCATCTATCTCCTTGACCGCAATATGTTTGATGTCATCAAGTGATTGGATTAAACCGATCCCTCTTACCAAGTGTTCTTCTGAGCCGAGAACAAGAAACTGTCCACCGGCATTTTGATTATTTCTCGTAACAGCTTCAACCACCTCGCCGATTGATAGTTCATACTGTCTCAATAAATTTGGATTCAAGTGGATTTGGTACTGAAGAATATGACCCCCCATGGAAAGCACATCCGTCACACCTGGCACTGTTTGCAGTTGGAATTTAACAAACCAATCGTTAACCTCTCTTAGCCAAGTATTTATAGGTTTGCCCTCTGTATTCACTTTGGTGGCGTCTGCCTTTAAATAATACATAAAAATTTGGCCGAGGCCCGTCGAAATGGGACCTAGAGTAGGAGGCTCATCCATCTCTGGCAATTCCGCTGTAGCCGCTACAAGCCGCTCGCTGACTAACTGCCGTGCAAAGTAAATATCAACCTCGTCTTCGAAATAAATATAGACTACCGCCATACCAAAAGCTGATGTTGATTTGATTAATTTGACCTTCGGAAGACCGTTCATAGCAGACTCAATAGGAAAGGTAATGAGACGCTCAATCTCTTCAGGGGCCATGCCGTGACCTTCTGCAAATACCGGAACCATTGTTGGGGAGATATCGGGGAAGGCATCAACAGGCATCGTTTTATATTGATAAATGCCTGCCCCTAGAGATACCAGAAGAGCTAAAGCCACAAAAATAGGAACTTTTAGAGCATTCTCTATGATTCGATTAATCATATTGCCCTCCTTAGTGGCCATGGCCAGCATGACTGCTGGATCCGCTAGCTACAACAATAGATTTAAGGAAATAAGCACCATTAGAAACAAACTTCTCTCCGGGCTTCAACCCTTCTACAATTTCCGTATATTTTGAATTAGAATGTCCTTGCACTATGTTTTTTGAGATAAACCCCTTATTGTCAGGCAGAAAAACAACTCTTTTTCCTTCCAAACTTTGAATTGAATCGGAGGGAACAACGACTAATTCGGATTCACAATTTGTGAAAATTTGGCCATTGACAAAAAGGCCTGGCATCCAGGTTCCATCCGGATTTGCTAATAAAACCCTCCCAAGAGCAGACCTGCTTTTTTCATTCACTATCGGTCCAATTAAGGAAAAAATGCCTTGAGCAGTGTTACCATCAGGAGAATTAATGGAAATGGAATCACCATTTTTAACATTCCAAAGGTCTTTAGACGGAATTTGAAAATCAACCCATACCTGAGAAAGGTCCGCAATAGAGAAAATGGTGTCATTTTCAATTTTCTCACCTTGAGTGATATGTTTCATGATTACAGTACCCGAAATTGGCGCAATTATTTTGTATGGACCATAGCTATCACTTTCATGGCCTTGAAGGCTATCAACTTCCTTTTCCGTCATGATGCCAAGAGAAACCAGTCGCCTCTTTGTAGAAAGGAGTCTCATTTTGGAATTATTATAGTTGGCTTTCGCCTCAAGCCAATCAGCTTCGCTGGCGATTTTATCCTTTCTAAGAAGGTTCTTTCTTTCGAAGGTTCGTTTGGCTAATTGAGAATTTTGTTTCTGTTCTAGGAATGCAGCTTTCAATTCAATGAGTTCGTGGCTGTTTATTGTGGCCAATACGGATCCTTTTTGGACCTCCTGCCCTAAAGAAACAAAAACACGTTCAACAATGCCAGGCAATTGTGGAACTACATGGGTAAGACGATCCTCATTTATCCTAATTTCGCCAATAAAGGATAGAATGTTTTTTAATTCTCCTGCTTGTGCGGTGGAGATCTTTAACTGGATTTCTTCTTGCTGTTCTTTGGTAATAACAATTTCTTCATGACTTTCGTCACTATTATGGTTGTCCTGACTGGGTTTCTCTTGTTTGTCATGATCATGGTCACCATGATCGTCTTTGTGTTCTTCTTGACCATGGTCATGGTCACTATGATCATCTTTGTGTTCTTTTTGGCCATGCTTATGTTTATGGCTCGTTTCTTCCTGTAATTCAGTATTATTTTTGTTTGTTTTCACGGAAGTCTTTGGCTTTTCAAATACTTCAAACGCTATAGCGATACTCCCAAAAAGAAGTAAGAGGATCGTAGGTACTAAAAATTTCTTGGTCTTCATGTTGGCTCCCTTTATTCCTGAATCGTTGCTTGTGTACTAGGGATGGCTCCCAAGATTCTTTGAATTTCGATGATGTTGGTTTCAATTAAAGATAGTATTTCAATGCGGTTCCCTTGTGTTTTGATCCAGGTCCTCTGAGCGTCAACAAGTGGTAAAATGTCAATTTCTCCAGCCTGATAGAGTTTTCTCATTGATTTGTAAGCTGACTTAGAGGCGGGGACAAGTTCTGTTTCTAAGACTACTAAGGCTTTTTTATTGGCTGATAAATCATTCCACGTCGTATTGAGGTATGAAAAAAAGGCGTTAAACTCTGCTTCTTTCAAATATTTTTCTTTAATGACTGAGGCTTTCTTTGTCGCAATGGCTCCTTGATTTCTATTAAACACCGGAAGATCAAGGCGTACTCCCAAAAAAAAGGAACGATCATCGGTCTCATTAAAACGCTGTAGCCCTCCTTCCAAACTTAAGTCAGGGATTCGTCTTGCTTTCTCTAACAATAATTCTGCCTCCACTTTTTGAGATTTGGCTTCATTCAGTGCCCAAATAGGGCTTTGCTTCAAAGATTCTCCCACTGAAAGTTCTGGGAAATCCCTTGAGCCTCGAAACTTGCCGAGGACAGTAAAGGGCCGATCCGTTTTTTCACCCCACAGAGCCATTAATCTTTTTCGTGCAGACCTGAGATTCTTTTTACTTTGTGCAACCTGGATTTCGGCGGAACCTATTTCAACCTTGCTTTTTAGGAGGTCTACCGGTGATACTTCACCTGCCGTGACCCTTTTTTGAACAATCCAATTGGTTTTTTTAATGAGTTCCAATTGTTCGAGCTCCACCTTTAACTGTTCCTGAGCTGAAAATACAGCATAAAAGTTTTTCTCAACGGTTGCTGTTAGATCTCTAATGCTGACAAGATGTTGAATTTCTGAAATTTTGAGATCCATCTCCGCAACCTTTGTTCGTTTTTTTAATTTCCCTCCTAGTAGAAGTGGCTGCTCCAATCCTATTCGACTCGACATGGCCCCAGTTCCAGAGTATGCCCCAGTTCCAGAGAAGTCTTCAACTTCTGCAAATACCTGAGGATTCGGGAATAGGCGAGCCTGAGTCTTGGCACCTTTTTTTTCATCTATTGCCGCTTTACTGGCAAACAGAGATGGGTTATTTTCGAAAACCTTTTTAAGAATCTTTTCCAAATCCATGACTTCGATTTTCGTTACTTCATGGTTCTGTGGGCTATTTCCAGTATCATCTTGAACTCCTGGCGTCCAGGCAGTGCTCAAAACACCGAATACAAATGATACAAAATACAAAAATTGTATTTTCATTATTTTCTCCTAATTTTTCTTTTCTTTATAGTTCAGTCAAATGGTAAAAAAATGATTTAAATGACAAACCTGAACCGCAAAGATCAAATCAGGAGGACAATCGTTTTTTTGGAGACGAGGCGCTTGTGACTTTGAATAGAATTCGAATTAACGTCCAAACCCATACCTTCATTGGGGTCGAGTTGAACAGGCAACATCTTTAAGATTGTACCTATATTCTTTGAAACTCTGAAACAGGGAGCCTTATCTAGCTTTTCAGGTCTTAGGATATTTGAATTTTTACACCCGAGAAACAGATCGCCACATGACATGTGGCTTTCATTTATTGAGATCCGCATTTCTTTCCGCGTATGATCACAATTACTTAAATTGACCTCAATTAAGCCATTTCGCTGTATTTCTAGACATAGTTCTAAGTGCGAACCCTCGGGTATTGCTGCAATAGTCCCAACAATTACAAGACTAACAATTACCGAAAACCCATTTACAATTTTTTTAAAATATCTCACGATTTCCTACTATTGGTTTGGTTAACCATCCAGATTTACTCAAATAATTTATTTGACTCTGATAGCCAAAAGCTATTGAATCACTAAACTTATATTCCACTAAAAAAGGGGGAATTGTGGAATAAGAAATTTAAATGAGCAATCTGATAGTAGAAATATTGGTATAAAGTTGTAAATGAAATTGCGGTTCCTGGAGGAAAACGCGACTGGCATTAATTTGGGGAATCAAGGCATCAGATTGAGTACCCAACTCACTTGAAATAGGCGCTAGAGTCATGGGTTTTAGACACTGTTTTTGAAATACATTTTGCCCAAAATCTATTGCTACAAGTTGTATGTCAAGGCAATTCGTCTCAAAAGGCTCATCCTGTTTCAATTGAATGCAATTTGAATTGGAATAATCCTCTAAACCTGAACAGCAATTTTCATTTTCAGCATATTCATAACTGATGTGATAATCTTCCCCAACACAAAGTACAATCTCCGAACTGTTTACAAAGGGGCTTAAAACCGATCCTGCTATGACAAGAAGTATGCATAGATTCCCAAATAGTAGAATCTTTTTTTGCTTTCGTTTTTTAAAATTAATACTTCTAGTCACAATAGCAATCTCCAGATACAAAACGTTAATACCTTGTTTCGTTTTTTTCAAGGCAATGTTGTGTAAAAACCCTTTAAGTGCCAGGGGCCTTAACTCCCGACAATCCATAAAGGAGTTTGCAAAATTGGTTGTGGGTTTAAGTTCAATTCAACATTCCTTTTGGGCCCATCGGGAATGTTCATGGTCTCAATTTTGAAGTTCCTTTGTTTGGATCCCCACCTGGCATCGTCCGTCAATTCGTAAATTTTCACGTTCTTCATACCGTTTTTGGTCCAGTTTAAATTGCCCTTCTTTGTCCTGCAGATTTGAAATTATATTAAAGAGTTCGAAGTATGTTCTATCATCATGATTTGATAGGTTATAGTATATCCAGCGTCCTTCTTTTTTTCGAAAAACAAGACCAGCTTGTTCAAGTATTTTAAGATGTTTAGAAATGTTATATTGACGCTCATGCAGTACATCAACTAACTCACAGACACACATTGAAGTCTTGTTCACCGCCAAAATACGAATAAGCCGTATACGTACATTTTCAGTTAGCGCTTTAAAGATGGTAGTGGCATTGGTCAATTCAATCAAATGGGCCTCCAATAAAACAAATTAGTTGCTTACATGCGCATGTTAGCATATGATTCAGATTTGTGAGGTAAAAAATGATACATAGTCTAAATTATCGCAGCTTTTCATTTCTAGTTATTACTGCTCTAGCCCTCATTATAACGAATAGGGCATATGCATTCCAAAATGAAAGCGTTAAAACAGGAGAAGCAACTCGAGTAATTAATCATCTTGCGAAAAATTCAAGTTCACATAAAGAACCAACAGGAAGGATTACTCGACAAGAGGTCTTAACCGCTGCACTGCTCAACAATCCACGGCTCCAAAATTTTGATAAGAATATCCGTATCTCTGAGGCACGATTACTACATGCAAAACGTTTGCCTAATCCTGAACTCGATTTTGAAATTGAAGAATTTGGTGGCAGGGACGAACTTTCAGGGTTTAATTCTGCCGAAACGACCCTCATGTTTGAGCAACTCCTAGAGTTCGGAGGAAAACGGAAAAAACGTGTCAAGCTGGCACAATTAGATCAAAAGTTATCAAAGTTGAATTATGAAACAGTAAAAATTTCCGTAATTAAAGATACCTCCACAGCATTTCTTAAGGTTTTAGCTGCTCAAGAACGACTTAAACTCATGAAAAAGAATCATGATTTAGCGAAAAATGCATATGATGCAATTTTCAAAAAAGTCCAAGCAGGGGAAACATCGCCGTTGGATCTTTCCAAAGCAAAGATTTTAATGGAAAAGGAAAAAATATCATCAAGTCATCTGTCTCGCGAACTAGATGCTGTGAAAAATGAACTAGCAGCAACTTGGGGAAGTAACGAACCTCTTTTTGATGCAGTTGAGGGAAGCTTTTCGATCCCCAAAAGTCTACCGACAATTGATGCACTCGAACGGCAAATCAAAAACAACCCAACAATTGCTCGATGGCCAATTGAAATTAATCATCGTGAAATGCAAATTGATATCGCAAAATCAAAAGCCATTCCAAATATGAAGATTGGTGCAGGCGTCCGTCGTTTTAATGAGAATAACAACAATGCTGCCATACTTAATATCTCTTTACCTTTTCCCATTTTTAATCGCAATAAGGGAGGTATTCTTGAAGCAGGTCATGAACTCGAAAAAGCACATTTAAAACAACATGCAGTCCATGTTAGGCTAAGTAAAACATTAAAAAGCTCATACAAGCGAATGTTGGCCGCATTTGAGGAAGCATGGTCCCTTGAGAAAATATTAGTGCCCGAAACACAGCATGCCTACGACAATTATCAAATCGCGTATACCGAGGGAAAGGTGGGCTACCTTGAATTACTCGACGCGCAACGCACACTATTTGACATTTTGGGTCAAAAAATCGAAGCAGTCGTTACTTACAACATGTATGCCCTGAAAATTGAAGCCCTAACTGGGCTTCCACTTTCAAAAGTCACGGACGCCTCTAGCCCTATACAAAAAAAAGGAGAATACAATGATCAATAGCTGGCTTCAAAAGAAAGGAATTTTCTTAATTGGAATTTTCTTGGCAGTTGTTTTTACAGTAACCACTTCAGTAAGTGGCCAAAATCTGGAAATAAAACCCCATAAACATGACCAACCTTCTGAGACATGTTTTATTTGCGATTCATCCCTAAGAGAAAAAGGACGCCTTTGGTGTAAGGAACACACTCGCTATGAAGACAGATGTTGGCTCTGTCACCCAGACCTTGAAGATAAGAGTAGAGCTTTTTGCAAAGAGCATCATCTTTATGAAGATGAATGCACCCTTTGCCACCCCAATCCATCTGCGGTTAAAGCTGATAAAACAGAAACATCAACTAAGAGTATTCAGAATTCGGAACCATGTACTTTGCATAATGTAGCAAAAAATAAGTGTTTTATTTGCAATCCTTCTTTAAGAGAAAAAGGGCGTCTTTGGTGCAAAGAACACGACCGATATGAAGATCGGTGTTGGCTCTGCCACCCAGATCTCGAAGATAAAAAGAGAGCTTTTTGCGAGGAACACGGTCTCTATGAAGATGAATGTGATTTTTGTAATCCTGGCCAAAATAAAAAAGCCGCCAATTTTGATCATGGTAAAGAATCATCATCCCAGGCGATTTTTTGTAATGAACATAATGTAGCAGAAATCGAATGTGGCATTTGTCATCCAGAGTTAGCAGCAACTCTGGACGTTGGAGGGAGTATGAAAGTGCGATTTTCTTCAAAATCCTCTGCTACCAAGGCTGGTATTGTCACAAAATTGCCCAAGAGAACTATGGCTTCACCAAAGATTGAGGCACTATGTCGAGTTAATTACA
>Ga0070729_10002130_pt1 | contig 26746 bp, 18 predicted proteins | sample tdDd472_FD_66725 | JGI IMG/M metagenome (GOLD analysis project Ga0070729, IMG submission 66725) | Marine sediment microbial communities from the Atlantic coast under amendment with organic carbon and nitrate - tdDd47.2 | ecosystem: Environmental > Aquatic > Marine > Coastal > Sediment | place... | reverse complement strand
AGGTGTGATATTGTCAATGCTTAAGGTCACGGAATATACGCCGGGCTTGGAATAGATGTGTGTTGGTATTACATCGCTACTCGTTAAGCCGTCACCAAATTCCCACAAATATGTAGTTCCTGTTTCATAACTTGGTGTGAATTCAACACTGTAGTCGGAGGTTTCGCAACCATTGATACGAATATTTGTAGTAAACGATAGCTGAGCAGAAACCACTGAAAAGCAGTATAGCAAAAACGTAGTAATGATAATTTTCTTCATCTTATTAGGCTTTCAAGGATGTTAAATTTTTTCAGTTAATTTTTTTACCAGCTTAAAATTAGCAAAAAATTCTTTAGCAAAAACTCTTAATATTGTATAAGCAGGAACGGCTAGAATCATACCTGCAACTCCGGCAAGGCTTCCAGCCATCATTATTACCAGGAAAATCTCCATTGGGTGTGCATTTACACTGCTCGAATATATAATTGGTTGGAAAATTACATTATCTAATACCTGAACTATTATATATACAATGGCCATAAACATTAATAAAGGTAATAATTGACCGGTGAAATCAAGGTGTAGATGTGTAATCAATCCAAGGAACAACCCGATAACAGTACCGGCAAACGGTCCGATATAAGGTATTACATTTAAAACGCCTGCAATTAAGCCAAATACCAGGGCTTGTTCAAATTTAATTCCAACTATGGTAAGTCCTATGGTGTCGAGAATTATTATAAATGAAACTTCCAGCAGGATTCCAATAAAATACCGGGTTAAAAGATTCTTTACCGAAAGCATAGCATGCTTTACTTTATCGACATATTTGTCCGGAACAAAAATCATTAGTCCGCTTTTAAATAGGGCTTGTTCTTTTAAGAAGAAAAAGGTCATAAAAGAGATTGAAAAGAAAGCGACGAATATATTTCCGAAGAAACCTGTGATACCGCCAAATATACCGCTAATCGAATCAGCATTCAAGTACTTTGAAAGTTTATTGATTATGGTTTCTTGTAGGCTTTTGTCTTGTGCAACCGCATAGTTGTTGTACATGGTTTCAATCTTGGAGATTGGTTCTTGTAATTTTGTCACAAATTCATTTACATCGATTGATGAAATGACTGCAACCTGATTGAAAATAAGTGGGATAAAGGTTCGTATGAAACCAAAAAACAGGAACCAAATGGCAATTAAAGTAACTAAGGCAGCCAGCCATCTTGGGAATTTAAATCTTTTAATGTGGATTCTGTTTAGTAAATCTACTAATGGATGCCCGACAATTGATAATACTGCTGATACTAAAATATAGGATACAATCCAGCTAAAATACCATACCGCAGTAATCAATAGTATAATACCGATTCCTACTATAATATTTCGGGTTAAGGTGTTCATGTTGTTAATAATCATTTCTTTGTAGAGTTGTGTTCTATAAAGTATGAACTTGAATTTAAATCACTATAGTTTCATGAGAAACTAATTAAACTATATTAGAAAACTATCATCAAAGGTAGTATTTTAATTGAATTTATAAACATATGGGGCAATATTGGGGCGAAACAGCAGGTTTATTAACTGCTTTGTGCTGGACATTTACAGGTTTGTCATTTGAATTTGCAAGTAAAAGAATTGGTTCGTTTCAGGTAAATATTATTCGTTTATTCCTTGCTTTCTTTTTTATTGGAATTTACACCTATTTTACCCGGGGTTTTTTCCTGCCGGTTGATGCTACAGCTTTTCATTGGGGGTGGTTGGCTTTATCCGGAATTATAGGATTTACAATTGGTGATTTACTTTTGTTTAAGGGCTTTGAAACAATAGGAGCAAGGCTTTCATTATTGATAATGTCTTTTAGTCCTCCAGTTGCTGCTTTGATTGGTTGGGTTTTCCTTGGGGAAAGTCTAATTTGGAAAAGTGTTTTAGGTATGTGTGTTACAATAACAGGAATTGCAATTGTAATACTTGAACGTAAAAAAACAGATAGTAAAGATTCAAATAAAAAATTGAAGGTTAAATATCCTGTTAAAGGTTTGTTATATGCTTTTGGAGGATCCGTTGGACAAGCTGTGGGCTTGGTTTTAAGTAAATATGGTATGCAGGATTATAATGCCTTTGCTGCCTCACAAATTCGGGTTTTGGCAGGATTGGCAGGATTTATTATTCTGTTTTCAATAATGCGTCGCTGGAGTAAAGTAGCAAGTGCTGTGACTGACAAAAAAGCAATGGCCGGTGTATTTTCAGGTTCTGTTTTTGGCCCTTTTCTGGGAGTATCATTTTCATTAATTGCTGTAAAATATACACAGGTTGGAATTGCATCAACTATAATGTCCATTAGTCCTGTAATCATTTTGCCTTTTTCCTATTTTCTGTTTAAAGAGAAATTTGGTTGGTCCGAAATTATTGGAGCAATAGTTACTGTTACAGGTGTTTCTCTATTCTTTTTGTAATTGTTTTAAAAAAAACATGAAATTGCTGTAATGTTTTAAATACTTGTTCGTCTTCCTGATGAAAGTAAATTTAAAACAACTAAAATCAAATAATTATGAAACGAATTGTATTATTAGCAGCAGCATTTTTAATGGTATTTTCATCATATGCCAACGATCCGATAAAAGAGTTAATGTCGAAGTATAAGGGTGAAAAAGGTATTACAACCATAAATATTTCAAACGGATTACTTTTCTTGTTATCTTGTGTTGATAATGATGATGAACTGGATAAGATGTCGAAAAATCTGGATGGTATTCGTATTATTGTAGATGAAAGTCGTGGCGAAAAAGTACGCTTTACCGATGAACTAAAAGAATATATTGCTAAAGGTGGTTATGAAGAGATGATTACAGTAAACGAAGAGGATGAGAAAGTACGTATCCTTATAAAGCATAATAAAGAGAAAATTCAAGAAATGCTTATCCTTGTTGATTCCGACGATGAAAATGTTTTGGTTCAGATGACAGGAGATTTTAAATTAAGTGATTTGGGCGATATTTCAGGTGATATTCATATTCATGGAATGGAGCATGTAAAAGATATTGATCTTAAATAATTCTGGAACCGGTTTAGGCCGGTTTCTTATAAATTTTTGTACACCCTTAGAATCGAATGACCAACCAAGAGTTTAAAATACAAGTAGTACCTTTGAGCAAAAAGCTATTGCGCTTTGCAACATACTTACTAAAGGAGCAGTCCGATGCTCAGGATATTGTACAGGAGGTGTATGTTAAACTTTGGTCGATGCGAAATGAGCTTGATAAATACGAAAGTATAGAAGCTTTTGCCATGCGGATAACCCGCAATAAATGTACTGACTTGCTGAGAGAAAGAACCAGGAAATACGCAAGTTCAATTGATGAGGTAACGATAAAAGATGCCTCCGAAGAAGAAAGAGAAAAGGCTGTAGACGTAGAAGAGAGCGTAAAGAGAGTAAAGGAATTGATTAGGGAGCTTCCTGATAATTACAGGGAATTAATTACCCTAAAGGATATAGAAGGATACGATTTTAATGAGATTAGTGATATTTTAGGCGTTAATGTGAATACATTGCGCGTAAGTTTATCCAGAGCCAGAAAGAAATTACGGGAATTAATTAGTCAAAGGTGTTATGAGACTCGATGAAATAAAATACTTGCTCGAAAAATATTATGAGGGCAAAACAAGCACAGAAGAAGAAAAGACTTTGGTGAAGTTTTTTTCGGAAGAGGTTGTGCCTGAGGAGCTCTTGCCTGAAAAGGATATGTTTCTTTTTTATCAGGATGAGAAATCAGAAAAAATAGCTGGAGAATCAGATATTGAAGCTTTGGTTTTAGAGTCGATTCAGGAAATAGAGGCTAAAGAGGTCGGTGGAAAAAATACCGTCACTAGAACGATACGATTAAAAAACTATATTCAAATTGGCTGGCAGGCCGCTGCAGTAGTATTAATTCTTTTTGGTGGTTATTATATGATTGAGCGAATGTCTCCTGTGGTTAATCTGGAAGATACATACAGGAATAATCCTGAACTGGCTATGGCAGAAACAAAAAAAGTATTTTCTTTATTGTCGGAAACGCTGAATAAAGGAATGGGCGAATTGGAGCCAGTTGAGGTAATTGATGTTGCCGACCATGAATTAAAAAAGACAAAAAAAATAAAGACTGCAAATACTGAGCTTACAAAGATTGCAGATGTGGGAAGAGGTATGGACGAGCTCAATAAAATACTAAGCAAAGCATTAAATACAGACGATAAAAAGTAAAACTATGATACACAAGAGAAACTATTCCGGAGTAAAATCTTATCTGTTTAAGATTTTTATAGCGATTGGCTTTTTGGTAATTACTTCAGGCGCATTTGCCCAACAGTCGCTAGCTGATAAACTATACGACGACTATTCAGGAAAAGAAGGTATTACTTCAGTATATATTAGTGAATTTATGTTTCGTTTAATAGCTGAAATGGAACCGGAAGATGAGGAGTTTAAGGGACTTGTAAATGAATTGAGCGGGATCAAGATTTTGACTGTTAGCAACTCTAAACACTATCGTGATTTTAAAAAGAACGTAATTGGTGTTATTTCATCCGATGGTTATAAAGAATTAATGGTAGTTAAAGAGGAAAATAGTATTGTTAAAATATTAGTTAAGGAGAGTAAAGGAAAGATTTCTGAGATGATTATTCTTAGTGATGAAAAAGACGATGCCTCTTTAATTATTTTGCAAGGGAATATCGATTTTAAGAATATTTCCAAACTTTCTAAAATTAACGGATTAGAACAGTTGGAAGATATTCCGGCAGAAGATTTAGAAAAGTAGATTTAATATCATACAATAAAAAAGCCTTCCCGATTGGGAAGGCTTTTTTTATATCTTAATTTTCAAATTAGTATTTAATCCATTTCCATAACTCTTTGTAGCTGGCTTTTTTACCATACATTAAAATACCTGTGCGGTATATTTTTGCAGCAAACCATGTCATGGCAAGGAATGTAGCAACTAGTAATGTAGCTGATAAAGCCAATTGCCATACTGGAACACCAAAAGGAATACGTGCCATCATAACGATTGGTGAGGTGAATGGAATCATCGAGAACCAGAATGCCAATGCACCTTCGGGACTCTTAATTACACTCATCATAACAAAGATACCTAAGATTAAAGGTATGGTAACCGGAGCCATAAATTGTTGGGTGTCGGTTTCGTTATCAACTGCCGAGCCAATAATTGCAAACATCGCAGAATACAATAAATAACCACCAAGGAAGTAAAACAGGAACATTCCAATAACCTGACCTAATGGAAGGTTACCAAGTGCTGCAAGTGCATCGCCCAATAATGGGTTGTCTTTAATTAAACTGGCAGCTTCTGGTTGGGTTTGGATAACTCCTGAAACGGGATTTGCATCCATTACGTTTTCAGTAAGGTTCTTTTGTAGCTCTTCCGGATTTTTATCTTTTAAAAGTAAAAACTGGCCACCCATAGCGATTAGTCCGGTAAGAATTACCCAGGCTAAAAATTGAGTAAGACCAACACAGGCAATACCAAGGATTTTACCCAACATTAACTGGAATGGTTTTACCGAAGAGATAATCACCTCAATAATACGATTAGCTTTTTCTTCGATTACTCCGCGCATTACCTGTACACCGTACATAAAAATAAACATGTAAATAAGGAAGCCTGATGCATAAGAGATGCCTGAAGCAAGTTCGGTAGAACTCTCTTTAACTTCGCCGTCTTTATTCCATTTTTTTGTGCGTACATTGATGTTTTTCTTACTTTTAGCCAGTAGATCTTCATCGATACCATTAGCCTTTAATTTCTCCTTTTCAATTGCCTTTTCAAGGTTTCTGGAGATATGCTCGTTTACATCCAGACTTGATTGTTTGTCGGAATATAGGAAAACATTTTCTTGTTTGTTTGTAATGTTATTTGGAATGACTAATACTGCGTAATAGCCTGATTCTTCCAACTTACCTTTGAAATTGTCGAGGTTTTTCCCTTCAACTATTTCGAATTTTAATGACTTTGTATCTGGTAATAATTTTCCAAATGTTTTAGTATCGTCAATTATTGCGATCTTCTTAAGATCATCGGTATCCATTTGCATCATAATAACCGGTCCTAGCATAAGGGCGGCAAATAGAAGCGGACTTAAAAAAGTCATCAGGATAAAGGACTTTTTCTTTACCCTGGTTGTATATTCTCGTGTTAATATTAATCCAATCTTACTCATTGTGGTTGTTTTTTAGTTTACGCTTAGGTTTTGTTCTTCCACTACGCGAATGAAAATATCGTTCATATTCGGAATAACTTCGTTGTATGAAACGATCTCGAAATGTGGCATCAACAGATTTAACAATTCGTTCGGTTTGGTATCGCTAAGCTTTTTAACCTTCGCCGTTATAATGCCATTGCCATTTGTTTCTTCAATTAAATCAAAGTCGCCGTTCAGCTTTTCTTTTACCTGCTGCGCATCGCCTTTAAAACTAATTTCGAAGGTGTCAGACTTGTAGGTCGATTTGATCTCGTCCATAGTTCCGTTTAAGATTACCTTCGATTTGTTGATTAGAGCAATATTGTCACACAACTCTTCAACAGAACCCATGTTGTGAGTAGAGAAGATTATTGTGGCACCTTTTTCTTTTAATTCAAGAATTTCGTTTTTCAGCAAATTGGCATTAATCGGGTCGAAACCACTGAAAGGTTCGTCAAAGATTAACAATTCCGGTTCGTGAAGCACAGTTGTAATAAACTGAACTTTTTGAGCCATACCTTTACTTAGTTCTTCAACTTTTTTATCCCACCATCCCTGGATTTCGAATTTGGTAAACCAGTGCTTTAAACGTTTTGTGGCTTCACTTTTCGATAAGCCTTTAAGCTGGGCCAGGTATAAAGACTGTTCGCCAACCTTCATTTTTTTATATAAACCGCGTTCTTCAGGAAGGTAACCAATACGATAAACATCACTTGGCTGAAGTTTTCTTCCTTTAAAAAAAACTTCGCCCTGATCGGGACCAGTAATTTGATTGATAATTCGGATTAGTGTTGTTTTACCGGCACCATTGGGGCCTAGTAAACCAAAAATACTTTTTTCAGGCACTGTAATGCTTACATCGTCAAGCGCTTTGTGGTTAGCATATTGCTTATGAATACCTGATGCTTTAAATAGTTCCATTTGGTGTGTTCGTTTATTTTTCAAGGAGTAAAGATATAAGATTCTTAGTAAACCGTAATGGTCGAGTAGGTAAAAAGAGTGGCTTTAGGTATTTTTAACAAATCAGACTATCGTCAATAGTCTATCGTCAATAGACAATTATCTATAAACTATTGTTGGAGTCTTTCATCTTTGTTCTTTTTTCTTTATTTTGGAACTAAATTTGCATTACACCGCATTTAAAAAGAAAAATATGGCAGATATATTAGTAATAGATGACGAAAGAGCGATACGAAATACATTAAAGGAAATTCTGGAATACGAAAAATACAGTGTTTACCTGGCAGAAAATGGGCAGGAAGGATTGGATAAAGCTAAACTAAAAAATTTCGACCTGATTTTATGTGATATTAAAATGCCAGAAATGGATGGTCTTGAGGTATTGGAAGAGCTTCGTAAAGCTGGAGTGCATTCGCAGGTAATTATGATTTCGGGACACGGTAATATCGATACTGCTGTTGAAGCTATTAAAAAAAGTGCCTTCGATTTTATTGAAAAACCACTGGATTTGAATCGACTGTTGATTACAATTCGTAATGCTATGGATAAGTCAAATTTAATTGAGGAAACCGTAGTGTTAAAGCGTCAGGTTAAGAAATCCTGGGATATTGTTGGCGATTCGGAGGCTATTACGAATGTGAAAAATATGATTGAGCGTGTAGCTCCAACCGATGCGCGAGTTTTAATTACAGGTGAGAACGGAACCGGTAAAGAGCTTGCTGCACGCTGGCTGCATGAAAAAAGTCCTAGGGCTGTTGCTTCATTTGTAGAGGTGAATTGTGCTGCGATACCTTCGGAGTTGATCGAGAGTGAGTTGTTTGGTCACGAAAAAGGTTCTTTTACATCAGCACATAAACAACGTAAAGGTAAGTTCGAGTTAGCCGAGGGAGGTACGCTGTTTCTTGATGAAATTGGTGATATGAGTCATTCGGCACAGGCGAAAGTTTTGCGTGCTTTGCAGGAGAATAAAATTACTCGCGTTGGAGGTGATAAAGATATTAAAGTAAATGTTCGAATTGTAGCAGCTACCAATAAAGACCTTACTAAAGAGATTGCCGAAGGTCGTTTCCGTGAAGATTTATATCATCGATTAAGTGTTATTTTAATCAAAATTCCATCTTTGAGTGAAAGGCTTGATGATGTGCCTGTACTGGCTGCTCATTTTATTACTAAAATATGCAAGGAGTACGGAAAGCGTAAAATGAAAATTACCGATGAGGCTATTGCTGAACTTCAGAAATACAGATGGTCAGGGAATATTCGTGAATTCCAGAATGTGATTGAACGTTTAATAATTCTGTGCGATAAGCAAATTGAAAAAGAGGATGTAATTACCTTTGCCCAGCCGATTGCCGGGTAGAGCAGAATGAGATATAAAAGAAAGCCGGAGTATTTATGCTTCGGCTTTTTTAATTTAAAGGTTTACATAGTATAGTAATAAATTAGTCTATAGGAAATCCGGTTTCCTCAAATTTTTCTTTTTCATAAATATAAAAGCTTTACTTTGCAAACGCTATTAACCGAATTTATGTATCATGAAAAAAATTACCATTACCCTGCTTTTTCTTTTAAGTGCATTACTTTCTTTTGCTCAAAATTCAGCTGAACATAATCACGATGATAAATGTGAACATCACGATCACAAACATCATAAAGATACCGGATCGGAACATGGGGCGCATTTTCATGTAAACGACTTTGGTTTTGCCAATGGTATGGTATATAATTTGGGTGAGAATAGTGCCGCCTGGGGTATGCATTTACATTATGTACGGGGGGTAAATAAGTATCTTGGAGTAGGGATTGGTTACGAATCGGTTTTAGGAGAACATTTTCACCAGACCTTTACAGGTTTTGTTCGATATAAATTTTTTAAGCACTTTGTTCTAAACGCTGGTCCGGGAATTACAATACCTAATGAAGAGAATCCGGAATATGAATTTGTTTCACATTTCGAGTTATCGACAGTTTTCGAACTTGGTAAATTTCATCTTGGTCCAATGGTAGGCTATGGATTGGGGCATGAACAGCATTTTACCGTAGGTGTGCATTTGGGGTATGGCTTTTAAAAATAAGTTAAAAGAGAAAAGTTCGGGCTGAATAGATATTTGTAATTACAGTAATCTTTGTCGTTTTGTAAGCGAATTGTGCCTGCCGAAGAACTAAGGCTGTCTATGTAATAGCGAATGGTGTCCATAGTCGGGCTAAGACTGTCTGTATATTTGCTAAGACTGTCGAACAAAGGACTAAGCGTGTCTTTGTGAAAGCTAGTGCCTAAGGATTAAAAATTAACGGTGTCCATTGTAAAATCAACGGTGTCCTAAACTGAAAAATATGTGCCGAAATCAAAATCAAGGATGTCGGTTGTCGGGCTAAGAGTGCCGAACTAAAAAATATGTGTGTCGAAAGAAGAACTAAGTATGTCTGTTATAGAATCAACGGTGTCTTTTTATTAACTAAAGACTAAGATTCGACTGCTAAGTGTGTCTAGTGCCTAGCTAAGACTGTCTGTGAAAGAACTAAGAGTGTCAAACGAAGGGCTAAAACGGTAGATGGAACTGTCTTTTATCTTTACTCATTGCTCTTTTATTCTGCTACCTGATACTAATAATCCTGATACAATTTTATAATTCTTCCCTGTTATTTTCTCATTTCTTTTAACTTTGACCTTTAATAAAAAAGGTATGGAGTTTCAAGTTTACGCACTTTTAGCTTTATAACCTTTCCCGATAGCTATCGGGACTTTAAACTATTTAACCATGCGCACCGAAAAAGATTTTATTGGCGAAGTTGAGATACCTGAAGAGGCGCTTTATGGCGTACACTCGTTCAGAGCAAGAGCGAATTTCCCGGATCAGACTCCATTTTCCAAAGAGTGGTATCAGGCTGTTGGGCTTACTAAACTTGCCGTTTACCGGGCTTATCGCAAATTTAAAAAGGCGGCTGGTGAACACTATCCCGATAAAGAATTTGCCTTCAATTTTTTCGATGATTCCGTAATCGAAGCATTAATTCGAAGTGCCGAAGAGCTAAGCGATGGTAAATATTTTGAGCATTTCATTGTTCCGGCTGTTCAGGGTGGAGCAGGTACCAGCATAAATTTGAATGTAAACGAAATTATAGCCAATGTGGCTTTAATGCATAGTGGCAAAAAACCGGGCGATTATCAGTTGATCGATCCAATTGAACAGGCCAATGTTTACCAAAGTACCAACGATGTAATACCAACCGCTCTTACCGTTGCAGCCATTAAGCTGCTTGAAGAGCTGGAGGAACAGATAAACAAGCTTCGCTTTAAAGTTGAGACGGTAGAATCGGCTAACCGTAATTCCCTCCGTATTGGTTATACTCAAATGCAGGAAGCGGTACCTTCGTCGTACGGAATGTTGTTCAGTACTTATAACGAGGCTTTGTCGCGTGATTGGTGGAGGGTATCAAAATGTTTTGAGCGTATTAAAATCGTCAACCTGGGCGGAAGTGCCTTGGGAACCGGGATTGCTGTGCCACGCTATATTATTATGGAAGCGGTGCAGGAGCTTCAGAATATTAGTAGAACACCGGTTACCCGTAGCGAGAATATGAGCGATGCAACCAATAACCTGGATAGCTTTGTTGAGGTACATGCCATTTTAAAATCGCACGCGGTAAATATGGAGAAGATGGTAAACGATATTCGATTACTGGCTTCTGATGTTGTGGGTAAATGCGAAATTGAAATACCGAATAAACAGGTGGGAAGTTCAATAATGCCGGGAAAAGTAAATCCGGTGATTCCTGAATATGTTATTAGTGCTGCCCATAAGGTTTATGCCAACGATCAGTTGATTACCAGCCTGAGTGCTCAGGGCTGTCTTGATTTGAACGCTTATTTACCGGTAATTGGTAATGCATTATTAGAGAGTATTAAGCTGCTGATATCAGTTAACCAGACCTTGCGTGATAATCTGTTTGAAGGCATAAAAGTCAATCCTGATCTGGCTGCTGAACGATTGTATAAAAGTCCGGCAATAAGTACGGCCTTATCACCGTTTATTGGATATCATAAAGCCGCGCAACTGGCAAAGCTGATGAAAGAAGAGCAGGTGGATGTTTTTGAAGCTAATGCTCAGCTTGGATTAATTGATGATGCACAATTAAAGGAGGTAACGGCTCCTCAAAATTTATTAAAGACGGGTTTCTCGTTAAAGGATTTGTAATATTTATACTTTGCAGAACATTGTGAAGCGATTATATTTATTCACAATGTTCTGCAGATATTTCTTTCTCTTCTTATTTACTTGTATAATAAAAGCGGTTGTTCTTATAATTAAATCCTTCACCTTTATAATAAATATCTGTTCCGGAAGGGCGAATCAATATTTCATCGACAATTAATTCACCACCTGTTATTAACTTGTTTTTAAGAGTAATAATTATTTTATCCGATGCTTTGTTAAGTTGTACCGGGAATTCTACCAATCCCCATCCATTTTTTTCCAGCAGAACAATTTTTCGCCACACATCAGTGTAGTTTTCTTTGTAGATATTACCGGTTGAGTCGGCTTTACTAATAATTAAACTTGTTCTTGGATAGAGGTCTTTGTTCATATTTGGAATCCAAAAAGAGACTATACACTCTGGCTTATCCTTTAAATTTGGAAGTGCGGCCTCAACAATGCGATTGTATTTTTTAATATCCCCATTATAGGACTTTTGCCCCATTTCGGTTTGCAATGGGAACTCATCGCCAAAACTTTTATGGAAATATGTTCCGGCACTGTCGGCCGTTAAAAACTGATTGTTCACAAACAGGCTATCTGAATTGATTTCGGAATTTATATTTTGTTTTTGATCGGCAATGATACTGTCGAAGGCGGCAGGCCATATTTTATAAATGTCGAGGTAATCGGCCGATTCGATTTTATCTGCATATTTTAATAAATTCTTTTCGTTTTCCGAAATGGCTTCTTTGGTATTGTAAACTATAAGGAATGGTTTGTCCTGTATCCACTCTTTTTTTACCACATACTCGTTGCAGGGTTCATAATATAATTGAAGGTTGTTGAGCGTTTGCTGCATTGAAGTACGGCTCATTAACACCCCATTTAAAGGTAGCCCGGTTTTCATTGAAGCAATAAATGCCGACTGTTTTGATTTTGACGATCCGTTAATCCAATAGTTTTCTGAACCTACATGAAAATAGGGTAGTGGGATAATTGCCTGGTAGTTTTCAGGGTGAATGTTCTGAATCCATTTGTTTACCGGTAAATTGTTGGCTTTGTCATCCAGTTCTTCTATGTGGTTATTCAGCCATTTTCCTTTTCCTTTAACATTTAGCCATGCATCGTAACTTCCCCACGAAAGCGCCAAAACAATTATAAGTAGATATAACGGCTTTCTTTTTTTCAAAAACCAGTTCCAGATTACATATAATGAAACAATATTGATGGCGTAAAAAAACAGCCATGCAAAGCGACCCGCTGCACGAAGTTGTTTCAGTGGCCCCATATAATTCCATAATTTTTGTAAACCAAGGTTAAATGGCATGGTGAAACTGAACAGTAAAGCTGCAAAAGAAGCCCAGAAAAGGATATTTAGAAAAGGATTATCACTTATTTGAAATATGTTTTTACGAAAGTTTCGTTTGCTGAGTTTTTTGAAGAATTGAAAAATTCCAACTAAAAACACGCATAAAGAAACCAGTCCGATATATGCAATGCCTTCCCATTTTACATACTTAAAGTGAAGGAATTCAGCATAAGGTTTTCCGAGAGGTAAAAGAACACCCTCGGGATGAGCCTTGTAATAGAAAAAGCCCCAGGGGTATGATGTACGGTCAATGGCATGATCTGAAACTCCAACCAAAAGTTGAAAAAGTATAAAGGGAACAATTAATTGAATTGTAAAATGAATGGCTTTACGTAGCGGACTTCCAAAATCCTGCTCTTTCAGGAAGAAGGTTCCAACCCAGAAAATGGCAATCATAATTCCGTAAAAGCCAAAGAAATAAGCATGTGTTCCAAGTGCATATAAAGCAATGAATGCAAGAATTACAGACCAGATCATTTTCCTGGATTCGTAAAAACGGAACAAGGCATATATCATTAGAGGAATAAAAAACAGGTAGGCCAGGTTATAATGTCCACCAAAACGGCCGAGTTGTGGCGATAAAAATGTGATAATATTTGCACCTATAATACTGTATATTATTGGTAATTTAAGCTTCCGTAGAATTAAATAAAGAAATACCGAGCCAATAACAATTGAAATGAGCATCCAAACATTCAGTATTCCCAGTATTTGATCGGAGAAATCGATACCTGTCGATTTTAATAGCTTGAAAGTATTAATAATAAACGGCTGATTACCGGTATAGAAAACGGATTCTCCATACGGGTAATTCATATAGTCCGTTTTTAAATATGTATCATCGTATTTTAGATGATATATCGAACCGTAGGTACTTTTAAGGCCATCGCCACCCTTTGAGAAATAGACATTGTTTGGCGCTTTTAATATATTTCCGTAGATAATGACAAGTATAATAGTAGCGATTATTAAGTTGCCAATGAATCCTGCTGTTTTAATAAGTTTATTCATGAAGAGGTATTGTTACAGATGATTTTTATTTCCACAACGCTCTTTTACAAAAAAATGTGGTCTTCTTTTTATCTCGTTAAAAATACGGGCCAGGTATTCGCCTAAAATACCAATGCTTAATAGCTGAGCACCACCAATTATCATAATGGATAATAGTGTGGAGGTCCAGCCTGGTGTGGCTTTGCCCATATAAAATATAATAATTGCATAAATAGCGTATGCAATGGCCAGCAACAACACAATTAAACCCAGATAAAAACTTATTCGGAGGGGTTTTGCCGAGAATGAAGTGATTCCGTCAATTCCAAAGCGGATCATCTTTTTTAGTGAATATTTTGAAGTGCCGGCAAAACGTTTTGGTGCTTTGTATTCGACTATGGCTTGTTGAAAACCCATCCAGCTGATTAGGCCACGTGTAAACCGATCGTGTTCGTCTATCTTGAGAAAGGCGTCAATTGCTTTACGGGACATTAAACGGAAATCTGAAGAGTCGGGTTCAATTTCTATATCGGTAAGGTAGTTTATTAACTTGTAATATAGTTTTGAGCTTAGGCGTTTAAACAGACCTGCATCGGCAGTTGATAGCCTTTTTGTATTTACTATATCGAAACCTTCATTGTGTTTTTGAATCAATTCCGGGATTACTTCAGCGGGGTGTTGTCCGTCGGCATCCATCATAATGGCAAAATCAGCATCAGCTTCTGATAGCCCCGCCAGTAAAGCCGTTTGGTGACCAAAGTTTCGGGAAAATGAAATTCCTTTTACATTGCTGTGTGCCTCAGATAAGACTTTGATTTTTTCGAAGGAACCATCTTTGCTGCCATCATCAACAAACACGATATTGTAATTATAATCCTGTAGCGAATTTTGAATTTGCCCGTGTATATAATCAATGTTCTCTTCTTCGTTAAAAACCGGAACGACAATATTAAAGTACATGCGTATATTGTTTATTTCACTGTAAAAATAGTTATTAAATTTAAAAACAGCTCTTTTAAGAAAATATTGCCTTAAAAAACGAAGGGTAATTAATTAAAACGAGATCGCTATTTATTGCAGCCGGAAATTATACTATATATTTAAATGTATCGTTATTAAAATGTGTATTTTGCACGCGGTTTAAGCATGTATGAACTTTTTTAATTTAAAAACCTATATGTGCGTAGCAATAATTTTGTTTCTATGGATTTTTTTTAATTAGTGAAACGAGATTGGAATATAAGCGTAAAAGGATTAATGATCTGAAAATATTCGGAACAATTTCCGGGTTTTCTAAAGTGAAACGAGGATTAGGTAATGATAAGAGATCGTAAGTTGAAAGTAGATTTTGCTGATGTTATTAGGTTTTGGTTGATACAGATTTTTGTGTTTTTTTTGTTTCGTCTTTTTGAATGTTACTGGTTAACTTTAAAACTTGGTTATACAGATGTTGTCAGTTTTCAGCTAAAGGGTTTTGTTTACGATATATACACGCTAACAGCTTTAAGTGGATTACTGGCACTTTTATATATTTCTGGCAGTTATGCCAATATTAAACGATTATCCTGGTTGGTCCATGTTTTTGCTGTTTTATTTATGTTTATTCAGTTTGGTTTACAACAGTATTTTTTAACCACAAGTCTTTTGCTGGATCAGGCACTCTTCTCTTATTCTTTCGATGAAGTAGTCTATACAGCCAAAGCATCTTCGGATATGCAAATTATACCCTGGTTGTTTTTTGCAGGGCTTATGATAGTCTATTTTATATTGTTTAATCGACTGGGAAAGATAAAGTTTAACCGGGTTTTGGTAATTGCATTATTGGCCTGCTTTGTTTTGTCGATGCCATTTGCAAGGCAAGTAAGAACATTAGAAAAGCATTACGAGAGTAGTTTTAATTATGCCCAAACAAACAATAAGTTTAATTACCTTGTTTATCGAAGCCTTAAATCATCAGGTAATAAAAGGAATATTAGGAATATAGAAGGGGATTTGAGTTTTATTCAGGAATATCAGCAGTTAAACTCGCATTTTGAATACGATTCAGAAAAATATCCATTGGTACATAAAAATGAATATGAAGACGTTTTAGGTCCGTTTTTTAATAGTCAAGAAGAAAAGCCAAATATTGTTTTGGTGATCGTGGAGAGTCTTGGCAGAAGTGTGTCGGGTGAGGGAGCAGAAATGGGATCTTTTACGCCTTTCCTGGATTCTCTATCGAATCATAGTTTATGCTGGGAGCATTGTTTGAGTGCATCAGAACGTACATTTGGTGTTTTGCCAACCCTACTCGCATCTTTGCCTTATGGCGAAAAAGGTTTTCTTGAGCTTGGAAATGAAATGCCAAAACACCAATCGATGTTGCGGATTTTAAATAAGAATAATTACGAATCCAACTTCTTTTATGGTGGGTGGACGCACTTTGATAAGATGGATGTTTTTCTGCGTAAGCAAAATGTGACACATATTTTCGGCGAGCATGACTTCACTTCTGCTTATGAAAAGATGCCTGCGAATAACGATGGTTTTTCCTGGGGTTACGATGACAAATCTTTGTATAATCGCTCGTTCGAATTACTTGATTCGGAAGTGAGAACATCAAATCCCCGTTTTGATATATACCTGACATTAACTTCGCATAGTCCATTTAGGATGAAGAATCAGGAAAAGTATATACGTCAGGCAGAAAACTTAATTCAGAAAAACAGTAATACGGAGAAAGAAAAACAGCGACTTGGTAAAATTTCCTATATGTTGGGATCTTTTTTATATGCAGATGAGGCCTTGAAAGAGTTTATTGGAAAATATAAAAGCCGGAAGGAGTTTCAAAATACTATATTTATTATTACCGGTGATCATCGACTAGGAATTACAGCTCAAAATCCACTTAGCATATACCACGTTCCGCTGATAATTTATTCGCCATTGTTAAAGGAAGCCCGGAAATCTAATACCATAGTTTCACATCACGATATTGCTCCGAGTATACTATCGTTTTTAGAGAATAATTATGGGATTAAGCAACCTGCTCGTTCGCACTGGATGGGTAAAGGGCTTGATACTTCGAAGGTGTTTAATGGATCAGCATCAATTCCATTAATGCTCAATAATAAAGAGATCGACGAATATGTTGACGGGACTTATTTCATAAAGGATGAATCGCTTTTTGAGATACAGCCCGGAATGGAACTGCAGAAGCTTGAAAATGATACTGTTTTTGAAAGGATCAAACGAAAAAGAGATTTGTTTCAAAAGCTGAATTATTTAACCTGTTATCATAACAAAATCTCACCAATTGATTTGTTTATGGGCGATAGGCGAACTTTAAAAAGTTTGTTTAAGTATTCGAATAACTTTGATGTAAATAATAGGAAAAAGAACAAAAACATGGATATGTCTGTACAGGAATCCTTTTCAGGAAAGAAATCCATGCATATAAATCCAGAAAAAGAGTATTGTAATATTACACAGGTAAAGTTCCCTGAAAGTATAAAGGGAATTCAGGCGGAGGTGGATTTTCAGATCTTTTCAAAAGATGTTCAGAAGAATCCTGTTTTGGTATTTGATTTCTTTGATAAGAATAATGATAAAGTGTTGTGGTTTCCCATAAGGCCTAAAGCCAAGTCAGGAGGGAACTGGAATACCTTTTTCTATTCAGATAAAATAATAGTTCCGAAAGCTGATCAGGAAATAAGTTCAGTAAAAATATATTTCTGGAATCAACAAAAAAGCGATGTCTTTATAGATGATTTGGGGATTCGTTTTTTTACTTCAGATAAATAAATTCTACTTCATAATCATCAATGAATACAGGTTCTTCAGAATTGTTCCAGATGTAAAATTTTAAAGCGCAATTTTTCTGGAAAAAGGATGGATGCAAATTAAATATTAACTCTGTCTTCTGCCAGTTTGTATAATTAACCGTGTCAATTAATTTTTTACTTTCCCAGTTTAACAGTTTCTTGTCTTCCTTGTTTCTGCATTCCATTACCGCATGTACTTTAGGTATCTGAATGTTATCTGAAAGTTTACAGGCAAAATTAACTCTGATTTCTTTAATGCTGGTCGAATTGTTCGCCCTTAAGTCGAATTTAAACTCCGGACTGTATGGGTGTTCTTTATCGATTAGTAGTGATTTTTTACCGCTGTGTTTGGTGCTGTCAATTATCAGGTAGTTTCCCGATATTTTTTGTTCAAAATCCATTTTGACTGCTGTGATTTTTTGCTCTTTTTTCTTTTTGTCCTGGTAATATTTATAGCTTTCACATGATTTTGCGCCAAACGATAATAGTGCAGGAAGTAGAATTAGCAAAACAGTACGCATAATGCGTATTCTCTTAGTATCACCGGATTTAATCCAAGTGCGCATCTGGTTTTCAGTTGTAAACAGCATCCATGCCAGTCCGCTGGAAATGGTAAAAAATGCAATTGCAACCAAAAGTGCAGCTAATGGATTCGAAAAGAAATTGGCCAGGCCAACCATATCCCACCGGATAAATCCATGAATGGCAAATATGTAAACCGAAATAGTACCTATAAATTTAAAGATAGATTTAGTCGTGCTGTATTTGCTTATTGTTTTAGACAATACACTTACAAGCGGAATCAGTAAAATACTTGCCGATAAATGTGAAAAATACCAGAATGGTTTAAACCAGTTGCTGAGGACAAAAATAATTAGAGCGCCGACTATAATAAGCCAACTAATTTTGATCTCTTTCTGACGAGCAGCCCATATACCAAAACAGAATTCCGGTAAATGGCCAAATACCATTTGGATGAGGTTTAGTTTTACTTTTGAAAGCTCGGGATTAAGAAAGATTAATAATAGATATCCTATAATGCTGATTATTAAAAGAACCTTATCGCCATATTTATTTATCAACTTTATAATTAATGGGAAAATCAGGTAGAATTGAAAAATCATGGAGTAAAACCACCAGGGGCCAACTGCGGCAAGCCCCTTGCCTGGGACAAACGTAGAAAACAGTGTGAGTTGTATCCCAATTTCTCTTAATGTTTTTATTCCGGGAAGATTGCCATGTGCCACCATTCCGAAAAGAAATAAAAGGAAAGTTGAAAGTAATAAGGTCGGATATAATTTCAGGAAGCGTTTTTTTACAAAAAAGCCCCATTTTAAATCCTTGCTAAAGTATGATTTTGTAAGGCCATAGGCACTTAGGAATATAAAAACCTGAACGCCAAAATGACCAATGTAATTGAAAAAGACATTGAATATTTCCAAAGGCTGGTTTGCTATGGCCAGGTAGCTATTCTTTATATAATTGCTGCTGTGATAAAACTCATTTTCGCCGGTAATTGGGGTTACCCATCGGTAGAAGTTGTGAAAAGCGATCAGTATAATGCCAATGGCTTTGAAAATAAAAGTTTGATCTTTATTAATATGTGATACTTTTATGGGTTTCATTTTCGTTATAATGTTATTTTTGTGTTCTGTTATTTGTTAGAGCTTTATTATTGCAATAATACTAAAATTTAAGTTTGCTATGAAAAAGATGTTTATGCGCATTAAAAATTATCCTTACTTGTTATTTACATTAGTCTTTGTTTTAATTGCAATTCTATATAATTATCATGAAACAACCTTTAAGCAGCCTCAATCTACACATAAATGGAGGCAGTGCGATGTGGCATCGATAACTCTGAATTATTACCAGAATGGGATGAACTTTTTTCAGCCGGAACTGCATAATCAGATGGCCGACGATCTTAACAGTGGATATGCGGTTGGTGAAGCTCCTGTTATGTACTATTTTGTTGCAATATTGTATAAAATATTTGGGCCTCATGATTTTATCTTTCGAGTCATAAATTTAATTATTCTGTTTTTAGGTCTTTTGTATCTGTATAAGATTTTTCAAATTGTTCTGAAGAATAATTTCTGGGCAATTTTAGGAAGTCTGTTTGTATTTACTTCGCCTACTTATGTCTATTTTGCAAATAATTTTCTGACAGATCCTACTGCTTTTAGTTTCTGTATTATCGCATGGTATCAGATTGTTCGGTTTATTCAGGAAAATAAGATTAAGCATTTTTATTTTTCGATGTTTTGGTTTAGTTTGGCTGGTTTACTTAAGGTTTTATCATTTGTAAATGTTGTGGCTCTGTTTGCCATAATTTTTCTTGAGTTCGTTTTTGCAAAAAAAGACTTTTTTAAAGAACGTTATTTCGCCCGGAATTATTTTCATTATACGATTGCTTTATGCTTTTATTTAGTGTTAATGGTTGGCTGGTACTGGTACTCGTTCTATTATAACGAACTGCATGGTACCCGGTATTTCTTTTCAGAAACCAGTGCAGTTTGGACCTTTAGCAAAGAGAAAATAGTTTCCTATTTTCAGTACATTAAGAAGCACCATTTTGAAGATTATTTTCATCCAATAACTCAGTTTTTGTTTTTAGCATTATTACCGGTGTTACTTTTGTTCAGAAAGAAAATGCCTCGTCAGTTTCTGATTTTGGTAATTTTATTCTTCCTGGCTTCAGTAAGCGTATTTGTTTTATGGTATTCGAAATTTGTAAATCACGATTATTACGCAATTACACAGTTGGGATTTCCTGTTTGTTTATTCTTGTTTTTGATGGCTGGTATGCAAAAACAGTATCCTAATGTGTTTAATGCATGGTATCTGAAACTGGCTTTTTTACTCTTCTTTTCGATGAATGTCTATCATGCAAAGCATAATGTATACGTACGCTATTATGGATGGATGTCAGCTGAATTATCTCGTGAATATGCCTATTATCATTTGGAAGATCATTTGCGAAAGATGGGAATTGATAGAAATGAAAAAGTTATAGTATTACCCGATTTTGCACCTTGCTTTCCTTTGTATCTTTTTAACCAGAAAGGGTATTCCGGAATTAATCCGGCAACACGTTCAGCAGATGGAATTCGCAAATTAATTGGTAAGGGTGCAAAGTATTTGATTTATCGCGGGAATATTACAAAAGAACATGGTTTCATAAAGCCTTTTCTTAATAATAAGATTAGCGATTTTCATAATTTGGCCATCTATAATTTAACAGATAAAGAAATTCCGTATACTCCGGATCAACGAATATATGAAAGTGAGGCTAAATTTGATTTGGAATCCATTTCACAAAATGGGAAATATTTTACGGAGAAAGATGAATTAATGAACGTTAAGGGAGTAGAGCAAAGGGATTCCTTGTTTGCCTATTCAGGAGTCTATTCAATAAAATTGGATACTTCAAATGCTTTTGGTTTACAGGGAAAGATTAAAAAGGTTAAAAGGGGAGACGTTTACGAAGTTAAAGTTAAGAGACTTAAGTCTGGTGCTCTGGCTAATTTGGTTGTTTCTGATAAAAAGTCGAAAAGATTTTATCTGAAGACAAAAATTGGAAAAGAGTGTATTTCTGATTCTTTATGGGAGGAGTTAAGTTTGACATTTTACCTAAACAAATCCCTTACAAACGATGAGTTAAGGTTTTATGTTTGGAATCCGTATGAGCAACCAGCCTGGTTTGACGACCTGAAGGTGAAAAAAGTAAAGTTTGATGAAGACGATAAATAAAATAGTACTGTACATTATTGGAGTGGCGCTTGTTTTTAGTTACTTCAATACTGCTATAAATAGCCATGGGTTTTATCATGCCGACGAACATTACCAGGTATTGGAATTTGCCGGTGCAAAACTTGGTTTTACCGATTTTGAATCATTGCCATGGGAATATAAAGCGAAATTACGCTCGGGATTACAACCCTTTGTCGCCTGGTGTTTTATAAAGGGTATGGAGGGCGTGAATATTTCAGATCCCTATATGCAGACTTTTGTGCTACGATTATTTTCAATGTTTTTGGCTCTTTGTTCGGTTTTTTGCCTGTTTAAATTGCTAAAAGGCTATTTAAAACACGAATATTCAAAACTGTTTTTTGCTTTGGCTTCTTTAATGTTGTGGTTCCTGCCACAGCAATATGTGCGATTCTCGTCTGAAAATTTGAGCATAGCCGTTTTTATAATTGGCATAACTGTTTTGTTTCATTCAAAAAAGTCAAACCTTTTGAAGTATATGTTCTCAGGAGTGCTTTTGGGACTCTCTTTCGGATTACGATTTCATGCAGGGTTGTTGATATTAGCTTTGTTTTTATGGCTGCTTATAATTCACCGTGAGAAAATTCTTAACCTGGTTTATCTTATTGCAGGCTTATTATTTGCTTTTATGCTAATAATAGCTGTAGATTTCTGGCTCTATAATGAATTCACATTTTCTGCATTGAATTATTTAAAGGCAGCCTTGTTTAATGAATCACCGATTAAGTTTAGTAAAGATCCATGGACTTTTTATGTTAAAAAAATCGTTTTTGGTTCATTTGCTTTTAATGGAATTTTAATTGCACTGGCAAGTGCTTTCTTCGTACTGAAAAAGCCAAAACATATTGTGACCTGGTTGGTGATCCCGTTCTTAATTGTACACTTTATATTTAGTCATAAAGAAATTCGATTCCTGTTTCCCTTAATGCCATTTATCCCCTTTTTAATGGCCTTTTTACTTGATAAAATTGTGGAACTAAAATTGGGAGTTCTGTTTAAAAAGGCTATCTATATTTTGTTTTCATGCATTTTGGTTATGAATTTAATTATTCAGTTATGTGTTTCCTTTTTACCGGCAAGATCGGGATTATATGGTGCCTTTCATTATATTGAAAGCGCGTATTTGCCTCAGAATTCAAAGATTTATACGGGCTCTCTTTTTGGAATAGGCTACCCACCATTTTACAGTAGTAAATCAAGTTTTAATGTTGAGAAGTATAATCGGGATTCAGTCTGTTCCATTATCGATAAGAAAGATGTTTTGTATGTGACAAAGAAACGGGATATTATCTCTAATAATGGATTGAAAGATATTACAGAGTTAAATGGGAAGCTTGTTTATCGATCGATACCGGAATGGATGCAAAAGTTGTCTCCAAAATCATTGTTGAATGAGGGCGAAATTTTTTATGTGTACAAATTGTATGGAGGGGCTCATTCTTATGTGGCAGACACTGTGTTGTTTTGTAATGCTGAAGATTTGACTGAGGATAAAAATAGATTTATTGTAAATAACAAGAAAACTCTGAGTGGAGGTTTCCAGCAAACATCTGTCGATTCGTATAGCCTGAACCACTCTTTGCTAACATCGGCTAAAAAACCATTTGGCTTTGATGTTAAGTTAAAACAACTTCGCTCGGGTGATGTTTATAGAGTTTCTGTCATGAAAAAAGGTTTGGAGAAAAATAGTCTTGTTGTTTCTGCCAGCAATACAGCGGATTTTTATTTAAGCAACAGGAATGCGGAGACAGTTGGGAAGGATGATTGGGTAAAAATTGAAAGCTGGTTTATTATCCCAAACATTATTAACTTTGAGTCCTTAAAAGTATATGTATGGAACCACTCTGGCGACACTTGTTTTTATGATGATTTATGTGTTGAAAAGGTTCGTGTAATTGATTAGTTTTAATGAAGGATTGATTGAAATTGAAGATGTATGAAAAAAGGAAAAGAATCTAAACCACATATAGGAATTTACGGTAGACGCAATAACGGGAAAAGTTCGCTTATAAATACATTGGCAGGTCAGGATATTGCCATTGTTTCGGATTATGCAGGAACAACCACCGATCCTGTTAAAAAGTCTTTTGAGATTACCGGTTTTGGACCTGTAATTTTAATTGATACTGCCGGAATTGATGATATTGGTGAACTAGGAGAAAAACGGATTCAAAAAACTTTCGATTCAATTAAAACCATTGATCTTGCCTTATTAGTAATTGCCAATAATGAATTTGGTGAATTTGAAGAGAAGCTTGTTGATGAATTTCAGAAGTATAACGTTCCTTTTGTTTGTGTTTACAATAAATCAGACTTAAATAATATTCAAATAGAGTTCCAGAAAAGTGTAGAAGACAGGATTAAATCTGCAATGATTCATTTTTCTACTATTCATCCCGAAAATCTTGAACTTTTGGTGGATACTATTAAAAAGACAATTCCGGATTCGGCTTTTAAAACGCCAAGTATGCTTGGTGATTTGGTTTCTTACGGTGATATTGTATTGCTAATTACACCGATTGATGTGGAAGCTCCGGCCGGTAGGTTAATATTACCACAGGTTCAGGCAATTCGCGATGTGTTGGATAACGATGCTGTTTGTGTGGTTTTAAAGGAGCGTGAAGTGGATGCTTTCTTGCGAAAAACTGCCATAAAACCAGCTTTAGCAATTACCGATAGCCAAATATTCAATAAGGCTGATGCTATGATTCCAAAAGATATTCCTTTAACCAGCTTTAGTACTATTTTGGCACGGTTTAAAGGTGATTTCGAAAGTTATATAAAGGGAACACCTAAAATAGCAGAATTGAAAGATGGGGATCGTGTTTTGCTATTAGAATCATGTACGCACCATACCTCTTGTGATGATATAGGAAGGGTGAAAATTCCACGTTGGCTTTCTAATTTTACAGGTAAAAAACTTGAGTATGATGTTGTGGCTGGTCTTAGTAATTTGCCACGTGATATTCGTGATTATGCTATTGTAATTCAGTGCGGAGGTTGTGTGATAACCAGAAAACAACTAATTAATCGCTTGAAACCGGCTGTTGATGCCGGAGTTCCTGTGACGAATTACGGTATGGCAATTGCCTGGGTTCAGGGTATATACCACAGGGCTGTCGCTCCCTTTTTAACCGAAAGTCATAATTCCATCGATTATCTGTAGGGAAAAAAAGAAGATTTTGTATCTTCAGCAGGTATAAAATTATAACAAATGGCAAAATCGTTGGTTAACAAGTCGGCAAAGTTCGGGACTTTACCCGTTTTTATGACCGCAATTTCTACCATTCTTGGAGCAATCTTGTTTTTGCGTTTCGGATGGGCTGTAGGTAATGTTGGTTTTGTAGGTGTCCTGGGTATTATAGCCATTGGTCATTTGGTAACCATTCCAACTGCTTTAGCGGTGGCCGAAATTGCAACCAATCAAAAAGTGCAAGGTGGAGGAGCCTATTATATTATTTCCCGGTCTTTCGGTTTTAATATTGGAGGAGCTATTGGGATTACTTTGTATCTGTCGCAGGCAATTAGTGTAGCCTTTTATATAATCGCTTTTGCTGAGGCTTTCGATCCGCTTCTTGATTTTCTGAATAATACGTATGGACTAGGTTGGGAGGTTAATAGCCGGTTGATTAGTATTCCAACAATGGCCCTGCTGTCGGTTCTGGTATTGTCGAAAGGAGCCAATATGGGAATGAATTTATTGTATGTAGTTGTTGCCATTCTTTTTGTATCAATAGGCTCTTTTTTATTTGGCTCACCAATAATCGGACCTGAAGAGGTTAATTTTTACGCAACCGCACAAAATCCAAAAGGATTTTTTCAAGTCTTTATTATTGTATTTCCTGCATTTACCGGATTAGCAGCTGGTTTAGGACTCTCTGGTGACCTGAAGGATCCTACAACGTCAATTCCTAAAGGTACTTTATGGGCAACATTAGGCGGTATGGTAGTTTATATTCTTGTTGCCTATAAAATGGTTACTTCTGCTACGCCAGACGATTTAGCCGGTGATTATCTAATAATGCAACGTATTTCGGCTTGGGGACCTCTTATTCCAATAGGTTTGGCCGCTGCTTCTTTGTCTTCTGCTTTGGGTTCTATTTTGGTTGCGCCGCGTACCTTGCAGGCAATAGGTTACGATAAAATATTTCCTGGGTTTAAACTAAATAAATGGTTTTCTAAAGGAAAAGAAAAAGATAATGAACCGGTCAATGCCACTGTTCTTACTATAATTATCGCGTTTTTCTTTATTGCCATTGGCGATGTTGATGCTGTGGCACAAATTATATCAATGTTCTTTATGGTTACATATGGTGCCATTTGTTTAATATCGTTTTTAGAACATTTTGCAGCTGACCCTTCTTATCGCCCAACTTTTAAATCGAAGTGGTATTTCTCAATTATGGGAGCAGCACTTTCTTTTTGGCTGATGTTTAAAATGCATACACCTTATGCTGCGGCTTCTATAGTAATTATGGCTATGATTTACATGATTATTACCAAATATTCAAGTGATAAAAGAGGTTTGGAAAAACTATTCAGGGGAGTTGTATTTCAGTTAAGCAGACAGTTGCAAGTGTTTGCACAGCGTGCCGATAAAGAGGATTTGGATAAGCACTGGCGCCCATTTGCCATTTGTATTTCTGAAGATTCTTTTAAGCGTCGCTCGGCATTTGATGTACTAAGGTGGATTTCCTATAAATATGGTTTTGGAACCTATATTCATTATATAAATGGTTTCCTAAATCGCGATACCAGTGAAGAATCAAAAAATGTACTGAAGCGTTTAATTAATCTGGCGGCCGGGAGTAAAAACAGGGTGTACCTGGATACGATAATAAGTCCTTCTTATACATCTGCCATTGCGCAGGTTATTCAGCTTTCAGGAATTTCAGGAAAAGGGAATAATATGATTCTGTTTGAGTTTTCTCATAATAATCCTGATAGTTTAAAAGAGGCTCTGTCAACTTACTCATTATTGAATTCGACCGAATTTGATATTTGTATTCTGAAAACAGCTTATAAAGGTTTTGGATATAAAAAGCAGATTCATATCTGGATTACTCAAAAGGATTATGAAAATGCGAACCTGATGATATTGTTAGCCTATATTATTCTTGGGCATCCGGAATGGAAGCGTGGGTATATAAAAATATTTGCACTGTTCAATAAAGAAGAGCTTGAACATAAACGTGTAGAGTTAATGGATTTGATTAAGTCCGGTCGCTTGCCAATTTCAAAATCAAATATTGCTTTGATTCCACAGAATCCTGATGAAAATGTTGAAGAGATTGTTAATCGCTATTCTGTTGACGCCGACTTTACTATTATTGGATTTAATAGTGATCTGATAGAGAGTGAAGGGGTTGATATGTTTAGGGGATATGATGATTTAAGTAATATATTGTATGTGAGTGCACATAAAAAGAAAGAGA
>Ga0070729_10002128_pt1 | contig 26749 bp, 21 predicted proteins | sample tdDd472_FD_66725 | JGI IMG/M metagenome (GOLD analysis project Ga0070729, IMG submission 66725) | Marine sediment microbial communities from the Atlantic coast under amendment with organic carbon and nitrate - tdDd47.2 | ecosystem: Environmental > Aquatic > Marine > Coastal > Sediment | place... | reverse complement strand
GATACAATGATACCTTCGAAATTGATGATCACATAATTTTCATGATTAACAAAAATACCAGCTCGTTGATCTTTGAAAACACCAACTACCGAAGAACCAGTGAAAATACGAATATTTTCATGGCTACGAACTTTGTCCTCGAGGATATGGCCAATATCTATTCCACGTGTTCCAGCATAGCAATCTTCAATAGAACCGAAAAATTTATGAGTTTGGAGAAGTAATTTTCCACCAAGTTCTTCCTTGTCATCAACAATTATAACTGAAAAGCCAAGTTCGGCAAGTTCGATAGCAGAAGTCAATCCTGAAGGTCCTCCGCCAACAACCAAGACATCACATTTGAATTCTTTTTTCTCAAAATGTTCAAAAGGATGATCATCATCTGGAAGTTCAGGTAGATGGATTAATGTCTGGATATGCATGTCCTCCTTGAGAGGAGTAATACAGGATTTTTGAGGGATATCATCAATAATTACAGTACAATGTGAACATTGTCCATTAGCACAATAGATACCTTTTGGTGAATCATTTTTTTTATGGATAGCAAACTCTTTCACACCATTTGCGATAAGTGCTGATGATACAGCCTCTCCTTCAAAACCATAAAATTCTTTGTTATTGTAATAAAATCGGACTTCTCTCTGATTTACATTTTTGTCTAAAATTGGGTGTTGATCAATTCGTTGCATGTACTCTCCCTATTGAAAAATTGTCTAGGAGGGAATGACAAAGTGTATGCCATATAACGACTAATATTTCATGTAATTTGAAAAATCCCCTTGAAAAGATGATTTTTTCTTCTAAACTTTCTTATGAATCTAATTTTTAATCCGAAGAGAGTTTTATGAATAGAACTGTAAATTTTTTTATAATTGGTATAATTTCTATGCTTATTTTTCAATGTTCGGGAAAAAGTGAAGAAGATTTGATCAAAACCAATATAATTCAAGGGAACTTTGAAAAAGCACAACAGCTTATGCTCGACTTAATTGTTACAAATCAGGACACAATTAGTCAGGAATTTTTAGATTCTGTGAAATTTGAGATTGAACGTCTTGATCGGATAAAAAAAGAATTTACACTGGATTCTTCTCAAGTTTTAGAAAAAGTGAAAAAATATCTTCCTGGAGCCAATGATTCCAGCCTGGCAATTTGGACAAAACAAAAATACTTAGAATCCAAAATTATTGAAGGTGAAGTCAAATATTTCAAACAGGCTGTAGAAAATCTTTTTCGTGTTCATCCGGAATTACGAATGATAAAAGCAAGATCAGATAGTGCTGCAATGGATCAGAGAAAAATCAGAAAATATGTTTCATTTCCATTAGATATGCATATCAAAAGAGTTATAAAAGATGGGAAAAGGTTCAAAAAGAAAAATCTCCTACCAGTTACAATTCAGGTAGTTCATACCGTTGAAATTGATTCAAATGTAATTCCGGCTGAAGAAGTACTCAAATGCTGGATACCATTTCCACTTGAAATTGATAAGCAACAGTACAATGTGAAACGAATGACTTCTGACCCACATGTTCATGTAATTGCAGATATTGATAATCCACAAAGGACAATTTTTCTACAAGCAATCACTAAACAGGATACCGCAACAACATTTATGGTAAAATATGAATTTACTACCACAGCTGTTTACAATAATATTGATTCGAAAAAGGTTAAAGCACTTCCTGATTCCAGTAAATGGGATAAATATAGAAAAGAAAAACCACCACATATCACATTTGATCCGGCAATTGTAGAGTTGTCAAAAAAAATTGTCGGTGATGAAAAGAATCCATATCTCATTGCTAAAAGAATTTTCACATGGATTGATAGAAATATTGAATGGACCGTGAGTCGTGAATATTCAACAATTCGAAGTATGACATTGTTTCCATTTTATCATAAACAAGGTGATGCCGGAGTGAGAACATTTCTCTTCATGACGCTGTGTCGATACAATAAAATTCCAACACGATTAGTTTCTGGCTGGCAATTTCAACCACCATTAAAATCTCTGCACGACTGGTGTGAGATTTACCTTGATCCTTATAGTTGGGTGCCTGTTGATGTCACTTATGGAATCCAGGATTTTGATGATGAAGAGCATAAATATTTTTATCTGGGAAATATTGACAGTTACCGACTGGTTTGCAACCGTGATTATAGTACACAATTCACTCCGCCCAAGGAATTTATTCGATCTGATGTGATTGATAACCAACGTGGAGAATTGGAAACTATGGAAAACAACCTCTATTTTGATATGTGGAAATGGAACATGGAATTTGAGATTGTATCAACCTATAAATAATACTGTGAAACACACTAAATAATTATACGAATGAAAAAAAATGAATAAACCAAGTATACAAATTCGAAAAAAAATTCGTACATCGATCTTTGTTACATTTGCTGCTATAGTTACCAGTGTCATAATATTGATGCTTTTTCCTGATGTAGAAAATGTTTTTTATGATATGTTATTTCGAAGATTTCGAGATTTTGAAGTAGATGACGATCCAATAATTGTTGCCATTGACCAAAATACACTCAATGAATTTTCTCATATTGTGTGGCCCTGGCCTCGGGAAATCTACAAACCGATTGTTGATTATTTAGACTTCTGTGGTGCCAAAGTCATTTCCTTCGACATCTTGTTTACAACTCCGGGAGTTGATCGGATCAATAGTGGTGGAGCTGTGGGAGATTCGGTTTTTGCTGCTTCAATGGCTAGCTGTACCAAGACCACTCTGGCAATGCAGTTCGAAGACTCATCATTGGCAAAAACGGATAAATTGATCGATGGATTTTTAGAGTTGAATCCAAAGGTTCCAAATCAAATTTACCATAAGTATGATAAAGCATCTTTACCAATAGAAATTTTCCAAAGGAATACGGAAGTTCTCGGTGCTGTGAATATTCCGTCTACCAGTTCTGGGATTATTAGAAAATTACCACTGCTCTTTGAATACCAGGGAAAACTGGTTCCCCATCTTTCTCTTTCTTCCTATATGTTAAGTCATAACGTCAAAAAATTGGAATTCAATCCAAAATCAAATTCCATTGTTGCCGGTAATCTTGAAATCCCAGTTGATGAAGAAGGAAATTTTCATATTAATTGGTATGGTAAAGGTGGTGTAAATAACAGCTTCAAATATTATTCCTATGCCAATATATTAAAGTCGGCAATTGCTCATGAAACTGGTAGCAAACCGATAATTCCACCTGAAAAATTAGCAGGTAAATCTGTTTTCATCGGAGCTATTGCTTCTGGTTTGTTAGATATGAAATCCACCCCTGTAAGTTCCAGTGAACCTTATCCAGGTGTTGAAATTTACACAACAATGTTCAAGAATTTTGCAAATCGTGACTTCCTGCATCATTTCCCAATTATTTCATGGTTCATTATCATGATTGCTTTTTTTACAATTAAATCGTCAATCTGGCAAAGTGAAAAATTTCTTTTGGCTATTTCAGTTTCAATTGTTTTAATAATTATGCCGATGGTATTTTCCATATTTTTATTCAAATATTATTCAATCCTCTTTCCTGTTGTTGCTTTTGAAGCGGGACTTATTTTGGAATTAGTGTTGAGTATTAGTATTGAGTATTTCTGGGCTGGTCAAAAAAACCGCAAACTTCGTAAAAATTTCAGTCGCTATCTGGAACCAAGATTGGTGAAATTGGTAGCTGATTCCCAAGGAACTTTTGAAACTGAAGGAAATGAAGTTGTAGCTACAGTGCTTTTTACTGATATCAAAGGATTTACAACAATATCCTCAACATTGAACTCAAAAAAAGTCGTCAGAATGTTGAACAATTACTTTGAAGAAGGAGAGAAGATCATCTTTGCCAACAATGGCATGTTGGATAAATACACCGGCGATGGTTTGATGGCATTATTTGGCGTTCCGGTTCCTGATGAAAATCATGCGGGATCAGCCTGTAATGCAATATTGGATTTCAATAGTCAGCAGGAAATGGAAATCGATGATGGACGTTTCGAGCAAATTACCACAAGAATCGGTGTTCATACAGGACCGTTGGTTGCCGGAAATATTGGCTCATCACGACGAGTTGATTTTACAGCAATCGGGTCTACTGTCAATATCGCAGCAAGATTGGAACAGGTAAACAAAGCTTTCAACACGAACAATGTCATTTCCAAAGATACATGTGATTTAGTTAACAACGATTATGTTTGCCGGGACTTAGATTATTACGTGGTCAGAGGTATCAGTGAACCTCTGCATATTTTCACTGTTCTTTGTAAAAAAGAAAATGTCACTTCAGAAATTGAAGAGTTATTGGAAATGCATGACACTGCTTTGATAGATTATCGAAATGAAGAATACAGAAAAGCAGAAAACAGTTTCAAAAAAATCCTGGAAAGATTTCCTAATGACTCAATTTCTGAATACTTTGTAAATAAATGTCTTGAAAAATCATCGTGAGGTAATTATGATTTTAATTAAAAGAATATTAATCGTGTTTATTGTAATGGTTGGAGCATTGCTGGCTGAAGAACTCAGGAGCATTTCCAAAAACAATATCCAAATGAGACAAGGCCCGGGATGTTATTATCCTTTGGTAAAAATACTTAATTCCGGTGATACTGTTGATGTGAAGTTGACAAAATCTGGTTGGGCACAAGTCAGTGTCAAAGATACTGTAGGTTGGATTTGTGAACGATGTTTTGATGATCAGACTATTGGTAAATCAATATCCGATAATATTAAATTTGACAGCACTGCAACGGCTATTTCCAAGATTACAGCCGGAGGAGCTGTCAAAGGTTTTGCTGTAAAAACCATGGCTTATGATTATCAAGGTGATGAAAATGTAATACTCAAATCCTATATGAATCCTGGCTATTATCAAGTGATTAAAAATTCCATGAAGGATAACAGGCTGAGTAATCGTAAATATCGTAAACTTACTAAACCTGATAAAAATTATCATGTTAACGGAAGGTTATTACGAATTGGAAATAGTGTGTCACGCCAAATTGCTGCACGTGGTTTGATAACTGATGAAAGACAAATGGCCTATCTTAATGCAATAGGAACATTGGTTTTGGAAGAAACCGATATGTATTACTATCAGATGAAATTTTTCATTGTTGATGAAGAAAAAAAAGGTGCTTTTGCTATTCCAAATGGAATGGTTTTCGTCACTAAGGGACTTCTTGATCTAGTGGAAGATGAAGCTGAACTTGCATGTTTATTGGCTCATGAAATTTCACACGTAATCTATCAACACGGTTATGAAGAATTGAAAGAACGTCAGCCTGTGATCATTGCTGAAGATGCATTTTCACAATTGGAAATGGAAATCGATGAAGAGATGAGTCCGGAAGAGGCTGAACTGGAAGACCTTGCTTCAAAGTTTTATGAAAATGCTACTGCTTCCCGTCAACTTGGCTATGAATATGAAGCTGATAAAATGGGAGCGATTTTCGCATCAAAAGCAGGTTATGATCCTTATGCTTTGACTAGATTGCTTGCAAGAGTTAAGAATTCTGAAGAGATTGACTATGAAAATTTTGAATCCAACTGGGAAAAATATTATATCAAAGACCGTATAAAAAAAGTATCAAAATTTATTGGTAAACATTTGGAACCCAATAATGTAAGAAACAAAGCAAGATATCAATCAATTTTTTAATATCAATTTAGGTCTCAGCTGTCATTAGATCACTGAGACCTTTTGTATTTTCCACACTTTTCACTTTCCATTTATAAAATAATCTCGTAATTAAATATTATGAAAATTGCAGTAATATCTGACATACACGGAAACTTTGAAGCTTTGAAATCAGTATTTGAGGATATTGAGACAGAGCAGGTTGATAAAATCATTAACCTTGGAGATTTTATCAATTACGGCCCTCAATCAGAAGAGGTGACAAATTTTTTATTAGAAAATGAGGTTCTTTCAATTCTTGGAAACCACGAAAATGCGATTCTTTATGATGAAACATTGAGAAAATTCCAGGTCCATTCTAGATTGTCCTTTATGATCACAAAGGAACAATTATCTGATAATTCAATTAATTATATAAAAACACTCAAATATTTTTACAAAGAAGATGACTGTTATTATGTTCATGGAATTCCTCCTGACAATTGCTCTGATTACATATTTAAATTAGATGAAAATGATGTCAAAGAAATTTTCAGTACCTATAAAGAAAAAGTGTTTTTTGTAGGACACACACACGTACAAGGAATGTATTTTTTAAATAGAGATTTTTTATGTAAACAAAAAATGATCCCGGATCATGAACATCGGATTGATTTGGATAAAAAAATTATTATTAATATTGGAAGTGTTGGACAGCCACGAGGTCATGATAAAGATGCACATTATGTCATTTACAATACTGAAGAACATAGCGTTAAAATGAAAATTGTAAAATATGATATAGAGAAAACAATTCAACTCCTCAACAAATATAGATACCCCCAGATTAATAGTGAAATATTGAAGAATTATTGATCATTTAACATGCATCATTTTCTTTTGTAAGTAATTTTCTGAAATCTTCAATCGATAGAAATAGACACCACTCTGTAAATTATTATCTGTGAAATTAACGTGATGAGTACCGGCAGGTTTATAGTTACTGACAAGTTTTTTGATCGGTTTCCCACAAATATCAAATATTGAAATATCAACAAATGAGTAGGTAGGAATAACATAGTCAATATTTGTTGATGAGTTGAATGGATTTGGGTAATTTTGGTTTAGATGAAAATTTTTCGGTGTTATTTTAATATCATCAATTGAAGTAATTTTCCACTTACCCAAACTATCCAGAACAATTTGTGATGCTACTTCCTGAAAGTGTTTAGCCAGAGTTTTGTCAAGAATGCTGTAGTAGGGAATATTTTTGCAGGATTCTTTGAATATTGTAGAATACACGACACAAGCCGATAGATAAGAGCCCTTCAATGTTGGATGGTTCCAATCACTCATATGAAGATAGTGTAATGGAAAAACATCGAATTCAGCCAAAATTTTATCCCAAGCCACACCCACAGGAGCGACAGTAAAGCCCAATTCATCAGAATATTTCATTGTATTATCATTGATCTTTTGTTGCATATCAAAGAAATCATCGGGCCAATTTTGGTACCAGGTCATTCCATCTTCAAAAGCCCAGGGAAGAGTGAATATAATATTTGTCGACGGATGATTTTGTCTAATTACAGCACATAAACTATCTAATGCAGTTTTAGTAGGTTTTGCTGTAAAATATTGAGGATAAGCAGTATTTCTTCCTCCGCCCTGAAGGATAACATAGTCCCATTTTTGTTCTTGAATTTTTGATTTTGTTGTTGAACTAATAGCATGGTCATATAGGAATAATCCATTTCTGATCTTTCTATGAATCTCAATTTTTTTGGATGAATTCTCTGCAAGTTTTTGGAAAAGAGCCGGCATGTCATTGTAATTGAAATAACTACTGCCAATGAATAGGATTTTTAGTTCATTTTCTGATGGTTCAGCAAAAACGGATGCTACTAATATTGGAATAATAAGAATAAAAATTTTGTACCACATAAATCAAACCTTCCTCATACTCAATGAAAATATTGATTTATAAAGCAACATAAACAAATTATTCTATGAAGAGTAGAATAAGGGTGTTAAGTGATATGATTTGGGATTATTATTTATAAACCTGTTCTTTCAAATCAGCATTTCATGTAAAAAATTTATCAAACAGTTGAAGTTTAACTTTAAAATTTATATACTTTAGATAAAGTGAAGTATATAAAAGGAGAAGTAATGAAAAGAATTTTTAAATCCAGAATAAAAGAGACCATAATAGTATTTACAATCACTGGTTTAATAATAATCGGAGCTTTAACTATAAGGCAATTTTTCCCCTATGAATATAAAATTAATATATTTGGATATCTGATGTTGATATTATCTGGATTTCATATATTTGTTTTTATTTTCACAAAAAGAACAAATAATATATTATTTGCATTAATAGCCGGATCTTTATCCTATAGTTATTTTACAGATTATAAAGGAAAAACCTTTACGATTCCTTTTATTGTAATGTTATGTATTGGGCTATATTTTCAATATTTGAATACTAGATTCTTAGCTAATTATTATCAGATTCTTCGACTTGCTGCAACTAGAATAAATAGTATAGAAGATGGTTTTACGAATAGACCTCTTCCTGTAGGAAATCATAATAGCACAAAACCAGAACTTATAAAATTTGCAAAATTTCTAAAGAGAGAATGTATTGCAAATTATCTGGAAGTTGAATCGGGAATTTATTTGATTCTTACCGGATGGCATGTTCTAAAAATCAAAGACAGTAAAATATCAAAGCAATCCTACCTGTTTTTCAATAATTCCGGCGAAATATCAGTTAATATCATTCGTAAAGATTATGACCAATATGAAAATCAATTCACCTTCCATGAATTATGCAAAACTATAGGTGAAATCTACGGTGAGTTCTTAGAATTTTACAAAAACAATGAAAGTATAAAAATTGTAAAAATTATCAATTCCAAAATTGGAGTTGAAAAATGAATTTCATAGAAATCAACAAATTGTCCGGCTTATTATCTAAAAATTATGCTAAAGATTTCCTGAAGTTACTTGTGAATTATGAAAGTATTTCAGCTTCGGAAGCTGCATCCAGGTTGAACCTTCACATCAAAACTGCCCAGGATTTTTTGGAATCTTTGTTCGAATTGAACTATTTGTTCCGAGAACAGATTATTGAAAAAAAGCGACCCTACTTTCGATATAAACTGATCAAACAAAATATTGAAATAAAATTTGATCTTAATGAATTGAAAAATGATGCAAAACTACTGGATTTAAAAGTGCGGGAGAAAAAGGACTCAAATTGTATTTTTAATACTTCTCCAAAAACCGGAGAAATTTCAACAATAAGTTATTTTATCGGAGAAGGCCGGGCAAAAAAGGAATGCAAAACTCAACTGACAAAGAGTCAGGGAAAATTTTTATTTCATTTACCATTTCCCACGGCAAATGCTAAAACTGTAATAGAAATTATGAATGAAAATAAAATCCCTGATGTACATCAAAGTGAAATTGTAAATTTAATTGAATTGTTGATTGAGCAGGAAATTGTGGAAACAATTACATAGGTATCCTATTTTATATTCCAGCAACAAGTATTAAATTTGCCAATTAAATTTCATGATAAAAATGAGGATAAGATGGATATATTTTTAGGTTTTACAGAGACAAATCTTGAGCAGCTTTCAGTTCATCACGTGGGAAATAGAGAGAGAGATGAAGAACTTTTTCTTTCCAAATCAGGAATCGATGTTGCCGATACTATGACTCAAGAATTATTGAGCAAATATTTTCTGGAACCCTTTCAGGGAATTGAGTTTTATAGTTTTATAGAACAAGATATGGATGGTAATCACAACCGGATCATGGACCTTGCTACAGAAATTTTTGAAAATGAAACAGATTTCCATGGAAGATCTGTAAAAATTGCTGAAGAACTTTATGATGCTGGATCACATCCAGACATCAAAGATGGTGACCTCTTTGTGGTTCATTTTTCAGGAATCCATATTGGGGAGGAACTGACTGATGTTATTGGTATTTTCAAAGCAGAAACCAAAACACCGTTCATCAAACTCAAAAGAAATGATGGCGATGACTTTTCTATTAAATTTGATGATGGAATTAATATGGCAAAACTAGACAAAGGGTGTTTGATTTTTAATGTAGCAAAAGATGACGGTTATAGACTTTGTGTAATCAACAAAGCCAACCGTGCTGTCGACACTCAATACTGGAAAGACATTTTTCTTGGGGTAACGCCTTGTAGCGACAACTATAATTCCACTAAGGAATTTCTCAATATCACTAAGAATTTCATTACTAAGCAAGTGCCGGAAGAGTTTCAGGTTTCTCGTACTGACAAGATAGATTTGCTGAACCGTTCCTTAGATTATTTCAAGGCTAATGATGAATTCAGTAAAAATGATTTTGAAAACAAGGTGCTTCAGGATGAAGGAATGATAGAATCTTTTCGAAATTATGATTGGTCATACCAAAATGATCATGGATTAGAGTTGGACGACCACTTTGGTATTTCCGATGAAGCTGTGAAAAAACAAGCTCGAATATTCAAAAGTGTTATTAAACTAGATAAAAATTTTCACATTTACGTCCATGGGAATAAAAACCTGATTGAGCAGGGAATGGATGGCGATGGTCGAAAGTTTTACAAAATATATTTTGATACAGAAATGTAAAAATAGCATAAACTCAAAAAATATATTGACATAGACATACTTGTAAAATAAATTAGTTGAAACGGATATAATCACAAGACAACAGGTGAATCTAAAATTTAATTAATTTTCACTTATTATTGAACTTTCAAGTTTGGTTTATTTTTGTGAAACGCAGTTTACTAATTTTATTAATACTATCCTTTAATTTATTTGGTGCTTTTGAACTCCAGCAATTGAATAGTGAGATCATTGGTAATGGTGGCATTTGCTCGCTTCATCCCTTTGGTAATAATCCGGCTGTTTTTTCTACCGATCACAAAATTTCATTTACATCAAACTACACAAATCTCTTCGGTATCAAAGACTTGCATTGTTGGGATTTCGGAATGCATTACAACCTGAATGATAATAATTCTATCTTAATCAAATCCAATTCTGTTGGTGATAAAGTTTATCATGAAAACACCTTTAATATTGGTTATTCCTGGAGATTGAATATTCCGGTTTCCATAGGAATATCATTATCATATTACAATTTATCAGTAGAGAAATTTGAAACAGAAAATAGTTTTGGTCTATCTGCTGGAATCTGTTATTTCCTCAATGAGCAAGTTACGATGTCAACACTTTTTGGAAATGTGAACCGACCGAAAATATGTAAAAATGAGGAATTGTTACCGGAATACTTTGCTTTTGGTGTTAAATGGCAAATCAATCGCTTCTTTGAATTAAATAGCGAACTATTTAAAGATACACTTTATCCTTTCAACAGTAGGTTTGGAACAAAAGTAAATCTCTATAGAAACATCCAGTTTTTCACAGGAATACAGACGAATCCTGATCGATTTTCTGGTGGAGTTGCTATCCAAATGTTCAATATAAAATTCATTTCCAGCTTACAGACACATTTGAAACTCCCTCATACTTATTATATCGGATGTCAATTTTATCTCAAATAAATTTAACCTTCCGAATGGTCTTTAGACCTTCGGAATGGTTGAAATTGTTATCATTTCAAAACACACCATTTCAAAGGCCTTTTGACCATTTGAAAGGTGTTGTGGGAATAATAATACTTTTCTGTAATATGAATTTATCCGCTATAAATATCAACCAATTAATCGAAGATGGCTACATTGTAATCAACAATGAAAATGAACAGGAATATGAGGAGATTCTCACAAATTTTGTTGACAATCCAATAGTCTGGACTGTAACAAATTCAAGTCAATTAGAGCAATTGCCCATCAATGATTTTTTGAAAAATTCATTGATTCATTTTCTAAAAAGTATGAGGGAAATTTCTGATTGGGAATCATTTCAAACCAAATCAGGTTTTTCTGAAATTGAAATGGAAACCATTCAACTGTTCATCACTTTCGAAGATAAAAAATATCTATCCGGAAAAGTATATAATTTCAATTCTCTGCAAGATGAAGATGAACTTGCAATCAACAAAAACCTCATTCGTTTGAAAATGGACACACCGACAGGTTGGAATATTGGAGGAATCATTGAACGAGATCAGGATGAAATCCATGTCTTTGACCATTTTAATTTTTCTATACAAAGTCCACTGTTGTTTGATCGATTAAAAATCAATCTTGGTTCATTCCGATTCAAGTGGGGAACAGGACTGTTTTTCAACACAAATCCTATGAATATGATCAGTAATTCCGGAAGTGGAAATTTCTACAATGTAGGTGCAAAAATCCAGGGATATTCCGGAAGCGATGAAAACAATCATTTCTTGGGAGGCTCGATTTCATATCAATCAAAGGTTGCTTCCATTTTTACATTTTACTCGATGAATAATATGGATTGTAATATTGAAGATGGCATTGTCACATCAGCAGATTATAGTGGATATCATGTTTCTGAAAATGATCTTAAAAATCACAACAAACTCAAAAATATTTCAACAGGAATAGGTAGTAGTTTTCACATCAAAGAATTACAAATTGGAATGCTGGTATATAATTCCAATTTCAATTACCAATTAGAGGATTTTTATAGAAAAAACAGTCTGTCAGGTTCAAGTATGTTTCATAATTATCAGTACAGAGATATTTATTTCAAAGGTGAAATTGCTTATTCCTTCAATCAAAAATATGCTATGGTACAATCTATTTTCTACCGAAGTAGTCGAATCCAAACCGGATGTAATTTTCGATATTTCCAACCGGAATTTCAATCATTTTCAGGCAGTACAATTCGACATTTCAGTAGCAGTTTGGAAAATGAAAAAGGCTTTTATTATTACATGGGAGTTCGCATCAATCAATCCACAAAATTGACACTGTTCAGTGATATTTATTCAAGAATAATTCCATCTGAAAAAGGATCAGGAATTGACAAAGGAACATATTCAGGGATTTATCTTAAACGAAATCTGAAATCGAAATCCTATCTGGAATTTAAACTATCCAGAAAAAATGATCTATTGAGTGTGAAAAATAGTTATGCAGTCAAACTGAAACATCGACTTGTAAGAAATTTAGATTTAATTAATCGTTACTATTTCACAGAAATTTTTGACACAAACAATAATAGCCAGGGTTTCAGTTCCTATATTTCGTCTAAAATCCGTGAACACTCGTTTTCAGTGGGAACAACTCATCATTTTTCAAATAGTTCTACCTGCAACCTTTATGTCTATGAACCGGGAATTCCACTGAGATATAATATGGTGACATTGTCGGGAACCGGACGAAATTACTTTACAAACTATTCATGTCAAATCAACAAACAAACAGAGATATTTCTCTCTGTTAAACAAACATCCAAAAGCCAACAGGACAAATATTTTCTGCAATTACAATTGTTAGTTGCTTTATGACAAAGGGAATGTTAATTTTCCATGTCATGTTACGAAAATCAATTTTACTTATATTAATCCTTTTTACGACCACGTTGTTTGCAGATTTACAAATTAATCTCAACAATAATAAAGATATTACTATCCAGACGGTGAATTTTGGGGAGACGCCTTATTTCTCTGCCAGCCAATTGGCTAAAGAACATGAAATTCGTATCTACAATCGTAAGGCAACAGGCAAGTTTGTATTCTACTTTCCTGCAAATCAGGTAAAAGTTACAGCAAATAGTTCTTTCATCATGATTGGTAAAAAAATGATCCACATGATCTCTCCTGCAATTCAGGCTGGAGAAGAGCTTTTTGTACCGGTTCATTCATTTACTAAAATCCTGCAGGAAAATATCTATCCGAAACTGAAATACTCTTATGCAGAAGATGATTCACCTTTTATTTTCGCTGTTCCAAGTGAGAGAAAAGTTGAACCACCAGTTGTAACTTCAAAAAAAGGAGTTCACATCCAAGATATTGATTTTCAGGAGAAGAAAAATGGAACCACCATCATCCTGCAAACCAATGGAAATTTTGGAGAAGATGATTTTTCATCCTTTTTCAAAGATAACAACTTTTTCTACTTTACAGTTTATAAGTGTGCTGCAAATGAAAAGAAATTTTCTGAGAAAAATCCAACTCGATCAATTTCATCGGTAAAGGCCTATTCAACAGCGAATTCCACACAATTAATTTTCAAGTTGAATAAAAACTTCAACTCATCAGATATTCTTTTCAATCCACAAACCAAGCAGTTTATCATATCACTGTTTTTGCCATTAAATGAAGAAATCAAAGAAAAAATCGCTAATGCCAAGGAAACCTGGACTATTGATACAATAGTGTTGGATGCTGGTCATGGTGGTAAAGATGGTGGAACTCCTGCCAGATGGAAAAACATGATGCATGAGAAGGATATTGCTTTGGATGTGGTGACACGACTTGGGCGATTATTAGAAAAACAAACAGATCTCAATGTGGTTTATACTCGGAAAACAGATGTTTATCCACCTTTATGGAAGCGTACTAAAATAGCTAATGATGCTAAGGGAAAATTGTTTTTGAGTATTCATGTTGATGGTGTAGATAGCAAACAAGCACATGGGTTCACATGTTATCTGCTACGTCCAGGACGATCTGAAGATGCCATCAAGGTTGCTGAAAAAGAAAATGCTGTAATTCAGATGGAAACTCCAGAAGATAAAAAGAAATATAAAAATTATGATAATGTGGCTAATATTTTGGCAAATTTAGTCCATTCTTCAAATATGATTGAGAGTGAAACCTTTGCTGAAATTTTATCAAAAAGTGTGACCAAGAATGTACCTCAACGAAATCGTGGTGTGAAACAAGCGGGCTTCTATGTTTTGGTTGGTGCAGATATGCCGAAAGTTTTGATAGAGTTGGGATTTAACTCCAATTATAATGAAGCAAAACAACTCAATAGCCGCCGTCATAGACAATTATTGGCTGAAACAATCTTTAACAGTATCGTAGAATTCAAAATTCATTGCGATAAAGATATTAACTAATATGGATTTAACAAACTATCTCTCGAAGAACCAACTCTTAGGCGAAAAACACAAAATTCAAAAAGTATTCTTCTTCCGTGTTTGTGGAACAGGAATGGGAACAGCTGCTATATTACTCAAAAATGCAGGATATGATGTAGAAGGTTATGACTTGGAATTTTCTCCACCTATGAGTACTTACCTGGAGTCTACAAACATTCCACTACATACTGAATATACAACTGAATTATTACAGAAATTTGACCTCATTGTCACAGGAAATGTGGTACGAAAAGATTGTGATGATGCACATGCCATAGAGGAATCTGGCGTTCCTTTCGCTTCATTTCCATCTACACTCGGTGCATTAATATTGGATGATCTGGAGGTTGTAGGAATTGCTGGAACTCACGGGAAAACCACAACAACTTACCTGGCAATGCAAATTTATGAAAAATTAGGAAACGATCCTGGATATTTTATTGGCGGCGTATTGGAAGGAAGAGATTCAGGAAGAATTGGTAGCGGTAAATTTTTCATAGAATCCGATGAATATGACAGTGCCTATTTTGAGAAAGTATCTAAGTTTCGCAAGTATTCACTGAATCATATGATTTTGACATCACTGGAATTTGATCATGCAGATATTTTTCAAAATTTAGACGATATCATAGCAGAATTCACAGAAACACTTCCTGAAATTTCAGGAGAAATAATAACGAACAATGAATTTTCAGCAGTGAAAAAATTGTATAATAAAAACATTACTTCCGCTCAGTGGACGTTTTATGGAAATAAATCTGGAGTTGGACCGATAGTTTTGGAAACTTCCAAGCAAGGAACAAAATTTCAATTAAATCTCGACAAAGAATATATATTTGATACAAACCTTACAGGTTATCATAATATATTAAACCTTTCATCAGTAATAATTTTCGCGATGAAAAATAGATTTTCGTTTGATAAAATTAGTGATGCTGTGAAAAACCTGAAAATGGTGAAACGCAGACAGGAAAATCGAGGAATTTACAAAGGAAGTATAATAATTGATGACTTTGCTCATCACCCTCGTGCAGTGGAGATGACAATAGAAGCAATAAAGCAAAAATATCCTGATAAAAAAATAATAACCTTTATGGAACCGCGAAGTGCTACGGCAAGGAGTAATATTTTTCAGAATGAATTTGCAGCTTCTTTGAAGCAAGCGGACAAAGTTATAGTTGTTCAGCCAATACCAACAACTGTGAAATTTGCCAATGACCTTGATACTGAGAAATTGGTCAATGATATTGAAAAAATGAACATTCCCGCTAAAATTGCGAGAGAATTGCCCGAACTATTAATTGAAATCGAGAATAATGTCGGAATAGAAAACCTTCTGCTTTTCCTTTCAAATGCCCAATGCCTTGGACTCTGGAAGTCAGAATTTACCAACAATATTGAGAATTAAAGTAATTGAACATTGAATATGTTTTAGAGACAAATCCCGGGAAATAACAAACAAAATAAATTTAAATTTTTCCCTGCACACATCGTTACGAATCAACTCATTCCCTGAAAGGGAAAAACATCTCAACTTAGGATAAAACCCAATAATTATGAACATATGAAAACTAGAATCCTGAAGGGATTCAACAATAAATCATCATGCCAAATCAACTACAAACAAAACTAGATCAGCTTTTCTCCTTACAAACACGTGGAATCAAACCAGGACTTACCAGGATCAACAACCTATTGGATTTTATTGGACATCCGGAAACAAACTATCCAATCATCCATGTTGCCGGCACCAATGGAAAAGGATCCACCTGTAGAATCATTCACGCAATATTAAAAGAAGCCGGCTATAAAGTTGGGCTATATACATCACCGCATTTATTGACGTTTAATGAACGAATCAAAATCAATGATGAACTGATCAGAGATGAAGAGTTGTTGGAATTATTCGAGAAATTTGATGATTACATGGATGAATCTAAAGCGTCATTTTTTGAGATCACTACCGCAATGGCCTTGAAGTACTTTTCTGATCAAAAGGTTGATATTGTTATACTGGAAGTCGGCTTAGGTGGACGATTTGATGCTACCAATGCTGTTGTACCGAAGATTTGTGCAATTACATCCATTGGGAAAGATCATGAAGAATTTCTTGGAATCAAAATTGAAGATATTGCAATGGAAAAAGCAGGAATTATCAAGGAAAATGTTCCGGTTATTGTTGCCAGTCAAACTGAGAAAGCCGTCTTGCCAATTATCAAAAAAATTGCAGTTGAAAGAAACTCAGAATATTTTTTTGTTGCAGATGCTTGTAATATTCAAATCAATCAAGTAAGTTTGTACGGTTACAATTTAAACCTGCACCTTTTCAATCAGCCTTTTAAAAATATTTATTTTCCATTGATTGGAAAACACCAGATTGAAAATTTAACTACTGCTCTTTCACTACTAACAATTTTTCCGAAAATAAAATTATCTGCGGAATTGATAAATTCCGGTCTCAAAAGTTTACAAAATCCTGCAAGATTTGAACTTATTAATGAAAAGCCTGAAATAATATATGATGTTGCACACAATATTTCAGGAATAAAAGCGACTATTGACACTGCAATTGAAATGTTTCCGTCTATTGATGTACTTATCGCCATGAAGGCATCCAAAAACCTAGAGAATCTCGGTTTAATATTAAAAGACTTAAAAGGAAAAGTATTCATCTCAGAAATCCCTGAACCGGATTCTAAAGATAGTTCGGAAATCTATAGGCAATTGCAAATTCATATTGAAAAATCGAACTTAATTCGAAACCAAAATCTGGATCAGTTGTTAGAAGAAGTAATGCAAGAGAGAGAGAAACCGTTATTAATTTTAGGAAGTCATTACATGGCGAAAAACATTTACAAATTCAAAAAAGCGATTGACAATTCAAATCAATAATAATAATTTAAAATCACACAAACGTTAAATCTCCTGATTCATCCCTGCCACATTTTATAGCAGTGAATATAAATATTTAACAATAATAATACGAAGGAAACACAAAATGGACAGAAAGTTGGACATCACCTCTCTTAAGAATATGAAGCTTAAGGAATTATCAGATGTTGCACAGGAACTGGAAATCAAGAAATGGCAAGGCCTCAAAAAACCCAGTCTTATTTATAAAATTTTAAAAGCATTAGCTGAAAAAAATGGGAAAATTTTCGCGGGAGGCATTCTAGAAGTAATGCCCGATGGATTTGGATTTCTTCGTTCAGAAGAATTCAGCTATCTTGCTTCACCGGAAGATATTTATGTATCTCCATCTCAAATCAAAAAATTTGGACTTAGAACCGGACATAAAATTTATGGTCAGGTTCGTCCACCAAAAGATAAAGAACGATATTTTGCATTACTTAAAATTGATGCAGTAAATATGATGGATCCGGGTGAAATCAAATCAATTAAAAGATTTGATAAATTGACGCCACTTTATCCACAAAGCAGAGTTCAGTTGGAAACTGATGATAAAGGCTACTCAATGCGAATCATGGATCTCCTCTGTCCAATTGGTAAAGGTCAGAGAGGATTGATCGTAGCCCAGCCAAAAACCGGTAAAACTATTCTCCTCCAACAAATTGCAAACTCCATTACAACAAACCACCCTGAAATAATTCTCTTGGTTCTTCTTATTGACGAAAGACCTGAAGAAGTAACTGATATGGAACGTTCCGTTGAGGCTGAAGTAATTAGTTCAACTTTTGATGAACCACCAGAACGCCACGTACAGGTTGCAGATATGGTTCTGGAAAAAGCAAAACGATTAGTTGAACTTGGATTTCATGTAGTAATTCTTCTTGATAGTATTACTCGTCTTGGTCGTGCCCATAATGCTGTGGTTCCTCATTCTGGAAAAATTCTTTCAGGTGGTATTGATGCCAATGCGATGCACAAACCAAAAAGATTTTTCGGTGCAGCTCGTAATGTAGAAGAAGGTGGAAGTTTAACAATCATAGCAACTGCCCTGATTGATACAGGAAGTAGAATGGATGATGTGATTTTCGAAGAATTCAAAGGTACGGGTAATATGGAATTGGCTCTGGATAGGCAACTTAGTAATCGCCGTTTGTATCCTGCTATTGACGTTAATTCTTCATCTACACGTAAAGAAGAACTACTACTTTCTGCAACAGAATTGGCAAGAATCTGGATTATCAGAAAATTTTGTGATGAAATGAAACCTGTAGAAGCCATGGAATTTTTGCTCAATAAAATGAAAAGAACAAAGAATAACCGTGAATTTCTTAAATCAATGAACCAGTAATTTTTTTTATAATTAGTTCCTTTCTAGTATTTAGGAACAATAAAATATTACAAAAAAGCCCAATAAAATTATTATTGGGCTTTTTTATTGATATTTATAATTAAAATCTTTAATAAATACTAAGTCTTAGCCGAAAGTATAATTAATATACAAAAGAAGGATTATGAAAACGGAACTAGAATTAAAATTGCAAAAATTAGAAGAAGAAAATCAATCTCTTCGAAACGATTTAAAATATTACTCATCACTTTTACAAAATCAGAATGATGCTGTAATAATACACGATTTTGAAGGTGAAATAATAGCCTGGGACAAAGGTGCCGAATCAATACTTGGATGGACACAGCAAGAATTACTTTCCACTAATATTTTTACAGTCATACCAGACAGTAAAATCGACGAGTACAGGGATTTTGTACAGAAGGTTCTAGAAGGAAATGCATCTGATTATCTGGAAACACAAAAAATAAATAGAGATGGGAATATAAAAGATATTTGGCTCACCTACAGAGTGGTTGGTGGAGATAATCCATATGCCATTGCCACCAATGAGCGGGATATTACAGATAGAAAAAAGGCTGCAGAACAAATAAAACAAAGCGAAGAAAAATACCAAATTTTGGTTAATTCATTAGCTGATGGAATCATTCTTCTTGATACTAATCTTAATATAATATTAACTAATCCAGCAACTGAAAAAATTCTTTTTACACAAAAGGATGAATTGTTAAAATTATCGATCAATGATTTTATGGATGAAAATAACATTGATATTATTCACAAAAATCTAAATGATGGCAAAAATGACATCAAATTATTTGAGGTTGATATAACTCGAAATGATGGCGAAAAGAGGTTAATCCATATAACCATGTCGTCACCAATTAATGAAGGTAAAAATAGAAATGTTTTATGCATATTAAGAGACATCACTGATATCAAACACATGGAAGAAGAATTGATTAAAGCAGACAAACTTGAATCTCTAGGTCTTCTTGCTGGTGGCATTGCTCATGATTTTAATAATATTCTTTCTATTATCAACGGGAATGTAACGTTAGCTAAAATGTGTATTAATGACAAAGATAAGCTTAATGAACGTCTTGATCGAATTCTAACTGCTAACGAACGTGCAAAACAATTAACTCGACAAATTTCCACTCTTTCAAAAGGACATTCAATTAGTAAATCTGAAATATCAGTGACAAGGCTTGTAAGTGAAAGTGCAACCTTATCTCTAAAAACTAAAAAAGTACAGCATGAAATAGATATGCCGGAAGAATTACCCTTTATTTTTGCAGATGAAGGTCAATTAAGCCAGGTTTTAAACAATCTTTTCATTAATGCTTCTCATGCCATCAATCAAAGAGACGGAATGGTAAAAATTAATGTAAAAACAGTGGAATTGGAACTTCAAAATATATTTGCACTTCGTAAAGGCAAATATATCCAGATTAAAGTTGAAGATAATGGATGTGGTATTCCCGAAGATAATCTAAAAAAAATATTTGATCCATACTTCACAACTAAATCTCATGGAACCGGTCTAGGATTATCAACCTCAATTTCAATCATTTCAAAACACAATGGAAAAATGATGGTAAAGTCAACTGTAGATGTTGGTACAACTTTTATTATATACTTACCAACAACTCAAGTTGCTCAAACTAAATCAGAAACCAAAATGAATGCCTTCAATGGGAAAGTTCTATTCATGGATGATGAAGACACGATTCTTTCAATTGCAGAATTATTCTTCCAAAAATTGAACTATCAGATTGTATTAACAAAAGACGGAATGCATGCTTTGGATACTTATCAAAACCATCTAAATGATGGTAAACCCTTTGACTATGTTTTTCTTGATTTGAATATCCCAAAGGGAATGAGTGGTTTTGAATGTTCAGAAGAAATTTTAAAGATAAATCCTGAGGCAATGATTATTGCCGTAAGTGGTAATGTAAATCTATCTGAATACAAAAATCATGGATTCAAAAAAGCCCTGAAAAAACCAATTCGTCTTGCAAATGTGCAAGCTGCTTTAAAAGAATTATCTAAAGCTTAATCAATATTTTCACTGCTCTAATAAAAAAACCGGAAGCATTATACAAAGTTCCGGTTTTTAATAATTGAATGATTAAACGGCGTATTTTATTTACATTGATTTGCGAACCATGTGGATATATCAGAATTTCCTGATCTCATAGTGTCTACGTTTTTGATAAACTCTATTATTCTATCCTTATCAAATTCTAAATTATAGTTTTCCAGACACCAAACTACCATAAGTGTTGTTAGGGCTTTATTTTTACTATTGAAAGGTTCACCTTCCAGCATGTAGTAAACAAACCAACCGATTTGTGCAAAAAGGTCTTTTCTATTAGTAAGTTTCGATCCGGAAAAACATGTTAATGAACCACCACCAGGCATTGAAACAACTTCTTCAAGTGTAGTAAGATCACGAACACCAGAATCCACTTCAAACTTTTTACTTAGAACCCAGTGAACATAACATAATAATTTTACTTGTCTTTTTTGTTCATTAGTCATCTAAACCTCCCAACAAATCGAAATTATTTTTCAGAGTCTTTTCAATCTGTTTCAAATGATCTGGATTATAGTCTTCTGGGATATCTATTTTGATTGTTTTCAGAATAACCTGGTTCAATTCTTCATCAATAGTTAATTCAGTTTGAGAACCAAATTCCCAATTCATAGCTTTGGTCACTTCTCTTGGTAAAAGAACACCACGACTTGAACCCACTCTAATAATTTTTCTCTTCATTTTTTCCTCAACTGTTATTCTTTGCTATCAATTTCTTTTAAAGTTCCAGCATATTCGCGTTGAAATTCAGTAAAGTTTTCTAAATATGATTTCACTTTTTTCTTTTTCTTTTTCATGTTTCTGAGATAAACAGTCTCGTCACTCTCATCCAGGATCAAATCAATGAAGTCATCAAAATCCCATCCCATTGAATTTACTACATTTTTGGGCAGTAAAATACACAGACTTGCTCCAACTCTTACTATTTTTCTTTTCATTCTAAACTCCTAAATATAATAAGGTTTTTATTGTGTAAAATTAAAATAGATTTATCATTATTAATTGTCAAGTCGATTTAAATAAAAAATCTAAAAAATATACAATTTTACAAATTTTCTTAACTATCAAAAAAAATTATCACTAAATAAAAAAATTAACATTACTATGTTTGCAATAAAAGATTTAATAATTTTTCTACTTTACTTCTACTTTAACCAAATTAAACTTATAAATACTTTCTAATAAAAGAAAGTATTTAATACAAGTTAATCCTGAAAGGTTATTATTTAGCAAATATTATAGAATTTTATTACTTTTTTTAATTTGTTATAATTTGTTTGTTAGTGACAATAATTTTGTAGATAAGAACAACTTGAAATTAACTTTTTCAAAATAAATCAATTGGTTATATTGAACAAAAAGGTGTACTATGATGAACAAAAAAATTTGCTATTTAGCTATTATAATTTTTCTAATTACAACAACCATCATAGCTAGTGATTGTAAAATCCGCTTGGTTCTGGGTTCTGATACTGCAATATGGGATGGCTTGTCAACCAGTCGTTTTAACAACACTTACAATCCTGCATTATATACTGATCCTGAGATGAATGGATATCAAGTCATGTCAGACGAATATCGAAGTAAACTGGTAGATTCCTATGGAACTCCAATGAAACTCACCTGGTGGATGATGTGTGGCCAAGTATATCGCTATGCAACAAATACTGATTGTCCAATTCCCAATATCATGACAATGTATCATATGAAACAGCATCATTTACCTGCCATTGAACAATGGAATGATGAATTGACATTGCATTATCATACATTTTTATGGTCTGATTATGACAATGATGGAAGATTTTGGTGGAACCAGGCTTTAACTTTTGAAGAATCTCAAGATGATTTTGACTATACGCTTTGTCAATTATTAATAGAAGAAGAGAATTTCTTTGTCTCTTTCCGGAGTGGTTGGCATTTTATGGATAATGAGTGGCAGACTTATCTCAATGAACTAATGCCTTTTAGCATGCATAATGCTTTGGGAAGTTATAAAAATGACCCAACAGAACCGACGAACAACAATATCGACTGGCGAATTGCACCTGATCAATGGATTCCATATCAACCTGATCCAGATAATTATCAACTTCCGGGAGGAAATAGTGGTTGGAATTTACGCTCGCAACATATTGGTGCTATAAATTGGGCAAATCCCCTAGACTCCGTTTTTGCAAGAGCGTCCAGGGGAATAGAACAGGTAGTTTGCTTGTGGGGGCACTTGCCGGAAACGGATTTTTGTGAGAATTTGGAAAAAATTGATAGTGTTGCTCATCGTTTAGAAAGTCAATATGGAGAAACATTTGAGTATTGCACAGCTATAGAAGCTATGCAGACATGGTTGAAAACTGATGACAATATTGCACCTGGTATGACTTTGACAGAGTCTGGATCTAATGATGCCTTTCATGTGGAAATATCTGTAAGCGAACCAATTTTTCAAAAATATCCGTACGTGGCTGTGAAAGATATTTATGAAAACTACTACAAGATGGAATGTATTCCATCCGGCAACTTATCATGGCGAACCAGTTTGCCATTAAATAAGGAGCAAATTGTAAAAATTGGTGTAGCTGTCTGTGATTCTGTCGGTAATCAGACTTTAGATTTTTTAGAGTATCTTCCAGATGATGAATTTATCGACAATATTGATGATAATTACCATGAGATTTCAGGTGATTGGAAATCAACTGGAGCAAGTTCCTGGGGAGAAGATGCAAGATACTCTCCCTTGTCATCAGTTGATACGGTGGTTGTTGAGTATAATATGAAAATTTCAAAATCTGCTTTTTACAACATTTTTTATCAGATACCGAATATCAACAATCTAGCATCTAATTACATTTTTCAGATTATATCTAATGATGAAATTGTAAAAACTGTACAATTCACAGATAAATTACCTGAAAAGAAATGGAATTATATTGCAACTACAGAATTAGATGAATCACAGGAAAATAAACTTCGTATTCAAGTTCCTGCTGATGATCAAATAACTAAACAAGCGGTTCTCGATGTGGTGAAAATCTCACCTTTAGTACGTGACTATGATCTGGAAATAGATTACAACCATGTGGATTTTGGGAATGTCAGTATAAATGTACCTATAACTAAAAATATTACATTGAAAAACCAAGGGCATAAATCACTGAAAATCAATGATATTTACTTTGAAAATAACTTGTTTGAAATCACTGAAACACCAACAGATATTCCAGGTATGAGTGAAATAGATTTAGAAGTATCGTTGTATTCTGATTTATTTGGTGAAATAGTTGATACTCTTATAATTGTAAGCAATGATGCTAATGAACCAGTTAAAAAGATTGGCTTTTCAGCTGATGTAAAAACCTACTTCTTAGTTTTGGATAATGAAGATTCACTACACTATTTTGAAAGTGGAGAGTGGAATACCAGTAATTCACAAGCATTCGGTGTTTCAAGTCGATATAGTTGGCTTAAAAGAACTCCTAGTGCTTTTGCTAAATTTGCAACAAGGCTTGATTTTCAAGGATTGTACGACATTGAATTCATCGTCCCTAAAACCGTGAATGCATCAAATCACACACTTTATAAAATCGCGATTAACAATGTTGTAATAGATTCTTTGATAATTGATCAAAATGAAAATAGTGGAGATTGGGTAAAACTTGGTCGATATTTTTTGCCAACTAATTATGATGTTACTGTAAAGATGGAAGACCTTGGGAAATATTCAGGTCATGCCCAGGTTCTTCGGGCAGACGCTGTAAGGTTTTCTATGATTGAGGACTTGACAGATATTGATCATGATGAAATCATAATTAATAAATTTGAATTAGCTCAAAACTATCCAAATCCATTTAATGGAAGCACGACCATCCAATATTCAATCCCATCAAATGGTAAAGTCAATCTTGCTGTTTACAATCTTATTGGTCAGGAGATTGACGTTTTAGTGAATGGAAATAAAACTCCCGGTCATTATAAAATCAACTGGACAAACTCTCAATTGAGTACTGGTGTATATATTTACAGGTTAAGATTTAAGGATAAGACAATATCGCGAAGGTTTATTTTGGTGAAGTAAATTGTAAATTTAGAAATCATCATTATACAATCTTTTGAATGAAGAAATTGAATTTTTTAAATATTCGCTATTGGATGAGGTGGATAAATTGTTATTTGTTTCAATGATTTCGCCATTTTGCATAACAATATAATTGTCAGATAATTTATCTAAGATATCCAAGTCGTGCGTTACCAATATAATCGAAAGTTGTTTTTGATGAACAAGATTTTTGATCAAATTTACAAATTTTGTTTTCAAATTATCATCGATAGAAGTGAATGCTTCATCAAGTATTAATAATCTTGGATTTGGAGCCAAAGCTAAAGCTAATCCAAATCTTGATAATTCTCCTCCTGAAACCTGATGTGGATACTTTTGTAATATTTCAATAGGATTTGAGAATCCAACATCCATTAATAAATCATCATTATTTCTTTTTGAAACTTGAACAAGGTGTTGTCCTAAAGTCAACATCGGATTCAAACTCTTGCTGACACTTTGAAACATAATTGAAATTGTTTTCCCTCTTACAGATTTTAGATTATTCTGATGTGATATATCCTTATTCATAAACAGAATTTTTCCGGTTTTATGAAGGTTTTGATTCTGAAGATTAAGAATGGATTTGCAAAGTAGACTTTTCCCACTGCCAGAAGGACCAAAAACAGTCATTATTTGACCTTGTTCCAAAGTGAATGAAATATCAATTAACAGAGTGACATTTCCAGAATAAAGTGAAAGATTTTGTACATCTAATATTTTAGTCATTCTTTAAATTTTCATATGCTCTGTAGTTTTCCAATTTTTGCATTTTCCCTTTATTTATGCTGAATATTGAATCACTGAAGTATTTTATTAACGGAATTTTGTGAGTGATAAAAATATAAGATACTTTAAATTCTGATTTAATTTGTTGAAAAACGGCTAAAAGTTTCTCCTGATTTATAACATCTAAAGATGAGAAGGGTTCGTCCAAAATTATCATTTCAGGTTCAGTAACAAGAGCCCGTATAATTGTAATTCTTTGTTTTTCACCACCACTTAGTTGAAATGGAAGTTTTGATAATATGTTATTGTTCAAACCCATCAAGTTTACTAAGTTATTTAATTTCAATAGTTTTTCTTTTTTTGTTAGTCGGTTGGAAAAACCATAGTACAAGTTGTTTTGAATTGTTAACAGTGGATTCAAGGATTCTTCATAATTTTGAAAAACCGGCTGAATATTTCTACGATATTGAACCAGTTCTGTTTTTGAAAATAGGTTAATATCTTTTCCTTTATAAAAAATTTTTCCTGATGAAATTGGTTTTAATTTTAATAATGCCATAATCAGGGATGTTTTACCAGATGCAGAATCACCAATTAAAGAAATTGAATTGTTTTCTGCCAAGGAAAATGAGATGTCCTTTAAAGCAAATGATTGATTGGATTTCAATATTTGGTTTCTATTAACTAAAGAAATATTTGCAACGTTTAATAAAAGATTGTTCATTTTTGGAACTTTTCCTTGTTGGTAGTTGCTTTTAAACCATCTCCTAAAAAATGAAAGGTAGAAACATTTAACAGTATAAAAAGACCTGAAAAAATTATAAGAGTATAGTTGTCATAGGGAAAGTAACGGGCCTGATTGAGAATTGTCCCAA
>Ga0070729_10002127_pt1 | contig 26749 bp, 26 predicted proteins | sample tdDd472_FD_66725 | JGI IMG/M metagenome (GOLD analysis project Ga0070729, IMG submission 66725) | Marine sediment microbial communities from the Atlantic coast under amendment with organic carbon and nitrate - tdDd47.2 | ecosystem: Environmental > Aquatic > Marine > Coastal > Sediment | place... | reverse complement strand
GTCGATTTCCTGGTCAACGCCCGGGTACTGAGCGGCGTCGAGCAGGCCGAGGGCTACCGTTTCGCGGCGTCGGGCTACGACCTGGTGAAGTTCTTCTTCCTGATGACCTTCGCCGCCGCCATCCCGGCGATCATCTCGGGCGGCATCGCCGAACGGGCCAAGTTCCTGCCCCAGGCGACCGCGACCGCCGTTCTGGTCGGGTTCTTCTATCCCTTGTTCGAGGGCATGGTGTGGGGCGACCGGCTGGGCTTCCAGTCCTGGATCGAATCCGCCTTCGGCGTCGGCTTCCACGATTTCGCGGGGTCGGTGGTCGTCCATGCGGTCGGCGGCTGGATCGCGCTGGGCGCCGTCCTCCTGCTGGGGGTGCGCAAGGGGCGCTACGGCGCCGACGGACGGCCGGTCGGCATCCCGCCGTCGAACATCCCCTTCCTGGCGCTGGGGTCGTGGATCCTGGCGGTCGGCTGGTTCGGCTTCAACGTCATGAGCGCCCAGGGGCTGGAGGGCCTGACCGGCCTCGTCGCCATGAATTCGCTGCTCGCCATGGTCGGCGGGGTCCTGGCGGCGCTGATCGCCGGACGCAACGATCCGGGCTTCGTCCATAACGGGGCGCTGGCCGGGCTGGTGGCGGTCTGCGCCGGCTCCGACGTCATGCATCCGATCGGCGCGCTGGCGACCGGCGCCATCGCCGGCGTCCTGTTCGTCTGGGCCTTCCAGCTTTGCCACAACCGCCTGCGGGTCGACGACGTGCTGGGGGTCTGGCCCTTGCACGGACTATGCGGGGTGTGGGGCGGCATCGCCTGCGGCATCTTCGGGCTGGAATCGCTGGGCGGCATGGGCGGCGTCGCCTTCCTGCCCCAGCTCGTCGGCAGCGCGGTCGGCGCGGCCTATGCCCTGGCCGCCGGGCTGATCGTCTATGGCGCGCTCAAGATCGGCCTCGGCCTGCGTCTCAGCGAGCAGGACGAGTTCGCCGGATCGGACCTCGCCATCCACAAGATCAGCGCGACGCCGGAGACCGACCTGTCGCGCCACTGACGGGACGCGCCCGGCATATATTGCGGGCCTAGCCGGATTCACGCGCCGTTCTCCCCCATATCTTGGGGGCGGGCGGCGGGTCGCGCTTGCCGCGGCGGACGGCCGGAGATAGAGTGTTTTCGCTTTGTCCCGCGCCGCCGGCGGCGCGGCGGCGTCCCGATCCTTTGGCGACGAGGCCCGGCTTGCTGAACGACCGGCTGGCGCAGCTTACCGACTATCCCTTTCAGCGCCTGGCGGCGCTGCTGGACGGCATCGAGCCGCCGGCCGGGCTGGCGCCGATCTCCTTTTCCATCGGCGAGCCCCGCCACGCCCCGCCGGCGATGGTCGCCGAGATCGTCGCCGCCCACGCCGCCGACTGGAACCGCTATCCGCCGACCGCCGGCAGCCCCGACCTGCGCGCCGCCATCGCCGACTGGCTGGCGCGCCGCTACGCCCTGCCGCCGGGGATGATCGATGCCGAGCGCAACATCCTGCCGGTCGCCGGCACCCGCGAAGCCCTGTTCATGGCGGCGCTGGTCTGCGTGCCCGGCCATCCCGGCGCCGCGAGGACGCCCGCCGCCAGGCCGGTCGTTCTGGCGCCCAACCCGCTGTACCAGGTCTATGCCGGCGCCGCGGCGATGGCCGGCGCCGAGCTGCATCTGATGCCGGCGACCCGCGAGACCGGCTTCCTGCCCGACCTGGCGGCGGTGCCCGAGAAGCTGCTGGCCCGCACCGCGCTGGCCTATTTCTGCTCGCCCAGCAATCCGGAAGGCGCGGTGGCCTCGGCCAAGCAACTGGCGGCGGCGCTGGACCTCGCCCGCGCCCACGGATTCACCCTTGCCTTCGACCAATGCTACGCCGACATCTACGATCGGACGCCGCCGCCCTCGATCGTCGAGACTTGCGCGGCGCGGGACGGCGACCTGGAAGGAGTGCTGGTGTTTCATTCCCTGTCGAAACGGTCCAGCGTTCCGGGGCTGCGCTCCGGCTTCGTCGCCGGGCCCGAGACGTTGATCGATCCCTTCAAGCGGCTGCGCGCCTATGGCGGCGCGACCACGCCGCCGCCCCTGATGGCGGCGGCGGCGGCGCTGTGGCGCGACGAGACCCATGTCGCCGAGAACCGCGCCCTCTATCGGGAGAAGTTCGACATCGCCGACGAGGTGCTGGACGGGCGGTTCGGCTATCGCCGGCCCGAGGCCGGCTTCTATCTGTGGCTCGATGTCGGCGACGGCGAGGCGGCGGCGCGAAAGCTGTGGGCCGAGGGCGCCCTGCGCGTCCTTCCCGGCGCCTATCTGGCGCGGGGCGCGGGCGCCGCCAATCCGGGACGCGCCTATCTGCGCCTGTCCCTGGTCGAGGCGGCGCCGGCGGTGCGCGAGGGGCTGCGCCGCCTGGTATCGGTCCTGTCGGCGACGGACCACGGGCAGAGGCAGTAGGGGAGACCGGGATGGCACGCGGCACCGGGCGCGCCGGACGCGCGCCGCTCTTGCCCGAGGGGGCGACGGCCTTCCTGCGCCGGCGGGCGATCGAGGTCGGCGGCGGCCTCCTGGTCGCGCTGGCCGGCGCGGCTCTGTTGGCGCTGCTCAGCTACGCCCCCGGCGATCCGTCGCTGAACACCGCCGCGCCGGGCGCCCCGGCCAACCTGCTCGGCCGCCCGGGCGCGGCCCTTGCCGACCTGATGCTCCAGACCCTGGGCGCGGCCTGGCTGCTGCTGCCGGTCGCGCTCGCCGTCTGGGGATGGCGGATCGCCGGCCATCGGGGCTTGCGCCGGCCCTGGCTGCGGTTCCTGCTTCTGCTCGTCGCCCTGCTCGCCACGGCGATCGGCGGCGGCGCCCTGGCGCCGCCCGCCGCCTGGCCGCTGCCCAGCCTGGGCGGCGTCGTCGGGCTGTTCTATCTGGCCGACCTGCTGGCGCTGGGCGCCTTCGTCGGTATCGTCGTTCCGCCCTGGACGCTGGCCTTCCTGGCGGCCGGCGGCGGTCTGGCGGCGTTTCTGTTCGCGCTCGGCCTCAGCGGCGAGGAATGGCGCGCCCTCGGCGATCGGGCACGGCGCGCGGCCAACGCCGCCCTGCGCGGCGGCGCGGCGGCGGCCCGCGTCGTCGCGCGCCTGGTCCAAGCGGCGCGGGACCGCGCCGAAGGCGGCCGCGCGCGCGCGGCGCGGATCGAGCCCCGGCTGGACGCCGTACCGGCTGTGGACACGGACCCCGACGAGACCGCCGAGGCGGCCAAGGAGGTGGTCGGCGACACGCCGCCGGCGGCGGTCGATCTTGTGGCGCCGCGCCAAGCGCCGCGCGGCGAAAGTTCCCGCGCCCGGCGCGAGCGCGAACCGGCCCTGGCGCTGGAGCCGCGCGAGGGCTACGAGCTGCCGCCCCTCGACCTGCTGGCGGCGCCACCGAAGGTCGCCCAGGAACGGCTGGACGAGGACGCGCTGGCCCAGAACGCGCGGCTTCTGGAATCGGTGCTCGCCGATTTCGGCGTCCAGGGCCGGATCGTCAAGGTGCGCCCCGGCCCGGTGGTCGCCATGTACGAGCTGGAGCCGGCGCCGGGCACCAAGACCTCGCGGGTGATCGGCCTGTCCGACGACATCGCCCGCTCGATGAGCGCCGTGTCGGTGCGGGTCGCCGTCATCCCCGGCCAGAACGTCATCGGCATCGAACTGCCCAACCGGGCCCGCGAGACGGTCTATCTGCGCGAGCTTCTGGCCTCGAAGGATTACGAAAAGACCTCCGCCAACCTGCTGCTCACCCTGGGCAAGGATATCGGCGGCCTGCCGATGATGGTCGACCTGGCCCGGATGCCCCATCTTCTGGTCGCCGGCACGACGGGCTCGGGCAAGTCGGTGGCGATCAACACCATGATCCTGTCGCTGCTCTACCGGCTGCCGCCGGAGACCTGCAAATTCATCATGATCGACCCCAAGATGCTGGAGCTGTCGGTCTATGACGGCATCCCCCATCTGATCGCGCCGGTGGTGACCGAGCCCGCCAAGGCCGTCGTCGCCCTGAAATGGACCGTGCGCGAGATGGAGGACCGCTACCGCGCCATGTCGAAGCTGGGGGTGCGCGGCATCGCCGGCTACAACGCCCGCCTGGAGGAAGCCCGCAAGAAGGGCGAAAACCTGACCCGGACGGTGCAGACCGGGTTCGATTCCGAGACCGGCAAGCCGATTTACGAGGAACAGCCCCTCGACCTGACGCCGCTGCCCTTTATCGTCGTCGTGGTCGACGAGATGGCCGATCTGATGATCGTCGCCGGCAAGGAGATCGAGGCCGCGATCCAGCGCCTGGCCCAGATGGCACGGGCCGCCGGCATCCATCTGATCATGGCGACCCAGCGGCCCTCGGTCGACGTGATCACCGGCACGATCAAGGCCAACTTCCCGACCCGAATCAGCTTCCAGGTCTCGTCGCGGGTCGACAGCCGCACCATCCTGGGCGAGACCGGCGCCGAGCAGCTTTTGGGCCAGGGCGACATGCTGTACATGGCCGGCGGCGGCCGCCTGACCCGCGTCCACGGCCCCCTGGTCACCGACGCCGAGGTCGACCAGGTGGTGCGCTTCATCTCCGGCCAGGGCGCGCCGACCTATATCGAGGAGGTCACCGAGGAGCCCGAGGCCGCGCTCCCCGGCATGGCCGGCGACGGCGAGTACGACCCCCTGTACGACCAGGCGGTGGCGCTGGTCTGCCGCGAGCGCAAGGCGTCGACCAGTTTCGTCCAGCGCCACTTGCAGATCGGCTACAACCGGGCGGCGCGGATCGTCGACCAGATGGAATCCGAGGGCGTCATCGGCCCCGCCAACCATGTCGGCAAGCGCGAAGTGCTGGCGCCCGACCATTCGGACTAAACCGATGCGCCGATTCCTTTCCCGACTGTCGCTGGCCGCGGCGATCGTTCTTCTTCTGGTACCGCTGGCGGCGGCGGGCCGGGCGGAGACCGGCGGCGGCGGGCTGGACGCCGAGACCCGACAGCGGATCGAGGCCTATCTGAACGGGCTGGATACGCTGCAGGCCCGCTTCGTCCAAATCTCGGACGATGGCGGCATCGCCCAGGGCACCCTGTATCTGGACCGGCCGGGCCGCATGCGCATCGATTACGATCCGCCGGCCCAGGTCGTGCTGGTGGCCGACGGCCGTTGGCTGATCCATGTCGATTACGCCCTCGACTCGGCGACCCATCTGCCGCTGTCCTCGACGCCCGCCTACTTCTTCCTGCGCGAGCGGGTCCGCCTGGAGGGCGAGGTAACGGTCACCGCCTTCGAGCGCGGCCCCGGCGTTCTGCGCCTGACCTTGGTCGAAAGCGCGGAGCCGGAGGCGGGCGCCCTGGCGCTCACCTTCGCCGACGGACCGCTGGAATTGCGGCAATGGACGGTGATCGATCCGCAAGGGGTGCGCGTCCGGGTCTCGCTGACCGACCTGCGCGCCGGCGTCGACATCGACCCCGAGATCTTCAAGGTAAAACTGCCCGATTTCGGCGCCGACGCGGCGCAATGACGGCAGGCCCGCCGCCGCCGACCGGCGCCCTGCCCTCCACAGGGGGCGGGCGCGGACCGGAATCAAATGTCGGGGTCAGTTGTCGTCGGAAGGGTCCTGAGACGAATCGTCGTCGGAATCGCCCCGGCGCTCTTCGGCCTTCTTCCTCTTGGCTTCCTCGCGGGCAGCCTTCTTCGCCGCCTTCGCGCGGTCGCGCTCCATCCGCTCGAATCGATAGTTGGGTCTGCGGGCCATTCGGAAACTCTCTTCTTCAGTCGGCTTTCGGACCGTCGGCTCGGCCGAAGCCGGGGGAACCCGACCAGCAGCCGGCAATGGGCGGCATCGGAACGGCAAAGGCGGCGGCCCGCCGAATCATCGACGCCGCGCGCGCGCCATGCCCTATGGCCGCAGCCCGCAAGGGGAAAAGAACGGTCGGACGATACCGGGTCCGACCAACCGGTTCAGTCGAGCGCGACGAGATTTTCCGCCGAGAACTTTCCGTTCTGCCCGGACACCAACTCGTATTCCACCTTCTGGCCTTCGCGGAGGCCCGTCAGGCCGGCGCGTTCGACCGCCGAGATGTGGACGAAGGCATCCTTGCCGCCGTCGCTCGGCTCGATAAAGCCGTAGCCCTTGGTCGGATTAAACCATTTAACCGTACCAGTCGTCATTTCTTGCCCTTTCAAAGAGTCGCGCCAACGACGGCAAATTTGCCGAGCGTCAGTCGGGGTATTGGTCTCACAATTTCTCGGGGTAACGCCGCCAAGCGCTGAGGCTTTAAGTAGGATACGCCAGGATCATGTGCAACCGGCTTTCCTAATTGACCTATTCCGTGCCCATTTGCAAATGAAATTTATCGCGTGGGCCGGCGCGCGGGAAGCCGGGAGCGGGGCTCGACCGGCCGGCGAAAGCGCACTATATGTTCCAGGCGGCACCCGCCGGCGGTCATTTCACCCCCGGTGGCGCATGGCGCTTGGATCGCGCCGAGAGGACCCGCGAACGGACGGATACGGCCGCATGGACATGAACGTCGCGCCCCAAGGACCGCCGGTTATCGGCATTCCCGCCAGCACGACCCGCATCGAGATCATCGATGTCCATATGGCGACCCGGCGCTATGTCGAGGCCGTCGCCAAGGGCTGCGGGGCGCTGCCCTTCATCCTGCCGGCCCTGGGCGATCTCTATGATATGAAGGCCGTTCTCGCGCGCGTCGACGGGCTGCTGTTCACCGGCGGCCGCGCCAATATCGATCCCATCCATTACGGCGAAGGTCCGCACCCGCCGGACGAGATCCGCGATCACGACCGCGACGCGACGACCTTGCCGCTGGTCCGGGCGGCGCTGGACGCGGGCGTGCCCATCTTCGGCGTCTGCCGGGGGATTCAGGAGATCAACGTCGCCCTCGGCGGCAGCCTTCATTATCGGGTCCACGAGATCGAGGGCATGATGGACCACCGGATGACCCCGGGCGACCCGGTGGAGAAGATCTTTCGCCTTCGCCATCATCTGGACATGCCGGAGGGAAGCGCGCTGGCGTCCCTGTTGGGTGCGCGCCGGGTCCAGGTCAATTCGCTGCACGGCCAAGGCATCAACAAGCTCGCGCCCGGAATTTCGGCCGAGGGCCGCGCGCCCGACGGGCTGGTCGAGGCGATTCGCGTCACCGGCGCCCGATCCTTCGCCTACGGCGTGCAATGGCACGCCGAATGGGCCTACGATGAGGATCCGGTCTCGCGGGCGCTGTTCGGCGCGTTCGCCGGCGACGCCCGCGACCGCGCCGCCCGCCGCCATTCGCGCACCGGCAATCTGGTCTGAGGCACGGCCCGCCGCACGCCATGCCCCGCCCTTCCTTCGTTTCCATTCCGCCCCAGGCGGCGGACGCCTTCCAGATCGCCGGCGCCGACGGCGTCGCCCTCGCCCTGTACCGGTTGCGCGCTTCCCGGGAATCGGGGCCGGCGGTTCTGGTCGGCCATGCCAACGGTCTTGCCGCCGGCTCCTACCTGCCGATGCTGACGCTGCTGGCCGAGCAAGCCCAGGTCTTCGCCTTCGATTGCCGCGGCCATGGCGGCGCCGAGGCGCCCCTGCCAGAGCCGGGCGGGCCGCCGCTGGCCGAGCTGTATGGCTTGGACAAGGCGGCGGCCGACCTGGGGGCGGTCGCCGACGCGGTCGCGGCGCGCGTCGGCGGCGCACCGCTCTTTTACGCGGCCCATTCGCAAAGCGGGGTCAACGCCCTGCGCCTCGCCGGCGTCCTGGGGCGCCATCCTTTCGCCGCCATGATCCTGTTCGAGCCGCCGGTGATGCCGGCGCCAGGCGTCGGCTGCCGGGCCCTGGCCGAACGGATCCAGCCGAGGATGGCGGCGAACGCCCGCGACCGCCGCGCCCGCTGGCCGGGACCCGAGGCGCTGGCCGAGAGCCTGTCCCGCAAGCCCGCCTTCGCCGCCTGCGGCGCCGATTCACTGGCCGCCCACGCAAGGGGCACGCTGCGACCGATCCGCCCCGGCGAGGACGGCGGGCCGGGAGAGGGCGGCTACACGCTCTGCTGCCCGCCCGAGGTCGAGGGCGCCTTGTTCGCGTCGCTGATCGACGCCACGACCTTCGACGGGCTGTCGGCGGTGCGCGTGCCGGTCACCCTGGTCGGGTCGGACCCCGCGACGGCGCCGGCGGACGCCTGGGTCCCGCGTGCGATGGCCGATCTGGCGGCGCGGATACCCGACTGCCGAACCGACATCCTGCCCGAGGTCGGCCATATGATGCCGCTGGAAGACCCGGCCGCCTGCGCGGCCCGCATCCTGGACATGCTCGCCGCGGCGGATCGCGCGAACGCGATGCAAGCGGCCGCCCGATGACCCTGCCCGCCCCCCGCTTCACGTCGATCCCCGAAGACCGGGCCGAGGTCATCGAGGTCGAGACCGCGCCCGGGATCACCCTGCTCGCCTATCGCATCCGCAAGGGCCCCGATTCCGGCCCGGCGATCCTGTTCGGCCATGCCAACGGGCTGGCGGCCGGGTCGTATCTGCCGTTGCTGGAACTGTTGAGCGACCGAATTCAGGTCTTTGCCTTCGATTCGCGCGGCCATGGCGGGTCGAGCGTTCCCTTGAACGATCTGCCCCGCGACTATTCCCGCTCGGCGATGGTCGAGGACTTGGTGGAGGTCATCAAGGCCGTGCGGGCGCGGATCGGCGAGGCGCCCCTCTATTACGCCGGCCATTCGAAATGCGCGGTCGAGGCGTTGCATCTGGGCGTTGCGTTCGGCCGCCATCCCTGGCGCGCCGTGACCCTGTTCGAGCCGCCGCTGCTGCCCCCCAAGGGACATCCGCTGCGCCCGGTCATCGGCGACGCGCCGCCGCCGATCATCGAGATGAGCCGCCGCCGGCGCCCCCGCTGGCCGAGCCCCGAGGCGCTGGCGCGAAGCCTGGCCAAGCGACCGGTCTTCGCCCATTGCCTGCCCGAGATGCTGGCCGCCCATTGCCGGGCGACCCTGCGCCCGATCCGCCCAGGCGAGGATGGGGGGCCGGGGGAGGGCGATTACACGCTCTGCTGCCCGCCCGAGGTCGAGGCCCAGGTGTTCATCACCCACACCCACCCCAGCAATTTCGAGGCCGTCGCGCGGTTTCCCGGCCCGCTGACCCTGGTCGGCGCCGAACCGGACGAGGCGGCGCCCGGCGACTGGCTGCCGGCGGCGCTGGCCGCCGCCGCGCAGACCAATCCGGGCTGCCGCTATATCCCCATGCGCGGCGTGTCCCACATGCTTCTGCTGGAGGCGCCGGAACTCTGCGCCAACGTCATCCTGGAAATGTTCGGATAGGCGCCGGACCGGGGCGATTCCGCCCGCAATTCGGCGAGGCACCCGGCAAGGCCGTGGGCCGTCGCCGACAGGCCGCTCTTCGTCCGGTCGATCCGATCCATCCGCGTCGCGGCGTTCGCCGCCTTGGCGGACAATCCCCACAGATCCGCCGACAAGGCGGAAAGGTCCCCCCGCCGGTCCGCGCGGGCCACGGAGTCCGGGATGTCCGGATACCGAAGGCGGCGCTTGGAGGTCGATTTTCTGGCCATGATGCCTCGCGCTGCTCGTTATAATTGTTTTATCGGCTGTCAGTTTCTCGTTTAACGTGCAGTCAAACGGTTAACGATACCCCCGCCTTCAACTCGCCGTGAAGAGTCGGGGGCCGTCTTGAATCCATACCCGACGCCCCCACTTAAGAATTCAAGGTCGAACGCCGCAACGGTGTTTCGACGCGGGGCGGTTACCCTCCCGCTCCGCAGCTCCTTCGGGAGACGCAGCGCCCGGTTGGCCCCCTAGCCGGGCGCTGTTTTTATCTAGCCCAACAGCCGCACCAACCCGAGGCTGATCGACGGAAAGGCGACCAGAAGGGCGATCCGCGCCAGGTCCGACAGGAAGAAGGGAACCACGCCCCGAAAGCTGGCCGACAATGGCACGTCCCGGGCCAGGGCGTTGATCACGAAGACGTTCAAGCCCACCGGCGGGGTGATCAGCCCCACCTCGACCGCGATCAGGGCGAGGACGCCGAACCAGATCGCCGTCTCCTCGGCCGGCAAGCCGAGATCGAGACCGGCGACCACCGGAAACAGGATCGGGACCGTCAGCAAGATCATCGACAGGCTGTCCATCACGCAGCCGAGCGCCAGGAACAGAACCAGGATCGCGCCGACGACGGCGAGCGGCGGCCAGCCCGACCCGGCGACCGCGTCCGCCGCGATCTGAGGCAGGCGCGACAGCGCCAGCGCCGCGTTGAAGATCTCGGCGCCGAGCAGGATCAGGAAGATCATCGCCGTGATCGACGCCGTTTCCAGCAGGCAGTCGGCGAGCGCGGCCCGGTCCAGCCGGCGGCGTGCCAGCGCCAGCAGCCCGGTCGCGCCGGCGCCGACCGCGGCGCCCTCGGTCGGCGTGAACCAGCCGCCATAGATGCCGCCGATGACCAGGGCGAAGATCGCCGCCACCGGCCACAGGGTCGCCAGCCCGCGCCGCCTTGCCGTCGCCGATGCCGGCGCCGGCGCCGCCAGGCCCAGCCGCCGCGCCGCGACCGACGCCGCGACCATATAACCCAGCACCGCCAGCAGCCCCGGCAGCAGGGCGGCGACGAACATCTTGCCGACGCTCTGCTCGGTCAGCACCGCATAGAGGACGAGGACCAGCGAGGGCGGGATCAGGATTCCCAACGTGCCGCCGGCGGCCAGCGTTCCCGTGGCCAGCCCGCCGGGATAGCCGTGCCGGCGCATTTCCGGCAAGGCCACCTTGGCCATGGTCGCCGCCGTCGCCAGGGACGAGCCGCAGACGGCGCCGAAGCCGGCGCAGGCGCCGACGGCGGCGAGCGCCAGGCCGCCGCGGCGATGGCCGAGCCAGGACTGGGCGGCGTCGAACAGCGCCCGGCTAAGGCCGGCGCGGACCGCGAACTGCCCCATCAGGACGAACAGCGGCACGACGCTGAGGCCGTAATCGGCAAAGCGGTCATAGGCGCCGCCCTTCAGCCAGCCGAGCAACGGCCCGGTCCCGGCGAGCGCCGCGTAGCCGGCCATGCCGGCCACCAGCATCGCCACCGCGATCGGCACCCGAATGATCAGCAGCAGCACCAGCCCGCCGAGCAGCGCCCCGCCGACGGCGATGCCGCTCATCCGCCGGCGTCCCGTTCGATCAAGCTGCGCCAGGCCGCATGGGCGCCGGCGAGGGCCAGCAGGCCGAGCGCCGCCGCCGCCGGCACATAGCCCCACCACAGGGGCAGGCGCAGCACCATGGTCAGCTCGCCATATTGCCGCAACTCCATCCCGCCGAGGACCAGCCGCCAGACGATCAGCGCCGCGACCAGCGCGAGCGCCCCATGCCCCGCCGCTTCCAGAACGCGCCGCAAACGCCGGGGCGCCCGGTCGGTGAACAGATGGACGGCCGGATTCCCGCCCCGCCATTGGCACCAGGGCAGGAAGGCGAACACGGCGACGGCGCAGCCCATCTCGACCAACTCGAAATCGCCCAGGACCGGCGTCCCGAACAGGGCCCGACCGCCGACGCTGGCCAACGTCACCGCGCAGACGGCAAGCAGCACCGCGCCCCCGAACAGCGCGCTGGCCCGGCAGGCGGCGCCGAGCGCCCGCGCGCCGCGCGCCTCTTTCCGCGCCCCGCCGGGGTCCGGCGCCGCCGTCACCCGCCGCGCGCCGCCTCGAACTCGGCGATCAAGCGGCGCGCGTCGGCCAGAAGGCCGGCGCCGTCATAGCCGCGCTTGTCCATGTCGGCGATCCAGGCGTCGATCACCGGCTGGGTCGCCGCGATCCAGCGGGCGCGTTCGTCCGCGGCGAGGGTGACGATTTCGTTGCCCCGCGCCGTCGCCGCCGCGCGGCCCGGTTCCTCCGCCGCGTCCCAAAGACGGCCGATGCGGCGCGCCAGGCCGGCGCCGGTCTCGCCGTCGATGGCGGCACGCGCGGCGTCGGGCAGGGCGGCGTAGCGCGCCTTGTTCATCGACAGGAGGAACACCCCGGTATAGAGGCCGACCCGCGTATGGCTGCGCGCGACCTCGTGGATGCGCAGGGGCAGGGCGACCTCGAACGGGATCGCGGCCCCGTCGACCACCCCGCGGGCCATCGCCTGATGGACCTCGGGCACCGGCATGCCGACCGGCACCGCCCCCAGCGCCCGCAACGCCGCCGCCACCGCGCGGCTGGGCGCGCGCAGCTTGACGTCCTTCAGGTCGGCCATGCGGGCGATGCGCTTGTCGACCATATGAAAGCTGGCGGGCGCGTGGGCGTGCAGCAGGATCGGGTGGACGTCGGCGAACTCGTCGCGCAGATGGGTCTTCTGGAAGGCGGTCAGCGCCAGGCTGGTCGCTTCGGCCGAACCGCCGACGAAGGGCAGCTCGAACAGCTCGACGATAGGGAAGCGTCCGGCGGTGTAGCCCGGCAGGGTCCAGGTCAGGTCGGCGACCCCGTCGCGGGCCTGGTCGAACAGTTGGCGCGGCGACCCGCCCAGCTGCATCGCCGGATAGATGTCGAACGTGACCTGCCCGCCGGCGGCCTGCGTAACCCGTTCGGCCCAGGGGAGAAGGAATTTCGCGTGGGTCACCGATTTCGGCGACAGGAAATGGTGGATCCGCAGCGTCTCCGCGGCGCCGGCGCCCGCCGGCGCCGCCATCAGAACCAATGCCGCGAGTGCGGCCAGGGCGCGCCGCGCGGCGGCGATTCGTCGAGGCTTCATGAACGATCCCGAATTTTCCGTCCCCGGCGCCGGGCGCGCCGGGCTCCGCCCGCGTTATAGGTGCGCCGCCCGCCACCGGCAAGGCCCCCTCCCAGTTGCGCGGCGCCCGCCCCCTGCGTATCTTGGCCGGCCCGCGCGCCGCGTCCGTCCGCTACCGAGACTCCCATGCCCCTGCGCATCGCGACCTGGAACGTCAACTCCGTCCGCATCCGCCTGGAACTGCTGGCGCGGCTGAACGAAACGGCGCGCCCCGACATTCTGTGCCTGCAGGAAACGAAGGTCGTCGACGACCTGTTTCCCCATACGGAGCTGGCGTCGCTGGGCTATGTCCACCGCCATGTCGCGGGCATGAAGAGCTACAACGGCGTCGCCATCCTGTCGCGCCGCCCCTTCGCCGACGCGGGCGGCCGCGACTGGTGCGACAAGGCCGATTGCCGGCATATCCACGTCACTTTGGAGAACGGCGTCGAGCTGCATAATTTCTACGTGCCGGCGGGCGGCGACGTTCCGGACCCGGAAGCCAACGACAAGTTCGCCCACAAATTGCGCTTCCTGACCGACGTGACCGCCTGGTTCAAGGGCCGCGCGCGGTCGGGACCGCCGGCGATCCTGGTCGGCGATCTGAACGTGGCGCCGCTGGAGACCGACGTCTGGTCCCACAAGCAGCTTCTGAACGTGGTCAGCCATACCCCGGTCGAAGTCGATCATCTGGACCGGCTGCAAGCCTCGCGGGGTTGGATCGACGCGGTGCGCCATTTCATTCCGCCCGAGAACAGGCTTTACTCCTGGTGGAGCTACCGGGCGCGGGACTGGTCGGCGAGCGACCGGGGACGGCGGCTGGACCATATCTGGGTGACCCCCGACCTGCGCGAGACCCTGGCCGGCGCGCAGGTGCTGCGCGACGTCCGGGGCTGGGACCAGCCGTCGGACCACGCGCCGGTGGTCTGCGACCTGACGCTGGACTGACCGGCGCGACGATCGGGACGAAAAGACGACACCAAGACCGAGGAGACGGAGGCCATGGAGAGCCATTTCAACCTGGAGATCGACGGCGCCCGCGCCACGATCACCCTGGACAACCCGCCGGTGAAGAACCGGCTGCTGGCGAGCGACCTGCCGGGCCTGAACGATATTCTGGGCCGCATCGAGGCCGACCCCGCGATCCGGGTGGCGGTGCTGCGCGCCACCGGCGAGACGGCCTTCTGTTCCGGCTACGCGGTCGGCGATATCGGCGCCACCGACTGGGAATCGAACCCGCTGGAGGAGGTCTGCGACCGGCTGGAAGCCTTGCCGATGCCGACCATCTGCGCACTGAACGGCCATTGCTACGGCGGCGCGGTGGACCTGACGCTGGCCTGCGATTTCCGGATCGGCGTGCCGGGCATGAACCTGGCCATCCCGGCGGTCCGGCTGGGGGTGCATTACTGGCCCAACGGGCTGAGCCGCCATGTGGAGCGCCTCGGCCTCGGCCTCGCCAAGCGCCTGTTCCTGGCCCACGAGACCTTCACCGGCGACCAGCTTCACGCGCTGGGCTATCTGGACTATCTCGCGCCGCTGGCGGAACTGCGCGAGCGGACCGACGCCCTCGCCGCCAAGCTGGCCGGCCACGCCCCCTTGCCGATGCGCGGCATGAAGCGGGCGCTGAACCAGATCGCGCGCGGCACCCTGGACGTCGCCGCGACCCAGGCGGCGATCCAGGAATGCATGAGCTCCGAGGACGCCAAGGAAGGCCCCCGCGCCTTCGCCGAGAAGCGCGCCCCGGACTTCCAGGGCCGCTGACCGGGCGACCGACGATGGCCGCGCATTTCAGCCTCGCGATCGAGGGCCGGCGGGCGACGATCACCCTGGACAACCCGGCCCAGCGCAACAGCATCGACCCGGCCGAGCTGCCGGCGCTGATCGCGCTGCTGGACGAGGTCGAGGCCAATCCCGACTTGCGGGTCCTGGTCCTGCGCGCGACCGGCGACAAGGTGTTCAGCTCCGGCTTCAGCATGGGCAAGGTGCTGGACATCGACCATGTGGACCATCCCCTGGAACAAGCCGTCGACCGCATCCAGGCCCTGCCGCTGGCGGCCGTCTGCGCGCTGAACGGCGGCGTCTATGGCGGCGCCGTCGATTTCACCCAGGGCTTCGATTTCCGCATCGGGGTCGAGGGAATGCTGCTGTACGTTCCCGCCGGGATGCTGGGGGTACATTACTATGTCAACGGCCTGCGCCGGTCGGTCGCGCTGATGGGGGTGCAGTGGGCGAAGCGGATCTTCGTCATGTGCGACAAGCTGTCCGACATCGATCTTCTGCGCGCCGGCTATCTGGACGCGCTGGTGGCGCCGGGCGACCTGACCGCCGCGACCGACGCCTTCGCCGACAAGCTGGCGGGCCTGGCGCCCCTGGCCCAGCGGGGCATGAAGCGGGCGCTGAACCAGGTCTCGTTCCGGACCCTGGACGTCGCCGCGACCCGGGCGGCGATCCTGGAATGCATGACCTCCGAGGACGCCAAGGAAGGCCCCCGCGCCTTCGCCGAGAAGCGCGCCCCGGACTTCCGAGGCCGCTGATCCGCCCCGCCGCCTAGGCGAGATGGCGGAGGAAGAAGTCCAGCATCAGCTCCCAGCTCTCGGCGGCGGCGCCGGGATGGTAGACCGGCCGGTCCTCGCAGAAATAGCCGTGACCGGCGTCGGCGAAGACGCGCAGCCCGTAGGATTTGTTGGCGGCGGTCAGGGCTTCGGCGATGCGGGCATGCTCGTCGGGCAGGATGCCGCCGTCCTTGGCGCCGTAGCAGAGCAGGATCGGCGCACGCATCTCGGGGATCCGATCCAGCAGCGGCTTGCGCCCGGCCCGGTCCTCGACCGGCGCGATGCCGCCGCCATAGAATCCGACCGCCGCGCCGATCCGTCCGGCATGGGCGGCGTTGGCGAGGAAGGCGAGGCGGCCGCCCATGCAGAAGCCGGTCGCCGCGACGGGTCCCGATCGCACCTCGTCGCGCGCCGCCAGGGCGTCCAGCGCTCGGCCGGTCTCGGCCATGACGGTATCGTCGTCCATCTCGCGCAGGCGGGCGATGGCGTTTTCCATGTCGTCATAGGCGAAGACGTCGCCGTGATAAATGTCGGGAACCAGGGCGCAATAGCCGGCGTCGGCGAAACGCGCCGCCAGGCGCCGGAAATGATCGTTGACGCCGAACGCCTCGATGAAGATTACCACCGCCGGCCAGGGGCCAGCCGCCGCCGGCCGGGCGTAGAAGCCGCGCAACCCGTCGCCCAGATCGAGCCAATCGCCGCCATCCGCGAAATTCTCGGTCATGCCGTTCCTCCGTTCTCCTTGGCCCGCCGATAGATGAAATAGCGCCCGGGGGCGACGCCGTCGGGCGGGTCCAGCGCCACCAGGCCCGGCGCCGCCATCGGCTGGTCCGTCACCAGGAACCCGCCGGGCGCGGTCAGCGCCGCCAGCATCGGCGCCAGATAAGCGGCCAGCGCCTTGGTCGCCGCCTTGTCGCCGCTGCCGATGTCGGCATGGATCAGCGCCGCCCGAGCGCCGAGACGGGCCGCCGCGCCCGGCACCGTGTCGGCGAAATCGCCGAGGATCATATGGGCGGCGTCGGGGACGCAGTCGGGATGGGCGGCGACCTGGCGGTCGAAGGCAAAGATGTCGCGTTCGGGCAACAGCGCGCGCAGATGGTCGAAGGTCCGGCCGTTGCCCAGGCCGAGCTCGGCCACCGGTCCCGGCAGGTCGCGGATCGCCGCCGCCGCGAAGCCGAGGCAGGCGCGCTGCGCCTCCAGCCGGCGGATAGCGCTGTCCAGGCGGCTCATCGTCCGGCCTAGGCGTCGGCGCCCTGGCTCATCACGTCGCGCAGACGCGCGGTCGTCGCCTCCAGGCGCAGGGCGAGCTCGCGCATCACCTCGATGGCGATCGCCGGAAACTCGTTGACGAGCTGGAAGAACAGATCCTTCGAGATGCGCAGCATGGTCAGCGCCGTCTCCGCCCGCACCGTCGCGGTCCGCGGCACGTCGCACAGGATCGCGATTTCGCCGACCAGGTCGTTCACCTTGGCCTCGGCGACCTTCACCTCGCCCTCGGCGCCGTCGACCAGGATATCGGCGCTGCCCTCGATGACGATATAGGCGGCGTCGCCGGGCTCGCCGCGGCGGAAGACGTCCTGGCCGGGGGCATAGGCGATGCGCTCGCTGGTGAAGGCGAGCAGTTTCAGCTTCGCCGGATCGATGTTGGCGAAGATGGGAATATTGCGAAGCAGGTCGACTTCTTGTTCCAGGCTCATGGTCGGTCTCCTCCGGGGGCTAGGCGGCCCCGGACAGGGCGTTCAGTTCGCTGTCCGGCCGGGACAGCTCCTCCGGCGTGCCGCTTTCGACCAGGCGCCCGGCCTTCAGGACCAGGACCCGGTCGAACCCGCGCGCTATTTCCGCGAGATGGGTGATCCAGATCAGGCCGCGCCCGTCGAACTCGGCGCGCAGGGCACCGAGGAAGCGCGCCTGGGTCGCCGAATCGAAGGACGCGGTCGCTTCGTTGACGATCAGGACGTCCGGACGCTTGAGGATGCAGCGGGCGATCGCCAGCTTCTGCCGCAATGCCGCGCTCAGCCGCCCGCCGCCGATCCCGACCTCGAAATCGAGGCCGACTTCCATCACCTTGGCGCGCATGTCCAGCGTCTCGACGACCTCGGCGATGGCGGCGCCGACGCGCGCGGCGCTTTCGGCCTGGCCGTAGGCGATCTTGCCGAACAGGATGTTGTCCTGAAGGCTGGCGGCGGCGTTGTAGCGGTCCGGGTCGTAGAAGGCGACCGCGTCTTGCGATTCCTCGGGCAGCTTCTCGCGGAAGACGCGCCGCGCGTCCAGAAGCCGGGCCTGGAAGGCCTCGTCGATCAGGCCCAGGCGATGGCGCGCCGGGACCAGCTTGAAGGGCAGACCGAGGAGCCGCGCGCGGTCGTCGGCGCGCATCGCGTCGGGTGCCTGCTTGCGGGTCCGCGCCAGCAGCGCCTGATAGTCGGGCAGGTCGTCATGGGCGATGAAGCTGAACTGCTCGAAGAACTCGTGGCCCGGCGGCAGGTCCGAGAACAGCTCGACCATGGTTTCCGCGACCTTGCCGCCCATGGCGATCAGGTCGGACAGGAGGTCGGTCTCCTCCAGCACCTCGCGCACATAGGCGTTTTCGGCGAGACCGTCGATATCGAATTCGGGCCCCACCGGGGTGCCGAACAGCAAATTCTCGGCGACCGACGCGTTGCCGTTGTACTTGTCCTCGTCGAACGGTTCGACCAGGGGGGCGAGCTCGGGCTCCGCGAGACGCTTGCGCAGGGCGGCGCGGGCGGCGAGCGCGCTGTCCGCCAGATCGGGCCGGCGGTCCGGATCGATGCTGCCGCGCAGGCCCATATCGTAGATGTCCTCGTCCATGCCGAAATCATGCAGGACCTGGAACATGCGCGCGGTCAGGGCCGCTCCCTCGGCGCCGGCGGCGGCATAGTCGACCCAGTCGGCCGCCGGGTCGAACGCGACGTTTGCCGTCAGCTCGGCCTCGTGGACGGCGCGGGCGCGCGCGTCGGCCGCCGCGCCGTCATAGTCGGGCTCGCGCAACGGCCGGTGTTTCAGACCGTAGAGCAGATTGTCGCGGACGCTGGCCGAGAAAAGATGCGCGTTGGGCCCGACATAGGCGAGACGCCGGCCGGTCACCGATTCGGGCAGCTTGGTCAGGTCGTGGCCGGCGAGGAGCAGCCGGCCGCTGGTCGGCATGGCCAGCCGCGCGAGCAGGAGGCCGAGCGAATCCTTGCCCGAATTGCCGGTCCCGACGACGGCGACATGGGCGTCCAGCGGCAAGGAGAAGGTCACCCCTTCCAACAGGCGCACGCTTTCGTCCTGGATCAGACCCAGATTGGCGGCCTCCAGGGTGCCGGTCAGAGGCGCCGGCATGTCCGGCTCGTCGGTCTGCAAAGCCGGGTCGAGCATGCCCTCGGGGTGGAACTGGTCGATGACCTGTTCGTATTTGATCCGCGCGTCCTCCTTCTGCTGGTAATAGGCCAGCAATTCCTTCCAGGGCGCCGACATGTCCTTGTAGGCGGCGAGCACCGCGACCAGGGCACCGAAGGTCAGGTCGCCCCGGATCACCAGATAGCCGCCGATGGAATAGAAGAAGAAGGGCGTGAGCTGGGCGAGAAAGTTATTGAGAAATTTGATGAAAAACTTTTTGCGGTAGATGTCGTAGCGGATGTCGTAGATCCGCCCCAGGCGGGTGGAGAAATCGGTCAACTCCAGCTGGGCGGTGTCGTGGGCGTGGATCTCGGAGACGCCGGCGACGGTCTCGCCGATCCGATCCGACAGCTTGCGCACCGTGCGGACCCGCTCCTTGGCCAGCATGTTGACCCGCTTCTGCAGCCGCGGGATCACCCAGGCCTGGATCGGGTAGAGCGAGATCGCCGCCGCCCCCAGGATCGGGTCCTGGACGAACATGAACGCGACGATGGTCAGCAGGGTGCCGCCTTGGAAGGCGGGCAGGGAGAAGGAGTCGCCGATGAAGCCGCCCAGGGGCTCGACCTCGGAGGTGACCATGGGGATGATCTCGCCCGCCGAGGTCCGCCGGAAATGGTCCAGCGGATAGCGTAGCACCCGCGAGAACAACTCGAAGCGCAGGCGCCGCAGCATGCGCTCGCCCAGCTGGCCCTTGAAGACGTTGATCGTGTATTTGAACCCGCCATTGATCAGGACCAGGGCGAGAAAGATAAAGCACAGCACCATCAGGTAGGGCACCTGGTCCAGCGACATGCCGAACAGCTCGCGCGGGAAGTCGCGCCCGCCGATCGCCTGGTTGATGATCAGCTTGGGCAGCTCGAACGAGTAATAGAGAAAGGGAAAGGACGCCCCGGTCAGCGCCAGCAGGAGAAGCTGCTGGCGCTTGCTGTGGCGGAAAATGAACCTGAAGATCGACGGTTCCAAGCCTGTCCTCCCCAGCGGCCGTCCCGACGAGTCGCTCAGGTACCGCCCTGCCTCGGCCGGTCGCGGCCGAACGAACAAGATAGTCCGCGCCAAGCGTCGGGAAAAGAAGGGTTTTGGCGGGCCCGCGCGCTGTGCCATAGTCGCGGCGAACGGCCCCGGCGCCCGACCGCGACCGGTTGGCGCCGGGCGCGGCCCGACTTTCTAAACGGCGAACCGCCCATGGCGAACGACAGCAGCGGCTCCCGCATCCTGATCTACAGCCACGACAGCTTCGGCCTGGGGCATCTGCGCCGCTGCCGGGCGATCGCCCATTCGCTGGTCAGCCATCGCCCGGATATGTCGGTTCTGATCCTGTCGGGCTCGCCGATCATCGGCAGCTTCGATTTTCGCGCCCGCGTCGATTTCGTCCGCGTGCCCGGCGTGATCAAGCTGCGCAACGGCGAATACACCTCCCTCGGCCTGCATCTGGATATCGAGAAGACCCTGGCGATGCGCGCGTCGATCATCCGCCACACGGCCGAGGTCTTCGAGCCCGACCTGTTCCTGGTCGACAAGGAGCCGCTGGGCCTGCGCGGCGAGGTCGAGGAAACTCTGACCATGCTCAAGGCGCGGGGCGTGCCCCTGGTGCTGGGCCTGCGCGACGTGATGGACGAGCCGGCCCTGCTGGCGCCGGAATGGAAACGCAAGAACGCCGTGCCGGCGCTGCGCGACCTGTATGACGATATCTGGGTGTACGGCCTGCCGCAGATCTGCGACCCGCTCGCCGATATCGACCTGTCGGCGGCGACGCGGCGCAAGATCACCTTCACCGGCTATCTGCGCCGCGACCTGCCGGCCAACGTGCCGCCGCCGGCGGCGACCGAACTGCTGGACGAGCCCTATCTTCTGGTCACGCCCGGCGGCGGCGGCGACGGCAACGCGCTGATCGATTGGGTCCTGTCGGCCTACGAGACCAGCCGCGATCTGCCCTGGCCGGCGCTGATCGTGTTCGGCCCGTTCATGGAGCCCCGCCGCCAGTCGGAATTCCTGACCCGCGCCGCCGCCTTGGCGCGGGTCGAGGCCATCACCTTCGACGCCCATATGGAGCATCTGGTCGACCGCGCCGCCGGCCTGATCGCGATGGGCGGCTACAATACCTTCTGCGAGATCCTCAGTTTCGACAAGCGGGCCATCATCGTGCCCCGCACCCGGCCGCGGCTGGAGCAATATATCCGCGCCTCGCGGGCGCAGGAGTTGGGCCTGGCGCAGATGCTGCTGGTGGAGGAAAACGCCGACCGGCAGGACCCCGAGGCCATGGTGACCGCCCTGCGCCGCCTGCCGCTACAAGCCCGGCCGTCGGACGTGGTCGTGCCCGGGCTGCTGGACGGGCTTTCCAACGTCAATCGGCTGATGGACAAGCATCTGCGCAGACCGGCGCCGCCCTCGCGCGGGGCCACGCGCCAGCGCGCCTGACCGCGGGACCATGCGCGCCGGCATCGCCTTCGTCGTGAAGGGATATCCGCGCCTGTCGGAGACCTTCATCACCCAGGAGATCCTGGGGTTGGAGGCCCGCGGCCTGGACATCGTCATCTATTCCCTGCGCCATCCCACCGACGCCGAGACCCATCCGATGCACGCGCGCATCCGCGCGCCGGTCGTCTATCTGCCCGAATATCTGAAGGACGAGCCGGGCCGCGTCTTCCGCGCCTGGCGGGCCCTGCGCCGGCGCGCCGAATATCGCCGCGCCCGCGCCCTGTGGCTGGCCGACCTGCGCCGCGACCCGAGCCCCAACCGGGTGCGCCGGTTCGGCCAGGCCCTGGTGCTGGTCCATGAGCTGCGCGCCGATCTGGGCCGCCTGCACGCCCATTTCCTGCACACGCCGGCCTCGGTCGCCCGCTACGCCGCCGTCATCGCCGGGCTCCCCTGGAGCGTCTCGGCCCACGCCAAGGACATCTGGACCACCCCCGACTGGGAAAAACGCGAGAAGCTCGCCGATTGCGATTGGGCGGTCACCTGCACCGGGACGGGGCGCGACCATCTGGCGGCGCTGGCCGACCGCCCCGGCAAGGTGACGCTGGCCTATCACGGGCTGGACCCGGACCGGTTCCCGCCCTTCGCCGAGGCCCGCCCGGCCCGCGACGGCGGCGACAAGAAGGACCCGGTCGTTCTCCTGTCGGTCGGCCGCGCGGTCGAGAAAAAAGGAATCGACACGCTGATCGACGCGCTGGCGCGGCTGCCGCGCGGCCTCGCCTGGCGCCTGGTTCATATCGGCGGCGGCCCCGATCTCGACAAGCTGAAGGCCCGCGCCAAGCGCCGGCGGCTGGGGCGTCGGATCACATTTCAGGGCCCCCAGGCGGCCGACGCGGTCCTTGCCGCCTATCGGGAGGCCGACCTGTTCGTCCTCGCCAGCCGGGTCGCGCGCGGCGGCGACCGGGACGGCCTGCCCAACGTGCTGCTGGAGGCCCAGAGCCAGGGGCTGGCCTGCCTCGCCACCGATGCCGGCGCGATCCCCGAGTTGATCGCGGACGGCGTCACCGGCCGGCTGGTGCCCGCCGACGACCCCGAGGCCCTGGCCGCCGCCCTGGCGCCCCTGATCCGCGCGCCGGCGGACCGCGCCCGCCTGGGCGCCGCCGGCCAGGCCCGCGTCGCCGAGGCGTTCGACGGCCGCGCCGAGCTCGACATGCTGGCGGCGCGCTTCGGCGCCACGTCGAAAACCGACGCCGCCGACACCATCGGGACGGCCGCGCCATGAGGGTCGCCTTCTACGCGCCGCTGAAGCCGCCGGACCATCCGGTCCCCTCGGGCGACCGGCGCATGGCGGGGCTGTTGATGCAGGCGCTGCGCCAAGCCGGCCACGAGGTCGCGCTCGCCGCCCGCCTGCGCAGCCGCGACCCGGCCGGCGACCCCGAACGCCAGGCCCGGCTGCACGCCCTGGGCGACCGGCTGGCGGCGCGGCTGGCGCGCCGCTACCGGGCGGCGCCGGCGGCGGCCCGGCCCGACGCCTGGTTCACCTATCATCTGTATTACAAGGCCCCGGACTGGATCGGCCCGGCGGTGGCGCGGGCGCTGGCGATCCCCTATCTGGTGGCCGAGGCGTCGCACGCGCCGAAACGGGCCGGCGGACCCTGGCACGCGAGCCATGCGGCCACCGAGGCGGCGCTGCGCCAGGCCGCCGCCGTGATCGGCCTGAACCCACGGGATTCGGCCTGCCTGCGCCCGCTGGTGCCGGCCGACCGACTGTATCTGATGAAGCCCTTCCTCGATCCGGCCCCCTACCGCGCCGCCCATGCGGCGCGCGCCGGCCACCGGGCCGAGATCGCCGCCGCCCATGCCCTGCCGTTGGACACGCCCTGGCTGCTGGCGGCGGCGATGATGCGCGCGGGCGACAAGCTCGCCTCCTACCGCCTGCTCGCCCGAGCGCTGGGCACCATAGAGGAGCGGCCCTGGCACCTGTTGATCCTGGGCGACGGGCCGGCGCGGGCCGAGGTCGCGGCCGCCTTCGCGGGTTTCGGCGACCGCGCGATCTTCGCCGGCGCCCAGCCGCCGGACCGGCTGGCCGCCTTCTGCGCCGCCGCCGACCTGATGGTCTGGCCGGCGATCAACGAGGCCTACGGGATGGCGCTGCTGGAAGCCCAGGCGAGCGGCCTGCCCGTCATCGCCGGCGACAGCGGCGGGGTCTCCGCGATCGTCGCCGAGGGCGTCACGGGGCGGGTCGTCCCGGCCGGCGACGCGGCCGCCTTCGCCGGCGCGGTGGCGGCATTGCTGGACGCGCCGGACGCCTTGGCCGCGATGGGCACGGCGGCCCTGGACAAGACGGCGCGCGAACACGGGCTGGCCGGCGCCGCCGATTTCCTGGACGGCGTCCTGCGCCGGGCGGTGGCGGAGAAGGCGGCATGACCGGCGCCGCAAGGAAGGTTTCCCTCGCCGTGATCCGCCACGGGCGCACCGATTGGAACGAGGCCGGCCGCATCCAGGGCCGGACCGACACGCCGCTCAGCGACGCCGGGCGGGCGGCGCTGATCGGGCGGCGCCCGCCGCCGGCCCTTGCCGGCCACGCCTGGGTCGCGAGCCCGCTCGCCCGCGCCGTCGAGACCGCGCGCCTGCTGTCGGGCGCCGATCCGGAGACCGAGCCCCGCCTCGCCGAGATGGGCTGGGGCGATTGGGAGGGCCGGCGGCTGGCGGACCTGCGCGCCGCCCTGGGTGCGGAGATGGCGCGGATGGAGGCGCGCGGACTGGATTTCCGCCCCCCCGGCGGCGAGAGCCCGCGCGACGTTCAAGACCGCCTGCGGCCCTGGCTGCGGGCGGTGGCGGCCGCCGGCCGGCCGCGAATCGCGGTCACCCACAAGGGCGTGATCCGGGCGCTCCTCGCCCTGGCCAGCGGCTGGGACATGACCGGCAAGCCGCCGGCGCGGCTGGACTGGACCCGCGTCCATGTCTTCCACCTCGCCGCCGACGGCAGGCCCGCGGTCGGCGACCTGAACCTTCCCCTGATCGCGACCGAGGCGGCCGAGACATGAGCCTGCGCGTCCTCTTCTATGTCCAGCACCTGCTGGGGATCGGCCACCTTACCCGCGCCGCGACCTTGGCCCGCGCCATGCAGGCGGACGGCATGGACGTGACCCTGGTCACCGGCGGCGCCCCGGTGCGCGGGCTGGACACGGGCGGCGCGCGGATCGTCCAGCTTCCCTGGATGCGGGCGGTGGACAAGTATTTCAAGGTCCTGGTCGACGAGACCGGGGCCGAGATCGACGACGCCTTCAAGGCGGCGCGCCAAGCGCGGCTGTTGGAAGTCTTCGCCGAGACCCGCCCCGACGCGCTGATGATCGAGCTGTTCCCCTTCGGCCGCCGCCAGCTTCGCCACGAGCTGTTGGCCTTGCTGGAGGCCGCGCGGGCGCGCCCGGCGCGCCCGGCGATCCTGTGCTCGGTGCGCGACATCCTGGTCCAGTCGCCGAAGCCGGAACGGGTCGAGGAGATGCTCGCCTGGGCGCGGGCCTATTTCGACCGGGTGCTGGTCCATGGCGATCCCGGCCTGATCCCCTTCGAGGCGACCTTCCCCCTGGCGGCGCGGATCGCCGACCTGGTGCGCTATACCGGCTATGCGGTCGACCAGCGGGCGGCGCAAGGCGGCGGCGAAGACGATACCGACGCCGCCGACGGCGCCGGGGAGGTGATCGTCTCCACCGGCGGCGGCGCGGTCAGCGAACCCCTGCTCGCCGCCGCGCTGCCGGCGCGCGCGCTCAGCCGCGCCGCCGGTCTGCCCTGGCGGGTACTGGTCGGCGACAATCTGCCCGACGACCGCTTCGCCGCCCTGCGCAACCAGGCCCCGGCAGGGGTGATCGTCGAGCGCGCCCGGCCCGACTTCACGCGGCTGATCGGCCGCTGCGCCCTGTCGATTTCCCAGGGCGGCTACAATACGGTCATGGAGGTATTGAGCGCCGGACGCCGGGCCGTGATCGTCCCCTACGCGGGCGGGCTGGAGACCGAACAGACCCGGCGCGCGGCGCTGCTCGCCGAGCGCGGCCTGCTGCAACAGGTCGCCGAGGAGAGGCTGACGCCGGCGCGCCTTGCCGCCGCCATCGACGCCGCCCTCGCGGCGCCGGCCCCGGCGCTGGATACCCTGCGCACCGACGGCGCCCGCGAGACCGCGCGGCTGGTCGCCGAGGCGGCGCGGGAGCGGAAACCATGAGCGCCGCCGCCTGGGACGCGCTGCGCGCCGAGTTGGACGCCTGGGGCGCGGCCGGCCGGACCGCCGCCTTCTGGTGGCGCGACGACGACGCCACCCGCCCGACCCCGGCCCTGGACCGGCTGGTCGATCTGGCGGGCGGCGCCGGGGTGCCGCCGGCGCTGGCCGTCATCCCCGCCCAGACCAATCCGGCCCTCGCCGCCTGGATGGCCGAGATCGCCGGGCCGGTCGTCCTCCAGCATGGCTACGCCCATGCCAACCATGCCGGCCCCGACGCCAAGAAGATCGAGCTGGGCGCGGACCGGTCCCGCGACGAGATCCTGACCGAGCTGCGCGAGGGCCGGGTCCGGCTCAGCCTATTGTTCGAATCGCGGCTGGAGGTGCTGGTCCCGCCCTGGAACCGGATCGATCCGGGCCTGATCGCCGCGCTGCCGGCGGCGGGGTTCGCCGGCCTGTCCGGGTTCGGACCGCGCGCCGGCGCCCTGGCGGCGCCCGGCATCGTCCAGGTGAATTGCCATTGCGACCCCATCGATTGGCGCGGCGGCCGGGGCTTCGTCGGCGCCGCGGCGGCCATCGGCGCGCTTGGCGCCCATCTCGCCGCCAGGCGCGAGGGACGCGCCGACGCCGACGAGCCGACGGGCCTGCTGACCCACCACCTGGTCATGGACGAAGAGTGTTGGGATTTCCTCGCCACGCTGACCGAGCTACTGGGCGCCCATCCGGCGGCCCGTTGGCTGGCGCCGTGGGACCTGTGGCCCGAGGCGGCGCCGGCATGAGCCTGCATCGCTACGACCGGGGCGCGCTGCGCCGGGACGCGGCGCGCGGCCTGGTAGGGCTGGCGCTGACCGGCGGGCCCTTGCTGGCGGTGCCGGCGGCGCCGGTCGCGGCGGCGCTGTTGGGCGGCGGCTGCGCCCTGTTCGCCTTGTTCGCCTTGCGCACGGCGCGGCGGTCGCTGACCCGTGTCGAGATGGACGCGGACGGAATCGCGCTGTCCAGCTGGGGCCCGGCGGGCCGGGTTCGCTTGACCTGGGCCGGACTCGCAGGCATGAAGCTCGGGTACTATGCGATGCGACGCCGGGAGGGGGGGCCCGGAATCGCGCCCGCGGGCTGGATGCAGCTTCGCCTGCGGGGCGAGGGAGGCCGAATGCGCCTGGAATCGACGCTGGAGGGTTTCGACGCCGTCGTCGCCGGCGCCGCCGACGCGGCGCGACGGGCGGGATTGGCGTTGGACCCCATGACCCGCGCCAACCTGCTGGCGCTGGGCATCCGCGTCGACGAGACAACGCGCGCGCCCGCATGACCGCGCCCGAGAACCTGTTGGAGATCGACGGCCTGCAGGTCGCCTTCGACTTGCAGGAAGGGCGGGTCGAGGCCGTGCGCGACGTGTCCTTCCGGGTCCGGCCGGGCTCGACCGTGGCGCTGGTGGGCGAAAGCGGCTCGGGCAAGTCGGTGGTCGCCCAGTCGGTCATGGGCATCCTGCCGACGGCCG
>Ga0070729_10002126_pt1 | contig 26765 bp, 19 predicted proteins | sample tdDd472_FD_66725 | JGI IMG/M metagenome (GOLD analysis project Ga0070729, IMG submission 66725) | Marine sediment microbial communities from the Atlantic coast under amendment with organic carbon and nitrate - tdDd47.2 | ecosystem: Environmental > Aquatic > Marine > Coastal > Sediment | place... | reverse complement strand
GGTCAAACATTTCCCGCAATTCGTTAAATGTCAAAACCGCGTCAACTTCGTGCAGGAGATTCTGATCTTCCGCTTCCCGCTTTTTGGCAAGGCAGGGACCGATAAACACGATCCGCACCGAGTCTCCGTAAAGAGTTCGTACCACCCGGGCCATGGCCACCATGGGTGACACAATGGGCGCCAGATGGCGAACCAGGTCCGGGTGATACTTCTCGACGTAGGTCACGAGAGCGGGGCATGAGGTGCCGATAAACCGCTCATTGGGACGCTCCGTCAGCAGGTTACGGTATTCGCTTGCCACAAGGTCCGCGCCAAAGGCAACTTCACAAACAGTGCCAAACCCAAGGGCACGGATCATGCCAACTACCTGGGTATGGTCAATCTCCGGAAATTCCGCCGGGAAGCTGGGGGCAACAATAGCCACCACGTCTTCACCTTCAAACAGATACTGGCTGATGACGGGAATGTCGTTACGGACCTTTTTGGCGTTCTGGCTGCACACCCGCACACAGTTGCCACAGCCGACGCAGCGGTCCCCGATGACCTCGGCCTGTCCCGCACTGATGCGGATGGCTTTGGCGGGGCACTCCCGCACGCATGTGTAACACAAGCGGCAGCGTTCCTTGATGGTTGTGACCAGCGGTCGTGTGAGAGCAGAACTCATGTTGATCTCCTGAACTACTGCGTTTTACAGCAGTACGTCGTCACGGTCGTGGTAATGGGTGTGCAGATACTTATGGCTCTTTTCACCCAGGGGTTCGCCCAGATACTCTTTGTAGAGATTCTTGATGGCCTGGTTCTGATGGCTGGTCCGCAGATGAGAGTCCCGGTCAATATTGTACAGGGCTTTCATACGAGCCTTGACTGCATCAGTGTCAGTGCCATAGGGCTGACCGCCACCGTTGATGCATCCGCCGGGGCAGGTCATAACTTCGATGAACTGTAGGTCGGAACGCCCCTCGTTGATCTGCTCCAGCAAGGCACGGGCATTGCCCAGGCCGCTGGCCACAGCCACGCCCACAGTCATATCGTTGATGGTGATATGAGCTTCCTTGACGCCCTTCATGCCACGGCATTCCTTGACTTTCAGTTCCTTGAGCTCATCGCCGGTAATCATGTGATATGCAGTCCGAATGGCCGCTTCCATAACACCGCCGGTTGCACCAAAGAGTTTGCCTGCGCTGGAACGCTCGCCAAATGGAACGTCTGCGGCATCGGCGGGCAGGTTGGCGATGTCCAGTCCGCGCATGCGGATCATCTGGGCGATTTCGCGGGTGGTCAGCACTGCATCAATATCCGGTCTGCCGTTGATGCCCATTTCCGGGCGTCCGGCTTCGAACTTTTTGGCGGTACAGGGCATAAGGGACACGCTGAAGATTTTTTCAGGGTCAATGCCTTCTTTTTCGGCCCAGAAGCTCTTGATCACTGCGCCCATCATCTGCTGCGGGCTTTTACAGGAGGAAAGATTTGCAGTGTTCTGGGGGTAGAACTGTTCCACAAATTTGATCCAGCCCGGAGAGCAGGAGGTCATCATGGGCAGGGTGCCGCCGTTAACAATGCGGTGCACCAGTTCGCTGGCCTCTTCCATAATGGTAAGATCGGCGGAGAAACTGGTGTCAAACACCCGGTCGAATCCCATACGGCGCAGGGCTGTGGTCATGGCGCCCATGGCGTCAGAGCCGGGCTTGGCCCCGAATTCCTCGGCAATGGTGACGCTGATGGCCGGTGCGTGCTGCACAACAACCACGGTCTCGGGATCGCTGAGGGCTTCCTGCACACGCTTGATGTGGGAGCTTTCGGTCAATGCACCGGTGGGGCACACCATAATGCACTGCCCACAGTTGACGCAGCTGGAGATGTTCAGGCCCTTGTCAAAGGCGGTGCCGATATAGGCCTGGCTGCCGCGATTGACAAAATCAATGGCTCCCACTGCCTGCACTTCTTCACATACCCGGACGCATTTTCCGCACAAAATGCACTTGTCCGGATCACGAAGAATCGACGGGCTGGAAATATCCATCTTGTGTTCGGTACGGCTTTTGCCATAGCGGCGCTGACGCACGCCCAGTTCCTCTGCCATGGTCTGCAGATCGCATTTTCCATTGCGTACGCAGTACAGGCAGTCGTCGGGATGATTGGCCAGCAGCAGTTCCACGATGGTTTTGCGCGCCTTGATAGCCCGGGGAGAATGGGTCTGAATTTTCATGCCCTCGGCCACGGGGAAGGAGCAGGAAGGAACCAGCGTACGGAACCCTTCAATCTCAACCACACACATCCGGCATGCGCCGGTGGGGGGCAATCCTTCGACATGACACAGGGTGGGGACTTTAATACCTGCCCGTTGCAGAGCGGTCAGAATGGTTTCGCCTTCTTTCGCTTCAACGGTTCTGTTGTTTACTTCCATGGTAATCATAGCAATACCTCGTCTTACTCTACCACAATGGCGTCAAAGCGACAGACCTCGGCACAGGAGCCGCAACCGATGCATTTGTCCGGGATGATGTAATGCGGTGCTTTTTTGGCTCCCATGATGGCTTCCGAAGGACAGGCCCGGGCACACAGGGTACAGCCGCGACATTTCTCCGCATCAATGGAGTAGACCAGCAGATCGGTGCAGGCCTTGGCCGGGCAGCGGCGCTCAAAAATATGAGCCTCGTATTCACCCCGGAACCACCGCAGGGTGCTGAGTACCGGGTTGGGGGCTGTCTGTCCAAGACCACAGAGGCTGGTGTCCTGAATGACTTCCGCCAGGCGTTCGAGGTACATGACACCCTGGAACCGCAGCAGGGCATCCAACTCTTTTTCACTGCGGCGACCTTCGGTGATGGCGGTAAGAATATCCAGCATCCGACGGGTGCCTTCACGACAGGGAATGCATTTTCCGCAGCTTTCAGCCTGGATAAATCCCATGAAGAACTTCGCCAGGTCTACCATGCAGGTGTCTTCGTCCATGACCACCAGACCACCGGAGCCCATGATGGCGCCCACGGTTTTGAGGGTCTCGTAGTCGATTTTGATATCAAAATGGTCCGTGGGGATACAACCGCCGGAAGGACCGCCGATCTGCACCGCCTTGCAAAGCTTGCCGTTGGGCACGCCGCCGCCGATGTCCATAACGATATTGCCGATGGTGGTGCCCATCTCGACTTCGATCAGACCGGTGCGCTCAACCTTGCCGGAAAGCGCGAACACCTTGGTGCCCTTGCTGCTTTCGGTGCCCACGGCAGCAAAGCCTTCGGCTCCCATCATAACAAGGCCGGGTACGTTGGACAGGGTTTCCACGTTGTTGATGACCGTGGGCTTGCCGAACAGTCCCTGTACCGCAGGATAGGGCGGACGGGGTTTGGGCATGCCACGCTTGCCTTCGATGCTGTTGATCAGGGCTGTTTCCTCGCCGCAGACAAATGCGCCTGCGCCTTTTTTGATAACGATTTCAAGATCGAAACCGCTGTCAAAAATGTTGCGGCCCAAGAATCCGTATTTGCGGGCGTCTTTGAGAGCCACTTCCAGACGTTCGATGGCCAGGGGATATTCCGCCCGGATATATACATAGGCTTTTGAGGCACCAAGAGCGTACGCCGCAATGGCCATGCCTTCCAGCAGCCGGTGCGGATCACCTTCGATGACGGCGCGATCCATGAACGCACCGGGATCGCCTTCATCAGCGTTACAGATCAGGTATTTCTGGTCAGCGCCCTGTTTGCGGGCAATGTTCCATTTGATGCCTGCGGGAAATCCGCCGCCGCCACGGCCACGCAGACCGCTTTCCTGCACCGCATTGCAAACGTCTTCCGGGCTGGTGGAACGCAGGGTCTGTTCCAGGGCATTCCAGCCGCCACTGGCAATGTATTCGTCAATGTCAATGGGATTGATAACGCCGCAGTTGGCCAGCACCCAGCGCCGCTGCTGGGCAAAGAAGGGCAGTTCTTCCAGATAGCGGACATCATGCCACTGCTCGGCATGTTCGCTGCGGAACTGACCCAAGAGCAGTTCGTAGGGCAGCGCGTCGCTGAATACGCCCTGGAATACTTTTTCAACTTTGTCTTCGGTAACATGGCGGAAGCTCAGGCGGGCTTTACCCGGAAGCTGCACATCCACCAGGGGTTCCTCGGAACACAGGCCAATGCAGCCGACCTTCAATACTTCGGCGTCAATGTTGTGTTCTTTCAGGTACGCGTCAATGGCGGTGAGGGTTTTTCCCGCACCGGCACCAAGACCGCAGGTGCCAAAGCCCACATAAATGACGGGGCGTTCGATGTTTTCCCGGCGCAACAGGGCCAGACGACGTTTCAGCTCATCCTCAGTAGAGCATTCGTCGCTGGTCAGCGGGCCATGATTAATGTGCCGGAGCAGTTCCGCAGAGGGAACCGGTGCTTCCTGCCAGCACAGACATTCGGTGTGCTCAGTTGGTTTCTGCATGTTCCTGCTCCTTTTCCTTGCTGCGGTACATCTCAAGAATGTCGGCCACGGAGTCAGGGGAGACACCGGCGTGGAACTCGCCATTGATATTGATAACCGGAGCGAGTCCGCAGGCACCGATGCAGGCCACGACTTCGAGGCTGAACAGGCCATCGCGGGATGTCTGGTTGGGCTGAATCTTCAGATTTTTCTGAATGGCATCCAGCACGGATTTGGAGCCCTTGACGTGGCAGGCGGTGCCACGGCAGACCATGATGTGGTACTTGCCCTTGGGCTGGAACCGGAACTGATTGTAAAATGTGGCCACACCATAAATTTTACTGGTGGGCAGTCCCAGATGTGCGCCGATTTCCACTACAGACGCCTCGGAAAGAAATCCGTATTCTTCCTGGACCTCCTGCAGGATGGGGATCAACTGATCCCGACCGGCACTGGGAAACGCTTTCAAGATGTCTGATACTTCCTTGGTCATTTCACTTCCCTTTTTACTGCTGTATTGGTACTGGCATAATACGCCACTTTTTCGAGAGAGGTGGTGATGTCAACCTCTTCGATATACACGTTTTGCGGAACCCGCATGGGAGCGGGGGTAAAGGTCAGAATGCCCCGGACACCGGCCGCCACCAAAGTATCGGCGGTTTTTTGGGCCTGGTCTGCGGGCACGGAAACCACTGCAGAGGTGATACCCTGAGCCCGGACAACGCGGTCGATTTCGTCCATATGGTAGCAGGGCACGCCGTGAATGTGCCGCCCGATTTTGTCGGGATTGACATCAAAAGCCGCAACGATTGTCAGATGGGGACGCCGCCCGCTGAAATAATCCAGAATGGCCCGACCAAGATTGCCCACACCCACCAGGGCCAGCTTGTGGCCATCGGGATCATCCAGTACATCGGCGATGCACTTCACCAGCTCATCAATCTCATAGCCACGGTTGGGGCTGCCGCTGTAGCCGGTAATCATAAAATCCCGGCGCACCTGGGCAGAGGACACACCCGCCAAAGCCGCCAGCTCGTGGGAGTAAATGTGGGTTTGATCCTGATCCATGTGGTCGGTCAGCAGCCGTCGGTACTGGCTCAAACGGGCGATTACTTTGTCGGGTACTGGTTTCACGGCAGGGATCCTTTCTGATCATTCGAACACAGCGTTATCTTTTTCACAGGCACAGTCTGCCCCATTTATAGAAAAAGGTCAATAGTTTTTCAATTAATAAAACTGAAAAGATCCTATCTCTTTATCTAATGGCCCATTATTACAGTGAAAACAGTGCATTTCATATTACCACAAAAAGGCTCGCCATTTATCCGAATCCCTTAAAAAATTCCCAACAAATCCATCAGCGGCACTAATATTTAACGCGTAATAATTGCGTTTATTTATCTTATAGCTCTAATTTGTCGCCTGATATACTATAAAATCACCTCATTTTACCCTGTTTGTGGCTGTTAAAAGCAGTTTTTGTGATTTGTTTCACGACAAACTCTTTTATCGTGTTTAATATTGACCGGAGCATGTTTCTCAATTATACTGCGCACATATAATCATTAGTAACAGAAAGGCTATGTCATGATTGCAAAAGTGATGGGCGTGTGTGCAGCAGTATGTGCGGTAATTATCATGATTGGATGCAGCGACGACGATGGACCGGTGCGTATCTGCGATCCCGGAGACCAGAAGGCATGCGCCTGCCCCGGCGGCAGTGAAGGCGCACAGGTGTGTTCCGACGACGGCACCCGCTGGGGAACCTGCATGGGCTGTGACGTCGCCGATGGAGACACGGACCCGGTGGTAACCGATGGCGATGACGACATTGTGGTCACCGATGGTGACGATGCCACCGATCCTGACCCGGAACCAGAACCCGAACCCGAGCCGGAACCGGAACCGGAACCTCTGGGGACCTGCGCCTATACCGGAGAACCCTGCAATGAGCAAAGCGATTGCCCCCAGGGTACGGTTGAAGGCTTTACCATTACCCGTGACGATGCCGCCGGAAGTGCCTGCGCCTTTGACGCCCGCTTTGAAACCGGTATTACCTATACCTGCGAAGGCGGCACCCATAATGGTTGCGAAACGGATTACGACTGTCCCAACGGCATGTTCTGCGGCTATTTCGGAGACAACTGGTGTGAAGGCAATGTTGCCAGCGGTGCCTGCTCCTGCTCAAACTGCTCTCCCTGCCAGTTATCCGGCCCCAATGTCTGCGTTATCTGCGGCAATAACACTATCGACAACGATCTGGAAGAATGCGAAGACGGCAACACCGAATCCGGTGACGGCTGCTCCGATGTCTGCCGCTTTGAAGGTAAATGCTATGACAATACCGGCTACGAGATATCTGTCCGCTGTGCAGAGGACAATGATTGCAATGTTCCGGATTGTTTCAGCCCCCCCTGCGAATGCAGGCTGGAAACTGAATAGGCGATGCTTGTAACAGAAGCGGCCGCAGTCGCTTACCCCTTACCGAAAGGTCGGATTATGTTTGGTACATTGTTGCGCGTATGGGCTGTCGCTTTGCTGTTGTTTGTTTTTGGATGCAGCGATGAAAAAATATGTGCCCCCGGGGACCAGAAGGAATGCGCCTGCCCCGGCAGCATCATTACCGGGGCCCAGGTCTGTTCCGATGACGGTTCAAAATGGGGAACCTGCATGGGCTGTGACGCAACCGATGGAGATACCGACCCGGTGGTCACCGATGGGGATGACGACATCGTGGTTACCGATGGTGACGATGCCACCGATCCTGATCCGGAACCTGAACCCGAACCTGAACCTGAGCCCGAACCCGAACCCGAGCCTGAACCGGAGCCTGAGCCCATTCTTTACGGAACCTGCTCCTACACCGGTGAAGTATGCCAAACACAGGATGACTGTCCACAGGAAACGGTACAGGGGTTCATCATTACCCGCGACGATTACCCTGAAACGCGCTGCGCTTTTGGCGCCCGCTTTGAAACATCCATTACCAACATCTGTGATGGCAATACCTATTTCGGCTGCGAGACAAGTTACGATTGCCCCAACGGCATGTCATGCAGCAGCTATGCCACCAACTGGTGTGCCGAAGGCGCTGCACCGGGCACCTGCACCTGCAGGGATTGCGACCCCTGCCAACTAAATGCACCAAACCAATGCGTCATCTGCGGCGACGGCATCATGGACAACGATCTGGAAGAATGTGAAGACGGCAACATCGTATCCGGTGACGGCTGCTCCGATGTCTGCCGCTTTGAAGGCGAATGCATCGATGCTTATGAAAACGAAATATATCTTGGTTGTGCAAGCGATGAAGATTGCGACGCACCACACTGTACAAGCCCTCCCTGCGAATGCAGGCTGGACACAGAATAAGCAACGCATCTGCTACAAACTCAAAACGGAAGCGATCCCTGGTCGCTTCCGTTTTTTATACGAAAAAGCCCGCCTCCCATAAGGAAGACGGGCCAACCAAAAAGCTGCGCAGGGGCAGTGTTATCCAGCCACCTTACGCACGGAGAAAGCATCGCTGCGCGCAATATTCACGATGTAGGTTTCAATGATGTCGTTAATGTCGCCTTCACCGTCGTAGAACATATTTGCCACCGGTACGTTGTACTCCCGCTGAATCTGCTGCAGCACGCCACCGGTCAGTGCTCCGGGCATACAGCCAAAGGGAGCGCAATTCACAACAAGGGACGCACCGTCCTTCATAAACTCGATGGCCCGGCCAAGAGTCAGAATGGTTTCACCTTCAAAATCCATGGGCACAAAGCGGGAGCCCTCTTCCAGGGTTCCGGCAATGGCGGGCTCATGGCGGTTATCGAGGATGGGCGAAACCATGTCGGTCCACATTTCTTCATCCTTGACCAGAAAACGATTTTTGATGAGGTTGCCCATGCGATTCAGCCAGCTGCCGCTGCGATAGCCCTTAAGCCATGATTCCATATACGCGGTGTAAATTACCCACTCGGATATGGGAGCCAGCCAGGCTTCGCCACCGGCGGCTTCAATGCGGCGCACCACATTCTGGTTGGTGAAACGGTTGTTGCGCACATAGATTTCACCCAGAATACCCACCAGCGGTTTTTTGATGTCATGGGTGGGGATAGCCAAAAATTCATCCCGGGCCTTGCGCACCAGCGCCTTCATATCGGCCCGCTGCTCAATGCCCTCTTCAAGAAGCGTTCCCCATTTTTCGTACAGGGCCTCGGTTTCTCCGGGGTTCTGCTCATAGGGAAGAATCCGGCAACGCATTTTGAACAGCACGTCACCAAGCACAATTCCGGTCCACATCCAGCGGCGGGTCGCACCGTCGGTGCCATCGTAGCTGTCGGAAGAAGACCAGCTGACAATGGGCAGTTCCTTCCAGCCCATGCGATTAAAGATCATACGGTCCAGAGTGCAGTACTGACCAAAGCGGCAGGGGCCTTCGGCAGTAGGCATGAACAGGGCGTGTTTATCCGGGTCGCCGCCCTGCTTCATAACCGTGGCAAGGAAGGTGCCCAACGTAGCGGGGCAGGGCACGCATTCGCCGCCCCGGGTGCCGCTGCGGCCCATAACAAAGGCGTCATCGGTTTCCACCGGCAGGCTGCGGGCATCAAGACCACTGGCGCGAATAGCCGCGGACATAAACCGGGGCTGCATTTCGCCCATGGGAGGCAGCCACAGGGTTTTGCCCTCAAGGGCCTGCCGGGCCTCCGAAGGCGTGGTAAAGGTGTAACGGGGCACGGTTGTGGTTTCGTTCACCGACAGTACATCGGCATAGGCCTCAAGCCGGGTCAGGTATCCTGCATCAGCGCCGTGCTCGTCCAGTTCCAGCATCAGCAGGGGTTTGTCGCCCATGACCTCTTCGGCATAGGTCTGGATAAAGCTGTCGGGACCGCAGGAGAAATTGCTGAAGTACACGCCGTACAGGTTGGGCATCCGGGCGATGATCCGGGCGGATTCCATGATTTTCCGGCCAAAGTTCCAGAACATGTTGAAAAATTCATTACCCAGATCTTCCGCTTCCAGAGGCAGGAACTCCAGGGGAATGACGGTAAAACCAAGACGGGCGATTTTTTCCGGGAGCGCAAGGTTGGCTCCGGCATCGTAGATATTATAGGGGCGGCCAAGGATCACCACAGCGGGTTTGCCTTCGGCAGCCACTTCTTCCATGGCTTTTACCCCGGCGTTACGCATACCGTTTTCAAACTCACGATATGTTGCCTGCGCCTGTTTCCACGCGGCGGCCACCTGCTTTTTGCTTACCTTCAGCCGCTTCGCCAGATCTTCGCTCAGGCGTTCCACCGTGGTTTTGGTGTCCCAGCGCATGTCCAGCGTAGCGGTTACCAGCCGTTCGCCGTCAAAGCCGTTAAGCTCCATGGCGGCCCGCATCATGGCGGGAAGGGCGATGTTGTAAGGGCAGAAATACGACTTGCTGGTTTTTTCCGATTCCACCGCGTGGATCATGTAGGGCACAAAGACCTGCTGTATATCCATGGTTTCCAGCAGATTGCGCATATGCCCGTGGGCCAGTTTTACCGGATGGCAGTAATCGCCGCCAACCCAGTCACCGGCCTGCTCCGATATCGTAGCGTCCGTGGCGTCGGAAAGTTTCAGCCTGTATCCCAACGAGGCAAAGAAGGCACGCCACAGGGGATAATAGCTGTAGGCCAGAAGCGCCCGGGGATAGCCGATCACCGGTGCGTCGTCGGGCAGGGGAATATCCTTGCCCGCATTTTTCCACAGCCGGTCACGCTGGCGGAAGAACCGGAATTCCCTATTGACCCGCAGCTTGTTTTCCTCGGCATCGCGGCCACAAAGATAGCCCCAGCTTGGGCGCTCATCAAGACCGTCAACCTCGGCATAGGTGATGGCGCAACGGTTTGCGCACAACTCGCAGGGTTCGCTGGTGAGTTTGACCTCAGCTTCGGCAAAGCCGATACCCGCAAAGGAAGTGGTTTCTTTGGCCTGTTCCATCTGCCGTTTGGTCAGCAGGGCCACGCCCCAGCTTCCCATGACATGACAGTAGGGCGACACCACCACTTCCACATCCAGCAGGTTTTCAAAGGCCGCCACAAGCCCCTTGTTCCGGGCGGTAGCTCCCTGGAAGAAAACTTTCTCTTTGTTGTAATAGCGGTTACCCACCACCTTGTTGAGGTAGTTCTGAACCACGGAATACATCACCGCGCCCATGACCTCTTTGGGGCTGTAGCCCTTGCGCAGCAGCATACGGGCGTCCTGATCCATGAACACGGTGCAGCGGTCGCTGGTCAAGGGAGCGCTGACCCCCATGACCTCGTCGCCCAGAGTAAAGAGATCAAAGCCCATCTTGCGGCTGAGTTCCTCCACAAAGGAACCGGTGCCCGCGGCGCAGACATAGTTCATGTTGGCGTTGTGCAGATGCCCGTTGACGGTGTGGACATACTTTGCGTCCTGACCACCGATTTCGAAAATGGTGTCAATGGCCGGGTCCACCTTCATGGCGCCGGTGACATGGGCGGTAATTTCGTTGATCACCCGGTCCGCCCGGGTAACGCTGCCCACCAGTTTGCGACCGGAGCCCGTGGTGCCTGCACCCAAAATGGTCAACTGACCACCGCGACGCTCGGCAAGGGTGCGTAGAGCCCGTAAAATAGCCTTGGTGGCGTTGATGGGATCGCCGCCGGTCTTGCGGTAAATATCCACCAGAGGCTGTTCATCGGTGTCGATCATCATCACCTTGGTGGAGGTGGAACCGATGTCAATGCCCAGATAGCCTTCAAGGTGTCCGTCGGCGGGCCAGTGACTCACCCGGACTTCGTTGGCCTCGTCATCAATGTAAAATTCTTCCACATCAAAGGAAGGATAGTTGGTTTTGTGCAGTTCCAGAGGTTTGCGGATTGCCTGCTTTTCCGTGGCGGGTTCGCCCTTGCTTAACACATCCCAGGGAATCTCCGCGTCACGTGCCTGCGCCAGCATGGCCGCGCCAAAGGCTCCGGTTTCCTGGGGCTGATCCATAACCATGCAGTCTCCGGGAAGCTCATCGGCCAGCCAGCGCATGACATCCCGGTTACGGGCAACGCCACCCACCACCACGGTCTGCCCCTTGGGCTTGCTGCCCTTGAACAGTGTCATGACAATGGTGCGGGCAAGGCCCTTGCACAAACCGGACCACATCTGGGGCTTGGAAAAGCCTTCCTGCTGGCGGTGGATCAAATCGCTTTTTGCAAACACGGCGCAACGTGCCGCCACGCTGGGCGGGTCCAGCACCTCGGGCATATCTCCCAGGTCTTCATATTCGATACCCAGCCGGGCGGCCTGTTCATCCAAAAAAGAACCAGTACCCGCAGCGCACATGGTGTTGGTCTGGTATCCGGCAAATTCGCCCTGCTCGTCCAGTAAAATCAACGACAGCGATCCGCCGCCGATATCGATAATCTGTCGCACCCGGGGAAACTTTTTCCGCACCGCCAGAATCACCGAAGCCACCTGATTGGCGGGCTCCAGCCCCAGCAGCGCCGCCACCCGGGGGGCGTTTTGACCGATGATGCTCACCCCTGCCGCGGTGCGGGCTTCGGGCAATTGCTCAATCATCCGGTGGGTTGCTCTAAAAATCTCTCCTTTATGAGCCTGTACCCCGCGGGCCACCACATGTCCTGTGGCGTCCGCAACAACAGCTTTAACGTACAGGGCTCCGACATCCACGCCCACATGCAGCGCATTGTGACTGCTCATGATCTTTTCTCCTTCATTCCAACTACCACTGATATCGGATGCTGCTCTCCACACATATTTCAGGCTTTGACGCGTCGCGCTAAACAATTGTTTAGTCTAACTAAACAATTAGTTAGCAGGCGGGCCAAAAATTATAACTGCCTGAAACATCCTTAGATTTCAATGATTGTGGCTAAACGTCCTGGATGAACGTGCTAAACAGGCTCTTTAACAGATTGGGCATTGTCTGTCAACAGAATGCGCATGATCATCTCCATGAGCAAATCCCGCCGGGCATCGATTTGATTCTCGGTGGTGCTGTCCTGGCCCATGAGAATTTCCAAAAAGGGGCTGTCGGAAAAGTAGGACATGGTCATGCCATAGATGGCGGTCAGCAGATGATCCGGGTCAATGGGGCGAAACACGCCTGCGTCCATGCCCCGGCGCAGGAAATCCCGGGCTTCTTCGTACAGGGGACGCAAAAAGGACTTGATGAGGTTCAGGAAAAATTCCTGATTGTCATGACCGGTTTCCATGCTGGTGATGCGGGTGAAGTTGCGGTGTCGGGAGGCGTAATCAAAGAAGTGGGTGAAAAAGAGTTCAACCTTGACTACCGGCGGAATGGGCTCCGGGGCGACTTTGCCGGTGAGGTTTACCAGATCCTCGACGATTCTGGTAAGCACTGCCCGCAACAGCTCTTCCTTGGAATTAAAATAATAATGGATCATGGCGCCGGTGACACCGGCACGCTCGCTGATATCCCGGATGCGCGCGCCGCCAAAGCCTTTCTCCGCAAAGACTTCTTCAGCGCAATCGATAATCCGCTCCCGGGTGTTTTTTACATTACTGGAATCGCTGGCCACTGTTCTCCGCCCGTGGTCAATAGTCTAATCGCCTTTCCCATTGCTAAACCGCAAACCCGGAATTGTCAAGGTTCCTGTCACCGCAGTGGCAAAAACCCATTGGTGCCTAATGCGGATAATCACTGAAAAATCCACTGTGAAACTTGTCTCAAATTTACCGGAAGGTATACTGCATGCAGCGGTAATCCGAAATAGTTTGAACACCATAGTGCAACCCCGTCAGCTGGCGGACATGCACACGGCAGGAGGTATCATGAACCTGTACACCCCGATGAAATTGTTTTTAGCCACAGCTCTGGTCCTGTGCGGCCTGTGCATGGTTTCATGTGGCGGCGATGACAGCAGCGATCCAGCGGCCCAAGGCCTGCCAACATCCCTGGACATCGAATACACCCGTCCGGATGTTGGCGACCCGGTGAGCGATGAAGAGGTAAAAGCCTTTACCAGAAAAGTGATGGGCTTTTTGAAAAAGGTGAAGTACTTCGATTATGTGCTGGAAACCACCCACGGTGTTGACGCCTCCACGGGCATGAAGGACTGGCAGTTCTGGTACAACGAACGCTTCCGCAAGGAAGGCGACAAAGTAACCTTCTTTCACCCGGAAAACCTCAACGATGGCGGCCATAACCTGCATATTCCCCTCAGCCGGGTGCTGGGCAACGCTATCGCCGCCAGTCTGCTGACCGGTGACGAAACCGCCAGCCTGGCCGCCACCCAAATGTGCAAGGGTGTGAGCGCTTCCATGCTGGGTATGCAGTTTGACGAAAACGATGACCTGCCCCATCTGATGACCCGCAACGTGGTGGCCTTTAACCATGAGTTTACCACCCGTGACGGCAAGGCCAAGGCCGTAGATTACAGCGGCTGGTTTTCTACCTATACCCGCTGGAACTGCTACCGCTACCCCATCGAAAACAACCCCTACTGGGGCAAGGTCTGGGTCACCAACATGCGTTCCAAAGACGATGTACCCCACATTTTCCGTCTGGTGCCCATTGTGCGCTATGCCGTGGAACAGGGCAGCGGCGACATGAAAACCGCATGCAGCGAAACTCTGGAACTGCTGGAGGCCTTTGGCAAGGATATCGTTGATTCCAACTACCGCATCCGCACCAAGGATGAAAACGGCGACATCATGATTCCCGGGTATACCGATGATGAGGAACTCAACGCCCAGCAGGGCGACCTTGCCAGCTTTGTGGAATACATGGACTTTATGCCCGAAGGCGAATGCAACGCCCGCCGTGGTGCTGAGCTTATCGGCTATCACCATGCCGTGAATCAGGATTGCGGCCGGGGCGAACCCGGGGCCTACGATTCTGTATCCTTTAATTTCAACCGTTACAACAAGCGAATCTGCCGGTATTTTCATCTGGCCCACATCGCCAACGCACTGGTCAATGGCGATAACGACGCCGCGACGTTGCTGATGGACGGCCTTGACGAACGCATGGAAATGGAACGCACCACACCGGAAAGCCAGATGCAGTACACGGCCGACGACTGGTGGCGCAATGTGGCGCTGTATTACGCCCAAAGCGCCAGCTTCGGCTATCCCCTTACCAGCGAAGACGTGCGCATGATCCATCACTACTACGAAAAAGCCATTGATAAATACAACGACTGGCCCTACTGGGATCTGTGGGCGGATTCCGTGGCCGACGGCGAAACCGGAGCTTACCGGCCTCCCAACTGCGAAGGCTCCGACGATGAGCAGGAATGCTGGTGGCGGGTGGAAGACATGGCCCAGGTCTTTGAAAGCTGCTGGACGCCCTTTGGTAACCCCACATCCCAAAAGTGGGTTGACTGCGATATTGTCCGCGACCCCTCACAATGGGACGAGGCAGCGGCAGAGTAATTTCAGATAATCAGAGCTCTCAGACGGACAGCGCCCTCATGTTGCGGCGCTGTCCTTTTTTGTTGCGCAGATTTGTATGACAGAGGATTTCCCGCTGTGGTATTCACCTTCGTTGATATCACGAACAGTGGCCTGGGCTATGTTAAAGTGCAAGCCATGCAGTTCCTTCAGCACATCATCCAGTCCATACAACAATGCAGCATTACGCGGACCACCGGTACCGTACTTGAGTTGATCCGGGGCAAATGCCTCCATGATAAAAACGCCGCCAGGAGCAAGTCCCTTTAAAATCTGTTGATGCACCTGCTTTCGCAAGGCCGGAGGGAGATGCAGAAAAATGGCCACGATACCGCTGTAGCGTCCCGGCGAAATGGTGTAATTGGCAAGATCCGCAACAACGGTGGCAATGGAAACATTTTGGCGGCGGGCGAGTTCCGTGGCTTTTTCCAATCCCACGGAAGACTGATCCAATGCGGTAACGGAAAAGCCCTGCCGGGCCAGAAACACCGCGTTGCGTCCCTCTCCTCCCCCAAGGCACAACACCTCCCCGGGGGGGATATGCGAAACCATGGATACAAGAAAATCATTGGGTTCCTCGCCATAGGCAAAGCCGGATTCCTTGTACCGCTTGTCCCACATGTCACCACTCATTTCAAAGCTCCATGCTATCCAGGGTTAACAAAGTATCAGCTCAAAGGCTTCACACCAACCATCAGGCCGATGGGGCCTTCCACATCCATGCGGCGAATGTAGTTGAAGCCCGCCATGGTAAGCCATGCCCGGTATTCGGCTTCGCTGTAGGCGGCTCCCTGCTCTGTGGCCACCAGCATGTTGATGGAAAACAGGGCGGCTGCCTCGGGTGCGGTTTTGTCTTCGTTGAGCAGAAATTCGCTGATAACCAGTCTGCCACCGGGATTGAGGCAGTTAAAGGCCTTGCGGGCAATGGCCAGATTTTCCTCGGGGCTGTTGATGTGCATGATGGCGCTGGCCAGCACCAGATCAAAATTCCCGCCGTACTGCGCCGTGTGGTAATCGCCGTTCACCGTCTGAATACGCTCACCAAGTCCGGCATCGGCAATATGCCTGCGGGTAATGGGCGTCACCTGGGGCAAATCCAGCACCACGCCTTCCATCTGGAGGTTGTCTTTTACCAAAGCGATGGTGTAAGCGCCGCTGCCGCCGCCGATATCCAGCATCCGGGCCACGCCGGTGCAATCCAGCATGTCGGAAATCCGCCGGGCGCGGTTCGTGGCGTTACGGTGCATGGCCCCGATAAAGGCCTCGGTGCGCTTTGGGTCTTTCAGGGATGCGGTCTCTCCGGTTACGGTGGTACCGGCGTTTACGCATTCCGTCAGATGGCTCCAGCGGTCCCACAGATGCACCGAATGCAGCAAAGAGGCACGGACACTTTCATCGCTGGCATCGTTTAGAAAACGGTCTGTTTGAGGAGTGCAGGCAAAGGCATTCTCTTCCTTGACAAGAAAGCCCGTGCCCACCAGAGCGTTGAGCAGCATTTCCACACCGCGCTGCGGCATGTCCAGCCGCCCGGCGATGGCTTCCGCCGTGGCCCCGGGACCAACATGGGTAAAAATGTTCAGTTCTATGGCGCTCAGCAGCACCCGGGCGGTGCGAAAGCCGTTGGCTGCATCAAGAATGAATTTCAGGTCGCGTTCCATGTGGAGGCTCCTATGGGCAATTGGTGGTCAGGTCCGGCAGATCCGGCAACATGGCGCATAACTGGGACGCAAACAGATCGCAGGCAACCGCCGGGATCAGCACCTCGTTGGAGAGCATCTCATTTAATTCGGCATCGGACATTTCTCCCAGCATGCCAACGGCGCAGGTCTGTGACACAAACAGAGTTTTGTCACTGCCCACGAAGACATCATATGTGTCATCGGTGAGAATGGCCCGGGTTTCGGTTTCGCATTCCGTAAGTTTGTCGTACAGCACGCCGCAGAACTGCCGTTTTTCCTCGCCGCGATAGATATCCTCGCCGTCCACCTCATCGCCATCCGCCGCCGGGGGCGTCCATCCCGGCGCACGACAGAGGTTTGCCGCTTCATCGCAGCTCCAGTCTTCGGGACATTCATCTGCGGCGTAACAGCTCAGCCGGGCGCTGTCGGGATAATCCGTATCAATCACACAACCGCCGACCAGCAGGGACATAGCCAGGAGCGTACAGAATGAAAGAAGGGTAACGCTGCGCATATCAGAACCTCCCTTCCATGGTGACCGCCAGAGAGTCGCTTCCCACCGCCGGGCTAAACACCAGTCGTGTGCCGGCTTCCGGGTCCTGAACCGGCAGAAAATACTCGATACAGAAGGTGACGATGGTGGCGGCGGCAAAGGCTCCGGTAACGCCCCACAGCACGTTTGCCGCAAGGGCGTGATCATCGGCGGCCTGCTTGTAGTCGTTCAGCATGGAGGCGGGTTGCGCCGTGGTTTGGCTCTGGTCCAGCAGTTCGTGGAAGCGGTCTTCCTTGCTGGCGGCCTGGGCGCTTACCAGCGCAGCGGCAATACCCGTGGCAAAGGTCAGCCCCACACCGGCCCAGGTCCACACGATACGCCGGGGCTGCAAGGGGGATTCCTGCAATCCTTCCACGGGCCGGGGCAGTGCACTGCCCGCCGGGGAGGTGGCCTTCCAGCCAAGATACGCATCAAACAACTCCCGGGCCACGCCACGGTAATCGACTTTTTCGGGTTTGGGCGAGATATCCATACGGGCGATGGTGCGCCCCGTGGTGATATGGTGCATGGACACCCTGACACGGTCTTTGCGCAGCTTCAAATGCAGGCTCAGATCCGCGCCCCACTGCTGTCCAAACTGGCGGCATTGTTCCGTCCCAACCCCATGACACACGTCCGGGTGCGGCATGGGCCGGTTGGTGACAGAAACGATGGTGGCCAGATCGCCGGGGGTCAAAACAGCAAATTTACCTTCATCCAAAAGCGCTCTTTGCAAAGCGTCATTCTGCTGCTGTACCGTGTCAGGCGCTTTTTCGCCGGGATTGGTGATATACACCGTGGGGCTGTCCTGCGCCACCGCAACGGAAGCGGTGGACAGCAGCAGAGCCAGCAGCGCAGGCACATACACGATTTTACAAAGCCGCATCATGGCTGCACCTCCTTTGCGGGAGTCTTCTGTGGGGCAGGCGGTATCGAAAGCTCCACCGGCGGTAATTGGAGCGCCTCAAAGGGATCATCCTCCCCCAGATTCGCGTCATCCAATAGCGGCAGTTGGGCAAGATATTTAAGCTGCAATTCTGTTAACAGCCGTCCGTTGCCCGCCTGAATATATCCCAGCTTGGCATCAACCAGAGCCCGTGCGGCATCCACAAAGGTAGTCAGGGGGATCACATCCGCAAGGTAAGCTTCCCGGGCGTTGTCAAAACCTTCCTGTGCCGTGGCAAGACCGCGCCGGGCCACGCCATGGATTTTCCGCATATTTGAAAACTGCTCAAAGGCGCCGGTAAGTTGCAGCTCGATTTCCCGGCGACGTTTTTCCGCTGCCAACCGGGCTTCCCGGCTTTCGATTTTCGCGGTTTTCACCTTGAACCAGGTGGAGGCGTCAAGCCCCAGATTCCACTGGAAGGCCACAGTGACCATCCAGTAGCTGTCGCCCTCGGTGTAGCCAAGATCGCCGTGCTTGTACCCGCCTTCGCCCACCAGGGCAAGGGTCGGCAACAACGCTCCACGGGCCGCAGCGGCCTGTTCATCGGCGGCGGCAGCGCCTTCCCGGTAGGCATTGAGTTCGTGACGGTTACGCACCCGTTTAAGCAGCCGGGCGATGGAAGGATCGAAATCCTCGTCATATTGCAGCGCCCGGGCCTGCACCTTGTCGCCAAAGGGACGCCCCACCAGATCATTGAGCTGATGCGTTGCCAGAATCGTTGCGCTTTGGGCTTCAGCAAGCTTGCGTTCGGAATCTGCGGCAATGGTTTTGGCGTAGGACACATCAAAGGCAGTGCCCATTTCATAGGTTTTCCGCAGGGTGGCGATATCTATCACAACCGAGTCAACCTTCAGGGTTTCGGCGCGCACCTGCTCCAATTGCAGGGCTTCCAGATACTGCACGTAGCGGGCCACGGTGCCGAATTCCACGCCGGAAAGCGCCGCCATGCGGCCAAGCCTTGCGGCGTGCTCGCCATGGGCTGCCGCCGACAACATGGACCAGCGCATACCGCCCACAAACAAGGGCAGGGTCACTTTCACTGACGCGTTGTACACATTCTGATTTGCAAACACCATTTCCGGCAGTTGCAGGGGCAGGCCCAAAGACGAGGTATCCAGGGCAAAGCTCATCTCTTTATCCAGCCGGGTGGCGGTCACCGAGGCCATGGGAATGGGGGCAAAGGAGGCCGCTGCCTGCTGTTTAAGAGACGTTGCCTTTTGGGCGGCCAGATCCGCTTCCCGGGCGGGGATGGCCTTTTTCTTTGCCAAAGAGACATAGGCCTGCACCGGATGCTCGTCCGCCTTCGCCGTGGCGGGAGTGAAGAGCAATGCAGCCGCAACGCCAAGGGCCAAAAGCAGAGAGGCAAAGGTGCCTGCGGGACCACCGCCGCCAGTGGCAGCATCGTCGCACTCACTGGTATCGGGACCAGCGGGCGGACCGCTAAGATACTGCCGCCTAAACACGGCGTAATAAATAATGGGAATCACCACCAGGGTAAGGATGGTGGATACCGACAGACCAAAGATCATGGCCCAGCTCATGCCTTCCCACAAAGGCCCGCCAAACAGGGCCAGGGGGAACAGCCCGCCCACGGTGGTGCCCGCAGCCAGCGTAATGGCCCGCAGACGCTTGATACCCGCGTCAATCACCGCCGCCTCAAAGTCCATACCTTCCACAAGGGCGTGCTCCACAAACTCCACCCACACGATGGCGTTTTTGATCACCATGCCCGCCAGGGCCACAACACCCAAAAAGGCCATAAAGCTGAAGCTGTTGCCGCTGACCAGCAGGCCCAGCACCGCGCCGATAATGGCCAAAGGCACGCTGAACAAAATCACCAGCGCCCGCTTGACGCTGTTGAACTGCACCACCAGCATAAACAGCAACAGGAAGATAATCAGGCCAAAGACCACCAGCAGCTGGCCAAAGGCCTTTTCACGTTCCTTTTTCTCGCCGCTGACTTCCAGATTATAACCTTCGGGAATCTGTATTTTCTCGATCCCGGGCCATGCCTCCCGCATGACATCATCCGCCAGACGGTCATGGGTATCCGACAGCACCGTAATGGTGCGGTTGTTGTTGTGGCGGTGAATAATGCCCGAAGACCACTGGGGTTCCACCGTGGCAAAGGCGCTTAAGGGCACCTTGGAACCGGTGGACTGGGAGGGTACCCGCAGCACATGCAGGGCGTTGCTGATATCCCGCTGCTCCTGATTCAGCCGGATATACACGGGAATGGATTTATTATCTTCCCGGAAGCTGGTCACCGGCAGGCCTTCGTAGGCGGTCAACAGCGACAGGGCGACTTCGGTATTGGTGACACCCACGCCAATGGCGGCGTCGGAATCGATGTTCAGCTTCAGGCTTTGCACCTGCTCGCCCATGTTGTCCCGCACATTGATGGAACCCGGGGTGTTGCGAAGCACCTCCTGAATTTGCAGGGACAGTTTTTTCATCACCCCCAGATCCGGCCCGGAAATCCGCAGGGCGATGGGCGCCACCACCGGCGGCCCCAGGAAAATACGCTTAAAGGTAACCCGGGCACCGGCAATCTCCTGTCGCACCCGCTTGTTGTAGCGGTCCACCACCCGGGGCGTGGCCTCGGCATTGATGGTGTTGATCATCAGCTGAGCGTAATTGGTGGTGTTGAATTCCGGCTTGATGGGCATCATGAAGCGGGGACCGCCCTTGCCCACATAGGTGACATAGCTGACGATTTCCGTATCGTCTTCAATCATGCGTTCCACCTGCCGGGCAACCTTGCGGGTTTCCTCAAGTGCGGTGCCTTCCGGCAGCCAGATGTCCACATACAATTGATCCCGGTGAGCCGTCGGGAAGAAACTGAAGCCCAGCACATTTACCAGCAACAACGACCCCACCAGGGTCAGTACCGCCACCAGCATCACCAGATAGCGTTTGCGGATGCCAAAGCGCATAAAGCGGCGGTATGCCACCTGCCAGCGGGGCGTGGCGGCGTTGGCGGGTTTGGGTTTCTTACGCAGAAAATCGTAGGCCATCAACGGCGTCACCGTGACCGCCAGCACCAGGGACGCCAGCAGGGCCAAAGATACCACGATGGGCATGGAACGAATATAAGCTCCGGTTTCTTCCTTAAGCAGCAGCAGGGGTAAAAAGGCAAAGACCGCCGCCAGAGTACCGGTAAGCGCAGGCACCGCCATCTGCTGAGCGCCGTTGCAGGCCGCCTTAAGGCGGCTTTCCCCTTTCTCCAGGTACGCGTATATGTTGTCCGTCACAATGATGGCGTTATCCACCAGCATGCCCAAAGAGATAATAAACGCGCCGATGGACACGGTTTCCATATCCACCTTGAGAATGGGCATGAAAAACAGGGCCACCAGAATGGACAAGGGCAGGGCCACCGCAATGATGGCGGCAGTGCGCAAGCCCATGAAAATAGCCATCATGATGATAACGATGAGAATACCCTCAAGCAGGTTCATCATGAATTCGTTGATAAAGTTGTCCACCTCCCGGGGCTGGTCGTGGACCGTGCGCAGCTCCACGCCCTGGGGCAGGGTGCTGCGGAATGCATCCAGAACCTTCTGCACCTCCGCACCCATGGCCACCACGTTGTAGCCCTTCTTCATCCGCAGATCCAGGGCAATGCCGGGCACGCCGTTGACAAACATAAGATCCATGGGCGGCTCGCGGTAGCCCCGACGTACGGTAAAGACATCCTTGACCCGCAGCTTGTGCCCCGTGGTTTTACTTACATCAATCACCGTGTTTTCGATCTGCTCGGTGGCCTTAAAGGTGCCGGTGGGATTCAGGCGGTAGTTGCGGCGGTCGGTACGCACATAGCCTGCGGGCATGTTGAGGTTCTGGTAATCCAGAATTTTACCCGCCACCAGGGGCGAAAAATTGTAAGCGCTAAAGCTGTCCAGGGGGCCTTCAATATAGATGGCCTCGTCCCGGGTGCCGATGGTCACGATTTTGCCAACGCTTTCCACCTTGCGCAGCTCTGCCCGCAGATCATCGCTGAGGTCTTCCAGCTCCCGGGGTGAATGCACCGATGAAGACAGGCTGACGATCATGGCGGTGACATCGCCGAAGTCGTCATGAACATCGGGGCCCATGACGCTTTCCGGCAGGTCGGGCCGGACTTCCTCTATTTTGTTACGCAGCCGTTGCCATGCCATGGCGGTGTCGCTGGTAAAGTTCACGTTTACCATGATGATGGAAATCTGCTCGCGGGTAAAGCTGGACAGCTCCTCCACTTCGCTGATTTCCTCGAACTTGTCCTCCAGCTTGCGGGTGACCAGATTTTCCACCTGCTCGGCGCTGGCCCCGGGCCAGATGGTCACCACCAGGGCGATGGAAATCTTGATTTCCGGGTCTTCCCGCTTGCTGATGGAAAAGTAGCTCAGCACGCCGGCGATAACAAAAATCAGCAGCACCATCCAAATGATGGCGCGATGCTTTATTGAAAACAGCGGTATGTTCATGGCACCAGAATCCTGTCGCCGTTGGTAAGAAATTCATGTCCCTTGACAATGACGCGGTCGCCTTCGGCAAGGCCCTCTTCTATTTTCATCCAGTCGCCCACCATAATGCCCGGGGTAACCATGCGCATCTGCGCTGTGGAACCGTCGGTGCTTGCCACCATGACAAAGGGTTTGCGGTCAATGGGGGTATGCAGCAGGGCGTACAGGGGAATAAACATCCCGCTGTGGCTTTCGGCTTTCAGGGTGACGCTACCGTACATGGCGGCCCGCAACGCGCCGTCTTCGTTGGGCACCTGCATCATGACGTTGTAAGTCCGGGTGGCGGCGTCGCCCACATAATCGATGGCATAGACCGTGGCCTCCCGGGAGCCGTCAACCCCGGGAATATCAATGGCTATGCTGTCGCCCTTTTTGAAATAATTGATGTCCCGCTGGGGCACGCCCATCTTGAATTTCATGCGGTCCAAATCCAGAATCACCACCGCCGGTTGTCCCGCGCCGATCACCTGTCCCACCGAGGTCCGGGTTTCCATCACCGTGCCGGAAAGCGGGCTGAACAGTTTGGTGTAGCCAAGCTGGCGTTTGGCCTGTTTCTGCTGGGTCACTGCGGCCCGGTAGCGGCCATCCAGTTCGTCGAGCTGGCTTTTGGGCAGCACCTGTTTGTCCACCAGGGCGTTGACCCGCTGCAGGTTGGGTTCAATGGTGTCCGCCTGAATATCCGCCATCTGCTTGACCAGGGCGTAGTCCTCGGCGCTGATGGTGGCCACGAGCTGGCCTTTTTTGACCCGGTCGCCCTCTCTTACCTTCAGCTTTGTCACCCGGCCCGCCACCATAAAGCCCAGCCCGTGGCTGTTCCAGGGGCTCAGATAGCCGGAGTAACTGCGGTTGATATCGTGGGTGGCGGTCCCCATGGTGTAGACCTCAACCCGCACCGGCGGGACTTCCGCTTTTGAAATCGCCGCACCGCCGGATGCTTCGCAGCCGCCTGCGGCAACCGCCGCCAGCAGCACCATCATCAATACTGTAACCATCGTCTTAAACTGTTTCATCGCCTGCCTCTTTGCGTATCAGATCCTGCAGGGTAAGCCGGATAAAGTACAATAATTGCGCCTCAAGATGCTCTTCCCGGGCGCCCTGCATGGCCTGCACCGACAGGCCGTGGAACAGGGAGTTGGCCATGCCGATCATGGTGTCCACCCGTTCTTCGGCTCCGGGAAGAAGCGTAAGGTTGTCCCGCTGAATAATGCCGTACAACAACAGCCGGTAATCCCGCTCCAGCTGGGCATACTGCCGGTGCATCATGGCCTGCAAATCACGGTCATTCATGATCTCCGGGGTCAGCAACACCATCACCCGCAGCATGGTGCGGTTTTCTTCAGAAAGCATGCGCCGGAAGGTTTTTTGCACCATGGTTTCCACCAGGGGCAGATTCCAGGCAAGGGCTTCCTCTACATTGATGGACGCCACATGGTCGGTGGCATGCCACAGCACCGCCTGAATGATTTCTTTCTTGTTGTTAAAAAAGCGGTAGACCCCGCCCTTGCTTAAGGAGGTCCGGGCGATAATGCCCTCCATGGTCAAACCGTTCAACCCCTTGGCATTGATTTCCTCAATAGCGGCATTGAGGATTTCCGCCCGGCGCTCATCGGCGTTTTTATGTTTTGTCACTCTGTACTCCTTTGCAGCAAATAGTGACGCCATCGTCGGTATTATCCGGTTTCAGTATGTAACATATACGCTTTCTGTCAACCACAAAAACGACGCAAGCGTCATTTTTAACATTCATTTTACACATGACGCTGTCCCCGTTACTGCATTTCAATACTGCGGGCACAAAAAAACGGACGCGCTAACGTCCGTACCATGTATAGTAGCAATGAGCGGAATACGGTCAAGCGGAATGGTGCGTTTGACCGCCCATGACCCGCATTTGTCCTGCCCTGTCCGCTTTTGTCCGCTCTTTGCCCCTTTTGTCCTGCTTTGTCCCCTAATGCCCGGCTGTGGTCGCAAATGTCCGCCAATAAGCGACAAAACAAGGCATTATATGTATTATATTCAGTTTTGGGATGGTCCTTAATAAAGGGCGAATACAAGATTCGCCCCTACCCCGGATTTACGTTAACAGAAAAATCGTAGGGGCGATCCTTGTGATCGCCCTGTCCGGAAATATGCAGGGCAAACACACTCCCATCACCGTTCGCACCAGATAGAATTGCAGCCCGGATACCATCCTAATCCGACACGCGGACCGCCCCTACACCGTAATCACCACTTTGCCCCGGGCGTTGCCCTGCTCAACATAGCGCACCGCATCGGGCACGCCCGCAAGAGGGTAGCCCGTATCTATCACCGGGCGGACGCTGCCTTCTTTGATGAGCTTCAGCAGGGCATCAAGTTCCCGGTTGGGTCTTGCCAGCAACAGGCCCATGGAAACCCCATGTTTTTTTGCCATAAACGGCCCCAAAAGGGCAGTCTGCATTATGCGGCCCATTGATCCGCCGATGACAACATAGCGTCCCCCGGGGTTCAAAGCCCGGCGGCAGTCAAAGACCGAACGACGCAGGGTAACGTCAACGATCACATCATAGGTCTGACCGTTTTTGGTAAAATCTTCCCGGGTGTAGTCAATCACATGATCCACCCCCAGGGCGCTCAGCATATCCAGCTTGTCGCCCCGGTCCACCCCGGTGACTTCTGCGCCCATGGCCGCGGCAATCTGTACCGCAAAGGTGCCCACGCCGCCCCCGGCGCCGTTGATCAGCACCCGTTGCCCCGGATGTATCCCGCCCTGCTCCATCAGTCCCTGCATGGCCATGGCCCCGGCCTGGGGTATGGCGGCGGCGTCTTCAAAGGACATGCCTTCGGGCTTGCGTATCACCGCGTCCTGATGAGCGCAGACATATTCCGCAAAGCCGCCCCAGCCACTTTCGCATAAATCCCCCATCACCGCATCGCCGGGCTGAAACCCGGTGACGTTTTTGCCAACGGATTCCACCACGCCCGCCACATCGGCACCCAAAATGGTGAGACGGGGCTTGAAATAGCCCTTGAACATAAGACGGTTTGCATAGGGCGTACCCCGCAGCAGTTCCCAGTCCCAGGAGTTCACCGAGGCGGCATGTACCTTAATCAGCAGCTCGTCATCCCCGGGGACAGGCTGCGGCACCTCTTCCATCCCCAGCATGTCCGGGGAGCCGTATCTGTGATACACAATCGCTTTCATGGCGTCCCTTTCCCAAACGGCGGGTTATGCCTCATCATGCTCCATGGTAATGATAACGCTGCCCTTTTTATGGCCAGCTTCCACATAGCGATGAGCCTCGGCAATGTCTTCCAGGCTGTAGCGCCGGTCGATGACCGGGCGGATGTTTCCCAGTTCCATCAGCTCTTTGATGACCGCCAGATCCTTTTGCCGTACCTCGGTGGGGCGCAGGCCCGTGGCGGCCATAAGGGCTTTTTTATTGCCAACGATCGCGGTCCAGGGCATGAAAAACATAATTCCCACGGAAGGCACCGTGGTCAGGTAATACCCCCCGGGCTTCAGCACCGACCGGCACCGGGAAAATGAACTTTTGCCCACAGCGTCAAAAACAATGTCCCAGCGCTCGCCATTGGCGGTAAAATCCTCTTTGCTGTAGTCAATGACCTCGTCGGCGCCCAGTGACTTCACCAGTTCAATATTGGTGGGGCCGCAGACCCCGGTGACGTTTGCTCCAAAGTGTTTTGCCAGCTGCACGCCATAGCCGCCCACACTGCCGGAGGCTCCGTTGATCAATACCTGCTGCCCCGGCTGAATGTGACCCTTTTCCTTTAAAAACGGCAGGGCGGTCATGGCCCCGTCAACAATGGACACGGCTTCCTCGTATTCCATACCTTCGGGAATGGTTGTCAGTGTTCCGTCTTCGGGCAGGCACATGTACTGAGCATGGGAACCGCTGGTGTCGCAGGTGGCTCCAAAGACCCGGTCCCCGGGCTTGAAGCGTGTAACATCCTTGCCCACCGCCTCGATATCCCCGGCCAGTTCAAAACCAAGTATGGGATTTTTCGGCCTGGTCAGACCACTGAAAAACCGCGCAATAAAGGGCTTGCCCAATCGCATGGCAATGTCCGTGGGTTCCACCACCGCGGCGCGGATGTTTACCAGCACCTCGTTGTCTTTAGGCGTGGGGGTTTCCACATCCTGCACCGAAAGCATATCCGGCGAACCATAGGCATGATATACAGCGGCTTTCATCGGTCACTCCTTCCCTGTTGTCTATACCGCCGGGTATATGCGATCCTTCCCGGCAACGGTTGTCCTGAGGAGCAGGCGGTTTATGTATATATGA
>Ga0070729_10002125_pt1 | contig 26770 bp, 21 predicted proteins | sample tdDd472_FD_66725 | JGI IMG/M metagenome (GOLD analysis project Ga0070729, IMG submission 66725) | Marine sediment microbial communities from the Atlantic coast under amendment with organic carbon and nitrate - tdDd47.2 | ecosystem: Environmental > Aquatic > Marine > Coastal > Sediment | place... | reverse complement strand
TTATGGCGACATTCTTTCAGCCCTCGGCTCTTTGCCATATTTAGGCCGGTTAAATCTCCAACAAAACCAATTCACGGGTAGTTTTCCCCAGGATCGATCCTCATTTGCCAATCTGCAAGATGCGCAGCTAAATTTCAATCAATTCATCGGTCCTTTACCCGATTACCTATGCGAGAGATCTAACTTAAGCCAAATGGATATTTCCTATAACCAATTCAATGAGTTTCCCGAATGCTTCTTCGGCGAGCGGCCAGGATTTTACGTTCTTTTGGCCACAATCAATTCGACGATTCAATTTGCGCGCGTATTGAGGAGAGCCCCCACCTTTCTAATTCCCTGGATTACGCCATCCAAGGCGATGCCATTTTGCCCTGTTTCCCCAACACCCTGAGCGTGATTCCCTGGATCCCTGAGGAAATCCAACAGTGGGACAATAAAATCACAAGCTTCAATCCTGGTTGGAACTATCGTTCCTTCACCCTATCGGGCTCTGAACAAATTCCCAAGGCCTCGCTGAGTCCCTATGGCGGCTTCGAGTATATGTACTTTGGGGGATTCTTCAGATTGGAAGATGTGTCCAACCTGGACCAAGGGATTGCGCTGTTCTCCATGACTCCGGGTCTTACCAATCTTGATCAAGTGGAAACACATTACCGAAATAGTACAACGTTTACCGATTGCGCAACGAGCTTTGCCATTCAGGAACGCGATCTCAAAAACGATATACTTCTACCGCACCTGAGCGGGCAGCTTCCCGCAGCTCTGGCCGTGAGTTCACCATTTGGCTCGGGATACAAGAAGATTACCTGTCAGATCTATGGATCCGAAGGGATCATCTTGGAACGTAAAATGGAAGTCTACGGCTTTCATCCATTGGGAATCATGATCGATGATCTGTTTCCTCCGCTTCTGATCCCTGACCATTACATGGTGCGCCTCACCCAACCCGAGAACCCTTTGGCCGTCATGGCTTATCAGTTTGTTCCGGGAGAAGGCATCTCCATGTCACGAGGTGTCCCAGTCGAATCCCGTAATACGGATTGGGCAATTCCTCATGTCTCCATGGACTCAGGACTGCAAAGCGCACTTGTGTTGGCCAACCCCTCCCCCACAAATGAAATGGTTGAAGTCCTTGCCTTTGATGAAGAAGGGAACACCAGGAAACGTGTTTTCAATATTGCAGCTCAAACAGTACAATCGATGATCTGCCAAGACTTATTTGACGGCATGTCCGATATCAGCCTCAAGATTTCGAGTCAATCACCCAACTCACATGTCATTCCACATATTCAATGCATTGACCTGTCAAAACGAATGTTATCCCAAAGCAATGCCACTGCCTTTGAAGATATGACCCGACTTCAGCACCTTGGCCACCTGAATGCTGAATCCGATCCAACGCTTGTCATCTTCGCACCCGAATTGCAGGATCCAATTAAAGTCCACATCGAAATGAGCCTTCGAACCCAAAGTTTTTTCGAGGAGCCGCAAGCCTTCGGTTCAATTGTCTGGTTGGCAACCCAGACACCAAAACGTCTATCGGTGAAAAACCTTTTTGATCAGCTTTTTCCAGTCGAACTACACGACGAGGCAAAGAAATCGGGCTACTCCCTTTCCATTTCATGCGGTGATGATGTGACAATCAGCGCGGCACTTTTCGATTCTGGACAGTCAGGTGGCATGACCCTGCTCCACGCAGAACCATTTCCCTATTACGATTTAGAGATCAATCAACTCAAATGGGAAATTCGAGATAACATGCCAATCGAAGTAAAGGCGACCGTGCGAAATTTAGGAACCCATCCGAGTCCGGAAGGAATCGAACTCGATTTAGGAAGTTCCAGTCGTGTTTCCTTACCAGCCTTACAAACGCAGGAGTCCCTCGAAAAAAGTGCCACGGTTTTTAAACTTGTCGGCGCGAGGGCAGGTGCCTACCTAAATGCCCGAGACTTCACCTATCACAACAACGATATTTCAGACTACCTTTACCACCGCGTTTTCTTCCAGGAACACGACCAGCTCAACAGTACGCGGCCGCGCAACCGGACCTGGCCGGAATACACTTACAACGGCATTTCATTTGTCGACCAGAACACCTTTGAACTCGACTATTCAACAACATCGAATGTGGAACATCTCGAAGCCTTTGAGCTCTTTGTCAAAGAGATCGATCTCCAAAGCGCTTATAACGATCCAAATTTTCAATTATTGGATAACTGGAGAGCTGTGCCCGAAAACCTCGAGGTCAATTCCGAAGCACGGCATATTCGACTGCATAACCTGGAAGCGGGAAAACTCTATAAGCTCATGGCCACAATGCCAGGGGTACCCGAAGAACAGGCGGATGTCACGGAAGTATTTGTTCATAAATCCAGGTATTCACGCGAGGAGTACCTGGGGTTCTCGAGCGGATCCCAATCCAGTAGCCCGCGGTTGGTTAGCCCATTCTTCTATCAGCATATTGAGGCTCCATTGCGACCGCGCCCCAACAACTTTAATGAAGCTCTGAATTGGGCACTCGATTTGGGGCTTATTCAATCGTTCGAAATCGAATTGCCGCGCGGCTGGGCCCCAAACATTGACATCGAAAATCGCCCAAACCGAAGGGCTACCATCCAAATTTCGGGTGAAGGGAAAGGGCAAACACTTCTCTCCTCCATTTCCTTGACAGGATTTCAAGCCGTTGAGGTAAGCAATTTGGCCGTTCTTGGTCCGCTACCAGAGGCTGGTACCATACAAGAGGTGACCGGCATTCCAAATCCGAATAGTGGTAGTTACCAATATGAAGAAAACGGTATCGGCTTAAAGATCAGCAGATGTGGAAGCATTCACCTTCACGATCTGGACATACGCTTCAAGGGCAAGGGGATCGACCTCCATGACAACAGGAGCCAAGCCCATGCACCAATTGGCACCCTGATTGAAGATGTCACAATAGCCTATGGGTTCCAGGGTATTTCAATCCGGAACCAGGATGGGCTCCTTGCCAGTGGTGTCGGTAATCACATCCATCACATGTCGACTCAGGGCGTTCTGATCAATAACGGTAGTCGCAACTGTTTGTTCGACGGGCTGGATATCGTCGGAAGTCGGCATCGCGGATTCAACGTGGAACATGCCGAGAGGATTGCCATCGAAAACAGTCAGATTCGCGATTCTGGATACAGCGGCATCCACTTGAATGGAGACATTCAGAACATTCTGATTCGAAATAATTTGATTGACGGCGTGAACCGGGACATTACGAACTCATTCGGCGACAGCGACCTGGACTTGAACGCAGGCATTTTTGCCTATCGCCCGATCTACGACGGCATCAAGGTGGTTCGTGGCTTTGCAGGATCATCCAGCGATATCTTGATCCTGGACAATGTTGTGCAAAACGTAGGTGACGGCGTCTCTCTTGTTCAATGCAACCTCAACGGCATTCTGATCGATGGGAATGAGATTTCTGCTCGCCGGCGCGGATGCCGAATGGAGTACGGCTGGACCCACACCATGACCGGGGCCGAATCCCAGAGCTTCTGGGCCGACTTGGATGAGGTTTATTTGACCGGGAATAACTTATTCACGCTGGAACAGGACAGCTCCACTATCCATTCAACTGGGTATGAGCGCTTTTTCCCCTGTGCCGATTCTAAGTGCTGGGAATGTGCCGTGACGTCGCTAGCATCAATGGGGCACGATTTAAATCAGGCGATCGCGCTCTACCCCTTCCCCTTCAATTTCTTCTCATACAATAATTGCCCGGGTGACTGCGATGAGACCTGCCTGGAGTGGTTGGCAAACAATTCCAGTGCCAACACGGGAACCGTCTATCTGCCGCTCTCCAACGAGGCCACCTTCATCGCTCCCAACGCGAATGTGACATCCATTGATGCGGCATCACTGGAATCGATTCAAGCGCTGAAACAGCGCGTTATTAATGCTCTTCCAACCTCACGTAAAACCTATAATAACCAAGAGAGAAGGCCCTGAAAGATGAAGAACGTAACAGGTTCTTTGTTGGTTATGATACTGGCAGCACCGTTTTTTTTGAAGGCGAACCCATGAAGATTCTCGACCACACACTCTCAACGCGAATTGCACGACCCACGGATAACCTGAATCAACTCAGTGAACTCTACAAAAAGGGCCTTGGGCTAGAGGTACTGGGTTCTTTTACGGACCACGAAGGTTTCGATGGGGTGATACTGGGCAAAAAAGGTTTTCCCTACCATTTCGAATTCACCCACCACCGTGGAACTTCGGTGGGAACGTCTCCCAGTCAGGACCATTTGATTGTTTTTTACCTAGAGAAACAAGATCAGATCGACCTGGCAATTCAAATGGAAGATGCTGGCTTCAAACGCGAAACCTCCTATAATCCGTACTGGGATAAGTCCGGCGTAACCTTTGAAGATCTAGACGGCTATCGCATTGTTCTTCAAGAGAAATGAAGCCCGAACACAGGAAAAAGTCTTGAATGTAAGTCGGGTTGTGGACCGTCTTTGTTTCGCAAGGTCCGATCAGTTTTAATAAACTTGAGGTTCTTGTAACTCCACAAATATCGATTCAATGTCACTCGAACCTAGGTCTGAAGCTTTCTCATCAATAACAAAGACGTGATATTTTTTTCATTCGAATATGTTAAAACTATTGCAACGAATCATCGCGAACGGTTTTTCTGTTCCACCCTCTTATGAAGGAGATCATGCATGGATTCGAGTTGGTTTTCCATTCTGCCCCCGCTGGTGGCCATCGTTTTGGCAATTTGGACCCGCCAGGTCTATATCTCACTTTTTCTGGGTATTTGGATTGGGTGGACCGTTCTTGCAGGAGGCAACCCAATTCAAGGCCTTAGAGAGAGCTTGGATGCCTGCATTCGCGTTTTTCAAGATGAAGGCAACACCAAGGTCATCGCTTTCAGTGCCATGGTAGGTGCCCTGATTGCTTTCACACAACGTTCAGGCGGTGTTCAGGGTTTCATCCAGTGGATCCAGGACCGGAACCTAATCCAAACTCGGCGAGGAGCCCAACTACTCTCCTGGTTGATTGGCGTGGGAATATTTGTCGAAAGCTCCGTCACATGCCTTGTCAATGGATCGGTTTGCCGGCCACTCTTCGACCGATTCCGAATTTCACGCGAGAAATTGGCCTACCTCTGCGATGCGACATCGGCTCCAATTTGTATTTTAATTCCCTTAAACGCCTGGGGAGCCTATGTTTCAGGGCTTCTTTCCAATGAAGGCGCTTCGCAACCGGTCCAACTCATGCTGCAGGCTATCCCCTTCAATTTTTACGCGTTGATCACGTTGATTGTGTCCTTCACCCTTGTCATGACCGGCTGGGATTTTGGCCCGATGGCACGCGCAGAAAAACGAGCTCAAGATCGTGGTGAAGTACTTCGCCATGGTGCAGAACCTCTTGTGGCCAAAGAAATCGTAGGCATGGAACCGAAACCAGGCTTAATTCCCCGTGCCCATAATTTTCTGGTTCCCCTTGTGGTACTTGTGCTGATGATGCCAATTGGTCTCTTCATCACAGGAAAAGGCCATCTCACCCATGGATCCGGATCCACTTCGGTGTTTTGGGCCGTTCTCGCGGCCACAGGTATAGCGGCGATCATGTACCGCTTTTCCGGAATCATGAAGACGAAAGAACTCACGGACCTCTTTTTTAAGGGGTTTGGTGGCCTGATACCACTTGCCTTGCTTATGGTACTCGCTTTCGCCATGGGTGACCTGGCCAGGCAACTCCATACCGGTCCCTTCGTGGCCTCACTTGCGACCGGTCTGGTGCATCCCAGTGTGGTTCCAGCACTGTTATTCATAATCGCGGGGTTTATCGCCTTTTCAACGGGCACATCTTTTGGCACCTTCGCCATCATGATTCCAATCGCCATTCCCATGGCCCATCAAATGGGCATCCAGAACCCAATTGTCGTTGCGGCCGTGCTCGGCGGAGGCGTATTTGGAGATCATTGTTCTCCGATTTCCGATACGACAATCATCTCCTCCATGGCCAGTGCGTCGGACCATATCGATCACGTCAACACCCAGTTACCTTACGCTCTGTCGGTTGCGGGAATCTCCGCCATCCTATTCCTTGTAACTGGCTTGGTCACAACCTGATCAATGGGGCCGCGCCACATGTCTGTGCTAGCAATCGGGCAGAAAAATGCGCACGGTTCTTTTTAAACCATGCTATTTTAATGAATTAAAAATAAAAGGCGGTATGCGTCTATGACCTCCGAATCCATCCAATTATCTTGCGGAAATGTGATCATCCATCGCCGAGGCAACCCCGAGGCTCCACCCTTTTTGGCCCTGCACGGCTGGATGGACAACGCCGCTTCATTCTTCCCCTTAGCCGAACATTTACTTGAAATGAACCTGTTCATTCCCGATCTAATCGGACACGGTGCATCGGATCACGCGCCTGCGGAAAGCGGTTTCCACTTCATCGATTTTGTGCCGATGATCATGGAAATGGCTGAAGCCCTTGAATGGCAAACATTCGGCCTTATAGGCCACTCAATGGGAGCCGCCATTTCAACGCTGGTCGCTGGAACTTATCCCGAGCGTATTACCGATCTGGTGCTGATTGAGGGGATGGGGCCATTGAGCTCCGAGGCGGATGAGGCGCCCTCGCGACTGCGGAAAGCACTTGAAGCTGAGGATCGTACCCGTAACCGTTCCCGACGTCATTTCCCAAACATTGATACCGCCATAAAAGCGCGGCAACACGACTCTGATTTGGACTGGGAAAGCGCTAAACTTCTCGTAGAACACGCCTTGAAAAAAGGCGCAAATGGTTATGAGTTTACTCACGACCCGCGTTTGCGAAATCCGTCCCGCATTCGTCTAACCGAAAAACAAGTTCAGGCATTCTTCAGGCAGATCAACGCTCCAAGCCTATTTGTAATGGCGGACAAAGGCTGGCCGTTCCCCCAAGAGGGTCTGAAAAGCCGAACCCAGGCCATTAAGAACCTCAAATCCGTATCACTGGAAGGCGGGCATCACATTCACATGAGCCATCCAAAAGATGTCGCCGAGGAGATTCGTTCCTTTCTGGCGAATCGATGAGACATATTTTCTGATATTACCGATTCTTCAGAGCACTTTCGGATAGGCTGAAGCGGTACCCTCTACCATGCAATGTCTGTATGTAAATGGGCCGCTCCGGCACGGGCTCGAGCTTGTGCCTCAAGTTAAGAATATGCACGTCCACGGTTCGGGTATATACGTCTTGGTCGTAACCCCAAACCGCATCCAGTAGTTCGTTGCGGGTCAAAACACGGTTTCGGTTTTCCACAAGGTAGCGCAAAAGCTTGAACTCCAACGCGCTGATAGGCACTTCCTCACCTGCCTTGAGTACTTTTGAGTTGGAAAAATCAACCGAAATATCGCCGAAACAAAAGCTATCCTGCTGCCCTTGGGCCATACGCCCATTCCGACGCAACAGAGCCTCGACACGTGCAACCAACTCAATCATTTCAAAGGGTTTTGTCAGGTAATCATCAGCGCCGAGTTTAAGACCCAACACTTTGTCAACGGTGTCTCGGCGGGCAGTCAGCATGAGGATCGGTATCACCACCTCCTGCAGTCGAAGATCTCTACAAATGTCCAACCCATTCTTCCCTGGAAGCATGACATCCAAGACGACTAGATCAAAATCACCTTTGGGAATCGATTCAAATGCATCCTGACCATTCTCAAACACGGTCACATCATAACCCTCTGCTTCCAATCGGTCCGTCAAGGTCAGAATCAGGGTCTGCTCATCTTCTACAAGCGCAATTCGTTGGTGCATCAGCTTATCCTTTCTCGACAATTGGCAGCAACACGGTGAACGTGGTTTGATCTGGCGTGCTTTCTACATCAACTTTACCACGATGGAGTTCGACAATTCGCCTAACAATGTGTAGTCCCAGGCCCGACCCCGGAACATTGGAGGCTGCGACACCTCTACCCCGCTGAAATGGTTCAAACAAGGTTTTGATTTCGTCCTGCGGAATTTGTGGACCATAGTTCACAAAGCGTAGCTTAGATTCCCTACCGTGCCCTTCCAATACAATCAAAATACGTTTTCCGCTTTTAGCGTATTTACATGCATTTTCCAAGAGATTCCAGACAACGCGCTCAAGGGCTCGAACATCACACGAGACCAGAAGGCGCCCCTGTGAAGGCTGAAAGTCGACCTCCATATCATGGCGCAACAAGAGGTGGTTGGCCTGGTTCAAAACACCCTGGATAAAGTCAGCCAAATCGACCGTTTCAAATTCAGAGAGCGGTTCTCCCGATTCCATGCGTGCATAGGTCAGGATCTGGGTTACCAAACCGCTCAATCGCTTACCTTCGCGTTCGATCATATCGCCATAGGCCTGGATCTTTGCCTTCTCACGCACCACGCCTTGGGCAAGATTTTGGCCGGCGGAACACACACCTGCAAGCGGGGTCAAAAGTTCGTGGGAGATCCCTGCCACAAAGTCCAACTGCTTCTGGGCCAGGCGTTGGGATTTACGACTATTTTGGATCACTAACCAGACAGCCATGGCAACCAGCCCGATAATTAACATCGCAAGGACCATGTTTCGCATTCGAAACTCTCGAATCACAGAGTTCAAATCACCATTGAGGTGATAGAGTTCGAGAGTCCAGCCTGCCGACGGCCCCGAAGGTTTGGAGCCGCGCCCCAACACAAACAGGCTCTGTGAAAATAAAGGAGCCTGACCTTGAACACTTAGGTCCATTGGGAATGCGGCGAGTGGCTGTCCGTGCTCGTTCAAGATGCGACCAGCAATGGTATGTTCCGGGGCGTCTCCCGCCATGGTTGTGAGAATATGGGGAAAAAAAGAATCCAATAATACAGCTCTATCTAAAAGAACCAAAAGGAAGCTAACACGCGGGCCATGTTTGGGTCCGCGCCGCCGCATTCGGCCCATTGTTTGCGTCTCGGTGTCACCCTCCTCCTGCAGCAAAACAGGTATGAAAATGCCGGGTAATTCCGGTTGAATATGGCGAAAACGATTGGGCGGCGGTCCTTCCATGGAACCATCAGGTACTCTGGACATGCGGTGAAATAGCCTATCCCGAATATCTCCAAGTTGAGGCCGGGCCAGGTCTTGGGGCCAGGTCGTCATTTCAAATTGTCCAGTTTGCTCGTCCCATTTCCTGAGAGAATCCAAATCACTTTCACGATCCAGTTTACGGATGAGATACACATCCTTCAATAACTCGGGAAACATGGCGAGTTCTTTCCATTGGGAGATAGATCGAGCGACAACGTCCGGAAGGTCTTGGGATGACAAAAGGCCCCCTTCCTCCCCCCTGGAAGGTTCCCGTCCCGATTGACCGGACCGAAAAGACTGCACCAGGTAAAACAGTTCGCCGTGTATTTGCTGTATCGCTTGCTGACCGGCTAGCTCGAACAGGTTTTCCATACGGACCTTCTCTGAAACGCTCATTTGATCGATCCATCGATACTGTAAATAGGCCAGACTCGACAAAAGAAAGAAGAGAAGGTATCTCACGGACCAAAAGCCTCCTTTGGAGCTCATTTCAGGTAACATGCGACCTGATGCATCCCATCATAACCCTCATTGAAGAGGACTTAACAAGCTTAACAATCGTTTTACAGCAGCACAACGACCTTTACAAGGCACTCCCGTAAAATGTCCACAGTTAACGTGATGAATAGGTCGGCCGGAGGCACGATCATCACCACAACCTGGACAATCAGTCCAATAGGTTTTTCGCTTTAATGACATTCAAGACAAGGAGTACGATATGACTAAAAAAATGATTTTCAGCCTCTTCACGGCCCTTCTGGCTTCCGTCTCACTTTGGTCCCAGGGCCCACGTGCCATGCGACCCGGACAGCGTGGCCAGGGACCCATCTGGGAGCATTTCCTGGGCCGCATGGATTCGAACGGTGATGGCTCTATTTCACAGGATGAGTTCCAGGGCGCAAACCTGACTAGGTTCCAAGCCATGGACACCAACCAAGACGGCTTTATTACCGAAGAAGAGTTTACCAGTTCTCATCCTGGTCCCGCAGGCCCTGGCCTGGGCGGGCCCTTCTTCCTTGAGGCCGACAGTAATGACGACCAGGTAATTACTTCGGACGAGTGGTCCGCATTTGTACAGGCCCTCGAAGTCGATGACCAAGGTGGCGTGGTACTTCCGGGCCGTGGCAATGGCCCCGTCATGCGCCATGACAGCAATGAAAATGGCATCCTCGAACCCTCCGAAGTTCTGGCAATGTTCGATGTATTAGACCAAAACGACGATGGCCAACTCGATTCCCAGGATCGCCCGGAGGGTCGTCGCGGAGGTTTCGGAAATGGCGATTTGATGGGTCCTCCCTGGCTGGCAAGTGCCGATCAGGACGACGATCAACGAATTACTGCTGAAGAGTGGCAAGCATTTCTGAGTTCCATCACGGATGAGGATGGCAATGTAAACCTCAGCGAGTTAATCCAACAAGAGGTACAAACCCGCATGATCCAGCGACTCGACATCAACCAGGATGGCGTCGTCAGCGCCGATGAAATGCAGGTTCTCTTTGATCGAATGGACCACAATGATGATGATGTGCTCTCCGCTGAGGATCGCCAGGGCCGAGGCCAGGGCAAACATGGTAAGCGCGGTCGAATGGGTCGCAATAAGCGTGGCATGTAGTCTCGAAAGGGATTCATCAGGTCCTAACTTCTAGAGAGGATTCCTTTGAACCATAACCCATAGCATAAATTTCTCGTTCCTCCCAGAAAACAGGGCCGTCCATAATGGGCGACCCTGTTGTTGTTTTTGGGAAAAATGCCATCAGATCGAAACAAAATTATGACTTCGAAATATTCCCTAGATGGTCTTGTTTGTGAGAAATACTACCCTTTTCACACAAGCCATAAACTTTTTTGGAATTCAGCCGTCTTACTATGCAAAGAAACTACTTTTCTCCTCCACTCTGGGCCCCCCTCGGGGCCCATTTTTTTGCTTCTGGGGCACGCGCCAAACCATCAAAAGATGTGGCCTTTAATCTTAAGGGAGCATAGAAACAATAATACCGTGCTCCACTTCCCCATTAACCCACATTGAGTCCCTGGCCGACATCAGAAAGCATCTCATTTCAAGACAGGCATTCATGGTGCACCAAACTTGAACGGAAGCCCGGGGTGAACAGACGCTCTTTCCCGGGCTATCTATATAAATGTTAGTTCAATTCAACGATTACTAACCAATCTTGGCAGGTTCTTCCAGCCCGTGAGCATCGGGTCCCGTTTCCTGGCGGCGCAGCAGGAAGGAAAAGATCAGACCAAAAATGCCAAGAATACTAAAGAGCCACATCCCGGTGCGATATCCTTCTGGGTTATCCACACCGGCAGCAGACAGATCGTTGGCGCGACCGATCATCCAGTTGAACGCACCTACACCGATCTGTTGAATCAGTGTCATCAATGCGTAGGCCGTACCAAGTCGCTTTTCTTCAACGATGTAGGCAACTGAAGGCCACATGACTGCTGGAATCAATGAGAATGCAATTCCCATCATAGCAATAGGAACATACAGTGAAACGCCTGGTAGGTAGACCATCATGAGATAGACAGGAAGGATGAAAATGGAACCAACCATCATGAACAGAGCTCGTTTTCCAATTTTATCAACCATGAGCCCAAACAGAGGTGTGGCGATCATCGCTGACATGGGCAAAATGCTATTCAAAAATCCGGCCATCTCACGTGATTCACCGCCGTGTTCCATAAAAAATTTAATTGCAAAACTGCGGAAAGGGAAAATAGCAGAATAGAAGGTAACGCAAAGGGCCACAATGAACCAGAAACTTCGATCAAACTTCACCAAGTCGGACCAAACCAGTTTTTCGGTTTCCTCAGATTTGCCAAGTGTGTATCGTTTCTCTGCATTGCGCTCCATTAGGAAGTAAACGACACCCCCAATGATACAAGTCAGGGAAATCACAAAGGACAGGAACAGTGGATCCTGCCAATTTGAATAAAAACTGGGTCCCCAGTTGGGACTGTTATCTGCAGCAACAGAACCCAGACGAGCAATGGTCAGGTTGATGCCAAAAGCAAAGCTGAGTTCCTTGCCCTTAAACCATTTTGCGAGCGCTGTAGTCACCGCAACAATCAGCGGTTCGGCTCCGAGTCCGAGCAATGTACGGGCAACAAGCATCACTTCCAATTGGTCCGTCTGCCAATTGACCAAAGCCGCGATGGTACATAGAATCCCAAATCCGAGGGTGGTGATTCGAGTCCCAAATTTATCGATCAAAACGCCACCGACTAGAAGCACCACAATGGCGGCCACTGAGTAAACCGAATAGAGTGAACCGATGTTTTCATCGGAAAAACCAAGATCGGCTTTCAACATATCGGCAATCGGAGCAATACTGTCATATATATAATAGTTCCCAAACATAGCAAGGCTGATGAAAATGAGAACCAACCAACGGTACATGGGAGGCGGAGAGGGTTTAGCTAAAGCATCTGTCATGGCGAATTCCTGTTATTAGAGTTTTATTCAATCAACTGACTGTAGACTCCGGAATCATAGCAAATCCAACGGGCCATCCAAAGATGAAATAATGGCCCAAATGCGGAGGTCAAAAGGACTGCATTAATTCGTAGTTTGGTTTTATTCAAATATGTTTGTGATACCGACCGGTGTGCATTTGTTGAACTAGGGCCCCTTCATTATGATGTTAGGTGCATCCAAAAGAGTAAGATCTCTTATTACGCTTTCTTTGTACCGAATTGCTAATGGGCCCACACATTGATATGGGGTTGCGAGTAGGTTCAAACCATTGGGCGGCCCTACCGGGCACCACTTTGCCTAAGCCTTTCACCCATGGCTCCTCACAAGTTCGTCATCATGGGCTGGGGAAGGTGGTCCTCCGCGCACCGAGCTTTGACACTAAAAAGTACCCGCCTGTTCAGAGAAATATCAAGGGATTTGGTATCGCTTATCGCGCCAACAATGAAGGCCGAATGGTAGGGATGATGCCCTTAAATCGGAGCCGTTCGAATCACCTGCTTTCCCATCTCCCAGCCAAAACGTACCTCTTCGGTCGGAAAATTTTTCTGCTTGGGCTATAATCGCACGGTTCGAAACGGGCCATCGTGCTCAAATCAATCGAAGAGAAGGTTCGCCATGTGTGGGGTTGCAGGAGCTTTTGAAATTGAAGGTGCACAAGGTTATGTTCAGTCCATGATGTTCGCGATTCAGCATCGCGGCCAAGAGAGCTGTGGGCTGGCCAGCGTGAACGCGCCCGGCCCAATTTCGGGTTACAAAGGCATGGGCCTGGTGAAACAGGTTTTCACACCCGATGTGTTGGAACGCTTCGCGGGACGAACTGCCATTGGCCACGTGCGCTACCCGACTGCGGGCTCGAGTGACCAGGCCAATTCACAGCCTCACATCATCGAATTGGCGCAGGGTCCTATCCTGGCCATCTGCAGCAATGGCGATCTCATCAATTACGCCGAGAAGCGCGCCTTCCTGGAAAACGAGCACGGATTCACCTTTAAAAGCGATAACGACGCCGAACTCATAGGGCGTATGATCGCTTTTCACTACATCGTGACAAAAAAAACGATGGAAGAATCCATCGAACTAACTCAGAAAGAACTGAAGGGAGCCTTTTCAAGCCTGGTCATCTTCAAGAATCGAATGTACGCCTTCCGCGACCCCCACGGAATTCGCCCATTAATCATGGGGCGAATACATGGCGAGAACTCCGAGGGCACGGTCTTTGCCTCCGAAGATTGTACCTTCGGGATTATTGGTGCCGAACGCATTCGAGAGGTTGAACCAGGTGAAATCCTGAGACTGGAACCCGGTAAACCCGTGACCACCGTTAGCAGCGTGAAGAAGGCGCAGCGTCACTGTGTGTTCGAACACATCTACTTTTCTCGACCCGACACCAAAGCATTTGGAGAATTGGTCTATCAGGTTCGCCAGAAAATCGGTGAAGCTCTTGCCTCTTACGACAATTTCCAAGCCGATCCCAACACGGTTGTGATGCCTGTTCCCGATTCATCTAATTTCATCGCCCTCGGTTATGCCCAGAGTAAGGGAATCGACTTCAACATGGGACTCCTGCGCAATCATTATGTGGGTCGAACCTTTATCAAACCTGCCCAGGACATGCGCGACGAAGGCGTCAAACAAAAATTCAATCCTCTACCCGATTTCTTTCCCGGCAAACGCGTCATTCTTGTCGACGACTCCATCGTTCGAGGAACCAGCGTTCGAAAAATCGTCCGTATGCTCAAAGGAGCAGGTGCTTCTGAAGTTCATGTGCGCATCGGATCCCCAAAGGTAATTGGTCCCTGTTTCTATGGAATCGATACACCTACCAAGGAGGAACTGATTGCCAATCGCATGAGTGAACATGAAATTGCTGAGTTTATTTCGGCCGATTCGATTCGCTATATGCAGGTCGAGGATTTTAAAACTATCTTGACCCATTTCGAGGATTTCTGTTTCGCCTGTTTCAACCTGGATTACATTTATCCACCTTCGCAGTTCGGTACGAAGACTAATGCCCCCAAACCAACCCACTGTTGAATGGAGAGACTAAGCATCTTCAATCAAAGGGATTAATCACCTCGATGCAACTTTGGATGAAGCCGATCGGCTTTTCGCGAAACTCAAGCGGGGTCGCAGGCCGAGCGGTTTCGACATATTTTGGTTGGGTGTCGGGGAAAATGTAACCACAGGCAAAACAAGCCTCTTTTTTGACCTGCTCATGATGACATTTCGGACAGGTCACGTCGTGAATCACCGCTTGGCGGGCCTCGTGAATCTTCTTCCATTCGCGTCGATCCAGAAACATACCAAGACAGTTTGCACACATCTCAACCATGGTCAGCGTTTCAGGATAACAAAACGTATACATGCCTTCCTTGCACTTTGGGCACGGATGCAGCTCCTGGAGTACCGAACCCGTTGGTACCCGATCAAGCGGCTGAGCTCGCGTCCCGAGCACCTTGGTGAGTTCCTTATAATCGAACCAGATTCCGCCACAGCGTGAACAAAGATCAATCTCAAAACCTTGATCGGCTGCCTCCTTTCGAAAAAGTGCCGTTTCCGGACATTTAGGACAGTACATCGTTCCTCCTCTCAGTAAAGCGGGTTTCCGAACCGGCGCTTGGTTTGCCTTCGATCAGAAGACGCAACTTGCATCGCCTGGAATCCATGGGTTCGCCATCCCAATTCGAGACGGTTTAGTTGTTCATTCGTTTTTTGGATCTCAGCCCATTTTACATGGAACATCCGTAAACCGCCAAGTGGCAATGATCGTAAGTCGCTAATCTCCACCTGCATTCGAACCCAGTCTGGCGCAAGTAGCGTGCAACCTGAATATACCCGAACATAAAACATTGATTGAAAGGGCCTGCTTAGCCATTAGAGTACTCCCATCCGCATCCTATTGGATGGGTTGCCTGGCGAAAGCGGTCGCCCGCCTTGGAGCATGCATTTCATTCGGGTGGTTGAAATTCAAGTTGCCGGCGGGCCCCTGCTTTCTTTTTTTTTTTGGGTTCAACCTTTGGTGGCAACAAGAAAGATCGTGTATTTACCGGAGACCCGAACGGTGAACCCTTTTTTTTGGAGCATTTTTCGGTAATAGTCGATATCTGCAGAAAGGAGAGACATATCGGGCTCGCGGTAATTTTTCATGCGAGCACCATACGAGATCTCTCCATCCGTATACCGACAATTAGGGAATCCAAGCAGAAGACCTGTACGAGTGGGCTGTTCCCCCGATCGTCGATGACTCGGCCCTGCAGGAGCTTGTATCAAAAGCTGTTTCAGCATTCCCTGAATAAGCTCTCGGCCGTTGAGACCCGAACTCTGCAGAGTATCGATGGAAACAATGATGTTCACCATGGGCAGATCCCACATTTGGTAATCGGAGATATCGCCTTGGATCCAATGCAAATTGGGGCGATCTGAAAAGCGCTGGCGCCCGAGGGCAATGGCATCTGAGTCGATATCAACCCCATAGAATTCAAGAGACTCAAAGAGATCCGCCGGTAAAAAAGACTGGAACATACTCCACTCATCACCGCGATTCGTGCCAATGCCAAGCACCTTCATGCCCTTTTTCAGCTTGAGAAAATCAAGTGCCCACTCCATCCCCGAGCAAAACCAAGGTTCCTCGAATTTAACGATTTGCCTGTAGGTTGAATCATTGTGATAGGCCCGCACCAAAGCCTTGCGCGGTGGCCACTGCTTTGAGGGATCCAGTCGTCTGAACCGAATCTCCACATTCGGCTCCGAAACTCGCCTTGGTGAAAGCATTTGGAAGCCGGTCAGATCGGCTAGGTCGATGAGAGAACGATAGGAGCGCACCAACCCATTAGAACTGGGCTCCCCAGAATACTGGCCAATTGCCGTATCGGGATCCAGAACCTGAAACACGGCGATATCGCCGGGATGCAATCGACTCCATTCGCGCTTAAGCCACTGCAACATGTCCTGCATTCTTGAGTTCGAGAAATCCTTCACGAAAACCAACCTGTCGAATTAGATTAGCGGTTCACGTATATGTGACCGTCCTTCATCACAAAATCCACACTGCTCATCTTCGCCATATCCTCGAGAGGATTGCCCTTGACTGCGACGATATCTGCGAGCTTTCCGGCTTCAAGGCTACCGAGCCGGTCATCGGCTTTCAAGAGCTGAGCTGCTGTAAGTGTTGCGGACTGAATGGCCTCGATGGGAGGCATTCCGGCGTCGGTCATTAATATGAACTCTTGGCCATTGAGCCCATGTGGGAAAACGCCAGCATCAGTTCCATAAGCCACCTTGATTCCATATTTGTATGCCGTCGCGAACGTTTTCCTGATTTGAGGTGCGATTTCAAGGACCTTGGCATGCACCTCTTTGGGAAAGTACCCATCAATTTTGGCCTTTTGGACGCACCAATCGCCAACCATCATAGTCGGAACAAAATAGGTCCCTTTTTCGCGCATCAAAGCCATAGTTTCTTCATCCATGAATGTGCCGTGCTCGACGGAATCCACACCTGCTCGAACCGCGCGCTTCATGCCTTCTGCACCATGAGCATGAACCGCAACCGTGAATTCGTAATCCTTGGCGGCTTTAACCACCGCTTCAATTTCAGACTCAGTGAATTGAGGGTTTTTACCGCTTTTCGCCAGGCTTAGGACTCCGCCCGTCACGGTCAACTTAATGAGATCAGCACCCTCTTTGTAGCGTTGACGAACCGCTTGCCAAGCTTCGTCAGAACCGTTAATCACGCCCTGCAATGGGCCAGGATTGCCCATCCACTCGAAATTCAATCCATTGGTGGGATCGGCATGACCTCCTGTCGTGGCAATGCTTTTCCCGGCAGCAAATATTCTAGGACCAGGCACCAAGCCGGACTCAATCGCCTTCCTAAGTGCAATAGGAACACCGCGATATGCTTCGCCAAGATCCCGCACTGTTGTAAAGCCAGCTTCGAGGGTTTTCCTGGCATAGACAGTAGCTCTCAGGGCCGCATCAGCAGGATTCGTGCGCATACGCTCCATGTAGAATGATTTGTTCATCTCCAGGGACAGGTGAACGTGCATATCCATCAGTCCTGGCATCACCGTGTAAGCCTTCAGGTCGATAACCTTTTCATTTTTACCTGCCGTTTGATACCCATCGTAAACACCGTGGATCTTATTGCCGATCACGCGTATCGAACAGGCCTCCCTAACTTGGAGATTGACCACATCAATCAACTTCCCTGCATGAATTAGGCAATCCTGAGAATGCCCAACAGTTGAACACAGAACCAGCAAAACGAACCAAGCAATCAGGTTATTTCTCATAAAACTTCCTTAGATTTTTCTCCAGACTACCGTATCCTTCAGTAGAAGTAAATAGAGATTCAATCTCTATACTTCAAGTTGATTGTTGAGAGGGTGCATGTTGGTCAGATACTGGGCGACTTTGGTTCTCACGATGACTCCACAAAGAGCCTGGAGTTCCGTAATTGAAACGAGACATCCGCTACAGGCCATGATGACAGAATTTTGCTTTCGGTTATAATGACTGCGCTCCTGAGGTGGGTAAGGATGTGTTCTACATCCCCACCAACCAGGACGATGGGGGCCCTATGAACCTGAAGAAACTCGAAAAAAAGCTGCTCCACGATTGTGGAAAAGCCATCCACGATTTCACCATGATTGAAGATGGTGACCGAATCATGGCTTGCATCTCTGGGGGTAAAGACTCACTGGTTATGCTCGAGTTACTCGAAAAGCTACGCCGTCGGGCCCCAGTTCAATTCGATATCATCGCAGTGAATCTCGATCAGAAACAACCCGGATTTCCGAGCCATATCCTCCCCGCCTATTTTGACGAGAAAGGTTACAATTTCCGAATCATCGAAGAGGATACTTACTCCATTGTTACCGAGAAGATCCCCGAGGGCAAAACCACCTGCTCACTATGCTCGCGACTGCGCCGGGGAATCTTGTACAACACGGCCCGAAAACTGGGATGTAACAAACTCGCTTTGGGGCACCATCGAGACGACCTGCTCGAGACTTTTTTCCTCAACATGTTCTTCAATGGAGCCATGAAATCAATGCCCCCCAAATTACTTAATGACACAGGCGATCTGATATTAATTCGGCCTCTGGCTTACGCGAAAGAAGCAACAATCGCTGCCTATGCTGAGGCGCGAGACCTTCCCATTATCCCGTGCAATCTCTGCGGATCCCAAGACGGTTTGAAACGCCAGGAAGTCAAGGCGATGATTCATGAGTGGGATAAGTCTTCACCAGGGCGCAGCGATATCATGTTCGCAGCGCTGCAGAATGTTACAGCTTCTCACCTAGCCGATCCGGTATTGTTTGATTTCAAGGCGCTCTCTCCCAAGGAGACCGATCATGTTCCCTCCCCTGACTCTCTGGAGTCGCCCCTGAAGGTCTAAAATACATAGAGCTCAATCGCGGTTTCCTTGCCCAAAAAACGAGAAAGAACCATCCGATCTGAACGGGTTCAATCATCATCCAATCAAAAATTGAATGGGTATTCAGTTGTCTCAGTATGCTTTCTCTGTTAAAACATTACAGGGAAATCGGTCATGAACACAAAAAAGCTACAAAACAAGGAAGCAAAGAAGCAACATATTCTCGAGGCGGCAATTCGTGTTTTTGCGAAACACGGGTTCCAGAATACGTCCGTCTCTCAGGTGGCGCGTGAAGCCAATGTAGCTGATGGGACCATTTATCTCTATTTTAAAAACAAAAATGAACTCCTGGTCTCCATTTTCGATGAAGCCATGAGGTTCTTTGAAGCTCAGGCTGAAGAATCATTGAACCACCTGAAAACGGCTCCTGAAAAGCTGGCCATGCTGGCCCAACTACACCTTCGAAATCTTGGAGAGAACGAGGATATAGCGACCGTGTTCCAGGTTGAGTTGCGGCATAGTATTCGAATCATGCAGAAATTTTCCCAAACCAGCTTGAAGAAGTACCTGAAACTGATGGAGGAAATCTTCATTCAGGGACAAAAAGAAGGCACGATTCGACCCGACTTGGATACATGGATCGCCGTCAAAGTGTTTTTCGGTGCTCTGGATGAAATGACCACGGGTTGGATATTGAGCAAGAGAAACTACGCACTTGAGGACATGGCACGTCCGGTCATTGAAATGCTATTGCAGGGCATGGCTCCATGTCGAGACCACAACAAAAAGGTTGAACCATGACCTTTTTCAATATTGTCGCCATCGCTGTCCTCTCGAGTTGTTGCACCCTATTCATCTTGTGGTGCGTATATCGTTTCCTCTTGCGCAGTCGGCTGGAAACCCTATTCATGCAGGAGATGGACAGCATTCGAGCGGATTTCGAAAAGGGCCTGCTGGAGACCGGTGAAGAATTGATTCCAGACTTTCGTGATGCTCTTGCCGAAGCCTTTGCGGAAGAGGCTGAGGCCTTCCTTCCCGAGTTCCGAAAGGAAGTCTCGCAAGGTTTCAAGGAAGCTGGAGAGGAACTCCTGCCGGAGTACCGCCAGGAGGTGCAGGAAGCCTTTGAAGCCGCGCTGGTCCAGGTTCTGAGTGGGAAGCTTGTAGAAAAAACAGCGCTTACCGTTGCCAAAACTGGCACCAATCTTGTGGGTACCGGGCTCGACTTATTGTTTGGTAAAAGCCCTGGCAATCGCAAGAGTGAATAACGTTTGTTGCCCCAGAACCTGGAGGGGTGTCGTTTCGTTACTGATTATTATTGGAGCCAGCCTTTGGGGACATTCCCAAGTCTATTCCACTGCGCAGCTTGAACGCATTCGCGAATGCAATGGCTGCCACGGAATCAACGGCAACAGCTCCAACGAAAAATGGCCGAACCTGGCCGGCCAAAGAACATACTATATTGAAAAGCAACTCCGCGATTTCCAATCGGGTGCGCGTACCGATCCGTATATGAGTCCCATGGCACAACCACTAAGCGAGGAGGACATCAAAATGCTGGCGAACTACTATGCCAGTCAAACAGCGATGCGCGGCATGGTCAGTAAAGATGTGAGGCAACTCGTGCTGACGGTTGCGGGCGCAGAGAAACAGCTAGAAGGCGCCTTCTCTCCGAGCCAAACAAAAGAAGCTAGCCAAAACCAACAACAGGCCAAACTACTCTTCACCAAAGGCAATCCGGAGCGTGGAATCCCCGCTTGCAGTACGTGTCATGGGCCCGATGGTACCGGTTTGGAGTCCATGAAAACCCCCCGATTGTCGGGTCAAAGAGCCGACTACCTGAAGGCCCAAATACTTGCCTTTCGAGCGGGAAGGCGAACCAACGATATGGGGCAGATGTCCGCATCCGTAAAAAACTTGAGGTATTCTGAAATAAAGCTCCTCACCCGATTCCTTGAAACGTGGGATCCGCAGGATAAGGAAGTAGCAAACTAAAAACCCGAGACGTCAACTGGGCATGTCTAAAGCATGGCGAACAGAAAAGGCCAATTCTCGTCTGGGGACCGGTTTAGTCAGGACCTTGAAGATGCCGACAGACTTGGCCATTTCCAAACTAAGCACATCCGCATAACCCGAGCAGAGAATAACCTTAAGACGTGGACTTAAGGCTTTCGCATGATAGGCCAATTGGGTGCCACTCAAATTGGGCATCGTGAGATCTGTGATCATGAGATCAATTTGTGCATGGTTTTTTTCCAAATAGGTGAAGGCACTTTTACTATCAGTTTCGGTATGAACACGGTAGCCGAGATCCGAGAGGATGTCCTGGATCAGGTCCACCACTTCATCCTCATCATCGACAACCAGAATGGATTCATTTCCTGATGGAATTTCCATGGCACTTTGAGTTTGATCAAGCGCAACTGCTTCCTCCGTCATAGGAAGAAACAACGAGAACGTGGTGCCCTCATTCACCTGTGACTCAACGGATAAATGGCCTTGCATTCCTTTGACAATGCCATGGACGACGGCCAGCCCCAACCCGGTTCCTTCGCCTTCCTTTTTCGTGGTGAAATAGGGATTAAAAATTTGCTCCAACACCTCGGGAGGCATGCCACAGCCTGTATCTTTAACCTCAATGCAAACCCAATCAGATCCATTAGAGTCGACATGTTTAGGGCCATTCGTGGGTTTCAGGGAGACCAAGATCGATCCGCCTGTTCTTTTCATTGCGTGGTAGGCATTGGTGCACAAGTTCATGATGCATTGGTGAATTTGTGTTGGATTGGCCAACACACGGCATGATTCGGTGGTCATCTCGGTATGGAGTTCAATACTCGATGGAAGTGATGCTCTTATTAGCTTCACTGCTTCCTTAATAATGGGGGAAAGCTGGATAGGAGAAACATGTTCGTTTTGCCTGCGGCTGAAAGTAAGGATTTGTTTGACCAACTCCTGGGCCCGGGTAGCACCGCTGAGCATTTTTTCCAGAAAGGGATGTATGGCATGGCCGACGGGGGTTTTGTTCAGCGCCAGTTCGCAATAGCCCAGGATCGGAACCAGGATATTGTTGAAATCGTGTGCGATTCCTCCCGCCAAAGTGCCCATGGCTTCCATTTTTTGGGCTTGTTGAAGCTGGTCTTCCAAACGCTTGCGCTCCTCTTCATATTGCATCCGCTCCAGAGCCTCTTTCATTTCTTCAGCCGTTCGAATGCCGACGACCATATTTCCAAACTGATTCTGAAGAACCCCAATTTCATCCCTGCGCGCAGAGGACGGTAGGTTTTCATTAAGGTGACCCGCTCCAAACAGGCTCATTTTCTGCGCAATATCGGCCAAGGGCACAAACATGGACTTCTGGAGCAAGATCCCAATGATCGCCAACAAGAGGATTAGAGAGGCAGTCATGATTAAAAACACAATCCGGCGAACTTTTTGCAAGCTTTCATCCAGGAAACGAAGTGACATCTTCAAATTCATGCTACCCAATTCGACCCCATCTGAAGAAAGAGGCGTACTGATACTTACAAAACGAAAGCCTGGGCCAAGATAATGATCGGGATGGGATGGATCATTCAATAAAGCTTCTTCACCCGGATCGAGCTCTTCATCCTCTCGATCAACCACAATATGAGGCGCCCTTCTCTTGAGGCTCATGAGAAGTTCCTGGTGCTCTTCACCATCGGTTTCTTCAATATTATCTGGAATATTGCTCGCGACAACTGAGGAGCCAGAGGGCAGGTCAGGGTCCAGCAGGATAATGTTAACCTCGATATCATTTTTTTCTCTCAATGCGACAAAATGATCGAAATATTGCTGGACTTCCACAAGTTTGCCATCTGCACACAAACTTTTGATCTTGGGCTCCAAGGCGTTGGAAAGAAGGATCCCTTCATGCTCAATTTGCATGCGAGTCAAGTTGTCAAATTGCCTCGTGATAAGAACGACGGTCAACACAGAACTTCCTATGATGAAAAGGAAGAGTGCCGACAGGATTTTAAACCTCAAGGAATAAAAAATATTGGGATATGACAATAGAAGTCTCCTTTCCAAACCTGCTCGTTAGAAAGAGCCCTTCAGGGTCAGTCTGAACGAGGGCGTATTGCGCTCCGTTTCACGCCATGTTTCTTCAAGTTCCCCTGCAGACCATAACCCGTCATAGATACGTAAGGTCTCCGAACGGTCTGCGTCCAACAAGTTACGAGCGGTCAATTTCAAAGCCCATTGGGGACCTATCTTTTTTTCCAGCAAGACTTGGAGGTCTTCGCCATAGCGTACATCTGCCCTTTCATGGAAGTAATATTCCGTGGCATTGCCCTGAACCATCAAGTTTACCCCAATCGAAACAGCTTGATTCGGCCAGACATGGAGCACACTCATATTCCCAACAAAGGCGTTTTGGAGATTAAAGGCTCGCTTCTGATCCGTCTCAGGGTCTCTGAAAGACGAATCCTGGACGGTGAAATTTAGAAAGAAGCTGGTGTTGGGAAGATTGAGCTTATGAAGGGGGGAACCTGCATCAAATTCAATCCCCAAAAAAACGGCATTTCCAATGTTTTCGGGCCGAAAACCATTTTCGCCAAATGGTCGAAATTCAATTTTGTCGCTTAAGTCGCGATAGAACAGGTTAATTCCAAAGAGGCCGAGCCCCCCACTGAGTTGATGTTCAAAACCAAAATCAATATTGCTGGCGTATTCAGGCAATAGGGATGGGTTTCCCATCGTGAACTGGTCGTCCCAAGGTTGGTCATTCACGGAAAATGGTAGGATTTGGTCAAATTCAGGTTTCCTCATGGAACGCCCCAAACTCAACCTCCATCGGTTTGTTTCACTGGTGCGGGCTAAGAGGTGAAGGCTTGGAAACCAATCCTTTTCAGTTTGGTCCGCAACAAGTTGCTCAAACCGTTGTGACCATTCCTGGTAACGAAGACCGAGTTTGAGATTCAGCGTTGAGGTCATTTTCCAATCAGCCGTTACAAATGCAGCCGATGTCTGTTCCCTTACATCAAACAACCCTGCCCCATAAAGCGCTTCCCATTGCCCCTCCTCTAGCTCCCAAGTTTGTCGTCGAGCATGGTACTTGTCCAGATCATACACAAGCCCACAATTCCAGAGAATTTCGTTCCATTCAATTGATCCGTTCACATAAAGGTGCTCTTTGTCGTTTTGGGTCTTGTCCACTTCCCGTTCGGAATTGTCCCGTTCGAAAAATTCAAACGTACCCATATCCAGGACATCATTCCTTTTAGATTTGCCCATTTGCGCGCCTGTTTTTAAGTACCAACCGTTTGAGAAAGGGTGTTCCAAATGCCCACCAACACCCCAGTGATCGCGGGATGTGGAACCATAGTCAAATTCTCCCTCTGAAAACTCACCTTCCTCAAAGAATGATGCCTCTTCAAATTCATCCTGCTCCAAATTGGTGAAAAAGCCATCCATTTTCAATACCGTTCCATTTGATAGAACCGTAAAAAATCCCGCAGATAAATTGATGTCTTCAGCAGAAAGCTGGTTTATTTCATCCTTAAACTGTTCCGGCTCGTCCTCAATGAAGATTTTCGTTTGCTGCGTTTTTGGGTTATGGCGTTCTTGAAACCCAGCGTTGACAAAAAAATTCTCATGATTGAACGACAGGCTTCCCCTCGATTTCCATTGCCCTGGTTCCTCAAAATATGTAGTTCCAAGTTCAAACGTCCTGGCCTCATGATTAGTATCGGATCTCAGTACAATATTTACTGTTCCTGCAACTCCGTTAGAGGGCAAGTCTGCAGAGGGACCACGATGAATTTCAATACGTTCAACCATGTTGGCTGGAATCTGATCGACAAATGGGCTCCGATCATTTTCACCTGAGGCCATTGGACGACCATTAATCAAAACCTGAGTGTAGGCGGGATCCACGCCACGTAGTCGGATTTTATGAAATTCGCCTGCATCGGCATCACCACTTATGCCTGGAATTCGATTCAGGATTTCCCCCAGGCTTTGGGGATTAAAGCGGTCAAAAAAGTCACGTTTGTAGATGAGAACGGATTCCGCCTCATTACTGCGATAGCGAAAGTCTTCCTGTTTAAAGACCACCTTAATTTCTTCCTTTATTTGAAGATCTTCTGTTTGTGCGATTAAGGTCAGGTGAAGGAATGTGGTGAAAAAAAACAATCGCTTCATTTTAAAATTCTCCAAAGCTTGGCAGGTATCACAACGACGATACTGAAACGGTTATGAGCAAGGTCCGAATGGACCGAGAGTTGCAGCATATCGGCAAGCGCCTTTACGAGGGCCAAGCCGAGCCCGGTGTGTTCCCTTTCGGAACGTGCCTGATCTTTTCTCCAAAAACGATGAAACATCGATTCGAGGTCCTGTAACTCCAGGTTATCGACTGGGTTCATTATGCTAATTTGAGTCTTGCTCGAATCCTGCTCAATGTGGCACGTAACCATACTGCCCCGGCGCGCATAGGTGGCAGCATTTTCCAATAGATTTCCGACTATCAGTTCCAGCGCCATGTTGGGGAGACATACCGGACACACCTCCCCAGAATTCAGGTGAAAATCGACCCCTCTCGTCTGAGCCAACGTTTGATAACTCGACCATAACTCTTTGACCATTTTGGGTAGATCACATGGCTCGGGTTCCATTTTAAGGGTCTTGTTGTCGCAGCGAGAAAGATAGAGCAGCAACTGGACCACTTTTTCCATTTGGATGGCAATGGTTTGGGTGTCCTGGAAGAAACCCTGGATGGCCTCAACATCTTCGGGCCACTTGGCTCCTACTTCAGAAAGTGATCGCAACTCGGCTATCGGGGTACGCAATTCATGTGAGACATCACTCGTGAATTGGATTTCTTTTTGGATTGCCTTTCGCAAGTCATCGATGAAGTGATTAAGCTGAGCGACGATCGTTTCAAGCTCAAGAGGCACATGCTGAATGTCAATTTTTTGGAGTTGGCGCGGATTGAGCCTGGCTACGCTGGAGGCAATCTCATTCAAGGGTTGTAACCCAATTCTTATCATTTGCCTTAAAAGGAGTATGATCAAAACGGTTAATACCAGAACGAGGCCGATAAGGATGTTTTTGATGCGCCCAAGAACCGCATCCAGGTTTTCCCTGTTCCTGGCATAAAGAAGGGTGACCGCCCGCTCAGGATCTTCAGCCGGATTCAAACTCCCTTCAATATCCTGGTCTTCCATTTGGGGAACAAAGGAAAGTTGAATCAGACGACACCAACCGCTTGGCAACTCTTGATTGGAATATAACGGTTCTGGATTGAGGCCGTTCAATCGATCTAAAAAGCGATTTTGAAGCGATTCCGATTTTTCTAATAGCTCACCATTAGCTAATCGAATCTCAAAATACTCTGGGCCTTCTTCATCTTCAAATTGAGGCATGAATTCATCTGCAAAATCAATTTCGAGAATCCCCTCTTTCGTTTTGGTTAGCGTAGCTAAAGCTTGTGCTTTTTCAAGCATGGACTGGTCAAACTGGCTGGTCAGAGTTCTTGTGATAAGCGTACTCAAAGCAAGGCCCCCAAGGAGAAGAGAAACACTGATAGAAAGCCCAATGGCAAGCGTCAGGCGTCCCCTGATGGATCGAGAATCGAAGAGGTTCATTCGACCACATACCCGAAGCCGCGACGCGTTTTAATAAGGCCTTCAAGGCCTCGTTGCTTGAGCTTTTTCCTCAGGTTGCAAATCGTGACATCTACGACATTGCTGGTAAGGAGGTCCTCTTCACTGTACAGGTGGTTATTTAAGTTGTCGCGTGTAACCACTCGGCCTTTTCGCGTAATCAAATATTCCAACAAGGAAAACTCGCGAGCTGTCACATCGACTTCCTTTTGCTCAAAAAAAACTTT
>Ga0070729_10002122_pt1 | contig 26800 bp, 25 predicted proteins | sample tdDd472_FD_66725 | JGI IMG/M metagenome (GOLD analysis project Ga0070729, IMG submission 66725) | Marine sediment microbial communities from the Atlantic coast under amendment with organic carbon and nitrate - tdDd47.2 | ecosystem: Environmental > Aquatic > Marine > Coastal > Sediment | place... | reverse complement strand
GTGAAAGACTTTTGCAAGAGGCTCATTTGTTAAAAGTATTTTTGAACAAAGTGAGCAAAAACTGCCTACAATATGCTGAACAGGATATTGTTATGGCAGGAGAGATTATATTAGATTCAATACACCATCTTTTCCGCTTCAAAACTCAGCTAAAAAGTACTGGCTGCTGAATATACATTGATGCGGCAGGAGGATTACAACCATGGGTTGTCTCTGTCAAGAAATCGCCGGACCTGATATTGAACTATCACCTGTCTGTCTTGTTCATTTGTGGATGTTTGAGAATCTTCCACAATCAGAAGTAGCCGCATTAACTCGTGAAGCAGATCGTAAAAACTAGCCAAGGGAGAGCAGCTCTTTATGCAATCCCGGCCGATGCGTTGTTTCTCATCAAGGGTGGACGCGTTAAACTGGTAAATTTTTTTGAAGATGGCAGTGAACTCACCTTGGATATTCGAAAAGATGGTGATGTTGTTGGTGAGAATAGCTTTTCAAATCAGGGGCTATATCCAGTAAGTGCAATTTGTCTGGAAGAGACACTTACATGTGGGTTTAACAGAAATCAGTTTGAGCAACTCATTCTTAAACACCCTAATATCGGACTTCAGGTAATAAAAAATCTGAGTGACAGGATTACCTGGGCAATGAAGGCTCTTAAACAGACTGGAAAAATAATTTTTGAGGATAAAAGACTCATCCTGACAGCCTTAAGTTTGTAGTATCAACCACCCTTTCCTCATGTCGTCTAAATGTACAACTAACGTCTTGGGCCTGTGTTCTTCTGATACTTATACAATCCGTAGAACACCATTTTACTTGCAACTGGCTTATTTTCTTGCCAGCCGTATACTCAACACTTCACTTCAACGAAATTACAGCTAGAGAAAATTACCAAGGCAATGAAAGCGCTCAAAAACGTAGGTGAAATTATTCAAGAAGAAAACAAGCTCACACTAACAACCTTGGTATAATGAATTGCCCTTAGTGTAGAGATACTTCTAGTTTTAACCTAAAAAAGTTCGGATGGCCCAATGAGTCAGAAATGTTACAGTGCAGAATTCAATATTGAAACGATCAAAAAATAACCAGCACCCCTTACCTACCAAGAAGAGTACTTTATGAATTCAGTCTTAGAACATCAGCTCAAACTACTACAAAATCATGACACACATATACTCCTTAAAGGGGTCTTACATGGTATAGAAAAAGAAGGTTTGCGTGTCGATACTTCGGGTGCCCTTTCTTTATCCCCTCATCCAAAACAACTGGGGGCTCCTCTCACAAACAGCAGCATTACTACTGACTTTTCCGAATCGCTTCTTGAACTCATCACTCCGGTGTTCACAAACCCCGCAACAGCCTTAAATTTCTTAAAGACAGTTCATCAATTCACATACTCATTTCTAGGCGAGGAATTTATCTGGGCGGGGAGTATGCCTTGCCAAATTACAGACCCGTCAACAATACCAGTTGCTCAATATGGTGAATCAAACATTGGAAAAATGAAGCATATTTACCGTGTGGGGCTTGCACATCGTTATGGTAAAATGATGCAAAGCATTGCTGGAATTCACTATAATTTTTCTATTCCAGAGGCGTTTTGGAGAGCATACCAGAAACTAGAGAAAAATCAGGATACTTTGGAATCTTTCAGGTCTTCTTCCTATTTTAGAATGATACGGAATTTTCGCCGCCATTCCTGGCTTCTTTTATACCTTTTTGGCGCCTCACCCGCCGTTTCGCGTTCGTTTTTACAAGAAAAGCACCACGACCTCGAAAAATTATACAAAGATACGCTTTTTTTACCCTATGCGACCTCCCTCAGGATGAGTGGTCTCGGTTATTCAACAACGGCACAATCTTCACTGAGTATTTGCTTTAACCACCTAAAGACATATATACAATCGCTCACTCAGGCTATTCACACCTCACATCCCCTTTATGAAAAAATAGGAGTTAAGGTTGATGGCCATTTCCGGCAACTCTCTACAACGGTACTACAAATTGAAAACGAATATTACAGCGATATTCGACCCAAGAGAGTACCTGATGCTGAAGAGACCCCCTTACAGGCATTAAGAAAACGCGGAGTGGAATACGTAGAAGTTAGAAATACTGACATCAACCCGCTACTTCCTGTAGGAATTGACCTGCATCAAGCCATCTTTTTGGACACTTTTCTTATAAGCTGCCTACTTATGGGAGATGAACTTATGAGTCCCGCGGAATGCAAGAGAGTCACTGAGAATCTAAAGAATGTGACCACAAGAGGCCGGGAGCCTGGCCTGGATCTGTTAAGCCTGAACGGTAAAATAAAGCTTAAAGAAGCTGGCACCGAACTTATTCGACAGTTCGAAATAACAGCTGAGTTACTTGACCAATTACACAGCACCAGTCTTTATAGCCAAGCGGTGAAGGTTCAATTAGAGAAACTACTAACCCCTTCCCTCACTCCCTCAGCACAGATTCTTGACACTCTCAGGACCTCAGGTTTAGAGTACACTCAGTGGACACTAAACATGAGCAAAGAGCATAAAGAAAATTTACAAAAAGAGACACAAGATGATGAGGTGTTTAAAAGCCTTGCCCGGCATTCGAAGGCTTCTATTGCAGAACTAGAAAAAATTGAAGAAAACGACAATATGGATTTTGATGAATTCTTACGTCTAAACAGGACAGGTGGACCTATCAACTAAAAAGCAAATAATCACCTGCAGAGAGGAAAGGATATTCGAGAGTTGAGATTTTCTTCACAATCTATTCCTGCTATTGCCTTACTTTTCCAACTCTGGTAATTCTGATCAACTAATAACGGCCCCATAGCTTAAGCAATTTTACAAACTAGTCTAGAAAATGAGCAATATTCCTTTAAAAGTACAAACATTTCTAAAAAGTCATGATCTTTCCGCCCTTGAATTTGAGCCAGGATCAACACCGACTGCTGAAACAGCAGCCCAACGGATAGGAGTACCTGTTGGCCAGATAGCAAAGTCCATCCTGTTTAAAGGAAAAGATAATATGTACCGGCTTGTGGTGGCAGCCGGTGACAAAAAAATAAACAGTGGCGCGCTCAAACGTACAACAGGTGCCAAGCACCGGATGGCTAGTGCGGAGGAGACTCAAGAAGCTACAGGTTTTTTTCCTGGCGGGGTCTGCCCATTCGGCTTGGTAGACTCCCCTGTAGCTATTTTGCTCGACGTATCACTCGATGAGTATGACATTGTATATCCAGCGGCAGGTACAGATGCCACAGGCGTTCCCTTGAGCCCTGATTACCTCCTGCAGATTACCGGTGGCGTGAAAGTAGAAGTGACCTAATTTCAGGGCTACGGCATACACCTTCCACAAGACAGGTATTTCCAGACAATCGAAGACTATCAAATGGCTTGAAACAATGTCTGGGTGATCAAGAATAGTTCTCAAATTAAGGCAGGGGGTTCAATAAATCTCTCGCCCAAAACCTCGACCCTTTTTCCTGATTCCGTTTAATGCAAATCTGCCAATTAATGGCCTTGCTGGAATGAGCAGCTGGTGTGAAAAGTAATCCCTCTCCCTATATTATATAGCGAAAAAGTCCTATAGAATTTATCCACAGGACCTTATAGCTAATCGAAACGACCTAAGACAGCATCGGCAAAATCATCCTGCACTTTATTCAAACACTGAGTCACATAGAACAGAATCTTTTCACTCGCGCCTAAAACGTTTTAATCAGACAACATTTCGCACCAACCGGCCAAATCCACCCGGAATTGTCCCCGAGGACCAGAAAGCCCGTCCCTGTTTGTAATCTACAAACCAGTACCCACCTGGCTTTCGTTGTGCCGCAACAAAGATAAACGGTTGTTCTTTGGAAAAGCAGGGATTAAGGAAGATATCTTTGAAGTTTTTCTCAGATTCCATGAGCGACATGGCTTCTTCCATGGTAGGCAATCGCCAGTCGGAAAATCCAGCAAATTTGTTTTTATTCAATTCGTCGATATTTCGATGCATTGTACGAATTGAATTAATGTCAAGGCCATCTCGTTGCCACATAAGCGAGGTCCGCTGGTCAATGATGACCTCTGGAATTCCCGCAGCGACTAAGGAGTTTTCAAATTTCCCAGACACATTATGTTCAGTATCAAAAAAATTCCATTTTTTAAGCAGATCAGCAATCTGACCATCATTAATGACGGCGGCCTCCGAAGGCAAAATAGTAACCTCCCCCGTAAACGGTTTTTCAGAAGCACTGGACAATGGCGTTCCCATGTCTTCTATCTGAACTACTTCAACTCTGGGAACCACAAATTTGGAGTCACCTCCGTCAAGTACGTTTCCAATCAACCACTGCTTAATTGGCTCGTCAATGGCATAACTTTTCTCAAAAATGGACGAACCACCCTGTCCCTTAACACACTGTTTAATAATTTCAGGCGGTGCCTTTATTTCCGCCATGATTTTCGCATGCTTCACGGCTCTTTCCATCAGGCAAAGCTTCGGTTCATCTCCCCAATTATCCACAAAAAAATAATAGACACACTCATCATTGTTTCTTACTCTTTCACGACCACCCCAAGATTCAAAGGTCCCAAAAGACATATCTGGGTTCATCTCCCAATCAATAGGACTAATTACTTGATCGCCAACTTTTACTTTGTGAAACATGCCCATAACCATCTCCATATGTACGATTGGTACCTGTCCAATTATCTCGCGGCAAGCAGCATTTCCTTATTTCAAGAGCCGGAGTAACATTATTTACACCCTACTAACTGGATTCTTTCTTAAAAATGACCAAAATGTCTCATTTAGTACCTTCTCAGAATTTTACATTCGCATTACTCAATTCCATTAAAAGAAAATAATAACCATTATCATCATGTCTACCCAAAAACGACTAAACATACGAAAAAGAGGATATCCCCTCCCTGGAGGAGTGACCAGCCTGCATGAAGGTATAAATTTTGCTATTTTTTCCCGCCATGCAACCCGCGTCACTCTTGTCATCGACCACTGGCCTAAAAATGCGAAACGCCCTATCCGTCATGAGTTCGAACTCGATCCTAGTGAAAATCGAACCGGTGACATGTGGCATATTCTCCTTTTGACCCATCAGCGGAACTTCAACTACGGTTACCGGATAGACGGTCCCTCAGATCCGTCAGGCAAAGGCTTGGTATTTGATAATGATAAAATACTGATAGACCCTTATTGTCGTGCACTCCTGCCGAGAAAATGGGGCGAAACTGCAGAGTATGGCCAAAAGCCCTGCTGCAGGATAGCAACTCACGATTTCGACTGGCAAAACGACCAGCCACCTAAAATCCCATTATCTGAGACAATCATTTATGAACTCCACCCTCGTGGCTTTACAAATGATGCAAGCTCTGAGGTAACGGCACCAGGAACCTACCTCGGGATAATTGAAAAAATCCCTTACCTGAAAGACCTTGGCATTACAGCCATTGAACTTATGCCGGTAACCGAGTTTGACGAAAACGATACAGTTTTTCACCACCCCGACACAGGCAAGCGATTAAAAAATTTCTGGGGATATAACCCAGTTTCATTTTTTGCGATCAACTCTGGTTACGCGCACAACCCAGCGCAAGCTCTAGATGAATTCAAATCGATGGTTCTGGCCCTGCATCAGGCCGGAATTGAGATCTTTCTTGATATGGTTTACAACCACACGGGAGAAGGCGGATACGAGGGCACCACCAGCAGCTTCAGAGGAATTGATAACCCAATTTACTACCTTCTCGACATGCAAAATGATTACCTCAATTTCTCTGGCTGCGGCAATACCATGAACTGTAACCACCCTGTTGTTCGTGATCTCATCCGGGAATCCCTACGTTATTGGGTGACAGAGATGCACATTGATGGTTTTCGCTTCGATCTCGCCTCAATTCTTGGTCGAGACCAGCAGGGCAATGTTCTCCCTAATCCGCCGATGATTGAGATCATTGGAGAAGACCCAGTGCTCCGTGACACCAAAATGATTGCAGAAGCCTGGGATGCAGCAGGACTCTATCAGGTTGGTTCGTTCTCCACCGACCCACGGTGGGGGGAATGGAATGGTCGATTCAGAGACGATGTTCGCTCGTTTATGGTCGGTAAAGATAACACGATCACTCACGTGGCCACCCGCATTGCCGGGAGTTCTGACCTCTATCAGACAAGCGGTCGGGGGCCTCTTTGCTCGATAAATTTTCTCACCAGTCATGATGGTTTCACTCTCTGTGATCTTGTCAGCTTCGATCAAAAAGACAACCGAGCAAACGGAGAAGACAACAGAGACGGCGACAACCACAACCTCAGTTGGAACAGTGGCGTGGAGGGCCTTGATTGTTCGGTGCAAATACAACAGCTCCGATTACGCCGGATGAAGACTTTTACAGTCCTGCTGTGCCTCTCCCAGGGTGTGCCAATGATTTGCGCAGGAGACGAGTTCGGACGCACCCAAAATGGCAACAACAATGCCTGGTGCCAGGATAACAAAACCAGCTGGCTAGACTGGTCACTACTGCAAACCAATAAGGGCTTCCACCGATTTTTCAAAAAGTGCATCGCCCTTAGAAAAGAACATTCTGTATTCCGACGAGAAGATTTTTTCCAGTCAGTGGACATCCATACCCAAAAAAGTCTTTCAGCTGAAGTCGCCTGGCAGTATCTCACTCCCGGCATACAAAACTGGGATCCAGAATGCCATGGCCTCGCGTTTCACCTTAGCACGGGAGCAAAAGACAAAGAGTCGAGCGACTTTTTTATCATGTTAAACGGGGATAAAGAGCAGACACTCTCTTTTTTGGCTCCTCCTCCACAAAAAAAAGAAAAAACCTGGTATCGAATCATCGACACATCTGCTGATTCTCCAGGGGATATGTTTTCCCTTGCATCTGCGATTCCCCATTCGAAAAGAGATAACATTAACATCCCTCCATTCGGCTGCGTTGTTTTACAATCAGACTTTTAAGGCATTCAGAAACGTCTTAGGGAAAGAGAAATAAAATGTGCACCCAGCTTTGGTATTATTGAGAATTTCATCGATCAAAGTCCGTCTCCAACCTGAAATGAAAGCTCTTTCATTTCAGGTTGAGAAAATCTTTGGCAGCATAATCTGCATATGCTAATGTGAGGAATAGGTACGGATTAGTACAATTGATACTGTTGGAAACAATTAGTTTTTTAATTCGCCATAAACAGGTTTTGGCTAAATCCGCCGAAACGGATCTGCTGCTTCCCAAAATTATTTCCTTTCTGCCAAATCGGAAAATACTCATTAAGGCATTTTTTTATTAGACTGAAGACGATGACAGAAATACTACTTCTTGGTGACTCACTGATAGCTGACAACGACTGGCAAGCACGAATGCCGTCGTACAAAGTTACTAATTTGGGTGTTCCCGGGGCGAGGACTTCGGATCTCTATGTTGCCCTTCCAGCTATCAAGGAGCAAGTAGGCCACGCTGACATAATAACGATAATGGTGGGCACCAATGACCTGCTCTCAGGAAATTTCGCATTCATCAATACACTGAAAAAAATCTTTGTTAGACTCAATAAAGACTTTCCAACTGCGGAAATTATAGTCAGCAGCCTTTTCCCCATGGAACTCCCTGATGAGCCAGACTATACAATCCCCAACCTCAACAGCCATATAGAGGCATTCACCATGCAGACCGGCAGCTGTTTTCTTGATACACATAGCCGGTTCATAAACTCGAACCAACCGATTTTCCAGGAAGACGGGATACACATTACTAAAGAAGCTTATGAATTATGGGCACGGGCCCTGCTGGAGCATATTGCCTTTCTTTTGGAAAATGACTAACGTGGCAGAAGTGCTGGTATGGTAAATTAAATCTGATTTCCCTCCCTTAATGAGAGGACAAATAAAAGTATACTTCAGAAGAACTATTGCAAAGAATCTTGCTGGTCAGGCTCAGCATTAAATTATAATAATCTCGTCAGGGAGTTTTATCGATGTTTCGTCTATTTACAATTCTCGTATTTGCAGCATTGTTTTCTTTCAGTCTCGCATTTCTACCTAATCAGGTTACAGCGATGCCAAAAGCATCAACAGTTACCAACTCACCAACAGTTACTGGAACCATCGTTGAGACAATGAATGCCTCAGGCTATACCTACATGCTTATTGAGAGCGGGGCTGAAAAAAATTGGGTAGCCATTCCTGCCACAACTGTAAAAAAAGGAAGTACAGTCACGTACTACGAAGGAATGGTAATGAAAAATTTTACCAGTAAAACCCTTAACCGCACCTTTGACGCTGTGATCTTTAGTTCGGGACTGGCTGGTCAAAAAACAGAGACAGCTCAGCAGGCCGCACCGGGAGATTCCTTTTCCGCAGCGGTCAAAGCTGAAAAGTCGGGGACCACCGCCACACCGACAATGGAAACATCCCCAGGCAGCGCTGGTGCGGTTGCTCCACTTGAAGAAGTCTCCATCGAAAAAGCAACAGCTGCTAATGGGTATACCGTCGAAGAAATCTTCGTAAAGGCCAAAGAGCTTGGCGGGAAAAAAGTACAGGTCCATGGGAAAGTCGTTAAGTTCAGCCCTATGATCATGGGTAAGAACTGGATCCATCTGCAAGATGGTACCGGAGACCCCATGCAGAACAGCCATGACCTGGTGGTTACCACCGGCGAGACTGTGGAAGTAAACACTATTATCACCATTGAGGGAGTTCTGGCTGCTGAAAAAGATTTTGGAGCAGGCTATAAATACGCGGCCATCGTTGAAGATGCTTCAATTATCAAATAACCGCAAACCCTGATAAACTGGACCTTATTTAGAACTCCCTCGAGGGTGTTCTTTACAATACCTCTTGTGGGGTACTCTTTTTCGGCACCCTCTAGTGGGGTGTAAGTTTATTCACTATAAGGCGGAAAATGCATTTTCTACTGGTTGGCCCAGGCGCACTTGGTTGTTTACTCAGTTCCGTTGTCTCAAAAGGATTGAGTGACAGTGACCGACTCACAATACTCGACTACAACTCTGATCGTGCTGAGCACCTGAATCAGAAAGGTATTGAATATCACCTCGACGGGCAAAAAGTATCGGTTCCTATCACAGCTGTATCCAACCCAGAGCGACTTGCCCCTGTGGACATCGTATTGCTTTGCGTTAAGTCATACGATGTCGTCAAATGCCTTGAATTTTGCAAACCCATTTTATCTAACAAGACTCTGCTGATTTTCTTACAGAACGGCATCAGTCATTTGGAATTGCAAGATCATTTGCATGAGGCCAACGCCGCATTTGGTACCACTACAGAAGGTGCCACCCTGCTTGGTAAAGGCCAGGTCCGGCACGCCGGTAGCGGCCTCACCTATCTAGGGTTCCTAAAACCTCCCAAACCTGAGAGTGCAGAGCTGTTACAAAAAACCCGTGATGTCTTTTCCGCAGGTGGGCTGCACGTGCATCTTACCGACAATATTCTTGCTAGACTCTGGGCAAAACTCTTCATTAATGTCGGCATTAATGCCCTGACTGCAATCCTTGGCTGCAAAAATGGAGAACTTCTCACTCTGCCTGGGATTGACAAGCGCATGAAAGATGCTGTTAATGAGGCGATGCAAATTGCCAGGGAAAAAAATATCTCGATTATGGATGAGCCGCACCAGACCACTCGCATTGTCTGCAAGAAAACAGCAAAAAATGTTTCTTCAATGTTACAGGATGTCCGCAACACAAGACCCACAGAAATTGATGCCATTAACGGAGCCGTTGTTGTGCTTGGAAAAAAATTGGGAATAAACACTCCTGAAAACAGCCTCCTCTGCAATCAGATAAAAGAGCTTGAGGCCAGTTTTGTTCGATAGTCACTTTACTCCATCATGCAGCAGAGTGAGTATTCCTGTGCGGGAGATAGGATTCGATTTTGATGGCGTTATCGCCGATACTGCCGAAGCATTTATCAGACTAGCCTGCACTGAATATGGTTATTGCTCCTTTACCCAGGAGGATATAACCAATTTTGAACTGGAAGACTGCCTGGCCATCCCGCGCGAAATGGTGGAAAAGATCTTTACTGATATCCTCGTCGATTCCCTTGGTACTAAACTAAAGCCCATACCTGGTGCAGTCGAATGTCTCGAACAATTCACTTTAAGCTCAAAAGTGACCATCATCACCGCACGGCCACTCGACAATCCCGTTTTCGACTGGCTTGATCGTTTCTTTTCCAGTCGGGCCAGAGAAAACATCAGAGTTATTGCAACTGGAGACCATAACGACAAAGTTCGCCATATTCACCAGCATAAGCTGAAATTTTTCATTGATGATCGGGCTGAAACCTGCAAGCAACTTGTCCTTGAAAATATCACGCCCTTTGTTTTCACTCAGCCCTGGAATAAAGACCGCCATAGCCTACAGACTGTCGCCAGCTGGGCAGAGATCCAGGCGCTGGTCTCTTCTTAGTGCCTGACGTATAACTTATTTTTAGGGATTAGACGGAGAAGCTATTACAATGAAGTGTCCTCACTGCACCTTAGAAATCGAAAGCTACAGAAATCCAACCCCTACTGTCGACATCATTATAGAAATTGAGGACCAGATTATTCTCATTGAAAGGAAAAACCCTCCATTCGGCTGGGCACTGCCGGGAGGCTTTGTCGATTATGGTGAATCGTATGAGGCTGCAGCGCTAAGAGAAGCTGAGGAGGAAACTGGCCTGAAAGTACTCGGACTCCGTCAATTTCGCACCTATTCTAATCCAGATAGAGACCCACGTGGCCACACTGCCTCAACCGTTTTTATTGGACGGGCTGAAGGCTCACCCTGTGCAGGAGACGATGCCAGCAAAGCGGAGCTTTTCGATAAAGACAGGCTCCCGCAACTGGCGTTTGATCATGCTGAAATTCTGGAAGATTACTTTAAAGACAAAGAATAAAACCAAGGAGCAGATCAAAGCGAAGTTTTTTTGCCCGGACCTGCAATCCTATCCCCGCCCAAAAGAGCGGGATTCAAAGTTCTTCATAAAACGATTGTTACTCTTACCTCAACAAAGCTCCTAACAGCCAGTAGCTAAACAGACCCATACCTATGGATCCGTAAATCATAAGTCAGGGCGTGCAATTACTACCGTATTTTTTGGCTATAAAACCAAAGGCGGCAAGGCCTAACAGGCCCGACCCCACCACCATCAGAAGCTCTTTCATCAGGATTTTACCCTCTTACTTTTTTTTCCGACCTCTTGCGTAACCGGATTGACTCCGGTGTTACCTCAACGAGCTCATCATCATTGATATAGGCAATACATTCTTCAAGTGACATGGTCGTAGGCGGAGTCAGGATAACTGCGTCATCGGTTCCTGAGGCACGCATATTGGTTAGTTTCTTTCCTTTTGCCGGATTAACAACCAGATCGGTGGATCTATTGTGCTCACCGATGATTTGGCCGGGGTAACACGGTGCGCCAGGATGGATGAACAATTTACCACGTTCCTGTAAATTAAATAATGCAAAGGCGACCGCTGTGCAAGGCTCCTTGACCAACAGCACACCGCTCACTCGGTTGATAATATCTCCGGCGTATGGACCATATTCGGAAAAGACATAGGACATCATGCCCATACCTTTTGTATCAGTCATAAACTGGGAACGATAACCAAGCAGCCCGCGGGTTGGGATATTGAACACCATCCGGACCATCCCGTTGGCACTATTCATTTCCTCGAGATGGCCTTTCTGCTTACCAAGTTTTTCGATAACAGCGCCCTGGTAGAGTTCATCTACATCAACAGTAAGTTTTTCGTAGGGTTCTAATACCTTGCCACCCTCTTCCCTCAAGATAACCTGGGGCCGGGTCACCTGCATTTCATACCCTTCCCGCCTCATTTTTTCGATGAGAATCGAAAGGTGAAGTTCTCCACGCCCAGAGACCTTGAAACCAACGGCATCTTCTAAGGGCTCACATTGCAATGCCACATCAGCGAGAATTTCACGCTGCAGACGGTCATTAATATGACGGGAGGTGACATACTTCCCCTCCTTACCGGCAAAGGGTGAATCGTTGGGAATGAAATTCATTGAGATAGTTGGCGGATCGATGGTGACGAGGGGCAGGGGACGTGGATCTTCCGGGTCGGTAAAGGTGACCCCGACGGTCACATCATCCATGCCTGCAACTGCCACAATTTCTCCTACCACGGCCGATTCTACCGCAATTTTTTCATCACATTCGAACCTGAAAATCTTTGAGATCCGCACAGGCTTGATGGAACCATCACGGCGGGCCACCACGATCGGCTGATTAAGACGCATTGTGCCGTTGACTACTTTGCCGATACCAAGTCTACCCAGATAGGGTGAGTAATCAATGGTACCAACCTGCATCTGCAACGGCTCCTCGCTTGAGCCAGTTGGTGCCGGGGTATGATCGACTATCATCTGGGAAATATGGAGCATATTGCCACCATTTTCTACAGGATCTTCAGGGTCGAGCAATGAATAGCCGTTTTTGGCTGAAGCATAAACCACAGGAAAATCGAGGATATCATCTGGAGCATTGAGCTTTACAAACAGATCAAAGACCTCATCCACAACCCAGTCGCAACGTGCTGCCGGCTTGTCAATTTTATTAATAACGACGATGACCGGCAGATTATTTTCCAGGGCCTTTTTCAACACAAAATATGTCTGGGGCATGGGGCCTTCCTGGGCATCGACAAGCAGCAATGCACCATCTGCCATACGCAGGACACGTTCTACCTGGCCGCCAAAATCGGCATGCCCAGGGGTATCGATAATATTGATCCAATGATCTTTGTAATTATAAGAACCATTTTTGGCGGTAATGGTGATGCCACGCTCACGTTCCAGGTCCCCGGAGTCCATTAATCGTTCGGAAACCTCCTGGTTGTCACGAAACATTCCGGATTGTTTAAAAAGCTGATCCACCAAGGTTGTTTTACCATGATCAACATGGGCAATAATTGCCACATTACGAATTTTACTCTGTTCCATCTTGTGCCCGTAAGGCCTCCGAGTACTGCGGCTTTATCCCCCATAAGATCAACGAGGTGTTACTGCCTGGTTATATAAACAAAAAAAGCACTTGCCCTAAAAAGCAGTGCCTTCAATACACAATATTTCTACTTGAAAACTTTATAGCATACCCTACAATCGCTTTAAACACAAGGGGCCACTCAAGGCTGAACCATAACCATGATTTTCTGATAAGCCACTAAAGTTGCGACAAAACAAGACTGCGAGCTTTTGCAGAACGTAACAAAGCAGGAACATTTTCATCAATATAATCAAAAACCCGGGCCCGTTTATTTTCAGCCGGACGCATTATCCGGCCAATAACCTGAAGCAACCTCCCCTCGAAACTTATGGGAGTCGTTATAAATAGGGTAGATAAGCCAGGGCAGTCAAATCCTTCTGAGATCAGTTGCAGGGTTGCGACAAGTACTTCCACCTCACCTGCCTGGACCGCCTCAACAATTTCATTCCTGGTGTCAGGAGCAAGCTGCCCGTAGAGTAACTTGGCCTTTACACCTTTTTGTTGCAACTTTTCTTCAAAGAAACGGCAATGGCTCACCCTGTCAGAGACAACCAGAACAGTTCCCTTTTCAGGCTCGCTGGCAACCTTAATTATATCGCCTAGAATTTGCAGATTCCTTCCCTCATGTTGAACCAAGGCTTTAATAAGAGCCTGATAATCTCCACGATAACGGTAACTAAAAGAAGTACTGGAACGAATAACCTGAGGCGCTAGGATTGCACCGGTCGCCTTCAGCTCATCCTGATCAACGTGATGCAGCCGATCACCCATAAAAAAATAGATCAATTTGGTCATTTCCTTATCACTGCGATAGGCGGTAGCTGAGAGTCCCATGAGATAATGGCAGTCAAATCTGGAAACCACATCGGTAAAGAGATTGGCAGGGACCCGATGACATTCATCAACAATGAGATGGCCGAAATGGGGAACAAGCTCTTTGACACGTTTTCTGGCACTATTGACAATACCAATGGTAAGAGGAGCTAAGACAAACTTTCCATCCCCTACCAACCCAGCCTCCACGTCAAGAAACTGATGAACTCGCTCCTGCCATTGGTATAACAGCTCTTTGGTATGCACCACCACAAAGGTAGGTTGGCGACGTTTTGCGGCAAGAGCCAGTGCCATGACAGTTTTCCCACTACCTGTGCCGGCCTCAATAACACCAAAGGATTTCTTTGCGGCTATCTCAATTGCCTCTTGCTGGTAGGGGCGTAAGTCACCGCTAAATTGGAAATCAATTTCCGGCAGCAACCTTCTCTGGTCATCGATTCTCGGATCTTTACCGGTAAATTCCCGACAGAGAAGCACCGCCTGATTGGAAAATCCCCTAGGGAATCGTAGCCCACCAGGTACCGGATCATAATATTTAAGCTGGGGCTTTATTTTTTTACCTACCCATCGACCATATTTTTTTGCAGCAACATACTGTGGATTATCAATGGTCAACCTGCTCTTTATTTCTTTTTCAAGCACCAGGTCAATGCCGGTCAGAAGACAGTCTGAAGTTACGGTAAGTGTCGGTTCCATGGTAAGTAAAGGATGTGACGATTTAGTATATGCTCAACAACTTAAGAGTATTTTAAAGATACCCTTTAATATGAGATGTGCCTGTCAATTATTCAACTGAGAGAATCGTCCTTCTGGGAGAGTTTAGTCTTCCTGCCAAGCCTTTTTATGGCTTGCACTTTATTGTTGCAGTCGTTATTACTACCTCAAATTCACTGCAAAAAAACTCAAAAAGGTCCCCCATGACACGAAAATATTTTATTCTCTTTTTCTTTACTCTGCTCACTTTAACAGCCCTTTGCATCCCACTTGCAGCAGAAGATGTCATCACTCTTAATTTACCAGAGTCAGTTATCGCCAAAGCGACAAAAGCTATCCTTCCTCTACACATCGATGCTCATTCAAAATCTATTGAAGGCGATATAACTATCATCAACATTAGCGAACTGCAGCTGACAGAAAACCTTCTCGCCTGCCGCCTTCACTTAGCAGGGACCAAACTGGCGCTCCTGACTGAAATTGCTGGGCATGAGATAAAACTGAAGGTGGGCTCCGTAGAGATAGATTTCAAAACCGAAGCGGAAATCCGCTTTGACCAAAAAGAGCAGTTGCTCTTTATTAAACCAGTAGTTAAAGATGTCGCCGCAGGCGAAAAAGGCTCCAATGCTGACATAGGTCAGGCGCTAGTAGCGGTATTGAACGGCAGAGAATTTCCCATAACAATGCAAGATATCAAACCTCTTATCGCCAGGGCCGGCTCCAAAACGATCACCATTAACAGCTCAATTGCCAATATTGAGGCAAAGCCCAAATCTATCCAACTCAGCTTACTTCCTGTTGTGACCGCACAATAGTCTCACTGGAACCAGTTCTCTAACAAACCAGAACCTCACAGGGGACATTCTTTGCTCCAGTGCAGTGGACTCAAGTTACCACATCAAGTCATCCGGGACCTCAAAGCCAGCATACGGATCTTCCGGGTCAGATTCTACTTTTGTAGATGCAGCATTGATACTGACAACAACCCGGTCATTGACCGACTGGATTTTGTCAATGATAGCTCTTGGGACAACTTCAAACTGACCGGCAAGTCCTACAATACCGAGGCGACCATCACTCAGTTGATCGGCAATTTCCTTGCTGACAAAGATCCGCTGGATCTTTCCGCTAACAGTAAAGCGGTAGGCAATGCCGCGGTCATCCTTTTCCAAGCGGTTCTGTTCGACAAGCTGTTTAACTTGAGCATCTTTCGCTCTTTTCGCCAGTTTTTCTTCCCGTTGTAAGTTCAGCTTTCGGGCACGGGCCTTCTTTTTTTCTTCAGCCTGCTGAACGAGAAGCGCATTCTCATCGACCACGACGTTTTTTTTGCCTGCCTTTGAGTTCTGTTTTTTATTCTGGTGCTGCTGTTTTTTGGTCTTGCTTGCCTTCTTTTTGTCGACCAAGCCCAGCTGAAGCAACTGCTCTTGAAATGATTTCCCCATGAAACTTTTCACCCAATACTGTTGAACTGTAAAATGGGTTGAACAACCCATCCCTTTTAACCGACTCTTTCCAAAATACTGTAGCTGACTTTCACCATGTTTGCAAAGGTGAGATCCGGTTTTATAGCAAATTAAATCGTCCGCTTCTCTTTTCCAGCAACAGGCAAATAGAGTAAATAGGCCGCGGCAGTAAATCCAGCCATCCCATAACAGACATTGAGAATAAAAGAAACTTCAATAGTGCCCGAAGCCAACCACCCAATCATCCCAAAGCCAATTGCCAGAAAGAACTGCGAGAAGTAACTTTTTACAAACACATAATGATACATTGAACTTTTTTGCGCTGTGTCAAAAAAACGCTTATTAAAAGCCAGTCGAAAAAATGACGTACAAAATGCTACGAGCATAAGCAGACACAGCTGCATCGAAAGATGCATGTCCCCAGACAATGTACCCCTCAGGCCCCAGGATATCATGTAGAGACAAACCGCACAGATATACACCTTCTGCTTGTCCAAGCGATCTATCCTGTTTTTGATAAGTAAGAAAAGAACACCCAAAATAACAGCCAAGGCGATAACTAAAACTCCCAGGCGGACAAAATTCTCACCGACCACAAGAAATAAAGTGATGAGCCAAAAATAACTTTCAAGATAGAGAAAAATACCATCAATTGCAAAAATCAACCTCGAATTATACCCGTCTACAAATCCGACAATATCTCGAAGACTCAAAGCTTTCTGTTGCTGCATGGCTGCTGGAAAGTGCATTTCCCTGACATATCTTAGAAAAACCCCCACCCCTATACCAGCCACCACAATCGTGGTGAGAAAAACAGCCCAAATAGAAATATTTTCCAGAAGGAGCCCACCAATAAAAATCCCGATTTTCAATACAATGAGCACATAAATCTGGAAGTTACCAAATCGTTTACCACTGTCCCTAGAACTACCTCCAGCAAGAAACAGCACCCGCTGAATTATCCAGAAGACACAACTGTACCCGCCATTCACAAGAGCAATCAACGGCAGAGGTGCGCCTAAGAGGAGCAGCATAAGCAAGCCAATTTCCAGGACAAATGATACAACGACCTGGATGAGACAAGACTCAGAACGGATATGATCCAGAAGCCATAGAGTGAAACAGAAGCCGATCCCTGTAAGAGCTATAAACCAGGAGATTTCAGCAAGAGTCGTCCCGATTTTAAAAAGGTAAACCGGAAGAAAGAATGGAAAAAGTCCCACTAAAAAGCTGTGGAAACCGTTAAACAGATAAAAATTTCTGGAGAGCACAGTCATCTCAGAAAATATCCTGTTCGCCAACCTCTAGGCTAGCAAGCTTTGCATAATAAGATGAGAGGTCCTCGGCCTGGCCGAAACGGGGAAAGTCGTGCATTTTGAGATACGGACGTGAATTTACCTCAAGCAAAATGGCCTTCTGCGAGCTATAACTCTCTTCAATTCCTCTCTCAAAAATAGCATCAATCCCAAGAATATTTGCCTTAAAAAGTGAGAGCACTTTCAAAAAAAGTTTTCGATTTTCCTGCGGTAGGCTCATTTTATCAATAACCTCAACCACCCCACCCGGAGCAAGGGCTATCCGGTTAAAAAGGGATATTCGTGTTGCGAGAGCGGGAACCGAATCAAGACTGAGCTGCTGCTTTTTCAAATATCCGACTATTCTGCGGTCTTTAGGGATCGGGTGAATGACCGGCCCCAGCTGCATCTGACCACGAATCACATTTTCCTTGTCAATCAGTTGGCCAATGGTGGATTGACCGTCCCCATCTACAAAAGGGGGATAGCGTCTGATGACCGACATGATTTCACCATCCGCCACGAGCACCCTGTAATTTTTACCCTCCTGATACTGCTCAATAACCGATACAGGCCACCACCCCTTGGCATAAAATATTGCCCGGTAGAGTTCCTGGTAGTGAGTAATAGGAAAATGACTACCACGGGAAAAACCGCTTACATTTGGTTTTACAACCAAGGGAAATCCGTGCTCCTGCGCAAACCGTATTGCCCTAAGAGGATTAATAAATGTCATTCCCCTGGCATGGGGAATATCGTGTGCGGCAAAGACCTTTCGGGCCTGTAATTTTGATCGACAGCTCTTTCTCACCGCAAGGGAATTGTAGCTGCTGCACCCTCCCAGAAAGCGTTTATCAATCCAACTATAGAGCAGACGTTTTATTGCTTTCATGTGTAGTATTTCTACCTTAAAGCATCGCTCGTCCGGTCTTTAACAGATTATTGAAAAAATCGTCGATATCTGATTTTTCAGCGGCAGGATTGGAAATCAACAAACGCATAACCAATCGACCATCGATATATGCGACACCAACCAGGCTTGTTCCTTCCTGATAAAGCCGGTTACGAAGATTGAGATTAAAACTGTTACTTTTTTCTTCAGGCACTTTAAAGCGAAAACAAATATTAAATGAGGTTCGTGGAACCAGCAACTCCAGCTCTGCAGTTCGATTTACCCAGCCTTCTGCGTATTCACAGAGTTCAAGGTACTTCTCCACCCTGCTCGCCAAACCTTCCCGACCAAAAAATTTCCAGTCTAAAAACCACTTCAGACTGTCAACCCGTCGTCCGCACTGTAGAGAAACAGCTCCCAGATCTTCGACTTCATTGGTGTGCTCATCCCGAAACAAATAGCTACCGTCACCAGCACTGAGAACTGTCCCTAAGGTATGGCTTCTCTTATTAATTAAAAGAATGTTGCACATCAGCGATGCCCCAAGCATCTTATGAAAATCACAGGTAAAAGAGTCAGCTTCCTGCAAGCCTGGAAGAAATTTTCCCCTGAGCTTTGTGCTGAGTACTGCGGCCCCGCCCCAGGCACCATCCACATGGAGCCAGAAACCATATTTATTTCGAAGTTCCAGCAACGGCTCAATTGGATCGTAAGCACCACGCACTGTCGTTCCAGCAGTTGCCGAAACAAAGAAAGGTACTCCACCATCACCCTGGACCCTGTCTATGGCTCGGCCCAACTTCTCCGGCTCCATCGCGCCATACTGGTCCAATGGTATTTTAATAAGCTGAGCAGTGCCTATCCCAAGAATATTTGCAGCCTTATCCATCGAATAATGGGAATCAGCACTAACAAAGGCGAACAGTTTCTTTTGTCCAAAAAGCCCGGCCTGTTTCACTGAGTCGTTGGTAAGATTTCTTGCGGCCATCATGGCAATCATGTTTGCGTTGCTCGAACCGGTGGTCATTTGCCCTTCGCCGTTTGCAAAACCGACCAACTCAAGCATCTGTTTGATCATATATTTTTCAAGGAGAGTCGAAACAGGAGCTGATTCAAAGGTGCAGGCCGAAGCATTGGTGACCGCAGTAACAATCTCCCCGACGATGGAAGGAAGATTCGCTCCCACCCACATCCGATTGACAAAGGCTGGGTGATTAGTTTTCACAGAGTAATCGAGGTATTTATCGACCCAGTGAAATATTTCCTGCCAGTCCCCGGTCTTAGTCGGTCGTTCAAGATCCAGAATTTCACTCAACTCTGCAGGGCTACGGTAATCGAGGAATTTGCCACTCCTCTGTGAGGAGTGGTACTCCTCAATCACTTTAAGGAGATGCTCAAATAGTTTCTTCTCATTCATGACTGCTACGCTATTTACAATGCATTAATTGTCCAGCATTAATTGGCTTAGGAAAAGGTACAGCTTCAATGGACAAAGCACTGCTTTCGGTTTTGCCCCCCATTAATTCGGAATACAGATTTTATCAAGGAAATAATGGGTTAAGAACTTCTCAGAGCAAGCACCGCGTTCGCTGTAAAAATAAGCAAAGCGCCACACCAGCCACCGAGAGTCAACTGTGGGTCAGCCACCAACAAGGGTCCAAGAAGAGCAGCCAGTAATATCCTGCTTGAAGAGATTATTGAACCATTCACTGCTGTAACATACAAAAAACCGTAGGTGAGCAGATACTGTCCCAAGACACCGGCCACTGAACAGCTAAGGAGAAATAACAGTTCCGTGGAGTTGGGCCAGAAAATAGTGTCATGAAAGAATATCAACATGAGGATCGTCCCCAGACCAAACATAAAAAACAGGATTGTCTGTGAATCGTGGTACCGTCTGCTGATATTAAGATAAACAATTGCTGCCGCAGCCGTGACCCCGGAGCTGAGCCCCCAGAGATTTTCCCACCTCACCTTGATATCACCTGGTGACAAAACCATCCACACCCCGGCAAAAGCGACTCCAAGAACGACAAGAGAGAAAACATCTCGCTGACTTTGTAGAAAAAACCATGAAAACAAGGCAACAAAGAGTGGGTATGTCATATTGAGAATATTGGCCTCAGCCACCGATCCCACCTCTACCGCCTTATAAAAACAAAACACCGCAATGGTATTGGCCACAGTACGACCGATCAGATAATGGTATCTTTTAGGATGCAGACGTTGTTTCTGGAAAATCATAGTCGTTGAAACAACCACAAAACCTAGCAAAAAACGACTGAAGACGAAAAAGGAGGATGCTATATCCACATGGGGGGCAGACCAGCGAATAATGAGAGTGGCCAGGTAAAAACAGAAGGCAGAACCAAATACGGCGAACCACCCAACGGCTTGTCGTGACGCAGCAGAATCAGCCCTGAAAAACTGAATATTCATTGAGTACTAAACTGTTATTGGCAACAAAAAAGAGGAATTTCGTAAATGATGCATGGGACAATCCCAAAAACTGTTTTCTCCCCTTGCCTTATGATTAAGAGCACCCCATTCTACTCCGCCTGCGGATATCCAACAGCATTTTTTCACATGCTTACTCTTTTTTACCTAAAACCAGCTGCCCCAAACCTGCAATCCATTAGTTTGTTGAACTTTGAAAAATATTACTGAATAACTTTTGCACAGGCAACCGTCCATACTACAATGTGATAACAAGTTAACAGAGCATTATTTTTGTTTCTATTCTAAAGGCAATATGAGTAATAAATAAACATGTAACCACCGAATAACGCTTTAAGAAAAATAAACATTCAAGTATATTGTACTCGTCATTCCTAACGCATGGGGACAGGTTCCAGCACCCCTCTTTACAATCACAAAACAGGTGAGGCTATCATGGCAAATTTTCTCTTTGTATTACGTTCAAACGATAACGAAAAAGCTACCCGCTGCTTTCAATTCGCCAAAATTGCTCATTCCAAAGACCATATTGTCAACATTTTCCTCATCGACAGTGGAGTTGACTGGGCAATAAAGGGGAAGGATGGTTCCACAAAGACTATAACCGGTGATTGCGTAAACGACTACCTGCCCTACCTGATCGAAAAAGAAATTCCAACCGGAGTGTGCACCCCCTGTGCTAAAAACAGAGACCTCGACGAAGCAAACTTTAACAGCAATATGGTACTTGATGGTGGTCCACACCTCATCGATATGGCGGCTGAAGCGAAGATCTTCAACTTCTGATTTAATTTTTCTGCCGGGGTTATCAAAAGACAATCCCGGTTTTCTTCTCTTTTACAGGGCTATTTTGAATGATTCAACCGATGGGAACCATACAGTTCTGTGAAAAAAATTGAACCCCAAACAGCTGACCGTCGACTATTTTGACCTTGACCTTTTCCTTTATTTTGAAGGTCTGTCCAATTCCACAACTGACAATCAACAGATCACCAACTTTGTGGTTTCTGCCAGAACTTAACATGAGGCCGTCAGGACTCATGCTAACAATTGTTGCCCTTCCCCCTTTCAACTGCGTGGCGTCGTAGCAGTGGGCGTTAATACTCCCATCAACAACTTCATTATGCGGTATCCGTCTATGTTGACGTTTTTCTTTCAGATCTGGTTCAAATATTGCCGACCCTGTTCATACTTCATTGTGATATAGCATAAATTCGATCCAGAATTCCCCCCTGGTTCTTTTCGGTACCCAGTCACATTTACCAGCACAAATGTAATAAAAATTACTCCTTCAAGGATCACAGCTCTCCAATTATGTTTAAGCATTCAATTGACAGCAAGTATTTCTTCTGTTCTGTATTATTTTTTCTTATTTCACTGTTTTCAAATCACAGAATAAGATCCGCAAGTCTTTGATTGACAATTGCTCAAAATGTGAACAACATTTTTAAAAGTCAATTATTCTAAATATTTTACTCACAGGTTCAGATTCGCATCAACCTAAAGGAGTGTTAGAATGGGCAGACTGCTTCGTTGGATGTTAGCTCTATTGGTTGTTGCAGGAATTGCTATTCTTATCTGGCAAAAGACCAGGCCTAAACCCGTTGAGGTAATGGTCAAATCTGTAGTTCGCGGGATGATTGAAAAAACAGTCGCCAATACCCGTGCCGGTACGGTAAACGCCTGCCGCAGAGCCAAACTCTCACCAAGTATTGGAGGACAGATCGCTCACCTGCCCATCCACGAGGGTGATCAAGTGAAGGCTGGGTCACTGTTGCTGGAGATATGGAATGAAGATCTCAAGGCCCAATTGGTCCTGGCAGAACGTGAGGTTGCTGTTGCCAAAGCACAGGCCAATGGTACGTGCCTGTCGGCGGCAGAAGCCAGTCGACAGGCGAAAAGAGCAGAGCAACTCCTCCGTAGTAAAGTTGATTCAGCGGAACAGGCCGATCGTGCCATCACCCAGGCCAAATCACTCCAAGCCCAGTGTGAGGCTTCCCGAGCCTCTATACTGATGGGACAGGCCCGCATTAGCGTTGCCCAGGCAAATCTTTCCCGCACCCGTCTTACAGCACCCTTTGATGGGGTAGTTGCAAAAATTGAAGGCGAGTTGAACGAATTTGTTACCCCTTCCCCAGTAGGCGTTCCTACCCCGCCTACCGTAGATCTGATCGAAAACAATTGTTACTATGTTTCGGCTCCTATCGATGAGGTGGATGCAGCCGAGGTCCGGGTAGGCATGGATACCCGAATCAGTCTGGATGCTTTCAGAGGCAGACAGTTTACAGGCACAGTGAGACGTATCTCTCCATATGTTCTCGATGTGGAGAAACAGGCGAGAACCGTCGACATCGAAGCGGCCTTTGCCAATAAAGATGATTTCACTCATCTTCTGGCCGGCTACAGTGCCGATGTAGAGATCATTATCTCTACCCGTGACGACACACTGAAAATCCCCACTGAAGGCATACTCGACGGAAAGAACGTCTTTGTTTATGCAGCCAGTGAAAAAATGGTGCACAAAGTGGAGATTCAAACGGGTCTCGCCAATTGGGCTTTTACCGAGGTCCTTAAAGGACTCAAGGAGGATCAGCTCGTCGTAGTTAACGTCGACAAGCCGGGTTTAGCCGATGGCGTGTCGGCTACTATTGCCGAGGTTGCACCGTGATAAGCCTGACCCAGATAAAAAGGGTGTTTACTGTCGGTGATGAGCAGGTATATGCCCTGCGCGATGTGGACTTGAGCATTGAAGCTCGCGAGTATGTGAGCATCATGGGACCTTCGGGTTCCGGCAAGTCGACTATACTCAACATGATTGGCCTGCTCGACCGACCTGACAGCGGCAAATATCTCCTGGAAGGCGAGGACATGACTGTGCTGAATGACAACCAGCAGGCAGCCCTGCGCCGTCATAAGATCGGCTTTATTTTCCAATTTTTTCATCTGGTGCCGAGGATGTCGGCTATGGAAAATATCGAACTCCCTATGATGCTGGCAGGTTTATCCGCCTCAGAGAGAAAAAAACGCTTAAAAGAGGCGATTGAGACATTTGGACTTACGGACCGGGCGCGCCACCGCCCGGATCAACTCTCAGGAGGCCAGCGGCAAAGGGTGGCCATTGCCAGGGCGACAATCATGCGACCTCACATTCTGCTGGCTGACGAACCGACCGGCAATCTCGACCGCGCCTCGGGTAACGAGGTAATAGACATCCTGGAAAAACTCAATCAACAGAACCTTACTCTGATCATGGTGACTCACGACCCTGAGCTCGGCAACCGGGCTGGACGTCAGATCAATATGGTGGATGGACGGATTGAGTCAGATCATTTCAAGTCTTTAAATCAGAATAGCCATGAAGATACCTGATATCATACGGTTTGCCTTTCGGGCCTCGACTGGCTATCCGACCAGGACATTACTCATGCTACTGGCCATGGCCATAGGCGTCGGTTCAGTGGTCGTTCTCTCGACTCTGGGTACTGGGGCACGCAACTATGTCATTAGCCAATTTTCCTCCCTGGGCACCAACCTCCTTATCGTTCTGCCAGGCCGTTCCGAAACGGTTGGCGGACCGCCACCTCTTCTTGGAGTTACCCCCAGGGACCTGACCTTAGAAGATGCCATGGCCCTGCTACGTTCATCAAACATTCGATATGTCGCTCCGATATCTTTGGGTGCCGCCCCTGTTTCCAGGGGAAAATTAGAGAGAGAGGTGACCATCCTGGGCTCGACTCCGCATCTTTTCCAGATACGGCAATTGAGCATGGCTGGAGGGCGTTTCCTGCCAGAGGGTGACACCTCCCGGGCGACCGCTGTCTGTGTGCTGGGCTACAAGATTAAACATGAGCTCTTTGGCAACAACTCAGCCCTTGGGGAAACAGTTCGCATTGGTGACCGTCGCTTCCAAATCATTGGAGTGCTTGCAAAAAAAGGCCAGTCTGTCGGGCTGGACATGGCTGATATCGTCGTAATCCCAGTCGCTTCGGCCCAGGCGCTTTTCAACAGCGCCTCCCTTTTCCGGATCATGATTGAAGCCAATGACCGGGACGCCATTTCCCGTGCCAAAAACACCATATTAAAGATTATCCGTGAACGCCATGATGGAGAGGATGATGTCACTGTTATCAGCCAGGATGCTATTCTGGCCACCTTTGATCGCATCTTCACTGCCTTGACCCTGACGGTTACCGGCATTGCCGCCATCAGTATAGCAGTAGCTGGCATCCTGATTATGAATGTCATGCTGATCGCGGTTTCTCAGAGGCGTACCGAAGTAGGACTGCTCAAGGCAATCGGGGCACCGAATGGTCAGATTGTAACTCTGTTTCTGGCTGAGTCTGCTATCCTGTCCATTATTGGTGCCGCTCTCGGCTTGTTGCTGGCTGCAGGCGTGACCTGGGTTGTTGCACGACTATACCCTCATTTTCCGCTGAATATCCCCCTGTGGTCTATCTGGGCTGCAGTCAGCGTATCAGTTACCACTGGCCTCATCTTTGGTGTAATGCCAGCCATGAGAGCGGCGAGGCTTGACCCGGTACTTTCACTTTCAAGACGATGAGAAATCATGTTTATCCGTGATGTGGTAAAACTTTCCCTCAGTTCTTTGATCGACCAGCGCATGCGTAGCTTTCTCACGATATTAGGCATCAGCGTCGGTATCGCCTCCGTGGTATTGCTGACCTCTATTGGCGAAGGGATTCAACAATTCACCCTCGCCGAATTTACCCAGTTCGGCACCAACCTGATTGGTATCAATCCTGGCCGCTCAACCACCCTTGGCACCTCAGGGGCACTTATCAATAATGTTCGTCCACTCAGCATTGAAGACGAAGAATCTCTCAGAAAAATTCCCGGCGTAATAGATACAGTGTCACTGATACAAGGCAATGGTCCGGTCGAATTTGAAAAACGTCGGCGTCGAACGACTATTCTGGGGGTTGGACCATCAGCCTCAGAAGTCTGGCAGATCAAGGTGGTCCAAGGACGATTTTTACCGGCGGATGACAGCCGAGCTGCCCGATCTTATGTTGTGCTTGGCAGCAAAGTAAAGAGTGAGCTCTTTCAAGATAAAAACCCTCTTGGCCAGAGAGTGAGAGTCGCCGGCGAGCGATACCAGGTGATCGGAGTAATGGAATCAAAAGGCCAGATGCTGGGTTTTGACCTTGATGATGCTGTATATATCCCAGTCGTCCGGGCGATGAGCCTTTTTAACCAACAAAGTCTGATGGAAATAGATATCCTCTATCAGAGCGGCATGCAATCAAAGACGATAGCAGAAAGAGCCAGGAGAATTTTAAAAACCAGACATGGCTCAGAAGATTTCACCATTACCACCCAGGAAGAAATGCTTAAGGTCCTTGATTCTGTACTGGGTATCCTCACCATGGCAGTTGGAGGACTGGGGGCGATATCTTTACTTGTTGGCGGCGTCGGCATAGTCACTATTATGACTATTGCAGTCAATGAACGAACCCCGGAAATCGGTCTTCTGCGAGCGATCGGCGCCGACCATAGGCAGATCCTCTGGCTCTTTATCGGCGAAGCGATCGTGCTGAGCGGTACAGGGGGACTAATTGGCCTCATTCTTGGTGCCGGGATTGCCTGGCTTTTAGGAGAGTTTGTTCCTGCCCTCCCGACCCATACCCCATGGATTTATGCGGTTTACGCAGAGGTTCTAGCCATCGTTATCGGGCTGTTGGCTGGAGTACTGCCAGCCCGTCATGCGGCGGGCCTTAATCCTGTAGAAGCCTTACGGGCGGAATAATCTACCGGCAGTCACTGGCAAGCCGCAATTCATCAATACGGAAATCGAGTCGATGAAATTCATCGTAGTTATAAGATCCCCAGACCCAACCTGACTCACTCCATTCGCCAGGTCTCGATCTTATCTGATATAGACAACTCACATCTGCCTCTAGGATTATCTTTGACCTGACCAAGGATGGAAAAAGCTCGAGTTATGCACCGATTCCTGCACAATCATCTGTTTGTATCAACCACAATACCTAACGCACATCCCGAAGTGATTAACAAAATTTTTCCAGGAAACATCAACAAATTAGAGTGCTGCATTAACAGCTGTTTTTCTGTAAATAATTTTGAAATTTTAAAAGTGCTAAAATGC
>Ga0070729_10002121_pt1 | contig 26819 bp, 24 predicted proteins | sample tdDd472_FD_66725 | JGI IMG/M metagenome (GOLD analysis project Ga0070729, IMG submission 66725) | Marine sediment microbial communities from the Atlantic coast under amendment with organic carbon and nitrate - tdDd47.2 | ecosystem: Environmental > Aquatic > Marine > Coastal > Sediment | place... | reverse complement strand
CCCGCAACTCCAGCTCTCGATCTCCGCGCCGACCCGCACCCTTGCGCAGGTTCGCCAGAAGGCGTGATTGTTCTTCCCCGCGTCCCGTACGAACCAGCGCACGACTCAGACTGAATACCAAAGCGGCGCTGTCCACCGCAGTGTCGGGATCGAGCGACTCCTCCAGCAGACCGGCGCGCTCGCAGAAGTCGACGAGGCGGCCGTGTTCCTGGCGTCGCGCTGCCCCGGCCGCGGCCTCGAGCAGATAGGGCCGCGCCTTCCCGGGTTCCCCGCACCCCTCCCAATGTCGCACCATGCGCTCTGAATCGCGGTCTCCCTCGCGCTGCTCCAGGTGCGCTGCCAGTGCCCGGTGCAATTCGCGCTGAAGTTCCGGTGCCATATCCTCGTACAGCACCTGCTGCAGGAATGAGTTTGCGAAGCGGTAGCCGTCGTCACTCGGCACGATCAGCGACTTGGTGCGGCACAGCTTCTGAAGGCGGCGCAGAACCTGGATCAGCGGCAGCTCCGACACGGCGGCGAGCGCCTGTCCGTCGAACTGGCGCCCGTCCACGGCGGCGACCTCCAGGAGTGCGCGGTCATCCTCATCGAGGTTGTCGAGTCGTGCCGCGACCAGGTCATGCAGCCTCCGAGGAACGGAGTCGCTGTCCCATCCGGCGCTCGCCTCCATGCGATTGCCGACGCGGGTGACGGCCCTCTGCTCCTCCAGGTGACGCAGCATCTCGGACGCGACCAGCGGGTTCCCGTCGCTGCGCGCACAGATCCGGCCCGCCAACTTCGCGGGGATCGTGACCGGCCCAAAGGTGTGCTCGAGGAACGCGTACAGCGCTTCGCGGGAGAGCCCCTCGAGGGGGAGACGCTCGAGACTGGGCAGCAGCGCGAGCCGGGAGAGAATCGAAGCGTCGGGACGCGCGGTCAACACGATCAGGAAACGGCTGTCCGCAAGGCGACGGATCAGGTCGGCGAGCAGCGACACGTCGTCTTCCTGGGCATGCCGCGCCTCTTCCACGCAGAGGCAGAGCGGGCGCTCGGTCGCCACGCCGCGGAAGAGATGTTCGAGCGCCCAGACCGCCTGCTCGGGACTCTCCAACTCCGGGACGGACTCGCCGCGCAGCATCTTGGCAACGATGCCCGATGCGGGACCGAACGCGGCGGTGCGCCAACTGCGTTCCGTCCGGGCGGATGACTGCACCGCCTCGACGAGCGTCTGGAGGGGGCCCTCGAAGCGGGACAAGGTCGCCGACAGCCAGACGAAGCCCTGGCCCGCTGCGGCAGTCTGCATCTCATCGAGCAAGGTGGTCTTGCCGATTCCTCCTTCGCCTACCACCACGACGCCGGTCGATGCGCCGCCCCGCACCCGGTCGAGGACGGACTCGAGATGCGCAAGCTCCTTGCGTCGCCCGAACATCCGCTCGCGGCGCACAGCCACCGGCCGTTCCGCGACGCGTTCCGCCGGGACCTCCACCGCTCCGTCCAGGATCTCGAGCAACTCGACGCACGACGACGCGCGTTCCGCCGGATCCTTCTCGAGGCAGCGCACCACGAACTGCCGGAGTTGCGGCTCGATGATCGGCGCCAACGCCGGCGGGGGCGAGTTCTGCACCTCGAAGAAGAACGTCGCCAGGTTGTTCGCATCGAACGGCATCCGGCCCGCCAACAGTTGGTAGGCCATGACGCCCAGACTCCAAAGGTCGGACGCGCCCGTGGCGGAGGCACCCTGGAGGATCTCGGGGGCCATATAGCTGGGCGTGCCCACGAGATTCTCGCCTTCCTCGAAGCGCATGGATTCGTCCGTGACGACCTGCGCCAGGCCGAAGTCGGTCAGCTTCGCCGTGCCGTCTCCGGCAACGAGGACGTTCGCGGGCTTGATGTCGCGATGCAGGACCCCGGCATCGTGCGCAGCCTTGAGTCCCACGGTGATGCCGCGGAGGATGCGCCGGGTCGAGTCCATCGATGCGCCGTTGGGCGAATCAATGAACTCGCGCAGCGTCGCCCCCTCGACGAACTCCATCTCGAGCATCCAGTGTCCGGGCGGGCGCTCGTGGATCTGGTAGAGCGTCACGACGTTCGGGCTGTTCAGCCGCGCGATCGCTCTCGCCTCGTCGAGGAAGCTCTCGATCGCCTCAGGCGGGAGCTCGAATCCCGTCGGCACGATCGTCTTCAGGGCGACGCGGCGATCGAGGATCTGGTCGCGCGCGAGATAGACGACACCGAACGCGCCGCGTCCCAGTTCGCGCTCCACGACGAGATTGCCGATCGTCGAACCCGAGCCGATCGGTTGGTTTGCCGCGGTCCCCACCGCGATAGCGTACGCGACGGGGACCGTCGGCTGAAACCGGCTTTCGCTACTTCCGCTCGTAGAGCCAGACGAACGTCTCGCGCTTGGCGGCGGGAACCAGTTCGCCGATCTTCTTGGTCAGCGCCTGAGCCTCCTTGACGAACGGCATGTAGTCGTCGCGATGCTTGGCGTACACGGCCGACCGCGCCTTGCGGTACTCGACCGAAGACGTGTCCATTCCCTCAGTGGCCTTCTTCGCCGTCGCCGCGATCTCCGCCATGACCTTCTGCTGCTGCTGCTGAACCGCCGTCCGCTCCGCGGTGAGGCGCGCAACCACGGCCTTCTCCTCGGCGGTGAGCTCGCGCGCGACAGGCTTCCACATCGAGTAGGCGCCCACGACGAGATCGAGGTCGCCGTCGCCGTCGTAGTCCACGGCGTCGGGATACAGGCCGGCATCCGGCCGCGCCACCTCGGTGGCACCCTTCTTACTCGGCGCGATCAGGATCTGCAGCGCACCGAACGCCGGCTTGCCCTTCGAGCCGTTGTTGAGCGAGAGGTAGACACCTCCGCCGACAGCCTGTCCGTACGAGTCGCCGAAGCTGCCCGTCAGCAGGTCCATGTCGCCGTCGCCGTCCCAATCCACCAGACGCGGCGCCGTCATCTTCGCGGGAATCGCGAACGGCGCGTCGCCCGCCATCACGGGGATGTTTTTGCCCGTGAACTTCGGCTCGGCGTTCGTGCCCTCGTTCATCTGGCGGTAGAGGTGGCCCTTCTCGTAGCTTCCGAGGAGCAGGTCGTAGTCCCCATCGCCGTCCCAGTCGAAGGCCAGCGCCGAGATGCAGCGTTCGGACACGGCCTTGCCGTCGGGCATCGCACGTCCGAGGTTCTCGTGCTTCTTCGAGTCGTAGTTCCAGATGCTTGAGATCAGAAGGCGGTCGCCGTTGACGTCCTTGAAGCGCACGGGCTCCGCGAAGCCTTCGGCACTGCCGTAAGCAATGTGCGGCGAACCGTCGAAGGTTGCGGTGATGTAATCGAGGTGGCCATCGGCGTTGAAGTCCACAAACTGTGAACCCATGCCGATGCATCACCAGTTGCTGAACTTGAGCTGCTTGCCGTCGCGACCGAGCAGCGGTGCTTCCTTCGCGAACTCGACGCCCTTGTCCGAAGCGATGCGCTTCGCGAAGGTGACGCGCCCCATCAGGTCGCCCACGACGATGTCCGCAAGCTTATCGCCGTCGACGTCGTGCATGACCGGCGAAGGGTAATAGCGGCCCTGGCCGAGCAGCGCCCCACCCGCCGAAATGCGAACGGGCGCGGCGAAGGTCGCTTCGGTCGTGGTCGGTGTCGGCTCAGCGCTCCCGCGCGAACTCAGGAGCAGCGCGCCCCCCACGACCGACAGTGCAAATCCGTGCCATTTCGTGAATCTCATCGAACGACTCCTCTCCCGTTGGTGCGATGAAGTCCGGATTGTAACCCGCCGCGGCGGGCTGAATTCTCAGCGCACGACGGCGACGCGGCGAATCTCGATGCGCGCATCCTGCGCCCACAGCCCCAGCCATCCCTCGGGGAGGCGGTCCGCGGCGGCGGAGGAGTACAGCTCCACGCCATCGACGAAGACGGTGATGCGCTTGGCCTTGTGGACGACGCGGTAGGTGTGCCAATCATTGCGAGTGAAACCCTTGGCCAGATTGGAGACCGCCTTGCGCGCGTACTCGCTCCGCACGCCCTCTTGCGTCTGGCGCTCGAGGCGAATGCTGTCCGCGAAGATCCACACGCCGAAGTGGTCGTAGTCGCCACGCCCGCCGATCAGCAGACCGATGAGCGGATCCTTGCCCATCTTCTCGACGAAGCGCAACTCGCAGATGTACTCGAAGTTGCCGCTCACGTCGCCGCGGCAATGCACCACCTGTGCCACACCGTCGAGCCGCGCATGCAGGACCTTGTCCTTGTAGGTCCAGCTGGGCGCCGAGGCGCTCCAGTTGTTGAGGTTCCTCCCGTTCAGGAGCGACTCGCCGCGCTTCTTGGGGACGGCCTTGACCTCCGCGTCCCCGTCGCCCTTGAGCTGCTGCAGCGCTTCGGCGTTGTCCGGCTGCACTGCCAGTACCTGCTGATAGCACGCGATCGCCAGGCGAGGCTTACGCTTCTTCGATTCGTGCGCGAGCGCCAACAGCTTCTCGACGTAGTCTTTGAGCAGTTTGTTGTAGTCGACCTGCGCAGCGTCGAGGTTCGCCAGCAACTGCTCCGCTTCGCGGATCGCACGCCCTTCGACGGAGCCGCGCGCCTCCGACTTGCGGGCGACCACCGCCTCCAGGATGCGGACCGCATCGGCGCTGCGGTTTTGGGCTCCCGCAAGCCGCGCCTTCATTACCAGCGCGGGAAGATAGCCTTCCTCCTCGGCCAGGCTGCGTTCGATGAACTCCTTCGCCTTGTCGTACTGACGGGCGTTCATGGCCGACTCGGCGCGCGTCAGGAAGAACGCCGCGGTCTCGGCGTCGGCCAGCAACGTCGAGGCGACCAGGAGCAGGATGGCGACGGCTCTCACTTGCGCAGCTCCAGGTCCTTGAACTGCGCCTTCGCCGACTGCACGAAGAACCCCATCTGGCCCTCGAACTTCTGCCGGCGCGGCACGGCCATCTCGATCAGCACCTTGCCATCAACCGAGATCTGCACGTCCTCATCGTTGTCGATATCGAATCGCAGCGAGTGCCACGACGACATCTTGATGCCTGCGTCGAGGGTGCGGGAGGCGACGGCGGTGTTCCGCCCTCCCTCGTACCGCAGCAAGACAACGGTGTTGTCGCGCTCGATCATCAGCGCCCACCAGGCGTCCTTGCCGTTGCCCAGGAAGAAGCCGACAGTCCTCCGATCCGCACCGTCGCGGACAACCCGAAACTTGAACTGAAGCGCGAACTTGCCGTGGAACGTCGGCTGGTCCAGCCAGTTGATGAAGCCCGTCGGGCCCTTGGCGTCGGCGGTAATCACGCTGCCGGAAATCGACCACGTCGCGTCGGAGCCGGGCTCCCAGTTCTTGAGAGTGCCCTTGTCGATGAGCGGCTTGCCCCACCCCTTGCCCTCGGCCGTGTCCGGGGCGCCGCCGCCCTTGGCGATCTCCTCTTCCGAGGGGAGCTTCGCGAGGTAGGCCTTCGCCGACGCGTTCGTCGGATCGATGGCGAGCACCGCCTCAAACGCCCGCCGCGACCAGCGCGGATTGGACTTGTAGTGGAGCTTTCCGAACGCGAGGAATTTCGGAAGGTACTTGCGATTGATCTTGTCGAGACCCGCGAACTGCTTCTTCAGTTTGGAAAGCGCCCGGGCTGCGCGGCGCCCAACGCTCTTCCACTTGGAGGACGGCGACTCTTCTTTGTCCACGGCCTCGATGCAAGCGTTGTACGCGGCCATCGCGGCCTGCCCGCGGTCGAGTTTCGCGAGCACTTGTCCGTGCTCGTAGCAAGCCTCCGGATTCGGCGGGAACTCGGCAATGGAGCGGCGAAACAGGCTTTCCGCCTCTTCGTAGTTCTTGGCGCGCGCTTCTTTCTTGCCCTTATCGAGCAGGAATTTCGCTACCTCCGGATCGCCGGCCCAAACCGGGATCCCGAGAACTAGGAGCGCAACCAGAACCTTACCCACAACCGCAGGCGATTGTATCGCAATCCGACACGTGGATTGCGACCGGGGAACCGGCGAAATCAAGAGTTCGCAACAATTCCCGAACGCGGCGCGCGGGGGACCGACGATCGGCCCCCCGCGCCCCCCCCGCTATTCGAAGAAGCGCGTGGACTCGGTCGCGTTGACGGGGCGATCGAGTTGGTCCGCACTGACCTCGACCTGGAACCGGCGGTCGCCCGCTTTCTGGCCCTCGACCACGATGCGCCAGCTCAAGGTCGCCTTGGCAGCGAGGGACTCGACGATGGTGAAGTTGATCTTGTCGCCCTCCGCCTTGCCTTCGCTCGCACCGGTCGACTCGACGAAGAGCATGCCCTCCTCGACGGTGCAGACGAGGCGGATGTTGGTCGCGGACGCGGTGCCCTGGTTGCGCACACTCACGAGGTAGACCGCCTTGCCGCCGACCTCGAGCGGGTCGGTCTCGTCGCGCACGTCGATGTCGACGGTTGCAATGCCGTACTGCTCGACGTCAGCCGTCAGATCCGCCTTCTCCGCGCCGTGCGCCTGCACGTTGCCGTTGAAGGAGACCGCTGCGGCCGTCTCGGCACGCAGGCGAATGGCGAGCTTCGCCTCCTGCCCGGGCGCGATCGTGCCGGCGTTCCAGACGAGGACGCCTTCGGTGACGGCGACCGGATCGGCCTTCGCATCGGTGTCGAGATAGGTCGCGCCGGCGGGCAGCATGAGCTCCGCGATCGTGCGCGCAGCCGGGCCGTCCCCGTCGTTGCCGATCGTCAACACCACCGTGTACGCCTGGCCGATGGCCGCGCGCGCAGGTCCCGTGGCCGCTGCGCGCAGGTCAGGCATCGCGACCTTGACGGTCTGCGTCGCGGTCGCCGCGCCGAGCCCGCCGAAACCGGACGCCTTCGCACTGCCTGCGAACGTGCCCGCACCCGTGGCGATGACCTTGCGCGAGATGGTCTTGCTCTCGCCGGCGCCAAGCGCGCCGACCTCGATGCGAACATCGCTCGTGCCGTCCTCCAGCGTGAAGCCGGCGGGCAGCGTCTCCTCGATCACGACATCGCGGGCGACACCGGTCCCGGCGTTACGCACGACGTAGTTCACCATCACGCCGTCCACGACGATCGCCACCTCGGGCACCTGGCGCTCGAGTTCGAGCTTGGGTTGCACGATGGTCGTCGTACCGGCCAAGGGAGCCTCGTAGCTAACGTTGGCGATGTGACGGAAGCGGCCGGCCGTCCCCGCCATCGCGGAAGCACTCAGCGTCAGCGTCGCGTTCGCCTCCAGCGCATCGATGCGCCACGTTGCCAGGTTGTTGTTGACCTGGGGCTTGAGCGCGCCCTCCGGAGCTTCGAATCCATCCGGCGCCGTGTCGGAAACGACCACGTTCACGAGCACCATGTCGGTCAGGTTCGTGATGCGCAACTCGTAGCTGTAGCGCTGGCCGCTCTGGACCACGGTCGGCATGCCACGCTCCACGAGCAGCGCGCTCGTGCCGCGGTCGCCGGTCGGGTAGGCGCGACTCGTCCAGGCCAAGCCGTTATCTTTCGCGGCGGCCGCCCCCATGGGCATCTTCTTGGAGGAGCTACTGCTGCTCGAGTTGGACTGACAGGCCACCGCCAGCGAGAGCGCCAGCAGCAGACCAAGGGAATTACGGGCGATTTTCATTGAGGAGTCTCCTGGGTCGGGCGGCCGCGAGCATGTCGGGCTGCCACGAGAACGTCGCGAATTATGGGCTAACGCGTGCATGCACACCAGTCACGCGGCCCCCCGTACCTGTTTGCCTTTTTCGCGTGGATTCCATTTGGGCGCGGAATCCGGATCATGGGCAGCGGAATGCTTCGCCGCGCAACACTGATTTCCCTGATCCTGGCCTCCGTCCTGCAAGCCGAAGAGTTCGAACGTGCATACAAGGCGTTTCAGGGATACATCCAGCGCCCGTCCTTCAAGCTGCGCGTACGCGGGATCGAACGGCTGGCGGCGACGGACGACGAGCGCGCCCTCAAGGTGCTGACGAAGGTCTACGCCAAGCCGCCGAAGGCTCCCAAGGCGCAGACGCAGTACATCGTGGCATCGATCGCGTGGGACCGGTTGGGCGAGGACCAGTACCTGCCCATCTGGAACGAGTGGCGTCTCAAGCAGAAGAAGCAGAAGGACGCTTGGCTCTGGTATCGCGCGCTCGACGTGGAAACGGTGGCCAACGGACCTGCGGCCGCGATGCGAATCGCGAACAGCAAGTCGAACATTTTCCTGCGCGCCGCCGCGGTGCACGCCGTCGGGGCATTCCACGAGGCGGACATCCTCACCATCATTCCGGGCTTTCTCGAGAAGCGCCCCGAGCGTGGCCTCGACCGGTCACTGTTGGTGGAGGCGTGTGGGCGCGCGTTAGTGCGCCAGATCAACGAGGCGGGCACGGACGACTACCGCGCCGCGGCGCTCAAGCTCATGAAGCAGTTTGACCTGAAGGAGACGCCGAAGCGGACGCGCTGGATCCTCGCCCGCTGCTTCGCGCGCATCTTCAAGACGAACACGGTCTACCTGAACGACTCGAAGCCGTGGCGCGACATGCTGGTCGCGAAGGACGCGTCGAAGGTCAAGGTCGACGCGCGCTACGCGCCGCCGAAGCGGCCGACCTTCGTCGGCATCGAGGCGACCGGCAAGCGCATCGTCTACGTCATCGACATGTCGGACTCGATGCTGACACCGGTCGACACGATGAAGTTCCGCGGGCCGGTCAGCGGGACGCGCACGAAGCCGGAGAAGAAGGACAAGGAGGATCCGAACAACTCGTTGCCCGGCGCGCGCGACCTTCCGTGGAAGAAGATCAAGAACCGCTTCGACGTCGCGCGCGAGTATCTGATTCTCTCGCTGAAGAACCTCGAGCCCGACATGCACTATTCGGTGATCTGGTTCGGAGACGACGCGAAGTTCTTCAAGTCGACGCGGGGACTGACCAAGGCGTCACCGGGCGCGATCAAGAACACGATTGCCGAATTGCGCGCCATTCGCGCCGGCCCCAAGTCGGACAGTCGTCCGCACGGTACGCTGCGCGGCAAGACGAACATCCACGGCGGGATGCGGCGCGCGTTCATGCTCAAGGGCAAGGGGCTCAGCAAGCGTTTCGCGTACGTCGATCCGGCTACGTTTGATGGCGGTTGCGACACGATCTTCCTGCTGTCCGACGGCGACCCGAGCTGGGACGACTGGGGACAGGTCGATGCGCGCGACAAGGGCGATCGGGCCGGCGACCCCGAACTCGGTGGCGGCGGCGACCAAAGCGCGACGCAACTCGAGTACTCCGGACCGTACGCGAACCAGCGATACCTGCTGGAGGACGTGCAGCGCATGAACCTCTTCCGCCAGGTCGAGATCCATTGCATCGGCATCGGCGAAGCCACGCAGGGATTCCTGTCGCAGATCTCCGCGACCGGGCTCGGCCGCGTGCGCATGGTCGGCAAGGGCCAGTCCCACAAGGGCCAACGCAAGAAGTAGGGCTCGAAGCGGCCGGCGCTCCACCTGACGAGCGGATCCCGCGCAGGAGGTGACGGGTGCGCTCTCGCGCATGTCCGCTCGCAGGTGAGCGCCAAGCACTCGTGGTTCAAGTGTGTGTTACGTCTCCGTTGCGCCGATGCGGCTGACGTCGACACTCACCGGGTTGCCGTCCGGTCCGCGCTCGAAGATGTCGGCGAAGCGCACGTTCCACTTGATCTCGCTGGCAATGAACGATGTGCGCATGTGAGCTGTGCGCGCTTCCGTCTCATCGATGCCCGTGAGCGCCACCAGAACCTCGAGGTCCCGGTCGCGCGCCTGTTCCTCCGTCCAGCCGTGGAGCGGGCTCGACTCGTCCATCGGGTGCACGAGCGTCCACGACATCGGGAAGAACTGGACCTCGTCGCGTTCCAGCGTCAGATCCTCGAACTTCCGACGCGGAGGCCCGTCCCGCTCCTCGATGTACGACGCCGTCAGGCGCGCTCGCAGATCGATAATCTCGTTCGGGCGACGATTGGCGATGCGAATCATCAGCCCATTGCAGGCGCGGTACGGGGAAACAACCGCGTGCTCCCCCACGGCGATGTCCGCGATCGGGCGCGACACGCGAGCGAACACCATTCCCGTCGCCAGCGCGTAGAGCAGCAGCGCCGTGAACGACTGCGCGACCGAGACGATGTTGGCGGAAAAGCCCACGGGCCTCAGGTAGCCGTAGCCGACGCCGGAGATCGTGTGCACGCTCAGGAAGAACGCGCGCTCGAATCGTCCGTACGTCATCGAACTGGCCGGCCCCTCGACCGCGTCCGGACCGCAGACGAGGTAGCAGGCCGCGAACGCGAAGTTGATCCCGAGGAAGATCGCCAACAAGATCACGAGAAACCCGCTCCAGCGCATCGTGAGCATCCGGTCGTACAGGTCCACGAGGATGCGCGCCCCGAGTCCGGTGCGGCGAACGGTGAAGCTGCCATCGCGATTGAGCAGGCGCTGTCCGCGCGTCGCGGCGATCTGGGTACCGAAGCCGCCGTCGGCGGGCGAGCGGCGAGAAGACGATCTGCGTCGAATCATGGCGCGCAGCCTACAGCCGCGCGCGGAGAGCGTCTCGAACTTCGTCGGGCTCCGAGGATCGCAACAGGGCAAGCCGCTGCTCGGCGGTGAACAGACTCCCCGCGCGATAGACACGCAGCAGCTGTTTGAATCGGCCGAATGACGCGGACTCGCACATGCGATCGAGATACGAGAGCGCGAACGCGGCGGCCTGCTCGGCGGTGGCAGGAGCGTCGCCGCACGCCTCGTTGAACAGGAACGGGTTCGCAAGCGCCGCACGGCCCACCATGACCGCGTCGCAACCGGTCTCGGCCTGCATGCGATGCGCATCCTCTGCCGAATCCACGCCACCATTGCCCACGAGGAGGACGCCGGGGAACCGGGCATGGACACGGTCGACGGCTTGCGCGATCTGATCCCAATGCGCGGGCAGCGCATAGCTCTCCGCTCGCGTGCGCGCATGCAGCGTGATCATCGCCGCCCCGCCCGCCGCCGCCGCGTCCAGGATCTCGCCGAGCCGCGAGGAGTCGGACGTGCCGAGACGTACTTTGGCGCTCACCGGGAACTCGGTCGCCGCGACGGTTTCCGCGACGATCGCACCGAGCAACTCCGGGTCGTCGAGCAGCGCCGATCCGGCGCCGCGCCCGCAGACGCGCTTGACCGGGCAGCCGAAGTTGAGGTCGATCCACTCGGCGCCCGCCGCCTCCGCTTGGCCCACCGTTTCGGCGAGGTAGTCCGTGCCCGCCGCCATCAGCTGCACCGCAACGGGCACGTCGTCGCGACCCGCACCCAGCTCGCGTTCGATCTTGTGGCGGCGCACCATGTGACTGCTGATGCGCACGAACTCCGTGCACGCGCCGCCGACCGCTCCGAGATCGAGCACGAGTTCGCGAAACTCGCGATCGGTCACGCCGTCCATGGGCGCGAGGAGCAGGCGATTGCGGAGGCGTACGGATCGTCGACCCGTCCGGCCCGTGAGGACCAGCGATTCAAGCAAGGGCGTTGTGGCGGCGGGAGCGATGCCACAACAATAACCGCGAGGCCAGCTCCCTCCCCGCGCCCCACCCTCCCAGACACGCTAGAATCCCTGCCCCATGATCGAACCTCTTTCTGCCGACAAGCTGCGCTGGATCTGCGACCCCGCCTCACTGCCCTTTGAAACCACCGCCGACGTGGATCCGCTACCGGCCGTCATCGGTCAGGACTCCGCCGTCGAGGCGCTGAAGTTCGGTCTCGAGTGCAGCGCAGCGGGCCAGAACATTTTTGTGCGCGGGCTAACCGGCACGGGTCGCATGCGGCTCGTTCGTCGCATGCTCGAGGAGTTGCGGCCGACCTGCCACGTGAAACACGACCTCTGCTACGTGCACAACTTCACCGAGGTCGATCGGCCGCGCCTGGTCACGCTGCCCGCGGGCCGCGCGCGGACGTTTCGGCGGAGCGTGCACCAGTTCGCGGAGTTCATTCGCGACGGGTTGGCGGAGGCGCTGAACGCGGACGCGGTCAAGGCTCGGCGCGAGGCGATCGAGCGCATCGGCAACGACCGTATCGAGAAGATCACGGAGCCGTTCGAGAGCGCGCTGAAGGAAGCCGGGCTGGCGCTGGTGTCCGTGCAGTTGGGGCCGGTTGCGCAGACGGCGATCTTCCCGGTGGTCGACGGCAAGCCGGTGCCGCCGGAGGAGTACGAGGACCTGCGCGACAGCGGCGGGATCACCGACGAGCAGCACTCTACATTCGAGACGAACCGCGAGACCTACCAGCGGCAGCTCGAGGGGATCACCGGCGACGTACGCAAGATCCGACGACGGACGGCGATGGCCGTGCACTCGGTGATCGAAGGCACGGCGCGATCGATCCTGGATGAGATCGCGCGCGACATTCTGGTTGAGTTCCCCGGCGAGGACGTGCGGCGCTTCTTGAGCGAAGTGATCGACGATGTGGCGGAGAACCGGCTCGACGCTTCGGACAAGGAGCCGTTCGATCCGATCCGGACCTACGGCGTGAACATCGTCGTCGAACACAATGAAGACGACGCCTGTCCGCTTGTCGTCGACAACACGCCCACGCTGAACAACCTGCTGGGCACGATCGATCGCGAGTGGTCGCAGCGCGGCCCCGGGCTGTCCGACTACAGCATGATTCGCGGCGGATCCCTGCTGAGCGCGGACGGCGGCTACCTGATCCTTGAAGCGCGCGACGTGCTGGGCGAGCCGGCTGCGTGGAAGTACCTGATGCGCACGCTGCGCACGGGAGAGCTGGAAATCGTGCCGTCCGAGTTCGGCGCGCTCTACGCCGCGCCGTCGCTGAAGCCCGAGCCCATTCCGACGCGCGTGCGTGTCATCCTGATCGGCGACGCGGATCTGTACTACATGCTCGACGCGTACGACCCGGACTTCTCGAACCTCTTCAAGGTGCTCGCGGACTTCGAGAGCGACCTGCCGCGCGAGCCGGAGGGCGTGCAACAGTATGCCGGCGCCATCGCACGCATGGCGAATGACGATCGTCTGCTTCACTTCGATCGCACGGCGGTGGCGGCGCTCCTGGAGCACGGCGCGCGGATCGCGGCGCGCCGCGGCAAGGTCACGACGCGCGCGGGTCGGATCGTCGACATCGGCGAAGAGGCCGCGTTCCTCGCGAAGCAGGCGGGGGGCGAGTTGGTCTTGGCCGAGCACGTTTTGAGCGCGGTTCGTCGCACGAAGGAACGCGCCGAGCTGCCGTCGCGTCGGTTCCGCGATTACCTGCGGGACGGCACGATTCAGGTGCAGACGGAGGGGTCCGTTGTCGGACAGATCAACGGCTTGGCGGTGATCAATGCGGGCATGCTGACCTACGGGTTCCCGGCGCGCATCACCGCATCGATCGGCGCCGGAAGTGCCGGCATCATCAACATCGAAGGACAGGCTTCGCTGTCGGGGAACATCCACACCAAGGGCATCCATATCCTCGCGGGGCTGTTGCGCAACCTCCTGCGACTCGATCACCCGCTCGCCTTCTCCGCCTCGCTGGCCTTTGAGCAGAGCTATGGCGGCATCGATGGCGACTCCGCGTCGTGTGCCGAGATCTGCTGCCTGATGAGCGCGCTGACAAACGTGCCCCTCCGGCAGGACGTGGCAATCACCGGCGCCATCGATCAGATGGGTCACGTACAGGCGATCGGCGGCGTGAACGAGAAGATCGAAGGGTTCTTCGATACCTGCGTGGACATCGGACTCAGCGGGACGCAGGGCGTGATCATTCCTCACGCGAACGCTGGCGACCTGATGTTGCGGCACGACGTGGTGGAAGCTTGCCGCGAGGGGAAGTTCCGCGTGTGGGCGGTGCAGACGGTGCGGGACGCCCTCGCCATCCTCACCGGGCGCGAAGTGGGCGAACCGGACGACGACTCGAACTACGCCGAGGGCACCCTGCTCGGGGACGCCGTCCTGAAGGCAACCGAGTACTGGGTGATGTCGCTGCAGAATCCCGGGACCTACTTCTCCGTCGAGGAAGAAGAATCCTCCGAGGACGATTAGTGAACGACGGTGCCAGGCACCGTCGTTCACTATTACCGCTCCGGCTGCGCCATCGCTGGCGCACCCGGACGGACCCAAGTGGTTGCACAGCAAGGCCTTAGGATTGCCCTGCCACGCAATAGTTGGACGCCAAGTGGCGCAGCGGGGTTTTGTAGGGTAGGCTTCTTGCGTAATTAGGCATGGCTAAGACCACAACTGCTGCGCGCGAAGACTATCTGAAGTCGATTTACCACCTCTCGACCGAGCAGGACGGGGAGCGAGTCTCCACCTCCGCGCTCGCCGAGCGGCTGCGCGTCCGAGATCCGTCCGTGTCGGCGATGTTGAAGCGCCTCTCGCAGTCCGACCTCGTCGACTATGAGCCGCGGCAGGGGGCGAAGCTCACCGAGAAGGGGCTGCTGCTGACCATGCGCGTCGTCCGGCGCCACCGACTGCTTGAGGCGTTTCTCGTCGAGATGCTGAATCTCGATTGGTCCGAAGTGCACGCCGAGGCCGAGGTGCTCGAACACCATTTATCCGATCGCATCGTCGACGCGATCGACTACGCGCTCGGCCACCCGAACGAAGACCCCCACGGCCACCCCATCCCCGATGCCGAGGGTCGCTTGCGTGAACGGGACCTCCAGTCCCTGACCGCTCTGCCCGTCGGAGACTCCGCGACCGTACGCGAGGTCCACACCGACGACTCGGCACGACTCAACCGCTGGAAAGAACTTGGACTCGTCCCGGGCGCACGCTGCGAAATGCTCGAGCACCGCGAGATCGAGGACGTCATGCGCCTGCGCGTCAGTGGCCGGGAGATCCTGACCGGATCTGCCGGCATCTTCGGCGTGCGGATCGAAAAGGACTAGAACTCCGATGCGAATCTCACTGCTTCTCGGACTCGCCCTCTGGGTTTCCTGCACCGACAACGCCCCCGCCACGAAAGACGGCAAGCTGTACGTCGTGGCGACGACCGGCATGGTGGCCGACCTCGCCATCCACGTGGGCGGCGAGTTCGTCGCCGTCGAGGCACTGATGGGGCCCGGCGTGGATCCCCACCTCTACAAGGCGACGCCCAGCGACCAGAAAAAGCTGCGTGCCGCCGACGTCATCTTCTTCAACGGCAAGGGCCTTGAGGGAAAGATGGCGGATGTGCTCGGCAAGATCGGCAAGACCAAGCCCGTTGCGGCGGTCACCGAATCGATCGACGAATCCGAACTCGTCGACGACGCACCGGGCCACCTCGACCCGCACGTCTGGTTTGATGTCGCGCTCTGGTCCCGCTGTGTCGCAGTGGTCGGCGAAACACTCGCCAGAGCCGACCCGGAGCACGCGGCGCAGTACCGTGAAAATGCGGCGTCCTACGCATCGAAACTGCAGGGGGAACTCGACGGCTGGGTGCGCTCTCGAATCGCGACCATCCCCAAGGATCAGCGCGTCCTGATCACATCGCACGACGCGTTCCGCTACTTCGGTCGCGCCTATGGCGTCGAGGTGCGCGGGCTGCAGGGCATCAGCACGGCTTCTGTCGCCGGCGTGAAAGACGTCGAGGATCTCGTCGACATGATCGTGACACGCAAGATCAAGGCGATCTTTGTGGAGTCGTCGGTGCCCCCGAAGGCGCTCGAAGCGGTGCAGGAACACGTTCGCCGGCGCGGGCACGATGTCGCGATCGGCGGCGAGATGTTCAGCGACGCCATGGGCGACACGCCGGAGACGAACCACTACGTCGGGATGATCCGGCACAACGTCGAAACACTCGTGGGGGCGCTGCGATGAGCACGGTTCTGGAGTATCACGATCTGACCGTCGCCTACCACACGCGACCGGTGTTGTGGGACGTCGACCTCTCGCTGCCGGACGGCAAGTTGGTGGCGATCGTGGGGCCGAACGGCGCCGGTAAGAGTACGCTGCTGAAAGCGACGCTCGACCTCGTACCTTTGTCCTCGGGATACGTGCGAGTTTTCGGGACGCACTACGACAAGGCGCGCGGACGCGTGGCGTACGTGCCGCAGCGCGAGTCGGTCGACTGGGACTTTCCGAGCACTGTGCTCGACGTCGTGATGATGGGGCGCTACGGCAAGCTGGGCTGGTTCCGGCGGCCGAGTGCCGAGGATCGCGCGGCTGCCCTGGATGCGCTCAAGAAGGTCGGCATGAACTCGTACGCCGATCGGCAGATCAGTCGGCTCTCCGGCGGACAGCAGCAGAGGACGTTTCTTGCGCGCGCGCTCGTCCAGGACGCGGACCTGTACCTGATGGACGAGCCGTTCGCCGGCGTCGATGCGGTTACCGAGCGTACGATCATCGCGATCCTGCACGAGCTTCGCGATGCGGGGCGGACGGTCGTCTGCGTGCACCACGACCTGCAGACCGTGCCGGAGTACTTCGATTGGGTCGTGCTGCTCAACATGCGGCTGATCGCGGCTGGACCGATCGAGGAGGTGTTCACGACGGAGCACCTCAACCACACCTACGGCGGACGCTTGGCGATCCTCGAGAGTGCCGCGACATCGCTGCTGCGTCGCAACAGGGGGGCACGCACTTGAGCGAGACGCTGCTCACGGTGCTGGCGGGCGCCATGGTGCTCGGCTTGTCGGCCGGGGCCCTGGGATGCTTCGCGGTGCTTCGTCGGCACAGCCTTCTCGGCGATGCGCTCGCGCACGCGGCGCTGCCCGGTGTATGCCTCGCGTTCCTGCTCGGTTCGTGGGCCGGGTTCGACCCGAAGCACCCGCTCTTGCTGGCGGGCGGCGCCCTGTGCACCGCGTGGATCGGCACGCTGCTGATTCTCGGCATCACACGCACCACGCGCCTGAAACAGGATGCCGCCATCGGAATCGTGTTGTCGGTTTTCTTCGGGGCCGGCATGGTCCTCCTCACGATCGTGCAAGGGATGGGCAACGCGCAGCAGGCCGGCCTCGACAAGTTCCTGTTCGGACAGGCGGCCGCGTTGACGCGCAACGACGTCATCGTCATGTCGGCCTTCGCCGCGGTCGTCCTCGGCGCGCTGCTCGTCTTCTACCGGCCGTTCAAGCTGCTCGTGTTCGATGCGGAGCACGCCGCGAGTCTCGGGATTCGCGTGAAGCGCTACGAGGTGCTGCTCGTCACCCTGATGGTCGTGGCCGTCGTGCTCGGCCTGCGCACGGTAGGTGTCGTGCTGATGGCGGCGATGCTTGTCACCCCCGCCGCCGCGGCACGCCAGTGGACCGATCGGCTCGGGTTGATGATCGCCCTGGCAGGCGGATTCGGCATGGCTGCGGGTGCGGCGGGCGCCTGGATCTCCGCGCTCGAAGCGCGCATTCCGACCGGGCCGATCATCGTGCTTTCCGCGACCGCCCTGCTGCTGATCTCGCTGCTCGTCTCGCCGCGTCGCGGCCTGCTCTGGGCCTGGGTCCGACGGCGTCGCAATCGCCGGCGCGTCCGCGTCGAGAACCTGCTCAAGGACTTCTGGCGTCTCGCGGAGCGCGACAACGGGTACGGTCGCCCGCGGGCGCTGAGCGACGTGATGGCGGTGCGAGGCGCGGTGTCGCGGGCGGTCGATGATGCCGAGTCGACCGGTTTCATTCGCAAGGCGGGAACCCAACTTCAACTCACGGACAAAGGCCTCATGCGGGCGGCACGCGTGGTGCGCAATCACCGCATCTGGGAAGCGTATCTTTCGAACCGACTCGATCTCGCCGACGACCACCTGCACCGCGACGCCGAGGACATGGAGCACGTACTCGACGACGAGGTCATCGAGCAAATCGACGCGGCGCTCGGACATCCGGCCAAGGATCCGCACGGCCGACCGATTCCGCGGGGAGCGCCGGCATGAGCGACGACCTGATCGTCATCCTGACCGGCGCCGCCTGCGCCATCGCCTGCGCGATCCCGGGTTGCTTCCTCGTGCTGCGTGGCATCTCGCTCATCGGCGACGCGATCAGCCACGCCGTGCTGCCGGGCATCGTGATCGCGTTTCTGATCACGAACTCGCTGTCGGCGTGGCCGGTCGTCATCGGCGCGTCCGCGGTCGGGCTGCTCACCGTGTTCCTGATCGAAACGCTTACGCGCACGCGCCGCGTCAAGGAAGACGCCTCGATCGCCGTGGTCTTCCCGGCGCTCTTCGCGCTGGGCGTCCTGCTGCTCGTTCAGTACGCCGACTACCGTGACCTCGATCCGGACTGCGTCCTGCACGGCGAAATCCTGCACGCACCGCTCATGACGATCGAACTGTTCGGCGCGACGCTTTCGCGACCGTTGTTCGTGCTCACGATCGCGGCCGCCGTCAATCTCGTGTTCGCGCTGGTGTTCTTCAAGGAACTCAAGCTCTCGACGTTCGACGCGGGGCTCGCGGCCGCGAGTGGGTTCTCACCGATCCTGCTGCACTACCTCCTGACGGGTGTGGTGTCGCTCACGACCGTTGCGAGCTTCGAGTCCGTCGGTGCAATTCTGGTTGTGGCGTTCCTGATCGTGCCCGCGGCCACGGCGTACCTGCTCACCGACCGACTCGGGCCCATGCTCGTCCTCGCCATGGCGGTCGGGAGTACCGCGGCTTACCTGGGATTCGAGCTCGCGGTTGCTCTTGACGCCAGCGTCGCCGGAAGCATGACCGTCGCCATGGGCGGCCTGTTCCTGCTGGTTTGGCTCGCCGCACCGCGCGAGGGAGTGCTCGGCCGGTTCCTGCGCAACCGTCGGCGCAAGGAACGGTTCGCTCTCGCGCTCGTCATTGAGCACCTCGTGCGCGAACCGACCGCCGCGCCCGATCTCGCCCCCGCGCTCCGCTGGCCCGAGCAGCGCATCACCGAACTCGTCGCCACGCTGACCACCCGCGGCCACATCGCCGAAAACGCGGGCGTACTCGTCGCCACGAAGGCGGGCTCGGAGTTCGTCAGCGACGTCGTGGACTAGTGCGCACGGCGTAGGCCGCGCGCGAGCATGCCCCAGCATGCACCTATTGAGCGAGCTGGTGATGGAGGCGTTCGACGTTGCGGTAGCCGCGAGGGCTGAGCGCATGCAGGAGCCAAGAGAGCGGGCCGACGACACCGTACGGATCGATGTGGGCCTGCAGTTGGTCAGGCGGCCAGCCATCGAAGTGCTTGATGTGGAGCGACAGGCGAGCGACGGGTTCGCGGACGTGCCAGCGCCGCGCACGGTCTCCCTCGAACTTCCAGCCCATCTCGCGAATGCGAGCAACGAGGCCATCCACGTCGGTGCAGACGAAGTGGAAGTTGCCAACGTCGGAGTCGAGTCGTTCCCCGACGAACTCCGCGAGCCCCAGCGCACTCAGCTTGCGTCGGACGTTCGCGACGCCAAGATCGATGCGACCCTGCGTCAAACCCCGCAGAACCCCTGGTAGTCGATGTAGCCCGGGAACTCGACGCCGGACGCGCAGTACTTGCACTTCGGGTTGGCGCGCACCTTCAGTTCGCGGAAGGTGGCGGCGAGCGCGTCGTACACGAGCAGCCGCCCGGTCAGCGGCTCGCCCGCGCCGATGATGTACTTCACCACCTCCACCGCTTGCAGCATGCCGACGATGCCAGGCAACACGCCAAGCACGCCCGCTTCCGCGCACGAGGGAACCGTGCCCGGGGGCGGCGGTTCGGGATACAGGCAGCGGTAGCACGGGCCCTCGCCCCGCTTGAACAGCGACGCCTGCCCCTCGAAACGATAGACACTGCCGTGTACGTTCGGCTTGTCATGCTTGAGGCACGCGTCGTTGACTAGATAGCGCGTCGGGAAGTTGTCGGCTCCGTCCACGACCACATCGAACTGCGGAATGATGCGATCCGCGTTGCTCGAATCGATCCGCTCCTGAAACGTCACGACCTTCACGAGCGGATTGATGCCCTCGATGGTGCGCCGGGCCGAATCGACCTTCGGCATGTCGAGATGCGTCGTCGGATGCAGCACCTGCCGCTGCAGGTTGGACTCGTCGACGACGTCGGGGTCAACGATCCCCAGCGTGCCGACCCCCGCCGCCGCGAGATAGAGCGCCACGGGAGAACCCAGCCCTCCGGCCCCGACCAGCAGGACGCGCGAACTCTTGAGCTTCTCCTGCCCTTCGACGCCGACCTCGGGAATGATCAGGTGACGGGCGTAGCGACGACGCTCCGCCGCGCTCAGCCCTTCGTCGGCCGTACGAATCGGCAGGCCGGCCGCCAACCACGCGTCATACCCGCCCTCGACGTTGAAGACGTTTTCGTACCCGAGCTCCTGCAGCGCCTTGGCGGCAAGCAGCGAGCGTACGCCGGTCTGGCAGACGAGATAGATCGGCTGCGACTTGTCCGGCAAGACGCTATCCGCGCGAAGCTCCAGGTAGCCGCGCGGCAACTCAATCGCCCCCTCCATGCTGCCGGTCGCGACCTCGGCGCTCTCGCGCACGTCCACGACGGCGCCGCCCCCCGCACCCCCCTCAAACGCCTGCTGAGGTGAGGCCGCCGGGATCGAAGCCAAAAGTTGAGCGAGCAGCTCTTTCGCGTTCCGCGCTGTCACGGGTCACAATGGTAGGCCCATGGAGCTTTTTCCCACAAACATTAGCCAAGTCGATGACCGCACGCTGGGCATCCACTGGAACGACGGCGTCGATTCGACCTACGACGTCTTCAAACTGCGATGCATGTGCCCCTGCGCGAACTGCGTCGATGAGATGACCGGCGAGAGGACGCTGGACCCCTCGAAGATCGCGTCCGATGTGCGGCCGGTGGACATCGTGCAGGTCGGGAATTACGCCCTGAAAATCGCCTGGAGCGACAACCACGACACCGGGATCTACACCTGGATCCGGTTGCGGGTGATGGCGGAGCAGAACGACTAGCTAGACCATCGAGAGCGCGAACTCGGCGAGCGGCTTGAGCGGCTCCGGTCCGGCTCGACTCAGGCGGCGCAGCGTCTTCACGCCGGGATCGCCGCACATGCTGAGCGCCTCGAACAGCACGGATCCCACCGTTTCCATGCCGTGGCAGTCCGGGCAGGCCGTCTCGGCGTGGCGCACGACCTTGTCGGCCGCCTCGCGCACGGCGGTGAATCCGCCCACCTCCGCGACACAGTTCACGAGCGATTCGACGGTGGTGCGCTGGACGGTCGCCGTGCAACTCGCGGAGCACAGCGCTTTCATGACGGCGTACAGCGACTCGGTGGCCCCAAGCTGGCGGATCGCGTCGGACGCCGCACAAACCACGTCTTCATGCGCGATTTGCTGCGTCTGGGCAACCGTCACCACTTCGCGGAGCAGGAGACCCGCCAGCGGTCGGCTGGCGCGGCGATCGCCCATCCCGCCCAGCGAGAGAGCGGCCGCTTCCCGCTTTAGCGCGGAGATCGAGCCCAAACTCTCGATGTAGGGGCGCGGATCGAAAACCGGGTCACTGCTGTCCGTCATAAACCTCCCACACCTCGAGCGGGATTTTAACCGCTTTTGATTCGACGTCTGGATTTCGAATGTCCGCGAAGCAGGAACACCAGTCTCGGGTTGACGCGGTAAGATCGAACGCCCTGTGACAGGGATCGGCTTTTTTCCCGTGGACTGGTACTGGTGGCTGCCCCTCATTTTCGTGACGGGGTGGATCCTGGGCTACGTTCACTTCCGCGACTCGCTCCACCGTAAGCACCCCGATTTGCACGCCGAGTGGCTGCGCCGCAAGGAAGAGAACAAGGGCGCATCCTGATGGCCCGCAGGCACTTGCGGCGATCGACCGCGGCCGTGTTGGTGCTTTGTTGTGCGGCCTGCAAGTCCGCGCCGGAGCCGGACGCACCGGCCATGGCGAGCCGCGCCGAAGTGACGCTCGCGCTCTACCAGCAGCTGGAGTTCGTCCTCGAGCGGCACGACGAACTGCTCGACGATCTCGAGTCATCGGCTCAGGCGGAGCGCGAAGAACTCGTGCGATTGGCCGCCGAAATTGCCGTGAGAATCGTCCGCGTCGACCCGGAGGCCGACGTCGATAGCCTCGTCGCCCGCATGGCGACAATGCGTTAGCGCCGCACGAACATCGATCGCGTCGGGTCCCACGCGAGGCGCGTCCGGTTGGCCTCATAGAAGACACGGACGGCGTGCACCATCATCTTGCGGTCTTCGCGCGGGGCGTTGGGGTCGAACAACAGTGGATGCGCGAGCAACGCGGTCAGCAGCTCCAGCGCGGCGACCCGGACTTCCAGTTGCGGGTCGCCGAGCCGCTCGACAAACAGCCCGATCGCCACGACCCCGGCTCCGCCAAACCGCGCCCGAACCTGCGCCCGACGCGTCGGCGTCGCCAGCAGGTAGGCCTCGAATGCACGCTTGAGGTTCTTCTCGGAAACGACCGGCGGGAAACGCGCCGCGCGGATGGTGACCGCGGCCTTGCGCGGCGTGACCACATAGCGCGTCGCACGCGACAGGAAGAGCAGCGCCAACGAAGTCGAGTACGGATCCTTGTGGCCCCAGCCACCCGACTTCCTCTGCGATGCCACGAGATCGCGCGCGTTGTCCACGTACCACTCCTTCGGCGGGGCGTCCGCGAGCGTGGCCGCGCGCTCCAGGCCGTAGAGGTAGTAGAAGTTGTTCTTCATGCGGGACCGCTGGAGGCGTCGCATACCCTCCTTCGCGGCCTGCGTCTTGCGCAGCTCCGGCAGCGCCGCCGGACCGCCCTTCAACGACGCCCCCGCCGCGAGATAGCCGAACAACCCCGCCGCGGTCATCGTGTCCGAACTTCCCCCTCGCCCGGCCGCATAGCCCCAACCGCCATCGTCGGACTGGGTCTGCGTGTACAGCCGCAGCACGCGCTTCCACGTCGTCTCAGGCACTTTGTAGCCGCAGTGCGTCTGGGCCATCCAGAGCGCCATCACGGCGAACTGCGAGTTGGAGTTGTCTCCTCCGCCGCCCCGGCTGAGCGTGTAGCTCCAGGCGCCCGGCGCAGTTTGCCCGTTCGCGATCACGGCCGCGAGCCCGCGCACGCGGGCGGCGTGCCGTTCGGGATCGCTGCGTGCGAGAGCCAGCACCAGCGCCGAGGCGGAGTAGGTCGAGTAGCGCATACCCGGGGAGTAGCTCCGCGAATGGCGCGCCGTCCACTTAAAGCCGCGGATCATGCACTTCTCTTCGCGCCCGACGCGGGAGGCCGCGAGCGCATAGAGCGCCAGCGCGGTGACTCCGGGCGTGTACATCTTCCGGCCGCTCCACACCCACGAACCGGACGGGCCCTGGGTCGACTTCAGGTACTGGGCGCCACGCTCGATCGCGCGCTCGATGGACTTGCGCAGCTTCGGATCGACGACCGCGTTCGACTTCTTGACGTCGTCGGCCCACGCGGGAGCCGAAGACAGCAGGAGGATCAGAGCCGTGAGCCACCGCACAGAAGTACCAACGCGCGCCGAGGGCGCTCGGCACGGATTCTATGCTAGTGCCAATTCAGGTGCGGCGCGCGGTTCTTCACCAGCCAGTCCCATAGCAGCCCGGTGTAGGTGCGGCGGCGCATCGGGTGGCGCTCGAAGATCGGCTGCAGGGCGTCATGAAGCTCCGGGAGTCGGTAGCAGGGCACGCCGGGGAAGTAGTGGTGCTCCATGTGGTAGCTCGACCACACGAACAGGAAGTTCCAGATCGCGTTGCTGCGCACCAGCGTCCCCCAGGCGGCGGGATCGTCGGGCTCGATGTCGTAGTGCTGACCCAGGCGATTGATCGTGAACGCTACCGGAAACACGAAGAACACAGGCAACGCGTACAGCTTGAAGACCATGGCAGCGCCCCACGCCATCCAGATCGCGGCGATCACCGCGAAGTGCACGGACATCACGACGGCGCGTTCCAGACGCAGTCGCGAGCGCACCTCCGGCGGATAGGTCGCCGACTCGCGCCCCGCAGCGCGGAAGTAGATTGGAAACAAGGCCGGCGTGAAGTAGAGCAGCTTGAACCAGCGGCGAATGATCTTCGGCGTCAGGTGGTGACGCTTCGGGTCTTTCTCGTCGTCGCCCAACTCCTTGTGGTGGTCGAGGTGCCAGCGCGTGAACTGTCCCGGCGAAAGTCCGCACGGAATTGCGTAGACCCACGCGAGGATGCGGTTCCCCGCGCCCCTCCTTCTTTGGAACACGGCCTGATGCACGACTTCATGCAGCAGCACCGTGAACGAGAAGATCATGAAGCCGAGCAGGATGGCGGCCGGCACCCAGATCCAGGGCTGCGACGCGTAGCGCACGATCAGGACCGCTGCAACTGCCGCCGTCGCGAACTGGCGGAACGCGACGAGTCCATGGCGCACCCCGGATACGCGGTGCAACTCGCGCAGGTGTTCGCGATCCAGGAGTTGGACAAACTCCTCGCGCAAGGAATGGGTGGCCCCATGCCACTTCCCGGTCATGCAGGGTAGTGTATGCACAGCTCAATCATGCGCCTGTCACTTGCCGTCCTCCTCCTCCTGATCGCCGCCTGTCGCACGACGGAGCCGCAGTCGCTGGAGGACCAGTCGGTGCGCGTGGAGTTGGGCAAAAGGGTCGTCTCGACACTGACGAACCAGGAGCACTACTTCGCCAACGATGCGGAGCGCGCGAGGTTCGTGGAGCGCATGGAGTCGATCGCGTCCACGACGCACGACGCCACCGGGTACTACCGCGCGCTCGCGGACGCGCTGGCGACGCTGGACGAGGGCCACACCGGACTCGTCGGCTCCGCCAACGTCTCGTTCTCCGACACGATCCCGCCGGTGGCCCTGCTGGAGCTCCCCGAGGGGCCGGTGGTGGCGGGAATCGCTCCGGGGATCGAGGGCGGCGGCCTGCGGCCGGGCGACCTGGTGCTCGAAGTCGAGGACCACCCGGTGCGCGAGGAGCTGGCCGCCCGCCTCCTCCAGACTTCCGGCTCCACCCCCCACGGTCGCCGCGCCCGAGCGGTCGCGCACCTGCTCGCGGGGCCAACGGGCCGCCCCGCACGGGTCATGGTGCGCGACATCGACGGCCACATCCGCTACTGCTACCCGCTGCGCTTCCTGCTCGACGACGAAGGTCGCTATCGCCAGCGATTCGGCTTCCTGCCCGACGAGATTCGGGCCCAGCGCATCGATCCGGCCACCGGCTATATCGCGCTGCCCGACTTCGAACCCGGGCGGGCAGAGGAGTTTGTGGACTGCCTCGCCGCGCTGCGTGGGCTCCCGGTCCTGATCCTCGATCTGCGCGGAAACCCCGGCGGGCGGATCCACACGCTCCAGAAGATCGCCGGGGTCCTATTCTCGGAACCGACCGACCTGCTGCGCATGCGCGTCCTGGAGCGTGACGAGGTCGTCCGATCCGTCCCACAATCGTTCACCTACGACGGGGAAATCCGGGTGCTCGTGGATGCCCGGACAGGGAGCGCCGCGGAACTTCTGGCGGCCGCCCTGCAGGACCAGCGCAACGTCCAGATCTGCGGACGGACCACAGCCGGGTCGACCCGCTCCCGCCGCACAGCCCGCCTACCGGGCGGAGTTCTGTTCCACTACGCGGGCCGCGCCGAATTCACCCGGCTCGACGGGCGCGCGGTCGAAGGCGTGGGAGTCGAGCCCGATGTGTACTTCCTGCCGTCGCGGGCGGAACTCGCGCGGGGCCACTACCAGGACGCCTCGGCGGACCCGACCGTGCGACGTGCCCTTGCGCTGAATTGACCCTAACCCCTCGCTCGCCTACGATTACTCCGGCTTTTGCGATGGGACCTGGGCTCGGCGGCGCCCCTGCGCCGGCAAGCCGGAGAGACGATGAAAATCACAGAAATCGCGACCGAGGGTTATGAAAAGGTTGTCCGCTGCGACGACCCCGAAAGTGGCCTCAAAGCCTTTATTTCGGTTCACGACACGACGCTCGGGCCGGCGCTCGGCGGGCTGCGGATGTGGCCCTACCTCTCCGACCAGGAGGCCCTGACGGACGTCAACCGTCTGTCGCGCGGCATGACCTACAAGTCAGCCGTCGCGGAAACGGGCCTCGGCGGTGGAAAGTCGGTCATCATCGGCAATCCGAAGACCGACAAGTCGGAAGCCCTCTTCCAGGCGATGGGAGCGTTCGTCGACAGCCTCGACGGCCTCTACACCACCGCCGAGGACGTCGGAACCGCGGTCGAGGACATGATCCTCGTCCGCAAGAAGACCTCCCACGTCACCGGCCTCCCGCGCGAAATGGGCTCGTCGGGCGATCCGTCGCCCTACACCGCCCTCGGCTGCTTCCTCGGCACCAAGGCGTGCATCGAGAGGGCGCTCGGGACCAGCGACTTCAAGGGCGTGCGCATCGCCGTCCAGGGCGCCGGCCACGTCGCCCGCTACCTGTGCGGCCACTTCGCCAAGGCGGGCGCAACGATGATCGTCACCGACATCGTCGAGGAGCGCGCCCAGCGCATCGTCGACGAATTCGGCGCCACCATGGTCTCCCCCGAGGAGATCTACGACGTCGACTGCGAGATCTACTGCCCGTGCGCGCTCGGCGCCACGATCAACGACGACACGATTCCGCGCCTGAAGGCCAAGATCGTGTCCGGTGCCGCCAACAACCAGTGTCTGACCGTCGAGCACGGCGATGTCCTGCGCGAACGCGGCATCCTGTACGCACCCGACTTCGTGATCAACGCCGGCGGCATCATCAACGTCTCCGTCGAGCTCGAACAGGACGGCTACAACGAAGAGCGCGCCCTGACGAAGGTCAACAACATCTACAACGCGGTGCGCGACATCATCCACACCGCGGACGAAGAGAAGATGTCGACCAACCGGGCCGCGATCCTGTTCGCCGAACGCAAGCTCGAAGAGGGCCGCAAGAAGCGCGCTGCCCAGTAGGCCTGTTGCGGATCGTCGTCGCGCTGCTGCTGATCACCGCCGTCGGTGGAGTCGGATTCCTCGTTCTGTTTCAAGGGGATGGGCCGGGGAAGGGGACACACACCTCGGTCCGCCGCGACACACCCCGCCGGGGAAACGACACGACGCCGGTCGAGCCCCCTCCCCCGACCCCCCTTCCCG
>Ga0070729_10002120_pt1 | contig 26825 bp, 15 predicted proteins | sample tdDd472_FD_66725 | JGI IMG/M metagenome (GOLD analysis project Ga0070729, IMG submission 66725) | Marine sediment microbial communities from the Atlantic coast under amendment with organic carbon and nitrate - tdDd47.2 | ecosystem: Environmental > Aquatic > Marine > Coastal > Sediment | place... | reverse complement strand
TGATTGAATGGGAGTCATTCTCCTACAGCGGAATCAATGGCTACAGGTATGATATTGATAAACTGGCCACAACAGATCCGACAACCGATACCGGAGCCGATTCGCTGAATCATACCTTTGCCGAAAGTGCAACCTGGTACTTCCACATTAAGTCCCAGTCCAATACTGGTGTGTGGTATACACCTCCGGTACATAAAGCTATCAATATTGATTTGGGCCCGGATGCGCCGGTTATTGATTCATCCTCGCATCCGACAGATGCATGGGTCAATGATTCCACGCCATCATTTACATGGCATGCAGATGCACTTTCCGGTATTTCGGGTTACTCATACGACTTTACCCAGAATGTAGGTCACGATCCTGATTCAATCAGCGAAGGTGCAGGTAATACCTACACCATGAATGAACCGGGTCTGGCAAGTGGAACATGGTGCTTCAACATCAAAGCTCTTAATAATGTTGTAGATACCAAGGTTTGGGGCCCGACAACCAGTTACTGCTTCAAGATTGATACAGGTCCATTCCTGCCTGTCATTACTTCAAGCACGCATCCTGATCATTCAGTTTGGTATCCGGAGTCAGATAATCTCTCATTTAAGTTTGTCTCGGCTGCCCATTCCGAAATTGGAGGCTTCTCGGTAGTGTTTGATGCAGAATCTCTTACCATTCCTGGAGAGACTGTCAATCAGGCAGGACTGGCCAATGGTAGCTGGGATGCACCGTATGACTACCTGACCAAATATCAGGGTAGCTATCCTGATCCATCAGCACCACATACTCCCGGCATCTGGTATCTGCATGTCAGAGCCGTTAACGGAATCGGTGTTTGGGGCCCGACTGCTCATTACATGGTCAGAATCAATAAACTCTCAGAGATTATTTCTGTCACAAGAGATCTTGATGTTGTCAAACTGGATCTGAGCGGTATCAATCCTGAATACCAGCTTGGTACGGTCAAGGTCAAAGATTTCAATGGCTATGACAATATCAGAAGAGTCGATTTGGTTATTGCTCAGGATGGTCCTGGTACATGGCAGAACCCGCGCGGTTCATTCACCTGGGAACGTGGTGGAGCAGGCTTCAGTAAAAATGGTGGATTTGGTAATAGCAAAGTTGCCTTGATGAGTACTACTGGTAGTACTGCTGTTCCGGATCCGACTGATATCCTGAATCAGACCATGATAATTACTTTCAAATGGTCACTGCTGAGTAGCTATGGTGATATTCAGGACAACAAACTGTATGCCATAGCCTATGACTATACGGATGCGACGGATTGGCACGCTCCTTCTGCTGCATTCAGATCCAATGATAGAATCCCGGAAGCAAATCACGATACACCTGCTAATAACTCCTGGGCTTCTACCTGGAAACCGACATTTACCGCAAAGGGAATCGAAACATCACCTGGCGTATTTGATGCCAATGTTATTGATCCCAATGCTGACGATACGGAATACTACAAGTTCATTATTTCCAGTAGCAGTAGCTTCAGTACATCCTCAACCTACTACTATGATTCAGGCTGGTTGAGTGTCCCGACAATGACACTGGACGAAGCCAACAAGATACCTTCGGCAGGATCGTACTACTGGAAAATTATCACCCGTGATGATCACGGTTGGGAAAACAGCTGCAATGATCCACAGGACGGTTGCGATCCATGGACAGTTAAAGTCGATGCATCCAAGCCTGTATTCTCATTCCTTGATGCTTCACCGCATCTGTTGGAAACCAGATATTATGTGAGCGACCAGCCCACTCTTAAATGGTTGGCAACAGCCTACTCAACCATAGAGGGATATACGCATCTGCTTTGTCACCAGAGACTGGACTCTTGTGACTGTAACTCTGATGGCACATACGAAGAATCTTGTGCCGCAGGTTGTGCTGCAGATCCTAATCCTCCCTGTGATTGTAACGGTGATAATTTCTACGAGGAAAGCTGTAACGGAGAAGCGTCAGAAGTTGCCACAACCTGGCCCTCTAACCAGGCTTCAGAAACCTTCTCGGGACTTGAAGATGGTGTTTGGTACTTCAATATTAAAGCCAAGAGCTATGCAGGCTTGTGGAGTGACAATGAGCGCAGAGCCGTGCTGGTTGATACAAGTGCACCTGCTGCTCCGACTGTCTTCAGTACTACTCATGTCGATCCTGTCAAGTGGTACAGCAGTAATGTTGTAGAGCTGCAATGGGATTCAGATCTTGATTTCGAGTCCGGTATCAGAAGATTCTCCTATAGAATGGATCCGGCTGATCCAGATCTAGTTGAAGATCCACAACCTGAACCAGGATATACTGAGACAAGTACCAACGTAATATTTACTCTGGATGATAACCCGTCTGATGAAGGTGGTACACATTACTTCTACATCAGAGCCCAGAACTATTCTCTGGAACCAGGGCAAGAGCCTGAGACCCGCTGGGGATCTAATGGAATGTTTATCATTAACATTGATAAGACTCCTCCACCGGCGCCGACTCTGCTCATCAAGCCCGAATATCCGGAGTCTCCATACTCATGGCTGAATGACAATACTCCGAGCTTCAAATGGCTCTCGTTCGATAGTCTTTCAGAAGTTAAGGGATACTGCTACGATCTTAACCAGCTTTCAGATACCGATGCTGGTGGCGTATGCGACTGTAACGTACCTGAAAACAATGCCGATCCGACAGATATGGGTATGACTGATACCTTTGATTCATCTACTCTGGCTGACGGTGTTTACTGGTTCCATGTACGTGCCAAAAACGGAACCGGTGCCTGGGGCGAATGCAGACATTACGAGTTGAAGATTGATGCCACCAAACCTGCCGATCTGGATATTACCTCTTCCACTCACCTGGATGAGGCTACCTGGTATCAGGAAGACACCGTAACAGTGTCCTGGCAGCAGCCTTCCGGTTTGGAAGATCGCTCCGGACTGACCCATCAGGCTTATGGACTGAGCCAGAATCCTTTCTTCACTCCTGCTCTGGTCGAACCATATATGGTATATCCTGCAGGTGGTGATTCGTATACCAAGATCCTGACAGCTCCTGCAAGTGGTCTGTGGTACTTCAGAATCAGAGTGCAGGATGGTGCTACCAACTGGAGTGATGATCTTGGCTTCACACGCGAAGTCAGAGTTGATACAACTCCTCCATATAACGTGGAAATTACTTCCACAACACATCCGACAGAAATGTTGCCTGTGCGTAACGATGAGCCAATCTTCAACGTATCAGCTGAAGAAGATAATTCACAGATAGGTGCTTACTGTTACAACCTGCATAAAGCAGCAAATCTGAGCGATAAGGGTGATTGCGATCCGGATAATCCGACCGCATACACCGATATCATTGAGTCTGGATCACCTGGCCCCTATATGTTCAATCTGGAAGACAGATGGCCCGGCGATGTGGATGGTATTTACTGCCTGAACGTCAGAGCCAGAAATACCGCCCAAACTACGGATTATGATCCAGCCAATCCGCCGGCCGGTAGTTCTGCTGGTCTGTGGAGTGAAGTTGCTCAGTATTGTATCCTGGTTGAGATGAATGGTGCCGGTGCACCACTGATCGAGTCTCTTACTCACCCGGACAGCAATAGCTGGTATTCATACTCAACAGCGGATCATCCTTCATTCTACTTCAGTGCCAATGCAGCATCAGGTATCAAATCCTATCGCTTCATTCAGGTGTTGGATGACAATAACGGTGTTTACGATGCAACAGATCCTGCATTCAACGATGCAGATTGGCACACCGCAACCGGTCAGTGTCCGAATGCATCGAACGGAAACACCTATACCGCTCCAGGATATGGCGGTCTCTCTTCAGATCCGTCATCAAATCCGTTCTACTATTTCAATAGTTATCCGGATGGAGAGTACTACTTCCATGTAATGGCACTCAGTTGTGCTGCCGATGCAGAGTGGAGTGCAGCTTCATTCTACAAGGTCAGGATTGATAGAACCCAACCGGAGATGCATGTAGCAGACTCCGATGTAGGTTCTTCAACCCATCCGGATCAGGATACCTGGTGGTCCTACAAGGTTCCTGAGACTGCACCGAACTGTAAGAACCCGCTGATGTGGTTCCGTGCACAGGATACCGGTTCGGACGAGTGGGGCGATGGTCGTATCCTTGGATACAGCTATGCCTTTGATGATATAGTTGACACCGATCCTTCTGTCGATGACTTTATCGCATCGGGTTCGTTACCTGAGTACACCGGCACATCCGGAAATCTGGCCTACAAGATGGCACAGATTACAGGTCAGACCAATGGTGAATACTATTTCCACGTCAGGGCCAGAAGTAACGCGGTCGATCTGGCTGGTAACCCCTTGAACGACTGGAGTGATACAGAGCATTATCGTGTGAGAATTGATGTTGCTCCTGATGGTTCGGTACGTATCGATTCCGGCGTTGGTCAGTTCGGTTCGGACAACAGTGCCTATGACGATGAAACTCTGCACTATGCAGAATTAGGTGCCTACTACATTAACCAGTTCGAGGTTACCAATGCCCAGTTTGAAGCATGTTCAGATGCCTGGACAGCGGTTAAGGATTCCAATGACTTGACGATACCTTGCGAACCTGGTCTTAGCGAACCTGATTGTGATACCACCTATGGCGACACTGATTATGAATGGGATTCCGACAGGATGGAATGTTACATAACCGCTCCGGTATGCCCGCAGGGTAGTTACTGTCATAACGATGGCGACTCCGGTGGTGTTCCATACGGTAAATGTATGGTTGGTTGTGAACACGATCGTTTGACCGATAGTGCCGGTGCCAACCTCTTGAGCCCGGATGGTAATGGCTATGATTACTATGGTGAACCAACCTATGCCAACTATCCTGTTGTAAGAGTTACCTGGTATCAGGCACAGCAATATTGCCAGTACAATGGTTCCATGCGCTTGCCCACAGAGCATGAGTGGGAAATGGCTGCACATGGTGGATTCCCCGAAAGCTATGGTCTGGTGTACGAAAATAACAACAGATGGCCGTGGGGCGATACCGATCCTGATACTATGACGGATATGCCTTTGAACTACAGTGGCATAATTAACTTCACTACGCCGTCCTATACCGGTAGTGCAATCAACCCGGACTGCTTCTTCGACGGAAATAATACTTACCTCGATGAGTATGGTGTTTCACATGATACCGGCGATGGTCGTGCAATTGTTCAGGGTGATATGCCAATTTGTGATATGGCTGGTAACGTTGCCGAGTGGGTTGCTGACTGGTATGCACCATACCCGGAAGTTACTACCTACTCACCGGTTCCGCCCGAAGGTATTGATCCTGTGGTTAAAACCTATGACGAGTGCATTGCACGTTGTCAGGGTGTTGGATCTTGCATCACTGGTTGTGACTACAAAGTAATTCGTGGTGGCGCATTTGATAGCAATGCAGACTTTACCAGACTCTTCTTCAGAGGTGGTGCAACAGCTGGTGGTGGTGTGCAACCGAATATGTCATACTACACAATCGGTTTCCGTTGCGCGGACAAATCGCCCAACCAGAACTGATAACATTTTATTAACCTTCTCAAGGGCACCTTCGGGTGCCCTTTTAGTTTGCTGACAAAGTGGTGTTGTTTGCAAAAAAGAAGCCATCAACATCCGTCATTCCCGCGAAAGAGGTTGTCGATTTTCTATTAGTTTGGTAGGTCGGGTAAGTGTTTTACCCGACACTCACAATGACCTGGTTTGAGTGGATGTGTGGCATAGCTTGCCCATGGGAAAATGCTTTGAATTTGTTGTGACTTAATTATTCGGCAAGACTTGCCAGCTTCAACTCCACCATTTTTTGTACTAATAGTCTGGAGAGAATGGTCGAGCCTTCCATGTTGAGATGGCGACGATCTGAAAAGAGTTTGGGGTTTTGAAAAACTGGATGATTTTTTTCATGAATATCAAAAAACACTGCTCCATGCTCATTGGCGATACTGGCAAACTCGGCTCTAAGTTTGCTATTCGGCTTGGTGGATGGGGGATATATGGGCCCGGTTACCATAATTACTTTTGCATCCATTGAATTGGCAAGCTCAATAAAATCAATCAGACATTGCCGGATAATACTTGCCATGGGCAAATCCGGAGTTTCAAAAGATTGGGCGTTTTCAACTCTTTTATCGAGTTTGGTGATGCTTTTAAAATGACCATCGCCCAGTGGTTCGCCACCTGTCAGCAGTCTGTTAATTATTGGCAGCGCCAGAGAATTGTAACGGTAAGTGTGGCTGGCAAGTTTAATCGGCATAAATGCGTCAACCTGATATAAAATTTCTTTTACGGTTTCACTCTCATCAATGAAGGGCGCAAAAATCATGGTTCTTTGCAATTCCGTTTTATAGGCAAATTCCGGGTCTACCTGCAAAATAAATATTTTTGGATGCGCCCCTTTCTTAACCATCAGATCCTGCATCAGGCGGGCAGCTTCTATTCCATTGCCATGAATCCCGGCGTTATAGGTGCTAAGACCGAGTTTGTTGCTCAGAATTTCCGGCTGGATATGATAGATGGCGCGACTGGTGCCGAAGATCAGGATTTCCTTGTCGGTGTTTTCAAGGGCATGATTGATGCGACCGATTGTGTCGCCGGTCATTACCTGCTGGTGGCCCCATTTCAACCCCAGGCCGAGAGCCAGATCAATGGCTACGACAAAGGCTAAAAACAGAATAATGCGACCGACAATTTTCACAGCCTTCTCCTAAAACTGAAAATAAATAAACTGGGAATTTCCAACAACGCCAAATAAAACAATGGCGAAAAGTAAAGCGTACCATGCGACCCAGCGAACTGGGGTAGAGAATCCCCCGATAAATGCTCTGAAGGAACCAAACTTTTCCTGAATAATCTGCACAAATAAAAGCACCGAAACACCGAAGGCTGCATGGGCAAAGGTTTTTATATCAACCAGGGGTGAGCCCCATGGTTCGATAATTCCTTTTACCACCGTTAATGCATCGGCAAAAGTATCTGCACGGAAGAAGATCCAGCAAAAGACCACAAGCTGGAAGGTAATGAAAGCTCTCAAAAAATTAACCGCATAAGCTGGTATGGCAAGTTGTGAAACCATCCTGTCGCGTGTGGGTAAGGTCAGGCGACTGAAGACCAGAAAGAGTCCGTGCAATGCGCCCCAGATGACAAAATTCCAGCTTGCACCGTGCCACAAACCGCCAAGCAGCATGGTTATCATCAGGTTGATATATGTGCGAGAGACTCCTCGGCGGTTGCCTCCAAGCTCAATATAAAGATAGTCTCTCAGCCAGGTGGAAAGGGAAATGTGCCAGCGTCGCCAGAATTCTGTAATGCTTCTGGAGAAATACGGACGGCGAAAGTTTTCCATTAAGTCGATGCCGAAGAGCTTGGCTGAGCCTATGGCGATGTCGCTGTAGGCACTGAAATCGCAGTAAATTTGTATCGCAAAAAAATAGGTGGCCAAAATGCGACTGGCCGGGCTGTGCAGATCCGGCTGGGCGTATATAAGATCGACGTATATTGCCACTCTGTCAGCAATCACGACCTTTTTGAAAAGTCCCCAGAGAATCAGCTGCATGGCGGAAACCATACGCTCGATATCTATTTTTTCTGTGGCTTTCAATTGTGGCAGAATGTTTTGAGCGCGTTCTATCGGGCCTGCAACCAGTTGCGGGAAAAAGGCAACATAGACCGCAAACATTCCAAGGTGTCCTTCAGGTTGAATGCGTCCGCGATAGATATCAATCACGTATGAGAGGGTTTGGAAGGTGAAAAATGAAATTCCCACTGGTAGTAAAACATCCAGCCGGGTAACCTGCCAGTCTATACCTAGAGCAGAAAAAACATTTTCGACGTTATCAGCACCGAAATCCCAGTACTTAAAAACAGCCAAAATGCCTAAATTAATAATCAAAGTGGCGTAGAGCCACAGTTTGCGTCTGGCCCTTCTACTTTCCTTGCCGATCATTTTTCCACAGAAAAATGCTACAGCAGTAGCGATGATGATGATGGCGAGATAGTTGACGTTCCAGTAACCATAGAAAAAATAGCTGGAACAAAGCAGTAAAATCCAGCGAAACTTTTGCGGAAGGGCAAAGAAGAGCAGCAATACAATTGGTAGAAATATAAAATATGTTATGGAATTGAAGATCATTGACTTCTGTTTGCCCAGTGCTTTTTATGTATAACAAATTGGAAACACCACGGAATATCCGTCTGTGTTTCTTTTGTATTAGTTGTCTAAACGACCGAGATGGTTCGTTTTTTTGTGTGAATTTATACACCTCGACTTTGTTGCTTGTCAAGAGCATTAGCTTTAGCGAATTTGGCAAGATTTTTCTTGAGTTTAAATAAAATAGAAACAGTATGATTTTTAGAATAAATATATGTTTTAAAGTGATGGAGATGGAAAACAAATTTTAGAAGAAATTGCATTTTAGCGAAGATATTTTGGCGAGAAGTTTTGTCTTTTTTCGGTTGGTTTTGACCTTGGCTACAACAAAAGCAACCACACAGAATCGCCGAAAAGGCCACAATTAGTCAACTCTAATTGAAGATACATCAGGATACATTTGATGACATGAGAGAACAGCAAGATACTTTGTAGATACATCGGATCACATCAGAGTACATCTGGCCACATGAGGTGTCGCGAGATGATTTAGGGATACATGAGAGTACATCGGGATACATTTTCCAGTATCTGGCTGGTTTGTATTATGCCAAAGTTATTGATATTATTGATGAAACAAACCGCCCGGAGCTGTTTTGTTCTGTTTTGACCCCAGTAAAATCAAGTACTTACAGTTTCCTAAAAATGCTAGGTTGACAAATGGTAGAAGTAATAGAAATAAATCTCGTCCGAATGGAGCGATTATTCCACTTTTAAGTATTATAGCTAATGATATCAGTGGTTTAGAATGTAAAAAGCGGGCGGAAACTCTCTGTATCATCACCTTGTTGAAATATTTCCGCCAGGCCCTCAAAATGCTGCTGCCGAAAAATCAGTTTTTAGCAAAGATATTTTTGACGCTGGGAAAATCATTAATTTCTGTATGTGGCAAAAACATTGCCTGATTGTATTCATCGAAAAATTTGTTGGAGGAGGAAAAATCTATGTAAGTCATTGCGCGTGAAACCTGTTTCAATTCTTCTCTGACTTCCCGCGAGAGCAGTGCCAGATAGGCCCCGCCAATGGCACTGTTGCCCAGATATTCGAATTTTTCCCGCGGGGCATCCGGCAGCATTCCGAGGATAACGGCCTTGTCAAAATCAATATATTTTCCAAAACCGCCCGCAACCTGAATCTGGTCGATGGTTTCCATGGTCATGCCGGAACTTTCCAAAAGGGTCTTTATACCCCCGTAAATAGCAGCCTTGGAGCGTATCAGTGTTGAAATATCACTCTCGCTGATGATAATATTTTCGCCAACAGCAGTTTCATTTGCTTTGGCAATTATAAAATGCGGGTCGTCATTGTCGATGTATTGCTTGCATTTCTGGGCCAGAGAGGAGAATTTTCCCGAAGTATCGAGGATTTTTGCAGCAAGAAAAGTGGCGATAATGCTGATCATCCCGGTTCCGCAAATGCCGATGGCAGGCTTTTCGTCGACGGTGGTGAAGGACAGCTCCAGCGTTTCCGGGTCGACGTTTACGTCGTCGATGGCACCACTGAGGGCGCGCACGCCGTGGCGAATGCCTCCGCCTTCAAAGGCCGGCCCGGCAGAGCAGGCCGCAGTCATCAGCCAGTCTTTGTTGCCAAGAACCATTTCGCCGTTGGTGCCGATATCAATAAACAAAGTTATTTCGTCCTGCTGATTTAAGCCAGAAGCCACAATACCGGCGGTGATATCACCACCCACATAAGCTGCATTTCCCGGAACCACATAAACCCCGGCCTTATTGTGTATTTTGATGCCAATTTCCTCGGCATGCAGTATGGGGAAAATTGTAGCCATTGGGATGTAGGGTTCCAGTCGGATGGCTTTGGGATCGAGCTTTAAAATGGATTGAGTCATTACGGTGTTGCCCGCAAGGGATGCCGAAACTATGTCGTTTCTTTTTACTTTGGTTACCTTGATCAATTCCGTAACAAGGGTGTTGATTGTTTTGGCAACGTAGGTATGAAGTTTCTCGATATGTTCGTCATCTTTGGCGTAAATGATTCTGGAGATAACATCTTCGCCACAGACCACCTGAGCATTCTGTGCCGATGTTACTCCAAGTACGTCTCCGTTTGAAAGATCCACCAGAAAGACCACAACCGAGGTGGTGCCGATATCAACTGCTATGCCGTAGTTGTGCGGTTCGTTGGTGTATTCTTCCACCTTGATGATTTCCCAAAGGCAATCCGAACCAAGTACACAGTCATGCGCCGATAAAGTTATGGTTATATCCCAGTCGAATTTTCTCAAGGCACTGGACATTTGGCGCAATGCCTCAAGGCTGGTTGTTACTTCGCCGAGTTCGGGAAGTTCATGTCTGATGGCTTGCTTGACCCGGTCGAGATCGCTCATGGGGTTGTCCAGGGTGGGTTTTTGCAGCTTCAGTGAGACATGTCTGGTGAGCGGGGAGATTGAATGATTTTTAAGCAAAAGCTCCTTGACTGCCGAAGCATCCTCTACGATTTTAAGTTTTCTGTTTTGAGTTTCCTCGGGAATTGTTACTGTTACATCTTCAACCAGTTTGGCTTTGCAGGCCAGTACAATGCCCTTGTTGCGGTCATCGTCGTTGATCAGGATGTTTGGTTCGCATTCTACTTTGCCACTTGATATCTGCACTTTACAGCTACCACAAACGCCCTTGCCACCACATCTGGCGTTGATATAAATATTTTCACGTTCCGCCACATCCATTATGGTTTCGCCCTCGGTTGCGGTATAGGTTTTTCCCTCGGGCATAAAGGTCAGATTGATTGTTGCACCTGATATTTTTTTTTGATCAGCCGGTGTGTCTTTCTGATAGATCTCGCTGTATTTTGTCAGCTCCCAGATGATACAGGCAGTTCGATGGCGACAGAATATATTCGGATCCTGGCAGAGAAGGCAATCTTCACAGAGATAACGATTGTATTTTGCACAAAAATATTTTCCTGCTTTGTCTGGATGGCTTTTGCACGTGTGGTCAGACATAGACGATCCTTTCCCTTACCAGTAAACTTATAATCACAACGGATATGATAATGCTAAAGCTGTAGTATTTGCAACGATAATTTGCAGATTTTAGCGTAGGTCGGGTGATTTCACCCGACATTTTCTTTTAGCTTATGACTGCAATATGATAAACTATGGGGTATGAAAAATCTGAGACGATTATATATTGATGGAGGCACATATTTTTTTACCGTTGTCATGCAGCACCGTCGACCGATACTTTGCCATGCACAAATGCGAAAAGCTTTGAGGAATGCTATCCAGAAGGTTCGCATTGATCGACCTTTCAATATAATAGCATGGGTTCTGTTGCCTGATCACCTCCACACGATATGGACTTTGCCTGAAAATGATTCGGATTACTCAACCCGATGGCGACTTGTGAAGGGGAGCGTTTCCCATCATGTGAAAGATATCCTTGATGTTAAAAAGGAACGCACCCTAAACCAAATAAGGAAACAGGAAAGTGGGTTGTGGCAGCACAGATTCTGGGAACATACGATTCGTGATGAAGCCGATTTGGAAAAACATTTCGATTACATACATTTCAATCCTGTGAAACATGGTCTGGTCGAAATACCGTCAGACTGGAAATGGTCAACCTATCACAAATATGTAAAACAAGGTTTTTATAATAATGAAAGACAACCCTTTGATAGGGATATTGATGCGGAATAAAGAAATGTCGGGTGAAATCACCCGACCTACTTACTACTTACTGCAATGTGTGATTCTTTAAGGTTTTTTGCTATTTCACATCCAGCCTTATCCAGCGGGTGCATTCCCGGTGGGCAATTTTGAGCAGATTGCCGATTTTTGCATCTTGATGGCCATAGAGCTTGATGCCATTGTTAGTCCAAAACAGCATTATTCCATGCAAACAAGTGAAAGCTTCGTCGTTTTTCACTGCGACAATCGGGGTGGCCGGGTCTATCGACACCATCTCCAGTTCACCCTCTTCAAAGCTTGAGAGGGCTATTTGTATCAGGCTATAGGCGACATTTTTTGCAGATGCGCTGCCACCGGGGATGATCGGTTTGACCAGAGTTTGCATAGCTTCCACCTCCGAAGGTACCAGAATTGCACCTTTTTCGGCCCAATGCGAAATCTCCCCCGCATGAATGAATATTGCATTGTCTTTCATTAATGGCTGTTCTCTTGCAAAAAAAACTAAACCGCCTAATTTACTGGATGCCAAACAGGTTTTTCAGCTTGCTGTTCAACTCATTGTTGGCGCTGCCCAGAGAAAAACCGATGCGGATAGAAATGGTTTGATCATTTCCCCAGGGCCACCATGCGCCGAACAGATTTCTGCCATCTTCCAGTTCCTGGAAGAAAAACATCTGGCCTTCTCTCAGCCCGCCCAGATCTCTGACTGACATTTGTGCGGTGTCCGATGCCGAGCTGATGCTTTGATGGTCGTATGTTGAATTGAAGTGATTTGAAACGATATCCATCACTTTGTCTTTTTCGTTTTTGGAGAACTGTGATAGTACTGTTTGAAAGTGTTCGTCCCAATTCCAGTTAAGTACTTCCATGCTATCTTCACAGATGCCCTGACACAGATTTTCCATTACTAAATCCTGACTCATTTATGCCTCCGTATACATCTTTCTTACGTTAGATACAGCACTAAATACACCCTCACCATAGTAAGATCGGACATTCACTGACGATTATTGCATTTAATTTGATTCTTTTTTATATTCGTGGAAAATTCTTGTAAAATCAATCAAGTTCATATTTTTTGATTTTGTCGTACAGAGTGGATTTGGATATGCCCAAGGCTTTGCAAACTCGCTTTTTATTACCACCATATTCTGTCAGTGCCTCGGATATCAGGCTGGCTTCTACATCTTTGATGGTTTTTCCGTGATATAGTGTCCCGTTTTGATGCTGGCTGGATAAAATTGAGCCGGGGCCGTTAATAACAAGGTCTTCTTCGGCCAAATATCCTCTTTCGACGGCCTCCGGGTGGTACATTATGCTGGTGGTAAGCACATTTCGTAGCTGTCTTACATTACCCGGCCAGTAGTTGTAAATAAGCGTATTTAAAGCATGTTTCAATATTTCCATGTCCTTTGCCGATTGGGAGAGGAAGAATCTGGCCAATGCTGGAATGTCTTCTCTGCGCTCCCTTAAAGGAGGGAGTTTGACGGGCAGGGCGTTTAGTCTGTAGTAGAGATCCTCGCGAAAATTGCCGGCTCTGACTTCTTCTTCCAGATTTCGGTTGGTGGCTGCGATTACGCGAGCCTTATGTTTGCGCGTTTTGCTTGAACCTACCGGCTTAACTTCATTTGAGTCCAGCGTGCGGAGCAATTTAGGTTGTAAAACAAGGGGTAACTCGCCGATTTCATCAAGAAAGATTGTGCCTTTCCCTGCTTCTTCGAATGCCCCGATGCGCGATTGTCCCGCCCCTGTAAAAGCGCCTTTTTCATGTCCAAACAGCTCAGACTCGATAAGATCCGCCGAAATTGCAGCGCAGTTTACAACTATAAAGGGCTGATCTTTGCGATTTCCCGAATTGTGAATTGCCCGGGCCGAGAGTTCTTTGCCTGTACCTGTTTCGCCGGTAATCAGGACGATTTCCTGTAGATCTGCCATTCTTTTCATCAAGCCCTGAACTGCCAGCAGTGACGGATGCTCGCCAATCATGCCAAAAAAACTTTCACTTTGGTTTATTTGTTTAGCAGGTTCTCCGCCAGTAAATTTGAATTCGGTTTTTCCGGCGGTAAATTTTGCTCTGGAAGATAGAAAAACTTCCATAATGCGGGTTTGGCCCATCCAGGTTCCGTTAGTGCTGGAAAGATCCCGTAAAATCATACCGTTGTTATGCGGTATTAATTGGCAGTGACGAGAAGAGATAAACTCATCCTCGACAATTATATGCGCATCTTTGGATGCCCCGATAATTTTTGCTGTTGTTATCTTAAGGTTATGTTTTTTATTGTTGTTCTTATAGCTCAATGTGCCTGTAACAAGTGCTTTGCCTGTTGTTTCCAGGTGGCTGGTTTTAAGCACTGCTCTTTCGGTTGTGCCCGGTGCAAAATCAATCTTTTGGTAGGTCAGGCTCAACTCACCGAAATCAATTGTATCTCCTGGGTTCAGTTTCTTTTTTACGATGGCATTGCCGTTGACCACGGTTCCGTTACCGGAGAGATCCTTCAGGGTGTAGCCTGTGGCGGTGGATGTGAGTTCGCATTGTCTTGTTGCTGCGCTTGATGCATCGAGTGTAAGGTCGTTGAATGTTCCGCTTCCAAGACGTACCCGACGTTGATTGAGAGGAAATCGAACAGCCTTTCCTTTTTTTAAACTTACTTCCAATACAGGGTAATTTGTGAGAATGACGAGTCCTCCTGCTATTTCATTGTTATTTGGAAGTTTAGTATAGTGCAGGAAAAAGTCAAATATTATTCGCTAATTAATCATTCTTTATTCATTGCAACAGACAAAAAAAGGCGCGGTTAAGACCACGCCTTAAGTTTGCTGACAAAACCAAAGTTTTCATAGAAATTAAATATTCACATCCGTCATACCTGTGAAAACAGGCATACAGAATTTGGAAAGCAATGGCACCAGTTTGTTTGTGTTTGAGGCAAAATCGTTTTTCAACTCGAAATAAATAGGTAGTTATTTCAATGTTTTAGCCATATGGATTCCCGCTTTCGCGGGAATGACGCACACGATATTTTGTTTACTTTATGATGTATTGTAAAAGCTTGAAAATTCTTTGCTCTGGATTACTATTAAATGGAACGTTCTCAACAGACACAAAAAAAGGCGCGGTTAAGACCACGCCTTTTTGGGAAAAACTTTTGTCGGGAGAGTTTACAAGGAGGATTCAATCGAATTCTCGATTGGAATAACCTCAATATCGGATGCACTTTTCACTCTGAGGTAGCAGACGTTCCAGTGGTATCCAAGCGGAATACCTGTGCCGTCGGTTCCTTCGATGAACATGTCCCTGAATGTACCGAAGAGGTAGACTCTGACCATAACCTGCGAGGTAATGGTGGCGTCCCAGTTTTCAACGGTTACCAGATAGTCGCCGACTTCCGGCAGGGAGAGGTTGATGTTTTCCGGACCTCGGCCTGTTCGGTCGTCGATATCCAGGGTGGGGTCATCGTCTCTGGAATCCGGGTCTGACCAGTTTGGTGAATTCATCGGGCCAGGGCAGCCTCTTGGGGGACAGTTTTCGTTGGTGCCGTTGTTGGTGGAGCAGTTCGACCAGCAGCAGTCGCCTCCGTTGTAGTTGTCTTCGTTTCCACAGTCTCTGGAATGGGTGCCACCGGGTTTGATAAGGTGCAGATCGAAATCATTTTTAGGGTCTGACCAGACCAGTTGAATGTGAATGGTTTCATCCGGTACCACGAATATTGATACGAAATCTTCCTTCAGCTCGGTGCAGCCTTCATCCGATTCGTCTTTAACTGTAAGTTTTATTACGTATTCGCCTGCAGTCTCTGCAAAAAGGGTAGGGGAGGATTCCGGTATCCAGAGTCCTTGCACAGCTTCACCGCTGTTGTTTTTTATTTCAGGGTTTCTGGCCTCGGCTGGAATCGCTTCAAATTCCCATTTGTATTCTGTAATTGTGCCATTGGGATCGTAGGAGGCCGAGCCATCCAGTCTGACAGTTACCAGCGGTTTGACACGTTGGTCTTCTCCCGCGTTTGGTATGGCGCAGAGAGCAAGGTCGCTGGTGGTTAATTCGACAACGGCATCCTTGGTTTCTTCGCCATCAATCCATCTGACATAGGCCTTGTCATCCAGTGCGGTTGCACCCATGGCCATCTGGACAGAAACAGTCACAAACTCATTTGGATTTAAAATCCAGGGGCCGGTTACGCTGTCTTCTTCGCCATCCTGAACCACGTTTGTTACGGTGTAAGGTGATGAGTCGCCAAGGCCCATAACTATCTTGCTGATTGAAGTCGGGGCCAACCCTACATTCTTTGCCTCAAACTGTTTGGTTAAAACTTCACCGGTAGATGCGCCCAGATACTGCAATACCTGAGGTGTAACCTGTAAAATTGCAGTTTTCTTGATGGAGCTTCTCAGTACTACGGTGGTTGAGGGGGTGTTGGGGTCATCCGAGAGGACAATCATTGATCCTGTATCGCTTTGTGAATCGAGCGGTACATACATAAGGTAGGCCGGGGCCTGCATTCCCGGCGGTATGACTATCGGAAAATCATCGGTAAATTTCAAAAATTCCGGGCTTGTTTCAATGGAAAATTGCACGGAACTGATGCTCAGATCCACGCCACCACCGTTGCAGATAAAGACCTCGGCGGATTCTGATGAACCAATGCGAACTGCGCCGAAGTCAACTTCATTGTCGCTCATTTTGATAAGCGGTGTTGTCATATCCGGGCTGTGATCGCATGGTGTCAGGTTGAAATCCCAACTCATGTCTGTTTCACCAAGATCAATTTCTGTGTCTACCAGATCAGGATCAGCATCGTCTTCAGCATCTTCTAAATTCTCAACGCTGTCGTCGTCCAGATCACCATCGGTATCGCCATCCGGGGTTTCGGTGTCTCCGTCTGTGGCGGAATCGTCAACCTCGTTGCTGTCTCCGTCAACCTCCGGGACACATTTTCCATCCCTGCAAACTGTTCCTGCTTCACATGGTTCGGGGCAATCACCGGTCCAGATGGGGTTTGCTTCACTGGAACAAGCCAGTAAAATCAATGTAGTTGCTAAAGCTGCGACCAATACTTCAATTTGCTTTATCATCCTGGAAATTCCTCCTGATTCAGGCGAGTCTTATACGGTTTGTAGTGCTTTTTTAGCTGACACAACACCACTTTATCATACTATAAACCATTCGTATCATTGTCAAGGATCTCGATCTTATATGTTAAATTTCTGAGCACTTAATGGTGAACTGCAATTAATTTGTCAAATTCTTTGGTCGAGATTGTTTTGTCAGTGAGTGACATGTTAAATAGGGGTTTTTCTTCAAAAAGACGATGAACGGGGGATCTAGCTGGAATCATAAAGATTTTGTTGCTTTTTATGATGGAATGTTCTTTAATAGAGAGCAGAGGTTTTCCCATCTTGTGCCATTTATAGCGAATTTACTTGACACTAAGGCTCATACAAACATAAATTACGCTGATGTTCTGACTGTCGAAAAACGTGATTTCGACTTTGAATATTTTGTGATTGTTACATAAGTTAGTATTCTGCTCAAGGAGGCAATATTATGAAAGCACGCTGGCATTCTTTAACCCTGGCGGCTCTTCTCATGCTGGTTATGGCCATTTGTGGCTTCGGTTGTGATGAAGGTAACGGAATTGTACCCATTGATGGTGATAAAGTCGATGGTGATGACGTAGTTGATGGCGATGATGATTCTACCATTGTCAAACCGGGTGATTACGCACCATGTGATTCGGATGCTGATTGCAATGCTGAAACCGAAACATGCTTGAATCAAACCTGCCGTAAAAAATGTGATGCTGATACTCCATGTGCCATCAACGAAGTATGTATGGCCGACATCTGTGAATTGAACTGCGACAACAAATGTATCGAAAAAGATGGTTTCTACTGTGACTTTGAAAGCCAGCTTTGTAAAACAGTCGATTGCACTCCATGTTCAGCAGACAGAGAGGCTTTCTACTGTGGTACCGATGGAACTTCAACCTGCACCACAGTCACCTACGATGGCGTTCAAGCCAGCTATTGCCTGCAAAACTCAAGCACTGGCTGTCCTGATGGCTACTACGACAAACTTGGAAAATGCTATCCTAAAGCATATTGTGAAGGTTTTGTAGAAGCAAGAGCAATAGGCGCAACCGAATATCCCGGATCAGTTCCTGGTGGCCCCTGTGCATTTGGCTCTCTCTTCCCAGGTCACTCCTGTGCTGGTAGCGGAAGCTGCATTGGTAACCCCGCACTTGAAGATAATACTGGCCCAATCACATGTGAAACTACCCAGGATTGCGTAAGCTGGGCCGCTGGTATCAGCAATGTAACCGGCGATGTTGTGTATTGTGCTGGCGGAGTTTGTGGATTCTCTTTCTGCGTAGCTCCTTGCAGTGCCAATGGTAGCTGTCCTGATTTAGAAGGTCTTGATGATCTCGATTTTTACCCTGGTGATGTTTCCGGTTCCTGCTACTGTGGCCCATATCCTCTGTTCCAGAAAGTCGGTGATGCTCCTCTAGGTTCCATTTGTGACAGTAAAAATGAACCAGATCTGCCACTTTGCGGTGATGCTTTTGAATGCTTTGCATTAAACCAGAGTAAAGTTTGCCAAGACGATGATGAATGTACCGAATTCGGTGCAAACTCATATTGTAACGCTCTTGGAAAATGTGCCTACTCCTTCTGCTCTGAAGGTTGTGTAGATGATAAATGTCCCGGTACAGCCAATTATGTACCCGGTCAGAACAGATGTTACTGCACAGCGGGTGAGTATGCTCAGCCGGTTGGTGACGCAGCAGCAGATGAAAAATGTAATGGTGGCGTAAAACAGGAACTGGCACATTGTCAGGACGGTTTGCACTGCCGTGTATGGAGTGACAAACTTAGCACAACCTGTACAGAAGATTCCGAATGTCCTCAAGCTACCTGGGGTCCGAATGCATTCTGTAGCGATGATGGATATTGTTCATTCTCAATTTGTGCAACACCTTGTACTGAAGGTGAATGTCCCGATGGCATGAGCAGAATTGAAGATGGTCCTGTTAACTTGTGTGTCTGTACCGCTTCCGATGTTTACGGTAAAGATACCAAATAGCCTAGCGATGACAGGGAATGAGAATTCCTATTGATTTAATGTCGGCCCCCTCATATGATGGGGCCGATTTTTATGTGGACGTAGTCAGAAAACCACGGGACAAACCGTGGGTGAAGTAATGTTTGCCATCGTTGCATAGGCAGCGACGGTTTGATTTGTTTCCTGCAATATAGTTGTTGAGGTGATAAGTGATGAAAAAACAAAATATGAAATATCTCGTCTGTATGTTGTTTAGCATGCTTTTGATATTGGCAGGTACGTCGTTGTTTGCGCAGCAAATGAAAGCCGGCGATTCTCAGGGTGTTATTCCCAAGGTTGGTTTTGGTAAAAAGAAGGTTGTCGAGATTCCTGATAAGCCGATGTTTTATTACGAAGCAGGCCAGCGTGTTGAACTTGAGCAGGATTTTGGATTTGTTGCAGTCTCTTTTGCCAAAGAAAATTTCTCTAAAGCAGATAGACACAAATATTACAAGAAGCTGACTCTGGTTGTCTCCGAGCTTAAAGAAGAGACGCTTCTTAAAGAGAATATCTATGTTATAAGACTGATGCCGGGGGCTACCGAGAAGAAATGGAACATCTTCACCCAGTACATGTATAGGGACAGCGAAATAAAATATGTGGGCCGAGTTTTTAAAAAGATCGGCGAAGATAAAATCAAGGTGTTATGGGTTACTACAGGCGATTTGAAGATTGAGTTTAAGGATCAGGTTGATATTGAGAAATGCAATGCCTTGTCGGTTGAGTTTCCCTTAACCTTCAAAACTATCGATACTGAAAGCAATTCGGCCTATTACAAAAAAAGAGATATCACCATCGATGATGTTGATTTGGCTAACCAGATGTTTGAGACGGAAAAATTTGTTTCGGTGGAACCTGTGTTCATTAAAATAAAGGGTAAAACTCCAAGTGAAGAAGATCTTGGACGCCTGAATCGTGAGTTGATGGATAGCGCACCGGAAAATGTCAAGCTGAAAATGGAGCGTCAGAAGGCCGAGCATATGAAAAAAATGCAACGCGAGATGAAGGAAAAAATGGAAAAGTCCAAGCAAAAGCAATAAAAGAAGTACGCTTTTATAAATATAATCATGTTGTTTTTACGTTTGGTGGGCTAATATAGTACCTGTAACCATTAATTTTTAGGTTATATAGTAATTTTTCTTGCATAGAATTGTTATTTTTGCATAATACAGCAAGTTTTATTGGGCTTGCACACGGTGATTGAATGATAATGTAAGTTGAAATTTTGCTGCCGGTTTTGGGAAAATAATCAGACTCAGCTATTATCCCGATAAAAAACTGGTGGTTATGTGAAAGAATGCCGATAAGATAGTAGGGGATCTTTGCTCCTTTTGTAGGAGTGTGACATTGGGCATTTTGTGGGGCGGAAGGAATTATGTCATGTCTGAACTACGCCATGATCCGATACAGCGGGAATGGGTTATTGTAGCACCTGAGCGTGAAAGACGTATTAAGTACACACGGTTAAACGGCTCTGACGAGGAATCTTGTCCTTTTTGCGATGGCCATGAAGATACACTTCCCCATATCATCAAAGAAGTAGCTGAAAATAACGAAAATGCTGATTATTCCTGGAGAATCCGCGTAATACCTAATCGCTTTCCCGTTTTAAAGGTGGAAGGAAGATTGAAGCGTAGCGCCAAAGGGATATATGATCATATCAACGGAATCGGGGCGCACGAGATAATTATTGATACCCCGCGCCATGATCAGAGTTTCGCTGATTTGTCGGTGGATCACATGGCACAGCTTTTTGGAGTTTACCGAGAGCGTCTGGATGATCTGCTTAGAGATATCAGGCTTAGATACATCAGCGTTTTTCGTAATGATGGCATCGACGATGGATCAACCGTCAGACATTCTTACAGCCAGCTGGTTGCAATGCCCACAGTGCCAAATGATGTAGTGATAAAGCTCAGATCTGCCAGAGAGCATTACCTGATAAAGGAAAGATGTATTTTCTGTGATGTGATAGATCAGGAAGTCAATGACAAGCTGCGAATTGTAGCTCAAAATGAACATTTTATTGCCTTTTGCCCATATGCTTCACGTTTTCCGTTTGAAGTACAGGTTATGCCATTAAGACATATGCATGACTACAGGCAGGCAGGGTATGAGCTGTTTGTACATCTGTCGTCGCTGATAAAAGATGTTCTGGCACGATTCAAGGTTGCATTGGATGACCCGGCTTACAGCCTGGCAATACATACGGCACCCAATATAACATCCAAAGTGGAGTCCAGTTGTTATTGGGAGACCATAACCGAGGATTTCCATTGGCATATGTCGATTGTTCCACATTCTGTGACTCAATCTGGAATTGAAATGATTTCCGGGATGTTTGTTAATACTACAGCACCTGAAACCGCTGCTAAGGTTTTGCGGGAAGTACAACTGAAAGTCTGAAGACTTTATTGATACCAGGAGGTTATAGTGAGAGTTTTATTTTGTACAGCCGAAATTCACCCCTTTTCAAGGGTAGGTGGTCTTGCTGAATTCTCCAATATGCTTCCGAGCATTGTGAATACTTCTGTTGATGAAGTAGCTATAATCACACCGTTTTATCGCCAGGTGAAGAAAAATATTGCTGAGATTGTCCCTGTAGAGGGATTGAATCAGCTCGAAATTTATCTGGGAGGCGAATCTTTCAAAGTCGGTTTTTACAAGTCTGTTTTACCAGAGAGCTCCATTCCGGTCTACTTTGTGGAATGTGATACTTTTTTTGGCAGAGACGGGATTTATTCAAATCCAAATGACAAATCCGGTTTTGCTGATAATCATCGCCGTTTCGGACTCTTTCAAAAAGCGATTATTGCGTTTATCGAAAGCAAAGTATTTGTTCCCGACATTATACATTTGAACGACCATCATACCTCTCTTGTTCCTGCAATCATCAAATCAAGGGAAGATGAGCTAAAGGACATTAAAACGGTTCTGACGGTGCATAATGCGGCCTATCAGATGGAAGTTGAGGAAAGCTTTGCCTATGATCTGGGAATTTCAGACAAGCTGTTTGAGCCTCAGGGCCCATATCAAAGACATGGATTTATTAACTTTTTACGCGCCGGAGTTTTGTTTGCGGATAAAGTGGTTGCGGTTAGTCCGACCTATGCCGAAGAAATCAAAAACGATGGTGGCAATCTCTCTCACGGCTTGGGAAATATCCTGAACAATAAGGGCGATAATTTTTCCGGCATACTAAATGGTATTGATGATAAAGCCTGGGATCCTAAATCGGATGACTTGATTGCGGCAACCTTCGGCCAGAAGAGTTTAGCCAAAAAGCTGACCAACAAAGAGGAATTACTGGCAAGAAACGGTCTGGATTACTCCAATCTGGAAGTACCAACCATCGGCATGATTACCCAGCTTACCGACAACAAAGGCTTTGATCTTTTGACACCTGTTTTTGACAAGCTCTTTACCTTCGATCTTCATTTGGTGATGCTTGGAACGGGTGATCCCAAATACCATAAACTTCTCGAAAGCGTTAAAATGCGTTTTCCGCATAAGTTCGGTTTAAATCTGACATATTCCAACCGGATAGCGCACCAGATTCTTGCAGGTAGCGACTTCTTCCTGATTCCGAGTCGCTATGAACCTTGTGGTCAACAGCAAATGCAGGCCATGCGTTATGGTACCATTCCCATTGTAAGGGCGACAGGTGGTCTTGCAGACTCGGTGATAAATGTTTCGGAAGACTTTTCTGATGGCTCCGGCTTTACCTATGAAAACTACGACAGCACCCAGATGCTGAAAGCAGTCTGGCGGGCAATATCCTCCTACAAGGACAAAAAGAGCTTTAAAAAGATTGTCTTGAGAGCGATGAAGCAGGATTTCTCCTGGCAAGTGACTGCCGATAAATATCTGGAGATTTATAAAAGCCTGATCAATTAGAGCTGTTTCAACTGTTATCAGCTTTTCAGTGAAATCCAGAATGTTGAATGGGGAGCTTTGTTCTTGAAGTCCTCCGGGATGGTTTTGCTCGTAAGCTCCTCAATTTTAAATCTTTGAGACAAACTCTCGTCCAACTTGAATTTTCTTTTGTTGGTAGAAAAGAAAATATTACCTTTCCTGTTCAGCATCATTGCCGTATTTATCAGCAATTCGCTGTGATCCCTTTGGATATCGAAACTTTTTTCCATCTTTTTGGAATTGGAAAACGATGGCGGATCGAGGATTATCAGATCGAACTTTTGTTTGTGATTTGCTTCCAGCCAGCCTAAAACGTCCTCCCGATAGACATCGTGTATTTTTTCATCCTGCCTGTTCAGCTTGATGTTGCGTCTGGTCCAGTCAAGGTAAGTGTTTGACATATCGACCGTTTTAACAAACTTTGCGCCACCTTTGGCTGCTGCGACCGAGAAAGAACCAGTGTAGGCAAAGAGGTTTAAAACCGATTTACCGGCAGATTTTTCCATGATAATTTTTCGTGAAATACGGTGATCCAGAAAGAGCCCCGTATCTAGGTAGCCCGACAGATTGAGCAAAAGCTTGATGCCGTTTTCTTCTACCGTTATTTCATATGCCAGATTGATAATTTGATTGTATTGAGATTTGCCTTTTTGTTTTTTGCGATATTTGACAAAGATCTTCTCGTTTTCAATCCCTAAAACTTCAGACACTATCAGCACCAAAAGTTTCTTGCCTTCCCGGTCAAGCTCCTGATTTCTATCGAAAATATAGATAACGGCATGGTCGTTGTATTTGTCAACTGTAAAGGGATATTCGGGGATGTCCCAGTTGTAGACCCTGAAGCAGTTAATCTGCTCTCGTTTGGCCCATTTTTTAAGGTGCTTGTAACGTTTTTTCAGTCTGTTTTCAAATGCTTGCATGATGCTTTCCTTCTTCTAATACCCTCTTGCAATGTATCGCCAAATGCGATTAATTCCAAGGCTTTATTGGTAAGCGTAAAAATAGCAAGAGATAGTGAAGTGCTTGATTGTATTTTGCCCGATGGGTGTGAATTTTATTTTGGTGATATTTTCAATAAAACAAATGATTTTCTTCGTTCATGGCGAGTGATCGACGATTAGTCGATTGTATCGAGCCATTAAACCTTCGATACAAATTTTCAAGTGACAAATCACATAAAAATTCATTTAGGCTGAGCGCAAAGATATTGTAAATATTATTGACCGATAAAATAGTTCACACCCCTTGCCTGCTGATTTACTATTGTTTTGCTTGCTATTTGGCAGGAATTCGCGATAAAATTGACATGTATTAGATTGACTATATTAAGTAGACTTCGGAAGGATCATCATGTTTGGTCATTTTGCTAAAACTATTCTGATTATAGGACTGTTATTGTTTTCCACCAATCTCTATGCTCAGGAAAACTATTTAACCTTTGAGGACACCTGGAGCCCTGCTCATGAAGAGATTGCCACCAGCAGAGCTTTGGCTATGGGAAGAGCATTTATTTCTATTGCCGAAGGAAACTCTGCCTATTTATATAATCCCGCAGGTGTAGCTCAAACCATGTCATACAGCCTGGGAATCGACAGCGAATTCAATCCCACCGGCAATACTATGGCTTTTGGTGCATCCATAGTGGATGCGGCAACCAGTGCCCTTTGTGCCCAGGTCGGTTTTACCTTCCATCGTTACGAGTCCAGACAACTATGGGAAGATGGTGGCACCAACCCTGATCTTGACTGGCTACAGAACGACAGCAGCACGCCTGATACCGCACCACCGTTTTTATTTGACAGAAATTCAGACGGGCAATTGCGTGAACCTATGACCAATTATACGCCACTGGATCTGGCCAATGACAAAGTTTCGGATTTCAGGCGCATGTTTGGTGTGTACAAAAAGTCGGTTGTTAATCGCTATGTTCCAAGGCTGTCTCTGGCCGGGGCAATTGGTAAATATTTCTTTTTAGGTGGTACTGCCAAATATTTATATGCAGAAAGACCTGGTCGGCATAGTGTAAATGCAGCCAACGTTGACATCGGAATGCTGGTTAAAACCGACTTCGGACTTAGGCTTGGCGTGGTTGGCTACAACCTGATAAATACTTCCTACGACAACTGGCCCCTGAAGCTTGGTGCCGGTCTTGGCTATTCCTTTGAAGACCAGCTTTATATTGCCGCAGATGTTCTGGTGATGTTTGATGTTTATCATGAAAAAGAGAGACCCGCCGATCCCGAAGTGAGATATCCCGATGGCACCAGGCTTGCCTATAGAATAGGTCTTGAATATGTCGTGGCTGGAATGGTCGCCCTTCGGGCAGGCTATGAGTACGACGGTACCATTGGTGGCGATCATAATGTCTCTGGTGGAATCGCCTACAAGGACCCGGACTGGGCGATACATTTATCCTATGCCGGCAGCACAAACGACACGGACAAAATGTTGATGTCGGTTGGGTTGAGTGTTAATTTCTAAGCTAGAGTAAAAGCCCGTAGTTTAATAAAAAAATTAGAATCTTCATTTTTACCCCAATATCTACAACTTGTTGTTGATATTGGGGTAATTTGTTTTTTAGCCAAAATGCGACATATTTTTGACACCTTTTTTTGCCTGTTTTGTAGACTTCCCTAATATCCTCATAAAGAAATCAACAATACACCCGAATTCAAAATCAGGCACCGTTGGGAATGCCTGGTAAAGAAGTACCTTACAATTGGGACATTTTTACAACACGCAGAATTATCTACTGATAATTTATGCGAATGCTTTCCTGACTGTTGTCAGCCGTTTAGATGAGCTGTGTCGCTGAACGGCAGCTATTGTTAATTTATTTTCAAAATTAAAATTTAATACAGAATTTACGTTTTTTAATAATTGGAAGATTTGGTTAATCAGGGTTATTTTGGAGGATCTCATGAAATCCAACAGCAGGAAATTGAATTTACTTTTCACATTGGTGCTGATCGTTTTGACTATGAGCATGATGCTAATTACGGGTTGTGGTAATGGTGGCGACAGTGAGGACGGCGACATCGTGGACGGCGATGTTGATGAAGTAGTTGATGGCGATGAAGACGATGCTCTCGACGGCGATCTTGAAGAAGATCCTGATGGTGATCTTGAGCAGGAGATGGAAGCTGCTGAAGAGGATGGTGATTTAGATCCTGATGCTGAAGTGGAAGAAGATGGCGATCTGGAAGAAAGTCAGCCGGACGGTGATGAGGAACCGGATGGTGACCTTGAAGAAGAGCCGGATGGCGATACAGACTCCGAACAGACCGAAGCCGTTGAAGAGGACGAGGAAATAGTAGTTATTATCCCCGAACTTACTGTTTCTGAAGAGAATGTTGATTTTGGTCAACGTCTAAGTAACGAGGCACAAGCCTCTAAAATACTTCAATTAACCAATACCGGAACCGCTCCCTTGTATCTGGAAATTCCTGCAGGATACGACGAGGCTCTGGTGGTTCAATACACCTATGAAGACCAGCAGAAGGTGGAAGTTGACGAAACGCTTAGTGTTACTGTCAAATGGCAGCCCACTAAGGGAAGCATTGATACCAATGTTAAGTTTAATTATCGTTCTGAAAACTCTGAAAACTATCTTGCAACTGTTGCCGTAAAAGCAGAGGCTCTGGATGCTTCGCAAAGTTTTGCTGGAGTTATTGCCGGCTTGTTTACCACGGAGACCGGCGACCAGATTAAAGTTCCTCTGGAAGGTGTAATGGTTGAGTTGGAAGGCGTTGACAAAGCTATTGCAACAGATGCTGATGGTAAGTTTTTATTCCCCTCGATTTCTGCAAGCCCCAATGAACGCTGGATAACAGTTGATGCTGCGGAAAACACACGCGGAACATTTTCCCCTTTCTATAAAAAAGTAAGCCTCTCTGAACAAAACGGACTTCTGGTGACATTGCAGAATCTTGAAGTTGAAAGCTTTACTTTAGGTGATACGGAAGAGTCCCTTCCTGTTGTTGGCTGGGATGGTGCAAGTTTTGA
>Ga0070729_10002116_pt1 | contig 26843 bp, 23 predicted proteins | sample tdDd472_FD_66725 | JGI IMG/M metagenome (GOLD analysis project Ga0070729, IMG submission 66725) | Marine sediment microbial communities from the Atlantic coast under amendment with organic carbon and nitrate - tdDd47.2 | ecosystem: Environmental > Aquatic > Marine > Coastal > Sediment | place... | reverse complement strand
GGTCATGCCGTTTACACAAAGTCAGATCCTCGTGCAGTTATTCTCAAAGAAAAAGCTGCATCACTGGCTGATGAAAAGAATCGTATGGATGAATTTGATTTCTATACAAAAATTGAAAAATTGGCACCAGAAGTTTTCTACAAATTTAAAGGTCATGATAAGAAAATTCTTTGTGCAAATGTCGATTTTTACTCAGGCTTTATTTATTCCTGTATTGGAATTCCTGAAGAACTTTTCACACCAATATTTGCAATGGGAAGAATGCCGGGCTGGCTTTCTCATCGCCTCGAAGAAGTGAATATGTCCTCCAAACGAATTATTCGACCTGCTTATAAGAACGTGAATAATCGGAAAGAGTATTTAGGTGTGGAAGAGAGATAAACATTATATTCCTTTTACCTGGTTTCTAAATACTCAAGCCTTAATAATTATAATTAAAGTAAACTTAGTGTATTTTCAATAAATTCATTGAGTGCATATATAACTTGAATAGTTGCATGAACTTTTTATTAAATTAATCTTTTAATTAGAATGAAATCAATTTATAGTGACTAGTATTTAAAGGATGATATTTAAAATTATCAAAAAACCCCTTGGTAAAATAAAAATAATAGTTACAAGCATACCCAAACTTTTTTATTAACGACAAGTGCTAGTTACAAAAAATTTTTCTTGACACTAGACTTTTTTGAATTTATATTTTATTCATTCAGTGAACAAATATATGTGATATTTGTTGCAAAAGGGAGGATAAATTGAATTTTCAGAAATATCAGCTAAAAGAAAATAGCCACCGGATTGTATTAAATACAATTAGGCAAAATAGTGAGATTTCAGGTGCTGATATTGCCAGAAAAACAAATTATCAACCTTCCACAATTTCCTATATTCTGAAAAAACTTGAACAGATAAACCTGATTGAATTCAGCCGTATTGGACTGTCACAGGGAAGTGGGAAGCCACCAACACTTTGGAAAATTTCTGATGATCTTGGATTCATTTTTGGTATAGAATGTCTTCTGAATGAATTTCGTGTTTCACTGATCAATGCTACTGGGAAAATTGAATTCCAGGAAAGATATTATTTTGATACAATTTTGGATCGAAGAAATCTGGAAGTTAAGATCAATGAAACAATTCATCAAATCTGCCACAATAAAAATATTGTAAAAAATAAAATTCTGGGAATTGGTATTGCACTTCCCGGCTTGATTGATTCAAAAAATGGTTTTGTCCATTACTCACGACCATTCAATATCAAAGAATCATACTTGCAAAAACAACTAGAACAGGTTCTGACAATTCCTTCTTTCATCATAAATGATGCTAATGCCGGTGCTTTAGGGATTAAATGGTTTCAAAACAATAACAACAAATTGTTTAATAATATTATTTTTCTCACAGTAAATGATATCACTAAAGACCTTGGTGCCGGCATAATAATTAATAAACAATTATTCGATGGTGTTGATGGTTCGGCAGGGGAAATGCTGAAAAGCCTACCCGATGTTGTAAAACTAATAGCCACAGCAAAGAAGAGATTCAATCAACCTGATTCCAACTGGGATAAATATACAAAACACGAAGAAGTAAAGTTTTCAGAAATTGTCAGCAAGGCTAAGACTAATGATAAAATTGCTTCTTTCATACTACAAAAATTTGGGCAAGTTCTTGTTGATCAGATTTTACAGATCATAGGATTTTATAATCCAGCGAAAATTGTTCTGGGTGGAGATATTACTACTGCGGATTTTCTTGTTAATGATTTTGTTCTACCGGGAGCAAAGAAGCAGTTTGCAAAACTTTTTCCCTCAGGAATTACTTTTCCAGAAATATTATACTCACCTTTTGGGATTTTTTCTGTAAGCATAGGAGCGGCAGCATTGATACTACGAGAGATTTATTCATTCGATAATAATTTTATACATATGAAGGAGGAAGTTTAATGAGGAGATTAATATTTGTAAAATTTATTCTATTGATGTTTTTAATTTCAATTTTTACAAATTTATATGCTGGTATTATCCAGGGAAGAGTCATGGATGAAAAATCAGGAGAACCACTTCCGGGTTCAAATATTGTTGTCATCGGGTTAAATATTGGTGCTGCAACTGATCTCAACGGTGAATTCAATATTAGAAAAGTTCCAGTAGGTGAAAATACAATTGCTGTTTCCTTCATTGGCTATGAACAGATCAGAAAAGTAATAAATGTCAAAGTGGATGAACCAACAATAGTTGAAATTTATTTGTCCACAGTAAATTTAATGGGAGAAGAAGTAATAGTTACTGGACAGGCAAAAGGACAGTTGGATGCGATTAATAAACAATTAGCTGCTTCTACACTTTCCAGTCAGGTTTCTTCTGCAAGAATCCAGGAACTTCCAGATGCAAATGCTGCGGAATCTGTTGGTCGACTTCCTAGTGTTTCTATTTCACGCAATGGCGGTGAAGGAAGCAAAGTTACTATCCGTGGGATGAGTGCAGAACACAATAAAATCAGTATCGACGGAATCGAAATGGCCGCCACTGATCCCAATAATCGAAGTGTGGATATTTCTATGATTTCACCCTATATGCTTGCAGGAATTGAAGTGCAAAAAGCCATTACTGCAGCTCAAGATGGTGATGCAATGGGCGGAGTTGTGGATTTCAAAATCCGTGAAGCATCTTCAGGATTGAACTTTGATATCATTACCCAGGGAATGCATAATGGACTTCGCAATGAGTTGGGTGATTACAAATTGGTTGGTGCTATTGATAATAGATTTTTTGATGACAAACTTGGGATTTTAATTCAGGCTGATACTGAAAAAAGAATGCGTGATTCAGAATCATTGACTGCTGATTATTACATGAAGGGCTTTAGCCTTGATACTATAAATACAACTTATGTCAATGATGTGGAACTGGAAGATATTTACAGGACAAAAGAAAGACTTGGTGGCGCCTATGTAATGGACTACAAGCTACCTTTCACTAAACTAAAGTTTGTGAATTTCTATAGTAAAATCGGCATAAATACTGAATCCTATTCGGAGCAAGTACAAGTACAGGGAACCGGAATTGGTCTTGGGCATCGGAGTGGTGTTTGTGAACAGGAATTATCACTGATGACAAATTCATTGGAATTGGACCAGAATTTCAATTCCGGAAATTTAAATCTGAAAATTTCGCGATCTGAATCAGTGCATGATACGCCTAAAGATGCAACATGGAATTTCCGCAACCGTTCTGGAATCCAAACCGATGGAAAATTCCAAACTGATCCGGCCAAGGTCTTTGACTATGTAGTTCGTGATAATAATGCTGAATATCTTCAATTGATCAATTTTTATGATGACTATAACAAGGAATCCATCTGGTCATACAAATTGGACTATGAATATGATTATGCATTATCAAAAAATATTACCGGTAAACTAATAGTTGGTGGGAAATATAAACATAAATCCAGGAAATATGACCACAATGAATCCTACATTGAGGCCTATCTTGGAAGTACAACAGAAACAAAAAACTTCATTTCTGATTATTTCAGGCTCGGCATAGCTGAGGGGACTCGTGATATGCCGTTGCCTCCTTTTTTATCAGATGATTATGATAACGATAACTTCTTGGATGGAGATTTTGAGATCGGACCATTTCCAGATATTGATATCCTGAATGATTTAGCAGAAATGGTTAATGACTCTGGCTTTCCAGATGTGGTTTATGACAGCCAACAATTGATTCCCGCTGATCTCACTTCCAAACGTGATGACTACAAAGGTGATGAGTATTACTCCGCCGGCTATATCATGACAGAGATGAAACTTGGTTCCAAATGGATATTCAGCCCGGGACTTCGCTATGAAAGAAATGTTACCAAGTACAAAGGTGTTCGTGGTGATGCAACAACCGGTGGATTGCCTATGAGAAACTGGCAATTACATCATGATACTACTGACACTCGCCACAATGATTTTCTTTTACCAATGGTGCATTTGAAATATATGCCAGTAGACTGGCTGGATGTTCGATTGGCTTACACAGAGACAATTTCACGTCCTGATTATAGTGCAATCATTCCGAAGATTACTATAACTAAAGATGACATCACATATGGAAATATCAATCTCGATCCTTCTTACTCCAGAAATTACGATGTGAATGTGGCTTTTCATGGTAGCAAAATCGGATTGGTAACAGTGGGTGGTTTTTACAAAGATATCTCAAATCAACTCTTTTCACCGGGTGGGAGAATTGTGAGAGATTCAGCAGATGTTTATGAAAATTTCCCAGGACTTGATGAATTCAATATCACAAAATCCATTGGAAATGAAATTACAACTACCATTAATAATGGTAATAATGGAACAGTTTACGGATTGGAGTTTGATTGGCAATCCAGTTTCTGGTACTTGCCAGGATTGTTGAAGGGATTGGTATTTAATTTCAATTACACTCACATATTTTCCGAAACCAAATATCCACAAACCATAGTGAAAGTAGAATATACACCATGGCCGGTTATTACAAATGAGGAAACTTTCTACAAAACTCGCCTTATTTCACAACCTGATGATATCCTGAATATGGCGGTGGGTTATGACTTCAAAGGTTTCAGCGGAAGACTTTCAATGATCTATAAGTCCAATATTTTTACTGAGGACAATTTTTGGCAGGAAATGCGTGCTAATACTGGGGATTATTTGAGATGGGATTTCTCCATGAAGCAGGAATTACCATTCGATGGACTAGAAGCCACATTGAATATTACAAATTTGAACAATGAAAAAGATCTGGACATCAATCAGGTTCTGAATGAACCGGTTCATCGTGAGCAGTATGGACGAAATATAATTTTTGGACTGAGATATAGATTTTAGTTACAAATATTTTTTGAAAATCGAGATTGAAATTCCTACAACCTGTCGCCCTGAGCCTTGTCGAAGGGGACAGTTCCCATGGAAATGCACAACTTCGATGGTCGCTCTTCGACAGGCTCAGAGTGACAGGTTGTGCAATAATAATTATATAAAATCGGGGGGACGATTTAATATGAACTCAAGAAGGAGGAGAAAATGAAAAAATTAATGTTACTAATCGCAGTGGTACTCTTATGCACATTGAATGCACAGACTATCATCGAAGTACCGGTGTTAGATCCTGCAGCAGGAGAATATCTCAACACTTACATGGAAAACAATCCGGCTGATAGATACATACTTCAGAGAGGCGAAGTGTATTTCGTAGACGCTACAATCATGCCCGGTGGATCAATCCATATTGAAGGTAAAGCAGAACCAGCAGATGCAACACCTGCTATCATCGCACCAATGCTCAGAGGAGATGGAACTATTGCAAACACAATGTTCAATGCTTCCGGTGATTTCACATTGAAAAATGTTTATGTCATTTCTGCTGGACCAAATGGACAAACTCAGCAACAATATGTAGCTGAAGTCAGTACTGATGAAGCTCGTGTAACTGTTGACAATTGTATCTTCGAAGCAAACAATGAGTGGGGAATTATTGTATATGGAAAATACTCAGATTGTTTTATCACAAACTCCGTTTTCCGTAATAATATCCAGGTTGGAAATTACTATTGTGGAAGAATTCTTTGGACATCTGCTGCAACTGATACTGTAGAAATGGTGAACAATACTTGTATCAACAGTACAGCATATTTCTTTACAGATACAAATCATTTGACTAGATATTTGAGAATTGAAAACAATACTTTGGCAAATATTCTCTATACACCATTCTTTTTACATCAGCAAATCAACACAGATTTCAAGAACAATGTTTTCTACAATTGCCATTTCATGGGACAATCCAATCTTGAATATTTAGGTGGTTGGGATGATATGGATACTCAACATGCTGCAATAATTTCTGTAGATACTCTGAATGCAACTTCGGATTCCGTTTGGAATGCAGATAATGAAGGTACATGGACTGAAGCTGATCGTCATGTTCATGTTATGAACAATGTTTTTGGTTGGGATCAGGTTTTTCATGATTTCTGGGATAGTGCTGATACACTCCATGGTGGATATTTCATGAATGCAAGAACAGAAGCAATGTTTGCTGATGACGCAAACTATCCAAACCTTGTGGCTGAAAATAACATCGAAAGAGTTCCAACTTTTGCAAATGTACCTTCCACTGATGCAATGCTTAATGAGTGTAATGCTTTCAGACAACCCGGTGGACCGGAAAATGCATATTGGGGATTTGGAAATGATTTTGGTCAATTCTCATGGCCATTACCAGAAGACCTCAGTTACACCGATGCTGACCTTATGACTCATGGTACAAATGGAAAACCTGTTGGTGACTTGAGATGGTTCCCTGGACATGTTGCAATTGATAATAATGAAAAAATTGCTTCAACCTTTGCATTGGAACAAAACTATCCAAATCCATTCAATCCATCTACTGTGATTCCTTTCTCAATTGAAAAGAACTCAGCAGTTACTCTGTCTATCTTCAATATGTTGGGACAGGAAGTCGCAAGAGTTGTTAATAATAAAAATATGTCTGCCGGAACTCACAAAGTGAACTTCGATGCTTCACATCTTTCCAGTGGTGTATATTTTTATCAATTACAAAATGAAGGTATGACCATTACACAAAAAATGGTTTTCATGAAATAATTTTTGCATCTTACTCATAATAAAAGGCTGGTGTTTACCCCGATCTCACCAGCCTTTTTTTATTTTAATTAATGTGAGTTCGAATTAAGGATTTTCTTCGAAAGTGAAGTAGAAATCCCCCTAAATTCCCCTTCTCAAAGTGGGACTTCCAAAGACATTTAGGTTATTGAAAGAAAAAAAATATGGCAGCATCTTAGAATTTTGAGTAAGTCCTCCCTTGAAAGGGAGCACTTTGGAGGGTTTAAACCTTTGAAAAATCAAAATTTGCTTAGATCGAACTCACATTAATTACTAAAAACAGATTTTGTACTCACCCAAAATAAAGACCATTTTTCCTCTGGCGTTGGCTCTAATCCAGCGACAAAAAACAAATATTTTTGATCAGGAGTGATAAAGGGATTCCCTTTGCCATGTCTATTTATTTTTTCATTCAATGGTTTTGCTGCTGACCAATTTCCCATTTTATCGCTGTAACTAATATAAAGGTTGGGAGATGATTCGAACAATAAATACGATCCATCTGGAGATATATAGGGAGTGTTTTGTTTGGTATCAAAATTTATTTCACCTGGCAATTTAATTGCTTCTGAATATTTTTCATTTTTCATTTTGGAACAATATATAAATAAATCTGAGTAGTCAGTATTTCCTGCATGAAAGTAAAGTGTTCCATCTGTTGTAATTGATGGATGTGAAACTAGTTTATCATGTAAGTTAGGAATGTCTACGAATTCAGGGTCTGTCCAATGATCTCCATTTCTTTTTGATCGCCATATATGCCAGGTGGTTGATACTCCATCGATATTAACTGGTCGTGTAGAACTGAAATAAATATATTTTCCATCAGGAGAGAAACTAGTACCATGTTCGTTGTTTTTTGTATTGAAAAATACTTCTGTAGGAATTGACCATTTACCTTTTTGTTTTCTTGATATTAGTACATCAAACTGTTGAAAATTTTTATCGGATATAGTGAAAAAATATTCACTAAGATCGGGTGAAAATATTCCACTATGGATTAGCTTTCCCTCAGGTATCAATTCTATATTGTAAGGTAAAGGTGTATCATTAGGTATTGATTCAGTTAGATATTTATTTACTGCTTTTTCTTTATTACAGGAAATAATTACTAATGTTAATAAGAGAAATATGTTTTTCATTGATTTCCTTTTTTGATCAATTCAAAATAATCAAAAAGGGATTGAGGAACAATTATAATATTTATAAATAATATTTTGGAATATTGGTAATTTGTAGATTTCCAAACTATAATAATGCATCCTAAAAAATGGTATGATTAAACCTGAATCATGGCTTCCCACCATGAACGAATACCCTCAGCATAGTTTCCTTGAACCATTATTATGTGATTTCCTAATGGACTTTGTAGCAAGTCTTTCACATTACCACCATGTGTTAGTTGAATTTTTACTTGTGTGCGACAAAGATTTTCAGCATTACCTGTTTGAAGTATTTCGCCTTCTGCTATCCATATTTTATCCATTGATTTTCCACCAATTCTTAGCAATGTGACAGGTCCGGTTTGAAATTTACCTTGAATACCTACACTTAAACCTGTTTCGAAGTGTGAACGCAGTTGATATTCCTTAACAATTTTACGTCCAACAGTACAGTGTGCTAACCAGAATGTATTAGGTTCAGTATCTATTTGTACTGGATTTGCCATCCAGGAATCTTGTTTAGTGAGTTTATTTACAAAGAGCATCCCAGTTGTGCTTACTAAATCACCTTCACATCCAGCAATAATCCCCTCATCATTTAATTGGGCTAAGGCAAAACAACCAGTTGCTTTCCGGTTAATTACCAAATCAAAACAGCGAATTGTAATTGAGTTAAGGTTATACTTTGCTATCAGTTGTTTCATGGCCAAATAGACTCGAACAGCATCTTCCAACTCTACCTGGGAAGGTTCCTTTAATTTCACAGCCTCGGAGACTAAAGATTCTAAAATAGGCTCAATTTCTTTTTTGGATACGGTCTTAATCAATTGGTAAAGTTCACTTAACTCTATTGGTATAACCTCTGGTCCCCATTGTTTTTGTACAGTTGTAAGATTTGGGCTACTGGCAACAAGCCAATCTGATGGTTTTCCTACTAAGCCGATACGTGATTCTTGGAGCGCATATTTAACCTCAAGACCAAATACTGCTGATTGAATTTGTTGCAATGCAACCTCATCACCAGGACCTTTAAGATAGAAAATGTGACCCTTTTGTCCATCTTGTTGAAGACGGCCTAATACCTCGAGTGCGGCCGGTAAAGAGTTATTACCGGGATGTGCAATGAGAAAAACCGGTTCTGCAGGGGCGTACTTGATACGTTTAGCTCTAAGATTTAGGATTTCTTGTTCTGTGCCACCGGTGATAACAAAATAAAAAAGAGGTGCCGGATCAGTTATCATTTTGGAGTTCCACTGTTGACCACCTAAGGTTTTGAAATCCGGAATATAATTTCCAACTATTTGCTTGAGTTCTTTCTTTTTTAAGAAGGATGATGCTATAGGCATATAACCAAAGTGGCTCGTGTCCTTGTTGCCCTTTATACTATTCAATGGAGAAGATAATTCCCGGGGACTATTTAATGAACTAGAAGCTGTTTTACTAAAAGAAAGCCCAAATGGTAAACTAAGCAGTGATGCAAAATTTATCTTGAAAAAGTCTCTACGATTAAAATTATGCATTATTTTCTCCATATTTATATTTCAAGGTTACTCATGATTTTAGCACTCAGTCTCATTGGAGGTTGTTTGTTTCATTAACCAAGCAACAGCATTCTGTCGTTCGTCGAATATTTGCATGAACCAGCTGCGATTTCTTGAGGCCGTCTCGAGAAACCTTATCTTATTCCTGGGTTGTTCCAACTTAGGCAAAACTACAGCTATCTTAGTGCGCCTAGGTGCGTCTTGTTTGGAGAACAACTTATCGGGGAGATTAAAGAGATCCATAGTTGAAGGAGTAATCTGTACTGCTGATGCATCAGCCAGAACTCCCAGAGCGCCTGTTTCCTTCTGAATGATTATACGCTTGGATACAGCGTCGGCTAGCTCGGATGCCGTTACTTCACCACTATAAATAATTTCAATCAAACCAGATGACTTGTTGTATTGTACGTCTAATGGCATATTCTTTCCTCCAACATACATATTAATTTGCGAAAATATCAAGTATATTGAAAAACTTAAAATGTATTATAAAATCTAAAACACCAACACCTTCAAAATCGCCAACAATCCTGAAATTCCGGAAAGGCCTAAAATATATGGTCGGATAGCATGTTTATCCAATTTGCTGGTGATGTGTTGGGAAATATAAACGCCAATAAAAACACCGGGAAGAAGCGATAAACCCAGGAGAATTTGTGTTAATCCAAACTTGCCAACAACGGCCAGAGAAATCATCGATAAAATCACACCGATCATGAAAAAATTACTCATAGTAGCACGAAATTTTGGGCCTCGTTCATGTTGAAATAATAATGCTGCTGGCGGGCCACCAATTGATACAGTAGTTCCCATGAATCCAGATAAAAACCCAGCGACCACCATGTTTTTTATATTGACTTTGATATGCAACCCTAAAGCACTGAGTAATACAGCTAGAATAACAAGGACTCCAAATAAAATTGAGAAATGTTTCATCGACATGTAAGCAACAAGTGCTGCTCCGGCAAAATTCCCAACAAACCGTCCCAGAACAAGCCATTTAATTTTTCCCAGTTCTGCATTTTTGCGTTCACGGAAACTCACCATGATTGCAGTAAACATAGCAGCGAAAATTATTGGGCCGGGAATAAATTCCATACTTATTAAACTCAACAATGGTGCAGAAACCAGGGCGAAACCAAATCCGATACTTCCCTGGGTAAAGGCACCCAATGTGACGATGCATATTCCTAAAACAATTTCTAAAATTGATAAATCTAACATTTTATTCTTTCTAAAGCTTTAAATCTACATCCTGGTGGTAATAGGCTTTCACTCGTTTTGATCTTTCAAAATAAGTTCGCCAGAAGGCCGACCAGACCATAAGATTGACAGTACCGAATAATGCCATTGTGTGATCCGGACCCCATTCTCGATGAAATATCAACATTGTTACAGAAGTATAAAACATCATATGTACAATAGCAATTACGAACATGTAAAATAAATTATTTTTGATTTTTTCAGGATTTTCAGGTGAAGGAATTGGAAGGTTTTTTACTATTTGATATAAAAGGTACATCACAAAACCAAATTGTACTGTTGCTCCAATTGTTAAAATTTTATCGGGATCTTTGATCAATGCTTCTATTAGTGTTACTGCGGAAAAAGCATTCATCATCAGGTTCAGGATTACCAGGTACTGGAAAAATTTCAACCAGCCTGCAAATTCATTTAATGGTTTACCCATTTTTCTCCTTCAAGTCGTAAAGATTGGTTTGTCTATCTTCGAATATATTGTTAAGATCAGTTATATTTTTGTTTTGTGCTAGAGTTGGATCGATATCCACAATCAGCACATTTTCTTCATTGTCTGATAATTGTCCAAGGCGACTTCCTTTGAAATCTGTCACCTGGCTCATGCCTGTAAAAGTCAATTCTTCACCATCACGATTTTCTGTGCCAATTCGATTGGCTGTGGTTGTGAAGATGCGGTTTTCGATACTCCTGGTAATCATGGCTTGCTGGCAGTAAGGCAATACAAGGTTGGCGGAATGGGCGATTAGTTCTGCTCCATCAAGTGCCAATGTTCTGGCAGTTTCCGGAAAAATCCAATCAAAGCAGATCATGACACCGACTTTGGTTCCCATGATGTCGTAGACTTTCGGCTTTTCATTCCCCGGTGTGAAAGTGTTTTTTTCTTTGTAGAATAAATGGATTTTGCGGTAGATGCCTTTGAATTCGCCTTTTTCAAAAACCGCGGCACTATTGTAAATATTTTTACCTGATTTTTCAGCAACTCCGATGACCATTGCGTTTTGCATTTTTTCAGTCAATTGCAGTAATGATTCTGAGGTTTTGCCATTGGGAAATTCCTCTGCCAGTTCCATTAATTCTTCTTTGGATGTGAATTGATATCCAGTAGTGCATAGTTCCGGTAATACCCATAATTCCACTTTGGTTTTGGATGAAATTGTCGCTATGATTTTTTCCAGATTTTGCTGGATTTGTCCCCATTGCGGATAAAACTGGTAAATGCCGATCTTCAAAGTTTCACCTATATAAAATTGAAAATCAGGTTGAGGATGAAAAACATATATAATAGCAATAATACAACACCTTGCCAGCGGGATATTTCTTTTCTGATAAATACAAAAATCCCAAGTAAGATGGTAATACCTAACATAAACCAATTATCAAAAGCAATCACTTTAGCCGAAATTTTCATCGGTGCAATTAATGGAACAACACCAAGCACAAAAGCAATATTAAACAGATTGCTGCCAATTACATTGCCGATTGATATTTCATGTTCACCTTTGATTGCTGCAATTACACTGGTGAAAAGTTCCGGTAAAGAAGTCCCGATTGCAACAACGGTCAGCCCGATTATCAAATTTGAAACACCAAGAATTTGTGCCAATTCCACTGCACCTTTTACAGTGAAATTTCCACCAAGAACCAAACCAATAATTCCAAGAATTGAGTAAATTGAATTTTTTATTAGACGGCCTTTTTCCATTTCTTTTATGTCATTTTGGTTAACAGATTTGTCCTTTGAATTGACTATTTGATATACCATGTATCCAAGGAAAAGAACCAACAGAATAGTGGAATCTTTGGCTGTCAACATTCCATCATAGCAAAAAATGATGAATAAAACAGTTATCAGGATCAAAAATGGCATATCAACTATCACAGTTCGCTTTTGTGCAGAAACAGGATTGATGACACATGTAATTCCCAGGACAAGAAGAATATTTGCCAGGTTACTCCCAACAATATTACCGACACTGATACTATCGGCATTACTCAAAACACCTTTGAGAGATACAACAAATTCCGGCATAGATGTTCCAAGGGCGACAATCGTCAATCCAACTACCATCTTTTTCATTCCAAAAGAATAGGCAATTGAGGAACTTCCTCTCACAAGGTATTCCGCACCATAATACAACAAAAACAATCCGGCTATCAAGTAAATTACATACATAATTATTCCAAATTTTTACAAGGGTAAACTTAATATTTAATTATGGTTTTTTAAATAGATAAATCTAGTGTGGAGAATGTTGGTCAATCCACATTCTTTCAGTTAAATATCTGGTAATCTCCATTGGATTTTCTTCGTCGCTTATCAACTTGAAAAGTACTGAATCTTTGAGAATTTCATGAACTGAAAATGGATTTCCGTCAACAAATATTTCATTTTTGATTAACCTGATTCCATGACTATAGTCCACATAAACATCATGATGCCCATTATAAATTGGCTGGATTCGTCTGCCATTCAATCTATGCCAACCATAGATAGTGACATGTTGGTTTCTGTTCGGATCTGAAAGTTTATTACTAATAATTACATCTTTTTTTATTCCTGATATCAATTGACCAGGTTTGATATTCAATTCATACAATTGTTTATTAATTGCATCATTGTGTTTGATAAATTTCTCAATTGTTTCATTATGATTTTCTTTTGGTAAGTAGGAAACAGGTTTCAGTTTTACAGAGGCATTTTTGTAGATATTGTCCACTAGTTTTCTGGTTGGTAATAAGCATCCAAACTGGTTAGCAATTTTTTGACCAGTAATTGGTCCCATAGGAATTCTACAGAAATTTGTGTCACATCCAATTGCAAGATAATCTGGTAAAACTTCATATTTCACCAACCTTATGTTTCCTTCATTATCTTTAAATTGGGATTCAATTGTTTTGAAATTACGCAAAAAGTCAGGAGTATTTCCCTTGATAATTTCCTGATAAATTGCTTCTTCTCTATCACTAAAATTCAACTGTTTCATTGATTCCATAAATTGTGAACCGGTTTGGAAATTTTTTGACCTGGGTGGGAAGTGGAATTGAGCATTTGCTAATTCCTCCTCCTGAATTAATTCATCATAAACTCGTTCTCCATAATATTCATATCCAGAATTTTCATAATCCGTTCCAGTCAACATTGTATGAATGAAGCCATTTCTCTCTACCTGAACTGTATGGTAAATTTCTCGTCTAGGATTTTTTTTCAAAATGATGGAAATTCTGCCATCCAATGCCTGATGATTGATTAATGAAGTATCTTCAACTGTTTGGAAATCATAATGATCATCAAGGAAATCCTTCATCATTTTGCTGCGATACCAGGTTCCGCCAGTTGCTGACACAAAAGGCTTTCCATTGTAAAGTGCAATGCTGTCGTTATAGGCAATGATGCTGAGATTATTTCCGGTTGATGAGTTCAACCATTTTAAAAGTTTTTGGCCATAGATTTCTTCATATCCATAATCACTGTCGAGAAAGCAAATTCGTTCAATATAGTTTGGGATTTCGTTATGAGCATCCATAAAAGAAAAAATGAATCTTCCACCACCACTATGACCAGTAAGCGTAACTTTTATGTCTGTTTGAGGAAAAATAACCGTCAAGTATTCCACTAAGTTATTGCAAATTTTCTCGTATTCCGGAGACTGGCTTTTCCATGCCGGCCAACTTTTTTGTTTTGCTTCGAGATAAGCAATTACCAGGTTCTGATTTTTGGAATTTTTACGAAGCCAGCGGGTTTGGGCTCCAATATTTTGGATATTGTAATGCCAGTCAACACCATCTTTCATTTGTTTTCCAATAGTTTGTTCAATTGTATTTCCATTTGGAAGTGCAAAGAGTGCAAGATTTACAGCTTTGGAATAATCAAATAGATCAACGGATGCAACATTAATGTGTATTCTGATATTTGGTTCATAGTTGAATGTAATATATTGTTCATTGAAGTATGTACTTGTCGAAAAACCAGCAATAGATTTTTCATTTGCAAATGATTGAGAGAGCAATATTAAGCAAAAGATTAGAAATTTTTTCAACTTCATTTTCCTACTTTTATAGTTTTAGTTCAAACAATATATTAAAACAGCATTAAATAAAAAAGGACTGGAAGTCTATGTTACTGAGTAAATTTATTTTATAGTAACACAAACTAGCAGTCCAAAATATTTCAAACTAATTGTCAATTCTAGTTTTTATATACACCTGAAACTACGATATATTTTTTATCATTATGTTTGAATAATTTTCCATATGCAGTTTTGTAGTGTAGTTTATTATCACCTGGTTTTTGGTAGGTGTAAATTGTCCAACCATCACCATTTTCTATTGCTTTTTTTACTATATCATCACGGAACATTTTTCCTTTGAAATCCGGTTTACCCTTGTAGGATTTACCAATCAGGTTTGGTTTGTATGGATGTGCCAGCATTACACAATTTTCGTCGTATACAAAGGCATAAAGTGCTTTTTCCTTGATATAGAAATCACCTTCGGGATTACTTATGGATTTTAGACCTTCATCACCTGTTTTTTCAAGTAATGCTCCGGCTTTGTTCACCATTGCAACAGCTTCTTTTTGAATTTCAGTCAGTACTTTATCCTCAGCAAAGATAAAGGATGACATCAAAAATATTAAACTAATTAAAATAATTGAATGTAAGTTTGTTTTTGACATGATTTACTCCTTATTAAATTTCAACAAACAAAATACGACTTATTTAGCAAACAACATGCCGTTGAAGGAATTGAGTCTCAGAAAATTATTTAAAATATTCGTTGCATAAACCTTTTCTATTAATGAATTTATTTCCTAGAAATATGAGAGGAATTTATGGGAATTTATAGAAATTGGTTTTTGGCAAGTCGTCCATGGTCACTGACAATGACAATTGTATCTATTGCTACAGGATTTGCATTTGCCGCAAAATCAGCTGGTTTTACATGGTGGCTATTTACATTGACCTTAATCGCAGGTATTATGGTGCATTTGGCATCTAATCTTTTAAACGACTATTTTGATGTAAAAAATGGTGTGGATTTCGATTCTGTTGCAACATCAAAATATCGGCCGCATCCACTTTTAGAAGGCAAACTTCAATTAAAGAGTGTATTTACAGTTTCCATGTTGATGTATCTAATCGCCTCATCTATTGGCGTTTATTTGGTCTATACTCGTGGGATCATGTTACTGTGGATCGGATTAGCAGGCGTTTTTTTGGCAATGACTTACACGGCCCCACCTCTGAAATACAAATACAGAGGATTGGGAGAACTGGGTGTTTTAATAATCTGGGGACCGCTGATGATTGGTGGTAGTTATTTCATTCAATCATTAACCATCAATTGGCCAATTATTATTGTTTCAATTCCCATTGGATTGCTTGTAGTGTTGGTTTTATTGGTAAATAATATACGCGATTACGAAAGTGATAAAAGTCGGGAAATTACAACTCTGGCAATATTATTTTCACCGGATAAAGCACTTCATGTTTACACAACACTCGTTGTATTGGCTTTTCTTTGGGTAATTGCCATAAGTATATTCGGGCCATTGTCATTGTGGTCATTATTGGTTTTGCTTTCTCTTCCAATTGCAATTCAGTTGATCAAAAAAATGTACAAACATGTCCCGGATGATGCTGATGCTGAAACCGCAAAATTGGATACAATGTTCGGTGTATTATTATTAATCTCAATTATCTTGAGTAATTATTTTGGTTGATCGTAAAATTTGGATGGTTGTAGCTCTTGCAGCAATTTTGTGGTTTTTCACTTTTGCTGTGGATTTTGGAAATTTTTGGTTGAAAATCAGTATTTCAGCCAGTGTTTTGGCAATTGGTTCATTGATATTATCCAAACCATCAAAAAGTGACTATCGTATTTCAACAAAATCTATCGTAATTGGATTAGCCTCCGCCATAGTTCTATATGGAATATTTTATCTGGGTAATTTCATCTCAGGATTGCTATTTAATTTTTCAGCAGGACAAGTTGGTTCTATTTACCAAAAAGGTGATGGTACGAACCCGATGATCATCACAATGGTTTTACTACTTATTACCAGCCCAGCGGAAGAGATTTTTTGGAGGGGATTTCTGCAGAAAAATCTGATGAAAAAGTACGGTAATTGGATGGGTTTTATCTTTGGGACTTTGGCATATGGATTGGTGCATGTTTGGTCGATGAATTTTATGTTGGTTGGTGCGGCTATGGTTGCAGGTGCTTTCTGGGGACTTTTATATTTTAGATTTCGCAACGTATCGATGCTGATCATTTCTCATGCAGTCTGGACGTTTTCGATTTTTGTGTTGTGGCCGATTCGATAAATTTTTCAACGAATTAAGCGAATGTAACGAATAATTTAACACGGACATCTTGTCCGTAATTTTTTATATTTTACAATTGGCGGACTGGAAGTCCGTGCTACGGATTTTTATAAACTATTATCAGCCGGCCCTGCATAGATTTTCAGCAAATAAGGTTTCAACTTATCATTGGGCGTACAGAGTTTTTCTACATAATCACTGAAATTGGCTTCTTCTTCATCAGAATATTTATCATAAAAAGTGTTGGTTTCATTCAGCAAGTCATAAGCGATGTAGTTAGTGTTCCAAAGTTTGTAGAGTTTATAGATTTTTTTATCGAGCAGATCAGCTAGTTCTTTCAGGAAGTCATTTTTTTGTAAATCATCAGCGAATTTTTCAATATCATCATTCAAAGGTTTTCCGATAGAGATATGGACATTTCCCTTTTGTCCACGAATTCCAGTGATCATACTAAACAAGTCTGATTTTGGGCCTTTTTTATATTCCGATGTATCTTTTTTATAGATTTCTTTGGCTTTTAATTTATCACAGGATTCATATTGGTAGGAAATCGCTACAGGAATTATATTTAGGTTCAGAATTAAATCTTTGAAGTTTTTATCAGCCATTGTGAACATTTTCAATAAGCCTGGATTGGTTTCATCATATCCATTTTTTGTGCGGCCTTCACGTTGTGCGATCCAAACAGATTCCTTTTTAAGATTGATTGTATCATAGATATATTGCGATAGTATTTTTGAGAATTTAAACATTTCTCTTCCAGGGAGACCTCTTTTTACAATAAAACTTCTGTTCAATTTGAAAAAATCTGTAATCCACGATTTGATCAAAAGATTGTCTCCGATAGCCATTTGTGCAGCGTGATATCCATTTGTAAGCAAAGTATAATTGAGTAGTGTTGAATCCAGAATAATATCACGATGATTTGAAATGAAAAGATTAGATTTATCACTAGATAAATTTTCAATTCCTGATGAAGTTAACTTATCGACACTATTGTGTAATACACCTTTTACGATTGGTGAAATAAATTTTATTTGAAAATCATGTATCGTATCAATTCCCGATGCCTGGGCAATAAGCATTTCCTGGGTTATCATTGGATTAATGCTTTTGGCAAGTTCTAAAAATTCCGGTTCTCGCACCATTTTATTAAGAACACCATTGACATCTTCATCTTTGTAAGGCATGATATCGCTATATTTTTCATTCATATCCATAATTTTTCCTGTGTTTTTAGTTGTATGAAAATTTAATAACATAATTGGATTTTAAAAATGCTTTAGCCGCTCTTCTGCTAATCGAATGGGATAGGTGTTGTTGCCAATTTCTATTACAGACTTATATAATTTTTTTGCTTCTTGTGGATTTCCTTTATTCTCCTGGATTTTGCCCTTTTCCAATAATGCAACTGCCATTAAATGTTCTAGTTCAAGTTTATATCCCTGGGTAAAAACATCAAAATATTTATCTGCTTCGTCATACTCCATTTTTTTAATTGCAATCATTGCTAATAGGAAATCAGTCCGATTGATAAATTCTTCTTTATAGTATGGATTGTAAGGATTTATTGATTTTTTAAAATTTTCAAAGTTTTGTTCAGCAGTGTCAATGTTTTCCAATTGTAGATTACAAAAAGTTTGAAGAAAATGATAGTTCGGATTTTTTGGAAATTCAGTAACTAATAAATCAACATAATCTGCAGCTTTTTCCGGTTTGTTTTCTATATAAAGATAGAGAAATGCTAATAGGAAATTTGCATCATATTTCAAGAATCCATCAGATTGTGCTGCAAGTTCTAACCGTTGTCTTCCGGTTTCCCGACCACCAGTTGTTTCCAAAAACATATTGGCACAGTATTTCACAATTCCGGGATATTTTGATATGTAATATTCGAAAACACCTTTGCAGAATTCCAGATCGGGATTGTTCTCGGATAATTCATCAACACGGCGAAGATATTTCAGTGAATTCATACCATTGAACATTACGAAAAAGGAATTTTTCTCACTGATCATGACTCTGGATTTGAAACCAATAGCCAAAGCCATGCAAAAATTCAAATCAGGATTATTGGGATCGTTTTCCAATTTTTGTTTATATAAATCTGCTAAATCAACACATTTATTGGTAAGAATTTTTTTGTTGAAATCATTGCCATAAAGTCCAAGCATCTGATACCACTCGACTAATAGTTTTCCAATAGGTGTATAGATGTTATCTTCCATTTGATTGAATAATGACAGACTGTGATCATACTCCAGATTGTGCATTGCAGACATAGCAGAATCCAACATTGTATCCTGTAATGGATTCTGGGCCATTGCTGGCAGAATAAAAAACACCATAGATATTAATAATTTTTTGTAATTCAATTTAAAAGTCTCGTTATAAAAGTTGATTTTAAGTTAGTATTTAGAAAATTAATATCAAATGCTGAAAATAGAATTTCAATTCTTGTTTACAATCACTAAAATATGTGTGATTTTAAATAAATTCAAATAAAGAGAGCCAATATGAAAGATTACCAAACACCCAAAATCATAAAACCCGGCGATACTATCGGCGTTATCGCTCCAGCCAGTGCAGCTAAACGTAAACCAACAAAACTCGGCCTTGAGTACCTTGAGAAAAAAGGGTACAAGATAAAAACATCATCTCATTTAAATAGGGCTTTTAAATATCTCGCAGCAGATGATGAAACCAGAGTAAAGCATCTTGAAGATTTTCTGATGGATTCGGAAATAGATCACATCATCTGTGTTCGTGGTGGCTATGGATTAGTACGAATCATCGATAAAATCAACTGGGAAAAACTCAAATCAGCCACACCAAAAACATTGGTTGGATATTCTGATATCACAGCTTTACAACTGAGTATATTGAAGAAACTTGGCTGGGTCACTTACTCCGGACCAATGGTGGCTTCTGAAATGGGAAATGACTTTTCCCAATTTTCAGAAAATTGGCTGTGGAAAGTTCTCACATTGAGCAATGGTGAACTGAATTTTCAAAATCCAGTAGATGATCCAATAAAAATATTTAATCCCGGCAAGGCAGAGGGCAATTTAGTTGGTGGATGTTTTTCACTGTTGACTCCACTTTTAGGAACAGAATATCAGCCTGATTTGGATGGTGTTATTCTATTTCTGGAAGATGTTGGTGAAGAAGCATATAAAATTGACAAATTCCTGAATTATTTAAAACTGCATGGTGTATTTGATAAAATTTCTGGTCTGATAATCGGTAAATTCTCTGGTACTTTCAAAGAAAATGATAAAAAGAATTTTACGTTGGAAGAACTACTTCAGGACATCATTCCAAATATCAATTTTCCTATCGTTACAAACTTTGCTTATGGGCATGTAAAACAAAGATTTACAATGCCAATTGGAGGAAAGTTTCGTATGAATACAGAAACAGGAGAATTCATTTATTATAGATAGAAGATTTCTTGGCATGGATATTGACATTTCCGAAAGCGAATTTTTTTGATGCTAATAATTAAAAATAAGAGACCTAAATGAAAAAAAAGAAATTCAATGTAGTAGTCAAACAAGAATGGTGTAAAAGCTGTGAAATCTGTATAAAAGTTTGTCCAAAGAATGTCTTTGAAATGGATCACTTTTATTCGTCTGTCAGAGATGCCAATGATTGCATTGGCTGTCTTCAATGCGAAAAACTCTGTCCTGATTTTGCAATTACAGTAACTCCACTAGAAACTGTGGAAAAAGAATAATATGAACGGAGAACTTGTGAACGAACCTAAGAAAAACATAAAAATGATGCAGGGTAACGTCGCCTGTGCTGAAGCAGCTGTTGCTGCTGGATGTACATTTTTCGCTGGTTATCCAATTACGCCTTCCACCGAGATCGCAGAAGTATTGAGTTACAGACTTCCGGAAGTTGGTGGTAATTTTATTCAAATGGAAGATGAAATCGCAGCAATGGGAGCTGTGGTTGGTGCTTCGCTTGGTGGTGCAAAATCTATGACAGCTACCAGTGGCCCTGGATTTTCTTTAAAGCAGGAAAATCTTGGTTTTGCGGTAATGGCTGAGATTCCTTGTGTAATTGTCAATGTAATGCGTGGCGGACCAAGTACTGGATTGCCAACTCATGCTGCCCAGGCTGATGTCATGCAGGCACGTTGGGGAACTCATGGAGATCATCCAATCATTGCTTTGAGTCCGACTTCTGTAACTGAAACCTACACAATGACAATTCGTGCTTTCAACCTTGCTGAAAAATATAGAATTCCAGTAATCCTTCTTACTGATGAACTGGTTGGCCATTTGACAGAAAGAATAGAAATTCCTGATCCATCAGAATATGAAGTGATTGATCGCCTCAAACCTACAGTTTCACCTGAAGAATATTTGCCTTATGAAAATGATGAATCAATGGTTCCAGCAATGGCAAATTTTGGTGAAGGTTACAGATATCATGTTACTGGTTTAGTACATGATGAAACAGGCTTTCCTACCAATGATTCTGACAAAGCAGCTGAAATGCTTGCCCGTTTGAACGAAAAAGTTGAAAAATATAGAGATGATATTGTTGAAGTGGAAGAAGTTCATGTTGATGATGAGATGGAAACCTTGATCATTGCTTATGGTTCATCTGCAAGATCAGGAAATAGAGCCATGATCACTGCTCGTGAAGAAGGCCACAAAGTTGGTATGCTGGTTCTCAAAACTATCTGGCCATTTCCGGAAAAAGAAATCGTGGATGCCATGAGAAATGCCAAAAGGATCATTGTTCCTGAATTGAATTTAGGTCAAATTGCTCATGAAGTTGAATGGGCAACCAACAGAAGAATTCCAATTATCAAAATAAACAGAATCAATGGGGAATCAATCAAACCCTCTGAAATTCATAAAGTTATAATGCAGGGATAAAAATGGATTATTTACAATATCTCAGAAAAGATAAAATGCCTCACATCTGGTGTGATGGTTGTGGTCATGGGATCATATTAAAATCAATATTGCGTACAATCGATGCTCTTGGGTGGGAGAAAGATAATATAGCAGTAATCTCAGGAATCGGTTGTTCCGGTAGAACTCCGGGATACGTTGATTTCAATACATTACATACAACTCACGGACGTGCTATTGCTTTTGCCACAGGTTTGAAACTGGCAAATCCAAAACTTCATGTCATCGTTGTTACCGGAGACGGAGATGCAACAGCAATTGGCGGAAACCACTTCATCCATGCAGCTCGTCGTAATTTGGACATCAATGTGGTTGTTTTTAACAACAATATTTATGGAATGACAGGTGGACAATGCTCTCCAACAACACCAACTTCAAAAAAATCTACAACAACACCTTATGGAAATCCTGACTCGGCATTTGACATTAGTCGTCTGGCTGAAGCAGCAGGAGCTTCCTATGTGGCAAGGACAACTACATTCCACGTTGCAAAAATGGATAAATACATGAAATCCTGCTTCTTAAAAAAAGGTTTTTCAGTTGTCGAAGCTTATTCAACTTGCCCGACTTCTTATGGAAAAATGAATAAAGAGACTGGACGAAGGGGCGTCGATATGTTGCTCCATCAAAAATCCAATATGGTTCCAATTGAAAGAGCAAAGGATTTGACAGCAGAGGAATTGGATGGTAAATTGGTAACAGGTGTATTTGTTGATTGCAATATTCCTGATTATACAGAAAACTATTCAATCGTAAAACAAAACTCAAAAAAATAAAGAATTGGAGCACCTATGTCATTCAGATATGAAATAAGATTAAGCGGTTCAGGTGGACAAGGCCTCATTCTGGTTGGAAAAGTTCTGGCTGAAGCTGCTGCAATCTATGAAGGATTAAATGCTACCCAAAGTCAATCTTACGGTCCTGAAGCCCGTGGTGGTGCCAGCCGTTCAGAAGTGATCATTTCTGATGGAGATATTGACTATCCTAAAGCTGAAAATATTGATATTCTACTGGCTCTTACACAAGAAGCCTGTGATAAATATATAGAAGACCTCAATGAAGATGGTACTCTCATCGTAGATTCACAACTGGTAGAAAGAGTGCCAAAAGGTAATTTTAGAATTGTACAACTTCCAATTATCCAATCAGCATCAGAGAGATTGGGTAAATTCATTGTTGCTAATATTATTGCACTTGGAATTATTGTAAAAATATCAGATATCGTTTCTTTAGAATCAGTGCAACATGCAATTAAAGCACGTGTACCAAAAGGAACAGAGGAGATCAACCTCAAAGCACTTGCAGAAGGTATCAACCTTGCTGAAGAGTGGCTAAAAGAAAATTCCTAAGAATTAGTTGAATCAATGAAAAGCCACGTCAACTCCTTTTCAATAGAATTACTAAGTCGTGTCAACAATCTTGGTAATCATCACCAGAAATATCTGGTATATATTGAAAAGCATTTTGATACGCTTTTTTCATTGATTGAAGAGAAAAGGTCGCTGGATCAGACTCGTCTTCATCGCTTTTCTAACAACCCTGAAAAAGTGATGAAGAAAATCTCATCCTACATTTCAGATAAAGAAACTGTACTTAATCTTTTAGGATGTTATTATTCCATCCAATTTTTGATGTTGAATTTTAAAGCAGTTGATGTACTAAATCTGAAACTATCCATCACATCTACCAGCAAGTACAATGTATTTCATTCTTTCCTGAGTCGTACTGGAAATGATTTTCGTCTACTGTCTGGTGCTTATATGAAAGTGCTGCTAGATCTATTTTTGGATGGACAAAATCCACCACCCTATGTAGTATGTGGTGTAGGAACCAAAGTTGATCAGGATGATATTGATCTTGGTGTGATTGATCGTGGCAAAGAAAATCGTGGAGTCCTGACATCAGCTTTTGCAAAACTAAATCGTGAAATGTTAAAGCATGCATCGCCATTACATTTTCACATATCAGAACATGTTGGTGATCGTGGTTATTCTGCTGCAATTCCTGAATATCATGATCTGCTTGATGAAAAAATTACAAGTTTTGTTCTTATCAGTGAAATGCTGAATGCTGTGCCGATTTTGGGCGATTTTTCCATCTATGATGAATTCAAAGGCGAGATCATTGATAGGTACTTCTACAGAGAAGGCAAGGACAACAAATTTCATGAAGGTTATCTTCGTGGATTGCTTGGTGAAATGAATGATCTGATCATGAGAACACCTACAGAAAATGTCCTTCATCCAAAAAAGGATGCCTTACGATTATTAAAAGCGGTTGTTTTCGCACTTCGAACCTGGAAGGGAATTACTGAAGGAACTGCTCTTGATGCTCTGGTTGTTTTAATTGATAAAATGCCTGAACTGAAGGATGATCTTCATAGTTTATATCGTTCTTTCACATTCATCGAGACGTTTAGATTTTTGTACCAACTCTATGTTGTTCAGGAGGAAGTGATTTCTCTGGAAGAAGATGGGATGTTAGAAAATCTGCAAAAAGTAGCATTTTACATGGGATATGAAAATACATTTTATGCAGATGCAGTTACACAAATGCTAATCCATTATCAGGATCATGTGAAGGTATCTCAATATAGTTCCAAACGAATTGTCAAACATATCACAAAACATCTTGGTAGAGTGACTGTTTTTTCTTACTTCAATTCAGGAAAAAAAGATGATTCTGTCAAAGTTAAAAATTTGCCAGTAGAGTTTATTAACTCTACTTACTTTTTTACAGGGACCAGGTTTTGGGATGATATATTGCAAGGCATGGAACGTAATGATTCCAAAGCTTTAGACCGTTTCATAGAAGACCTAAAAAAAATACCAAAAGAAGAGTTGGGAAATCTTTATAAATCTTATATAAAATGGGGTTCCAGATCTCCTTATACATTAATTTCACTTTTTACTTCAATAAAAGACAAAAGTCCTCTTTTCATCGATAGTGAAATTTGTCAGGATTTTCTTGCATGCTTTATCTATAATATCAAATCAAGATTACGGGATATTGGTAATTTTGGAAAAGTCCTCGATTACTATCCCAAAAAGATGTATAATTTTATATCAATGTTGAATGAGGATTTGATACGTTATTTGCTGGATACATTAAATTTGCCAATCATGGACGCCGAAGTAAATAAATCCCGTAAAAAATTATTGGCATTGTGCACACTTCATTACAATTCCAGTTACTTCTTTAAACGGTTTTTGCATAGGGTATTCAACACCTATCATAGTTTCCTTATTGATTTTGCCAACCCTATGAAATTTCGAAAATTGACAGAAGGCTTGTTGGGAAATATTGACAATTTTAGCAGTATAGAAGAGCGGATTGAAAAATTGAATAGTTATTATGATTTCGAGTTTATGCGACTTGGGATCAACGCTATTAGCGGAACTTTTTTTGGCGTGATCAATCGTGAGTTCACAATTTTTTCCGATAATTACCTTCAAATACTTTTTGAACTTTGTCGTGAAAAAGTGATGAAAAAATATAAGAAAAAGCCGATAACCCGGGATTTACTGGCGGTGTATGCTGCTGGTGGACATGCTCGTAGCCAGGCTTTTGATGATGATTATGATCTGATTATTCTGCTGAATTCTGATGATGAAGAAATGATCAAGTTTGCCAATGAAATTGTGATGCAAATGAACAAACATATCATTCGTCGCTCAATTATGCCACATTACAAGTTTGCTGACCGTTTTAGAAATTACGTAACCACCTTTGACAATTTAATTGAACTCTTTGAAAATCCAGACGATGAAGTATTTATTGAAAAATCTCAGCTTCTCGGTTCTAGAATGATTGTTGGTAACTCACATTTCACCAAATCATTTCATGAACAAATTGTGAATCCATATATCTTTGACCAAAATGATATTTTCATAGACCAACTTCAGGAAGAAATGCGATCCAGAAATTCTTTTCACAAGGATGTTGTACCCATCGATATAAAGGAATCTACTGGTGGACTTCGCGATCTGGAAAATTTTCTATTTATCCTTAAAGCTTATTACAAAATTCCTGATCCTATTTCCACAAAATTGTTTACTGTAATTTCTAATAAAGTGAAGGAAAAAGAAGAGCAGTTTAATCAATTATTCATGGATTATTATTTTCTGAAATATGTTCGTGATCTTTACCATATCATGGTTTCCGACGATGATATGTTACAGACAAAATATCTTGATGCCATTATTGATCCGATTTCAAAATCACGCCGTGAAAAAGTGGAAACTGCAGAAGATTTACAGGCAAAAATTCTTCTATCTATGAAGAATAACGAAATTAATATCAAAGAGATTCTTGCCTTTCTAAAAATTTCATAAAAATTTCATACCCAACATACTTGCTGTTACTTATATTTGATTAATCAACTAGGAGATGATTATGAAATTCTGTCGTGAATGTCAACATACAATCAGTGAACAAGCGGTTGCCTGTCCAAACTGTGGAACACCTTTTCCAGCCAAAGCAAAATGGGATGGATATGGATATGAATACAAAAGCAAAGCAGAATTATTTGGATTACCACTGGTTCATGTTTCCTTCAAGTTTCGACCAAATCGAGTGCCTGTCCCAGCAAGAGGAATCATCTCAATCGGAATGTTTGGAATGGGGGTGATCAATATTTCACAATTTGGAATTGGTTTGTTTTCATTGAGCCAATTTACAATTGCCGGATATGCTGTTGCCCAGTTTGCTATTGCTTACTCACTTATTGCACAGGTTGGACTTTATTTCAATCAAGGTTTTGGAATGGCTGTGATGAATGCGATGGATTTTGTTGGGAAGTTCTTTTAGAGAGGAAAGTGAAAATTATCCCGATCTGAGCGTTTCCAAAATGAAAATTATCCCTTTTGTTTAAATTGAGTTATAAGTGATCTAGAGTTTGACTTCTATCGCACTATTTAAATGAATTAATTTCAATGGAATATTGGGAT
>Ga0070729_10002115_pt1 | contig 26857 bp, 25 predicted proteins | sample tdDd472_FD_66725 | JGI IMG/M metagenome (GOLD analysis project Ga0070729, IMG submission 66725) | Marine sediment microbial communities from the Atlantic coast under amendment with organic carbon and nitrate - tdDd47.2 | ecosystem: Environmental > Aquatic > Marine > Coastal > Sediment | place... | reverse complement strand
CTCGGTTTTTTAATTTATATTTTATAATAATAAAATAAACCGAATAAACCGACTTCTTTTTATTTAGGCTCCCAAAAACATACTTTTGGAGAAACTATTTTTTCTTCTTTTTTTAAGATTTTCATAGCTTTATCAACTTCCTTTTTATCTAAACCAGTTAATTCTGCAATTTCCCCTGCTTTAAGAGCCTTGCCTGCTCCTTTCATAGCATCTATTATCTTTTCAGTATTTTCCATGTAATATAAGTTATATGACTATTAAATTTACTGTTTTGTAAAGATAATAAAAATCAAAAAGTATTAACTTATTGCGGATTATATAATATTTTAATATAATTTAACTTTTAATGTACGAAAATAATCGTAGTTAAATTTGGAAGTACGAAATTATTCGTATATGTTTGTAGTACGAAATTATTCGTAATGCAGCAAATGATATAATCAATCGTCTTTAATAGTATGAGTATGAAAAAGTATAATCCAACAGAAACTGAGTTAGAAATTTTACAAATATTGTGGGAGTTTGGACCTTCTACGGTAAGATTTATTAACGACAAACAAAATGAAAATAAAGAAGTTGGATATACTACAACCTTAAAAATTATGCAGATAATGGCAGGTAAAGCTTTGCTAAAGGTGAATAAAGAAAGCCGTCAACACGTTTATACTCACGCTCTCGATGAAGAAGAAACTAAAAATAAGTTGTTAGATGGATTTTTAAAAAAAACTTTTTCGGGCTCAGCAATGAAAATGGTTATGCAAGCATTGGGTAATCATAATCCATCACAAAAAGAGCTTGATGAAATTAAAAATCTAATTAATGAAATAGAAAATAAATCGAAAAAATGAGAATATTATCTGATTTACTGAATGAAAGTATAGTAAATGCATTTGGGTGGACTATTTTTCATATTCTTTGGCAGGGTACTTTTATTGCAATGTTTACAGGTTTATTATTGCGCTTTATAAACCGTAAATCTTCACAATTAAGGTATGTAATATCATTATGCTCACTTTTTGTAATTGTTGGATTATCTGTGTTTAATTTCGTAAATAATTATGAAGATAAAAGCCATGCTCTTAATCAGAATCTTGTTGTTTCAAACGAAACAGTTAATTCTCTTGAGTTACCTGTTAAAGTATTTTCTAATTTAGATACAAAAATATCTGAAACAGGGATACTAAAAAGTGTTTTCAATGGCATAGATAATTTATCAGGATATTTTCCTTTGATAGTTAGTTTATGGTTTATTGGAGTTGGGATCTTTTTAATAAAATTCGTTTTTAGTTATTTATATTCAAGTAGGTTAAGAACAGTTGGGATAATCGATATACAAGATGAATGGTTACAAAAATTTAATAAAATTAGAAATAACCTTCATGTAAAAAAGATTGTTCGGTTTATTGAATCGACTTTAATAAAAGTTCCTATTGTGTTAGGTTATTTAAAGCCTATTGTAATAATTCCTGCAGAAATGCTGTCAGGAATACCAACAAATCAAATTGAGGCTATAATAGCTCACGAATTAGCTCATATCAGACGAAACGATTATATCATTAATGTAATTCAAACTATTATTGAAACGGTGTTCTTTTTTCATCCGGCAGTTTGGTATTTATCATCAAAAATTAGAAACGAAAGAGAGAATTGTTGTGATGATATTGCCTTAACAGTTTGTGATGGTTCACTTGTTTATGCAAAAGCGCTTGTTTCAATACAGGATTTAAGCTTGGAAAAACACTATGCTGCAGTAGCTTTCTCAGGAAGAAAAAAACATTTGTTAAACAGAATAAAACGTATGATTATGAAACCAAAAGGAAAATCAAATTTTACAGATAAAATTATTGCTGCAACTATTATTTTATCAGCAATTGTAGCTTTATCATTTACTTATGGAGCTGAATATCCTTCAGAAAAGGGTCTTTTTAATGAAATTACTAAAGAAAAACCAGTTAAAGAACTGGCTGCTCCTGCTGTACCTGCAGCTCCAGAGAAAATAGAAAAATCGGAATCTACTTTTCTTGCTGAGCTTGCACAACTGGAAAATGTTGAAGAAATAGCTTCACCAGAATTAATTTCGTTAAGAGATACTATTAAAAAACATTCAAGAGATTATATTGATATTGATGGTAATACGATTATTAAAACCAGAAAGAATAAAAGAGGGAAACAGGAAGAACTTAAATTCACTCTTAAAAATGGCAAAGTAACTAGCCTTTATGTGGATGGAAAAGAGATTCCAGAAAATGAATATGATAAGTACCAATCGGAAATAGATAAGACCATTGATGATTTGGAAGAAGCTAAAATTGATATTCGAGATGCTATTGAGGAAATTGAAGATATAGATTTTGATGACTTACATCTTGAGATTGAAGAGGCTATGAAAAATATTCATGTTGATATGGAAGCCGTTCAAGAAGACATTAAAAGAGCAATGGAAAATGTTGAAATGGTTGATGTTGAAGAAATAATAAAGAATATTGATGTTGAATTAAAAGAACTAGGCGAACTTCACGATTTTGATATACATATTGACTTTGGTGATGAATCATTTCATTTTGATATGGATGAATTAGAACTTGAAGAAATTCGAGAACAAATGGAAAAAGCTCGAGAAGAAATAAAGGAGCAAATTGACATGGAAGAGATCCAGAGAGAGATGATTAAAGTACAAGAAGAATTATCAAAAATTAGTGAAGAAGACATTAGAATTCAGATTGAAGAAAGTACGAAACAATTTGAGGAGTTTGATAAGCAAGAAACAATTAAAGAATTAGAAGAGAAACTTGAAGAGTTAGAAAAATTGGAATTAGAAGAAATATAGATTAAATATTGCCAAGAAATAAAAGCGCTAATCTATTTTAAGAATGGCGCTTTTATTGTTAAAACGATGAAATTAGTAACAAGGGAGATTTTCCATAATATCTTGATAATAATTTATATCAGTTAACTCAACCCCTTCGCAATTTATATAATCTTCTAATGCATCTTTGTATGCAATGCAAGTTCTATCAGTATCATAGATCACATAACTACTTTGTTTTTCAAGTAATATTCCTAATTTTTCAGTACAGGAAATTGTTTCATCATCTTTTGAGCAAGATAAAGAAAAAAAAGCTATTGTAAATAAAACAACTGCTCCAAATAGAAGTCTTTTTCTCATAATTCTAAATTTTAATATGTTTTTTGTTTTAAACTATTATAGTAAATAATAGATCATAAAATTATAGAAAAAAATTTAGCATATTGGATTTATTATAATTTTAAAAAATAGAACACTAAGTTAAATATTTGGAAAATGTGGGCAAAAAAAGAGCCGGTTAAAATTAATTTTGACCGGCTCTTTTCTAAAAAAATAAAATTATTCAATACAGTTTAAGTTATCTAAATAACCTTGATAAATGGCTTTATCAGCAATTCCATCACAATTTATGTAATCTTCCAATGCATTTTTATATGCAATGCAGTTTTCATAGGAATCGTCTACTATATAAGCCGATTGTGCGTTTGAGACTTCAACAAGTTTTTGAGCGCAAGAAACTGGATTATCTTCTGAACAAGAGCTAGTTAAAATAGCAGTTGCAAATAAAGGTATTGCAATTAATGATAATACTTTTTTCATGATTGGTCGTTTTTAAAATGTAAGTGGTCAAATTAGTGAAAATTGAGGAATTATGCAATATAATTACTTAATCACTTTACAATACAAAATAATTTAAATCAGATTATTTTAATATTTGGCTTCCACAGTTTGAGCAAAACTTATCTTTTGAGCTCTTGATTTCTTCCCCACAGTTTTTACAATGTTCTTTTTCAGTTTTAAGATTCTGTTTCGTTATTTCTGCAGATACTATACCTGTGGGAACAGCAATAATTGCGTATCCAATTATCATAATAATGGAAGATATAAACTGACCTAAAGGAGTTATTGGAGAAATATCACCATAACCAACTGTTGTAATTGTTACAATTGCCCAATAAATACTTCTAGGAATGCTGTCGAAACCACTTGCCTCACCTTCAACAACATACATTATAGCACCAATAATTATTACAATATTTAATATCGCAAAAAGGAAAACACCAATTTTACGAAAGCTGGCTTTTAAAGCAATAATAATAAGTTCTCCCTGATTTGTAAAATAATTTAATTTAAAGATTCTAAATACACGTAACAGTCTTATGGCTCTTATTACAATTAGAAAGTGTGTTCCTGTTAGAATCAAGCTAATGTATGTAGGTATGATAGATAATAAATCAACTAGACCAAGAGCACTAACAATATACTTAAATGGTTTTGGAGAAACCCAGATTCGTGTAAAATATTCAATAGAAAATAAAATAGTGAAAAACCATTCGGAATAAACAAAGAAGGTTGTATACTCTGAACTTAATGATTTTAAACTTTCAAATATTACGATTGTAATACTTAATAATATTGCCCATAACAGAATAATGTCGAAAAAACGACCCATTTTAGTATCTGTACCAAATATAATTCTGTATAGTTTATTTCTAAAGGATTTCATTTCTTACCTGAATTTTGCTTTAATACAAAAATAGGTAAATTTTTATGCCTTAAAAATATTGAATAATTACCTGCACAAAACTTCAGTGACGAATTGATTGCATCCTAAAACAAAACAACTTTATTCGCTAGTGATATGAAGCATGGACTTAGAAGTTAAATGTCACTATATCTGAATATAGCGAATTATTAGATCTAAAATCTATATTTTTCTCTTCTGTTCTACTTCACGAAAAACTCTTAAGAAATTTTCTCCCCAAATTTTCCTTATTTCTTGTTTATTATATCCTCTTTTTAATAATTCAAGAGTAATATTTTTCATTTCACTAACATCTTTGCAATCGGCTAAGCCTCCACCTCCATCGAAATCAGTTCCAATACCAACGTAATCAATACCGATTGTTTTTACAACATAATCAATATGATCAACAGCTTCAGAAACAGTAGCAAGATCTTTTGGATATTCAATACCAAGAGCACGCCATTCTCTGCTTGCTTGACTGTATTGCTCATCGGTTAAATCTTTAAAATAATTCCATTTAACTCTTAACGCTTGAAAAGCAGAATCTCTTTCAGGATAAGGTAGAGGTGTTTTTATATAATCACTTAAAATACAAATTTGAATAACTCCTCCGTTCTCTTTCAATGCATGAAGCATTTTATCGTCAAAGTTTCTTGGACTATCGCATATAGCTCTAATGCTTGAATGGGAGGCAATTATAGGAGTATTAGTTAGTTTAAGAACATCATAATATGCAGAATCTGAAATATGAGAAACATCTACAATCATTCCTAATCGATTCATTTCTTTAACCACATCTTCACCAAACTCACTTAAACCCTTATGTTCAGGACCATTTTTATCGGTTGAAGAATCGCAAATATCATTGTTACGAGTATGGCAAAGTGTAATGTATCTGGCTCCCATCTTATAAAATTCATTAATCATATTCAGGTCATTACCAATAGGATACCCATTCTCAATACCAATGTAAACAGTTCTTTTGCCTGATTCTTTAATTCTATAAACATCTTCGGCTTTTAAACCAATTTCAGCTTGTTCTGGGTATAGGTTAACTTTTTGATGCAATGCATTAAATATTTCTAAAGCTCTTATTTTAGCTTTTTGATTTCCCTCTGCTGTTCTTTCTCCTTGACCAACAAATACAGCCATAAAAGTTCCATCCATTTTTCCTGCTTTCATTCTTGGGAAATCTACTCTAGAATGAGTTGAATCAAAATTATTCCATTTACCGATATCAAAATCTTCGTCTAAAAAGTTTAATGGTGTATCGGTGTGAGTATCTATGGATACAATTTCAGAATGTATTTTATCTGCAATTTGATTTAAGTCTTTGTTACATGATATAAATACTGCTATTGCTAGCAATAATGCTGAGATCCTTCTAATTGTCATAATTTAAATTTTTGAGTACTACGGAATCTTTGACAATATATTTTAAGGAAAGTTTAAATGATGAGGAGTGCCTATTAATATTACATATTTAATTATTAGTTTGACAATTTATAAATAATAATATGATAACATTTTTAATGTTAAGAAGCAGGAATTGATATGTCAATAGTCATTATTTATAACTTATTGTATAAGTAATTTTGTTGAAATTTTATAATTAAACACTATTCGAATATGGCTATATCAACATTAAAACTTGGAGCAAACATAAAAGAGGGTTTTAAAACAGAGATCGAGTGCTCACACAACTTTATAATCGACCAACCTAAACAAGGTGGTGGACAAGATTTAGGTCCTAATCCATTAGAGATTTTTTTATCTTCGCTTCCTGCTTGTATTTGCGCAATTGGAAGAATTATTTCTAATCAAAAGAGATTAAATGTTCGAGGAATCAATGTTAAACTTGAAGCTGATATTGACAAGAACTACCTTTTAGGTCAAACTGAAGAAGGAAGAGCTGGTTTTACAGAAATAAGAACTTTTGTTGATATTGATGCAGATATGACAATGGAAGAAAAAGAAGCTTATTTAAAGGAAATTGAAAAAAGATGTCCAATTGCTGATAATATTTCAAATGTGAGTAGTATTAAAGCAATGGTTACAGAACATGCAACGCTTAACTAAGAAATTATGAGTGTACAATAAAAAAGGGTTCCGTTTGGAACCCTTTTTATGATATTTAATTCTAATAATGATTTCCGTCTTGTTTAATCATTGGAACAAAACGAACAGGTGCTACAGTTTTCCTGATTAATTTCCCATCTTTCTTTTCAAATAGAACTAACTCTTGAGTTATACTTCCTCCCAAAGGAATAATCATCTTACCTCCTTCTTTTAACTGCTCTTCAAGCGGTTTTGGAATATCAGAAGGTGCACAGGTTACAATAATGGCATCAAATGGAGCATGCTCTTTCCAACCCTTATAACCATCACCAATTTTAATTTCAATGTTTTTATAGGCTAAGCTTTCTAATAATTCTTTGGCTTTTAAACCTAATGATTCAATAATTTCAATAGAATACACGTGATCAACAATTTCGGCAAGTATAGCAGCTTGATAACCAGAACCAGTTCCTATTTCAAGAACTTTCATTTCTTTCTTAAGATCGAGAGTCTCAGTCATTAAAGCAACAATATAAGGTTGTGAAATAGTCTGTCCTTCACCTATTGAAAGCGGTCTGTCTTCATAAGCCATTCTTTCATAGTTTTTAGGCACAAATAAATGTCTTTGCACATTTAACATGGCCTGTATTACCTTTTGATCTTTAACACCTTTTGCAACTATTTGGTTACGTACCATACGTTGACGTATTTTTTCAAATTTGTCAGGATCATTTTTAAGAATAGTAAATGATAAAAAGGATATAGAAATGAATGTTATTGTAATGAAAATAAGACTTTTAAAGCTTTTCATAAGTCAGTATTTTTAAATTTGAATTAAATTTATGAAAATTATTAAAAACATACCTAATAAATAACATTTATAAAATGAGTCAGTGAATTTAAATAACACATTTTATACTTCTATTTTTACCATAACTTTTCTGGATAATCTCCAGAATCGGTTAATTTTTTAATTTTATCTATAACCAATGGTTTATCTTCTTTGTATGTAACTCCAAACCATTGATCTGTTGCCTCAAGAACTTTAACTGTTGCCAGGTTATTATTAATTTGATGACTTACAATCGAAGGAATATAATATTCCGATTTAATATCAGAGTAATTATTGAGAATGAACTTTTTAAACTCCGATTCTAGCTGTGGGAAAACATCAGGTGTAAAACCCCAAAAGTTCATAGATACGTATACGTTACCTTCTAATTCAAGATCATTGCCATTATCATCAGCTATGATTTTTTGGCCACTCCATCCTATTTTTGTTCTTTCTGTAATTTCAATTAACTCTTTTTGATCATTTACTTTACATACACCTCTTGAAACTGTTCCGTGTTCTGAAAGTGTATTTTTTAGTAAATAACCTGCCATACAGTTCTTTCCTTGTAGCTCATCTATTTGGCTTTTCATATAATTCGCTACTACTTTAAAAGCACTTTTACCATAAAAGTCATCGGCGTTAATTACAACAAAAGGCTCATTTATAACATCTTTAGCCATTAAAACAGCATGCCCTGTTCCCCATGGTTTTACACGGTCTGTAGGCAAATCAACACCTTCAGGTATATTATCTAATTCCTGAAAAACGTAATCAATTTTAATTTTCTTACTGTATTTATCAAACAGAAGTTCTTTCATGTCTTTTTCAATATCTTTTCTGATTATGAAAACGATTTTATTAAAACCTGCTTCAATAGCATCATATACTGAATAATCTATAATAGTTTCTCCACTTGGACCAACCTGATCCAGTTGTTTTAAGCCACCGTAGCGACTTCCCATTCCTGCTGCTAATACTAATAATGTTAAATCCATACTTTTAGTTAAAGGTTTAAAGTTTAAAGTTCTGAGTTTCTATTATAATATCCAATTAATCAAAACATATTTTCAGTTATTGTAATACTTTCTTAGGTTTTAATTTATATCCCCACATGCTAAAGTAAAAAATTACTAGATAACAAGGAATACATATCCAATAAGCATTTTGTGGATGGTTAGGAAAATGATCAGCCAAAGCTCCCCATATTAGAGGAAGTGTTGCTCCACCAGCAATTGCCATAATTAGAAGTGAAGATGCTGTTTTAATATGTTTCCCTGTATTATGTATTGCCAATGGCCATATTGCTGGCCAAACAATAGCATTTGCTATTCCCAATAAAGCAATAAACAGAACTGATGTAGTTCCTGAAGTAAATATTGCAGCTAAGGTAAAAATGATTCCTAATATTGCACTTAATACAAGCGCTACACGTTGTGATATTACTCTCGGTATAAGAACAAGTCCAATAAAAACATATCCAACTATCATTGCTATTAAAGTGTAACTGGTATATACTTTTGCTTGCGCTATGTCAATACCTAAAAGCATTCCATATCGGATAATTGTATCACCTGCTATTACTTCTACTCCTACATAGAAAAACAAAGCAATTACTCCCATCCATAAATGTGGAAGATGAAAAATACTTGATACATCATTATGTTCTGAACCTTTTTCAGATTCGTTTTCTTCTTCATTTTCAATTTCAGGTAATGGAGAATATCGCATCATTATACCCAATAAAAACAAACTTATTGCTATTATAGAATATGGAGCAATAGCACGGGCAGCAAGAGCATCTAGTGCAATTGTTTTATCTCCTGGACTCATAGTTGCTAAACTTTGCACAAAACTATCACCATCACTAAGAATAAAATATGCAAGAATAATTGGAGCAAGTGCTCCTGCAACTTTATTACAAATACCCATAATGCTAATTCTGCTCGCTGCAGTTTCAACAGGACCAATTATCGTAATATAAGGGTTTGAGGAATTTTGTAATACAGTAAGTCCTGTTCCCATTACAAATAATCCGAGTAGAAAAACAGGAAAAGATCGGATATAAGCTGCTGGAATAAAGATTAAAGCACCAATTGCCATTATCCATAAACCAAGCATCATCCCTTTCTTAAATCCAGTTTTTTTCAATACCCAACCCGAAGGAATAGCCATAACGAAATAGGCTATATAAAACGAAAAGGCAACCATTAAAGCTTGCAAATTGTTTAGCTCACAAGCAATTTTTAAATATGGAATTAAGATACCATTTAACCATGTTATAAAACCAAAAAGAAAAAATAAAACTCCAATTATTATCATTGAAGTTACGAACTGTTTTTTATTAGTATTCATCTGAATAATTTAAATTAGGAGAACAAAAATATCAATTATTTTCTTTTTCATACAGTTTTAAATTAAAACTGTATTTTATTGTATTAGCATTAATTCTATATTCTTCATGAACTGGAGTATACCAACTATCATCTCCCCCAACTCCTTGTTGCTTATAATCGATATTTACATCTATAAAATTATGCTTTTGTAAATCATTAGTATGCATGTTTAAAGGCTCTTGCATCAAGTCAAGATCTGCAATTGTATAAAATGATGCACTAAAACCAAATAAAGGATTTCCATCGATTAACAATTCTAAATTTTCGTTTTCAAAACTCAACCAACGTACATCAGTTCTATAACCGTTTTCTTGGGGGCGGACATAAGAAAAATGCAAATCATCGATAGTACTTTTATATAAGCCCACAAAAGCTGCTGTTTTACGATCTTCGTAATTCTCAAATGGTCCACGACCAAACCATTCAACAGAATCAAAATCTTTTTTCAGTTTCATATTTAATCCAACTCTTGGAATATCTGGCAAAGAGTCATTCAACGCTTGAAATTCTACAAACACAGTAATATCATTAGGTCCGTTAAAAGTGTATGAAATTATTTCTCTTGCAAAGTCAGCAAATAGATAATCTGAAATAATTTGAATACGCCCTAATGAATCTGTAATCTGTTCTATGTTCTGTAAAGTTCGATTTCTTGATGCATCTAACCACACTTTTGCTTTTTGAGCTGTCTTATTTCCTTTATCGTTATCGGTAGTTGCTCGCCAGAAATTAGGAACAAATCCTTGTTCCAGAATTTCTTGATTATTGTATTTTAAGGAACTAATTTCTCCTGTTATTTTAGAAAAAATAGCTTTAATTAAATCCGTTTCAATCATAATAATTTCTTGATTTTCTGTTGATTTAATATTACGATCAATCTCGTTTTTAGCAATACAAACAGATTTCTCAAATGGTAATTTAAATTGTTCGCTTGCAATAATGTGTGATTTTTTAATCAAATTCCGATCTTTCTTTTGCTTAACATAAAGATTTAAAAAATATTCTTTATTAGATTCTATATTTAAATTATCTGTCTTCAACTTAATCTCTTTACTATTTCTTGGATCGATGTTTAAATCATTAATTAATCCATTATCAATTGTTTTTCCTTCAGTTTTTATTTCCCATTCCAAATAACAATAATTTAAATTTGTGAAAAAATTCTTATTAAAAAGTCTGAGTTTTAATTTTTTGAGATCAATAGCTTCTATTTTTACAGTTTGATATACTTTCTTAACTTCCCAAATTGCAGGATGTAGCTCCCTATCTGGCGATACTATCCCATTTATAACAAAATTCCCATCGGAAGGAACACCTTTTGGTCCATAATCTCCACCAAAAGCAAAGTATTCAACACCGTTTTTATCTTTTTTTAATAAACCTTGATCGACCCAGTCCCAAATAAAACCACCTTGTAACTGATCATATTTTTCAATAACATCCCAATAATCCTGCAAGTTGCCAGTACTATTACCCATAGAGTGCGAATATTCGCACATAATTAATGGTCTATCTTGTTGTTTTTTTGCATATTCTTCTATATCCTCAATCCAAGGATACATTGGGCAATAAATGTCTGTATTTGGTCCCAAAAGTGCTCTTTCGTAGTGTACAGGTCGACTATCATCTCTTGTATGAATCCATTTATAAGTTTCGGCAAAATTAACTCCATCACCTGCTTCATTTCCTAATGACCAAATAATGATTGATGGATGGTTCTTATCTCTCTCCACCATACGGATAGTACGATCTAAATGAGCATTTTTCCATTGTGGATTATTACCTAATGTTCTTTCTGGTTTATAGCCCATTCCATGTGACTCTATATTAGCCTCGTCTATCACATAAATGCCGTATTTATCGCAGAGTTTATACCAATACGGATCGTTTGGATAATGGCTAGTTCTTACTGCATTAATATTAAATTGTTTCATTAATGTAATGTCTTGAAGCATAGACTCTTTAGATATCACATGCCCAGTAACCGGATCATGTTCATGTCTGTTTACACCGCGTAAAACAACAGGTTTACCATTAACAAGTAATTGTCCATTAGAAATTTCAGATGTTCGAAACCCTATTTTTGCTGAAATAACCTCTAGTACTTGATCTTTTGACTTTACAATTAATATCAAGGAATATAACTTTGGGTTTTCTGCATTCCATGCTTCAATATTTGGAATGCTTTCATTAAAATGAATAGTTTTATTACTAGTGGAATCAATTTGAATATTTTTATAGCCTGATATTACTTGTTCTAGATTTTTTGGATCAATTAGAGCGTAATCTATTAGGATTGCTTCTTTATGTTGTCCATAATTATTGATGTCAATATCCAGATTTAATAATCCATCTTTATATTTGTTAATTAAGCTCGATTTTGCAAAGAAATCACGAATATGAACTTTTGGTGTTGAGTATAAATATACATCTCTTTCAATACCACTAATACGCCAAAAATCCTGACATTCCAAAAATGTACCATCCGACCAACGAAAAACTTCTAAAGCCAAAGTATTTTTTCCAGTATGCACATAATTTGTGATATCAAATTCGGCTGGAGTTTTAGAGCCCTTACTCATACCTACTTTTTCCCCATTTATCCATAGGTTCATATAAGATTTTACAGCACCAAAATGAATGAAAATTTGACGTTCACTCCATTGTTCGGGCACTATAAATGTTTTTCTATATGAGCCTACTGGGTTGTAATCGTGTGGCACATAAGGGGGATTGGGATCTTTAGTAAATTCATAGGGATGGTTAACATATATTGGATATCCATAACCATAAAGTTCCCAATTTGAAGGAACAGGAATGGTATCCCAATTACAATCATTATAATCCAATGAATAAAATTCTGTAATTCTGTCTGATGGTTTTTCAACCCAATTAAATTTCCAATGGCCATTTAATGAGATATAATATGGAGATTTACTCCAATCGTCAACAAAAGCCTGTTCTTTTGAATCGTATGGTACAAGAGTTGCATGAGCTAAAGCTCTGTTTATATTTGTAATTTGTGGATTTTCCCAATCATTGTCATGATTCTTTTTACAGGAAGAAATTGAAAGAGTAAAAACTAAAAGAATTACGGAAAGGTTTTTCATATTAGGTATTTTATTTCATTTATAATCCTCATTTATTAAATGCTAAGTAACTATATTATTCTGAACTCTGACTATATTTAAATGCAGATTTATTAACAGGATGTTTACATTCATAAGTTAATTTTAGTATTACAATCTCATTTTATACTAAAAGAAAAATAAATAGAAATTTTAAAGAAAATGAAAATTTATGTATTTATTAGTTTTAAAACGCAATCAATTTGTGACCTTATGTATTTATGCTATTCCCATGACTTTATCTGATAAAATGAATAGAGATAGCAATTAATTTAAACACTCAATTATCTCATTGTGAGTTTATTCACTTTCTCTTTAATTCTACTCTTAGCATCAGGATTAAAAGAAAAGCAGTAGATACAATAGCTCGTACTGAATATATGGTTGCCAAAGTTCCTTTACTTGATAATAACGCAAAAATAGGTGCTATCATTAATAAAATCCAAACGGAAAAGGGTTCTGTATTCTCTTTCGATAACCATAATCTTCTAATAACAGGAAAGTATGCAATAACTAATACACTTTGTATCATTAGGTGCGATAAAAAATGTGTTTTAGTTATAAACCAGAATAAAGTTGTTAAGACTACAGCAACCAAACATCCTTTATCAAAGCTGGTAAAACGAGAACTTTTATCGCCATACAAATAAATCATAACAGAAACGGTTGATACTAATATCAAATCTGTTGTGTTTAATACATTATCCCAGAGACTATAATCGCCTTCTGCCATATAAGTTATAAGGCTCATTGCAACAGCAATAGTAAAAAAAGACCACATTGCTAATGCGGGCTTGATATTTCCCTTGTATATTAAAACACAATATCTTACGCCAATAATAATGTTGATAATTGATACTGATATAATTGAGAATTCTTTCATTTCCTTTTTTGTAATCACAAATATAATTTTTACTAAGAAATAATGAAATAACAATTCAAGAGTATTTTTAAATCTAAAAAGAATAATTAATTTTAGATTTTATTAAACGATAATCTAAACATTATGATATTAGAACAAATTGAAGGCATTCTTTTTAAAAATCGCACTAAAGATCAGCTTATTGAAGACACTCTTGCTAGTTTAAGTGGATTACTTGCTGATACTTTTACAGGTGATGATGTTAATGCTTTAAAAACAGAATTTCCTGAAGGAATTAATATAGAAGATATTGGTGTTCAGCTAAAAGCTGCAGTAGTTTATTTGAATAGTAAGGAATTTGATGTACCAAGCATTGAAATAGCTATAGACCTTGTTCAGGAAAAGACAGGTTTTGAAATCGGAACTTACTCATTGATTTTTAATGAAAACTGTGAGCAAGTAGATGAGATTCTTAATTTATATTAAAAAAGCTCCCTAAAGGAGCTTTTTATTTTTAACGACGAGCATTTTTAAATGCCAGTTCAAGGTTTTCCGTAAGACGTTCAAGAACCACTTCTTCCGATCCTATCCCGTTAATATTGTATATATTTTTCTGTTTTTCATAATAATCCAATACAGGAGCAGTTCTGTTTTGAAAACTCTCTAAGCGTTTAATTATCACATCGGTATCCATATCGTAATATCTGCTCTGTTCTGTTTTACTACGCGCACTTAGTCGTTTTATTGATTCTAAAGTTGGAACATCTAGGTTAAATACACATGATACAGATGAATTTAATTTTCTTAGTAATCCATCAAGAATGTATGCTTGAACTATTGTTCTTGGGTAACCTTTAAAAAAGAAGCCTTTAGCATCTGGATGTGTTTGAATCTGCTTTTCTATAAGCTTTATAGCAAATTCATCAGGAACAATATCTCCTTTCTCCACATATTCTTTTGCAGCTTTTCCCATTTCAGACCCCTTTTCTATTTCTTTTCTAAGCAATGAACCTGTTGAAATATAAACCAAATCATACTTATCGGCTAACATTTTACCTTGTGTTCCTTTTCCTGATCCCGGAGGGCCAAAAAGAACTACATTTAACCAGGTCTTTGTTAATGATTGCTCAACAACATTGGTTATTCTTTCAAATATTTCATCAAGAGTACCTACTCCGTCAACTGAATAGCAAATGCCTTTTTCTTTGTAAAATTCAGCAACAGGGATTGTTTTATTTTTATATTCCTTTAATCGGTTTTCAATTACTTCTATAGTATCATCCGCTCTATTTTCTTTCTTAGAGCGTTCCATCATTCTTTCCATTAATTCGTCTTGTGGGACTTCCAGGCTTACCATACAATTTAAAGAAGTATTCAATTTCAGAAGTAATCCTTCTAAAATATAAGCTTGTACAACAGTACGTGGAAAACCATCGAAAAGAAACCCGTTAACCTCAGTATTTGTTTTAATTTTCTTTTCGATTATTTGTACTATTATTTCATCCGACACCAATCCACCCATTTCAATAACACTCTTTGCCTGCATTCCAAGGTCAGAACCCTCAGCGATTTCTTCTCTTAGAATATCTCCTGTTGATATGTAAGCAAGGTTGTATTTTTCGATCAATTTACGAGACTGTGTCCCTTTTCCAGCGCCCGGAGGGCCAAATAACGCTATGTTATACATTTAATTAGAATTTAGAGGTTAATTGATAAAAGTTAAAATTAAGATTTATTGACTAATTACACAATTTTTATTCATTTTTAGAAACTAAAAAAACCCTGCAGAAAAAGCTACAGGGTCTATATGTTTGTTAATGTTTCATAGTTTAAACTACAGTTAAATATGCGTATGCATAAGAAAAACGCCCACTTTCTGGTACCATAAGAAGTATCTTTTCTCCTTTTTTCAGTTTCCCCGAATGGAATAATTCTTCTAAAATAATATAGATTGATGCTGAGCCCACATTTCCAACCTTAGTGAGATTTGTAAACCATTTTTCATCTCTTATTTCAATTCCTTGTACCTTTAATTCATCATACAGTTTTTGTTTGAAAAACATGGATGATAAATGAGGTAAAAAGTGATCGACATCCTTATGACTATCGATATTTCTTTTCTGTAGAGAATTCGCTAACGCAGTAATACAACGGTTAACTACATATTTGTCTAGCAATTTAACATCTTGCTTCACAGAAAAAATTGATTTTTCAAGCCACAACTCAGGATCAAACTCTTTCCAGCCTTTTAGTTCACCATCGATGTTTTTATCAGAACCTGCATACATGCATGCATCAAGCTCATTTGCATATGATATTGTATCAATCCACTCTACTTTAAGCGATATGCCTTCTTTATTTGGCTTATTTTCAAGTAAAGCTGCACCAGCACCATCAGAAAGCATCCAACGCAAAAAATCCTTCTCAAATGCTAAAATTGGGTTCTTTTCCAGTGTATTTGTGCAGTTCATCTCTTTCTGAAATTTATCTGCACGCAATAAGGTAGAAATAACTTCTGATCCCGATGAAACTGCCGTTTTTGATTCACCAGATAAAACTGATAAATACGCATATTTTAATGCATGCATCCCTGCACAGCATACTCCTGAAGGAGAAACAATTTCAAGAGGATTATTCCCTAATTCACCGTGTACCATTGAAGAATGCGAAGGTAATAATTGATCTGCAAGTGATGTTCCACAAGAAAGTGTCTCGATATCTTTTAAAGAAAAATTCTTGTTTTCAAGATTTTTAATTGCTATTGCAGTTATCTCAGCATTGGAATATTTTATATTTCCCTCTTTATCAATAGTATAGTACCTATTTTTTATTCCATTCTGTCTTAGTACAATATTTTTTGATCTGGAGGGCTTACCATTAACCATTCCTAGAATAGATTCCATTTCATCATTGGAAACTGGGTCGTTTGGTAAGAATTTAGCTATGTTGTTTATATATACTTGGTTTGGCATTTTCAATTTACGTTCTTAGTTATTCTGTTTCAATTTTACTCCTGAAAAATATTTAATATCCTTTTTTATCGATTTTAATCTAAAGGGAGCAAAAATAAGAAAAAATATGTATTCTATTGGTGCAATTACTAAAATTGCGAAAGGAAAATACCACGCAAATATTCTAACTCTTGTTTTTCGAGCTGGATCGCCTGGGCCGCCCTTCTTTAAAATAAATTTCGACCATTTTGTAAATACTCGTTTATAAGCCATTTGCTCTGTAGTTGCCAAATAAGAATTAATTTTTACAGACTTTGCCTTTACTAGATTTTCTTGAAGATTATTTAGCTCGTTATTTGTAAAATGATTTTTAACAATTTCTCCATATTTTTCCACTCCATCAATATCTTTCTGAGAAATTCCTGCTTTAGGAAAGAACCAAGCAAAACGACCCTTTTTTCCACTAAATAAGAAATATGAAATAGTAACAATCCCTGTTAAATTTTCAGATCTATCTCTCAAAACAATATTTCCAACAAGCTTTCCTCCTAATTCAGCAATTTTTTCTTTAATGTATTCCTGGGCTACAATCCACATATTTCGCACTCCTAAAAGCGTAATTACTGGTGTGTTTTTAAAAACTCGCTTTGCTTGATCTGTGCATAAAAATGAATTTGACGGTATTGATGGAGCCATATACCAAACAGAATATGCAAAAACAATTAAATCAAATTTTTCATCTCCTAAATCCAATGTTTCTATGTCGCAAGGAATATGTTCTACCGATTCAGGAAATGCGTCAAAAAAGCGAGCACCTGACCATGGAAATTTATAATCGTTTACAGGTTTTATATTAGCATAAGTGATGGTAAAATCATTGGAATTCTCAAATGGTTTTGCAAAATTTTTAACTATTTCTGTTAATTGTCCTGATTGAGAGTAATATAGAATTAAAATCTTCTTCATTATTGAATTATCAATGTTTTTGCATAAATATAAGCTCTAAAAATAATTGAAAATATTGTAAAACAAATTACGTTCCACAATATTTTCAATAATAATTTTGTAATTCAAATAAATCTATTTTCCTCCCGGATTTGAAAGAAAATAAACTGCTATGCTAGCTATCAGAAAGTTCAGAATTAATGCAGTATCAAGTCCTCCATCTATTGTGCTAATAATGTTATATATAGCAAGAAGAGTTATAACAAAACCTGATATCACAGTAAGCGCAGCACGGCGCTTAAAACCTGTTACAAAAATAATAGCACTGAATATTAGAAAGAAAAATGCAATGTAAAAATTGACTTTATCTAAATTGAATTTGGTGAATGTTTTAAAATATTCATCGTAAGCATATAGTAAAAGTCCTATACGCATTAACCAGATTGATACTGGTAATAAAGCTTTAATTGGTTGCATAAAAAATATGTTTTTAGAGTTTATAAATGCTAAAATAGAAAAAATATACTCAATTAAAAGATGTTTATACAGATGATAAAAATAATTTAGATGCAATAAAGCATTTCTTTTGTTAATTTTTAATTTAAAAACTGGATTTAGTTTATAATTTTGTCATTATTATAAATTTATGATGATGATAAAAAATTACACTACAACTCCTAAAAACTTATGGACAGGAAGAATTGATGATTTGGAGGACAGAAACTCGTTTCGAATGCATCAAATTATTAATTTTATTGACCTGAACTCATTAGATAACTTACAGTTTGATGAAACTAATTTAAATATCTGTTTTTTAGGATTTTGCAGCGATGAAGGTGTAAAAAGAAACTTAGGTAGAATAGGTGCGAAATTAGGACCTGAGTATATTCGAAAAGAATTTGCCAACCTACCAGTCACTTTTAATAAAAATACATGTATTTATGATGCAGGAGATATTTCATGTGTAAATGAAAATTTAGAGGAAGCTCAAGAACAATTGCAATACGCTATTAAAATTCTTTTAGACTCACAGGTATTTCCAATAGTTTTAGGCGGTGGCCATGAGCTTGCTTTAGGCCATTATTACGGAATTCATGATCATTTGGTGCAAAATAATGAATCTATTGGAATCATAAACTTTGATGCTCATTTAGATTTAAGACCAGCACAAGAAAAAGGATCTTCCGGAACAATGTTTTCACAAATAGCTGAATTTTGCAAAAACAACGACCATTCTTTCAACTATTTATGTCTTGGTACACAATTATCAGGAAATACAATAAGTTTGTTTAAAAGAGCTGATAGTCTAGGAGCTACGTATATTCATGCAAAAGATATTACAGAATCAAACTTAAATTCAGTTTCAAGTCAAATTAATGAGTTTATTGAAAAAAATAATCGAATTTACTTAACACTTTGTACTGATGTATTTAACTCTGCTTTTGCACCTGGTGTATCGGCTATGCAACCATTTGGCATGAATCCTGAAACTATTCTTCATCTTTTAAAAGAAATAATTAAAACAGAGAAAGTTATTAGCTTTGATATTGCAGAAGTTTCTCCACGTTTTGATCAGGACAATCATACTGCAAAGCTTGCTGCTGTTCTAATTTATGGACTAATTAATACTTTAACTGAAATACATTCATTTTAAGGAGAAATATATGAAAATCATAATGGATAATCCTTAAACTTTATATGCATAGATACGTCTAAAAATTATTGTTGTATAATAAATAATTATCTAAAATAAAATGAAGAAAATTATTGTAATTACCTTATTGCTTGCATTCTACGGAACTATTTTAGGCCAAAACAATGATTTGGAAACCTATTACGAGAAGTCAGGTTTTCTGGAAACACCACGCTATGATGAAACTATAGAATATAGTAAAAAGCTGGCAGAATCATCTGATTTTATTGAATATATAATTTTTGGTAAAAGTGTACAAGGGCGCGATTTACCTCTCCTAATTATCGATAAAAATAAGAATTTTACTCCTGAAAGTGTAAAAAAATCTGGAAATGCAGTTTTATTCATTGAAGCTTGTATCCATCCTGGCGAATCGGAAGGTAAAGATGCTGGCTTAATGCTTATCAGAGACATTCTAATTTATCAGAAATATCCTGAACTACTTGAAAATACAACAATACTTTTTATACCCATTTTTAATACTGATGGACATGAGAGGTTTAGTGCGTATAACCGTATCAATCAGAATGGTCCAAAAGAAATGGGTTGGCGTACAACTGCTGAGAATTATAACTTAAATCGTGATTTTTTAAAAGCAGATGCTCCTGAAATGCAACAATGGTTATTGCTTTTTAATAAGTGGTTACCCGATATGTTTATTGATATTCACACTACTGATGGTGCAGATTATCAGTATTCAATAACTTACGGAATGCATACTATGGGTGATATGAATGCAGAACAAACTGCATGGCAAAATGAATATCTTGAAGAAATAGAAGAAAAATTAAAAAAAGATGATGTTTTAATGTTTCCATATGTTTCTTTTCGACGTTGGCACGATCCAAGAAGCGGGTTAATAAGAAGAACTGCTTCTCCCCGATTTTCAACGGGTTATGTGGCAAATCAAAATCGTCCAGCTTTACTTGTTGAAACACATATGCTAAAAGATTATAAAACAAGAGTTGATGCGACATATCATTTGTTAAGACGAACTTTAGAATACACTGATAAACATTACAATACACTAATAGCAACAAACAATAAAGCTGATAAGGAATCAGAAAATCTTGTAGGAAAAGAATTTGCACTTGATTATTATACTTCGCAAAAAGATAGCACAAGGGTTGAATTTAAAGGTGTAGAATACGATATTGTTCATAGCGATTTAACAGATGGAATTTGGGTGCAGTTTAGCGATAAACCAAAAGATTACGACTTGGTTTTATTTAATAAATTAATGCAAGGAACAAAAGCTATATTGCCCGATGCTTATATTATTCCGGTAGAATGGACAAACGTTATTGGTAAACTTAAATTACATGGAATCGAATACACAACACTGCTTGACGCTAAAGAATTTGAAATAAAAACCTATAAGTTTAGCAATATTTCTTTTGCTAATTTTCCTTATGAAGGCCGACAAATGGTTCAGGATTTCAAAATGGAAGAAATTAGTATGCAAAAAATATATCCTGCTGGTTCAGTGATAATTCCTGTAAATCAACGAACAGCAAAGCTTATTGCACATTTGTTTGAGCCTGAAGGACCAGATTCTTTTGTACATTGGGGATTTTTCAATTCTATATTTGAGCGTAAAGAATATGTAGAAACCTATGTAATGGAAAAGATGGCTCGCGAAATGATAAAAAAAGAACCAGAATTGTTAGAAGAATACAAGCAGGCAGTTAAGAATCATCCAGAGATTTATAATAACCAATGGGCTAAAGTATTTTGGTTTTTCGAAAGAACACCTTACTGGGATCAACAGAAAGACGTGTATCCTGTAGGGAAAATTTATAATCCAAAATAAAAATTTAGAGCCTATTAGAATAATTTAGGATCCTGTTTTTTGGAACTTTAATTTATTTAAAAACTAATCCTGTAAACAACGAATTGAAAGTCCTGAGTTTTTCATGTGAATATCACGTTTTACACTACTGTTATAGAATGATAGTACACGAGTATATGCATCAACTTTATAACTAGTCTCCGTTGCGCTCCACCATGCACCAGTACCGCCACTTCCTCCAAAACTACCACTATAGCTGCGAACTCCATCAGGAAACGCTTGAAAACCAGATGTGCCAAATTCAGAATTGGTGTCTAAATTCCCGTCTGCCCATTTTTTTTCATTTCCAGCTAGTTTACTTCCCTCATTAGTTCCTCTCCAGTCTGTATTATCAACCTCACTTTTGCTCATTCCTAATTGTATTTCAAGCTCCTTCCATTCTGCATCGCTTGGCAAATGCCATCCAGTAGGGCAAACACCTTGATTCGTATTAATGTCTTTTGACCAATTGTCTCCAATAGCAGCTCCGTAAGTATATAATGCTCCCTGACCATTTTTTGAATCATTATTTGTAAAACAATAGGCATCATTAGTATTGTTATATGACAAATTACTCCAAACAGTATTATCTGTTACAAGAGTTATTTCTTCTCCATTAGGAAAATTTGTTACTTTTAAGTTTTCTGCCATCCATAACTGATTGCCAATTTGTACAACATTATAAACATTACCATCATAATCCATGCATTCAACAGCTGTTGTATTAAATTCAACAGGAGAGCCATTTAAACCTTCTGCTGTAGCTTTTAAAGTTTGAATTCCAAGAGTAGGACCTAATGTCCAAATTACACTTGCATGTCCATTCTTATCAGTTGTAATATTCTCGCTGGATACTAAACCTTCATTAACAGTGAAACTAACTTTTACACCTTCGTGACCATCTCCATTTTCATTTATTACTAATACCTCTACAGGATTTGATAGTGTTGTTAAAACTTGACCTGTTTGGTCTATTCCTGATACTGGAGCGATTGTAGTAGCCTTAATTGATTCTTTTTCACATGCTGTATTTAATATGTTTAATAAAATAATACATGAAATAAATAAAATATGGATGAAATTATCTTTTTTCATAATTTTTAAATTAATGGTAATATGTGAAAAAATTAAAATGCTCTAACAGCTCTTACTCTTGCTTTTATATTTTTTTCCATGGTTCCTGAATTACCATCAGTAAAAATAAAAGGCCATGCTTGCCATGAACTGTAATCAGAAGAAGACCAATAGTAGTCTTCAAATAAAGCTTCACCTCCATTTGTTAACGCCACCTCATTTATTGTATTTTTATTATGATACATATAAGATAGTTCATCTACTGAAGGTAAAAACCAGTCAGAATAACTATTGTAATTTAAAGTATAGCATAAATGAGCAGCAGTTCCTACTGTATAACACCCAGATACAATATCTAAAGTATTTTGCTCTCCGGTTCCAATAGATGTTCCATCGGCACCGTCTAGAGAAGTTGCATAACACCCCCACTCTGCAGCAGAACTTTGATCGCTTAAGGTACATGCAAATCCATGTTTTCCAGTTTGATCAATATAAAAAACTATTCCACCAGCATAATAACTACCAATTTCTAATAATCCAGTAGCATTAACAATTAATGTTGAACAGTTTGAAACAGTTTTACCATCTATATCAAGTGCTGTCACGCTTAATGTCTGTTTGCCAATTGTTTCCCCAAGAGTCCATATTGTTTCAGCCTTACCATTTGAATCTGTTATAGCAGTAGAGTCTGATACAGAACCCTCCGATAAACTAAAACGTACTTTAGCACTTTGTAGAGCTATGCCATTTTTATCTTTAACTAGTATTACAATAGGATTTGATAATGTTGTTAAAAATTCGGCCGTTTGATTATCACCCGAAATAAGTTCAATACTTGCAGCTGTAATTGATGGTTCTGCATCATCTTTATTACATGATATATATACTTGGCTAATAGTTAACAATATAACAGATAGTATTATTTTTTTTGATTTGTGCATCATAATATGTTTACAATTTATTAAATAGACCAATTATTTTTTATCATTTTTTAAAATTGAAAACAAATGTATATTTTTTCATATATTTTTTCTGTTTTTTTTATCTAAATTTAATTGTTAATCATGAACTGATAAAACAAAATTATAGTTTTTCGAAAGAACACCTTACTGGGATCAACAGAAAGATGTGTATCCTGCAGGGAAACTTTATAATCTGAAACAGTTGAGGTTATAATAAAACACGAAGCTTCTGGGATAGATGTGAGTTCTGTAGTTCAATATATTACAGTAGTTGATGAAGATGACAACCATTATCATATTGTAAAAATAGGTGAACAAATTTGGATGGCAGAAAATCTTAAAACTTCGAAGTATAATGATGGAACAGAAATTCCACTTGTGACAGGAGAAATAGAATGGGCTAATCTAACAACACCAGGTTATTGTTTGTATGATAATTCTGATGATTCTTATGGTGCCCTATATAATTGGTACACAGTAAATACTGATAAATTATGTCCTGCAGGTTGGCATGTGCCAAGTGATGGAGAATGGACAGAATTAATAACTTTTGTTGGAGGTGAAAGTATAGCTGGGAGTAAACTTAAAGACCTTGGTACAAACGATTGGATTGTTACAACAGTTGGGGTTACAAATGAATATTACTTTACAGCACTGCCTGGTGGAGATCGTTCAAAAGATGGAGCATTTGTGTTTATTGGCACGTATGGTTTTTGGTGGAGCTCAAACGGACAAGTAACTGATGCCCCAATGAGGTCAATGAAAGCAAATGAAAATAGTGTGGGAAGAAGCTTCTGGGATATGAATTACGGTCATTCTGTGCGTTGTGTTCAAGATTAGATCATTACAAGGTTCGAATTTAAATTAATAGATTAAAAAACCATAAAAAAGCTCCTGTTGTAGGGGCTTTTTTCACATGATTTCAGAATGCATGTAATGTTTTGTTATAAATTTTTTAATGCCTTTATAAATAAAAACAAATTGGTTTTGCTTTATTCTTCAATAACATTTATTCCGTTTTTCTGATAAAAAGCGATTCTATTCTTTATTTGTTTTGCTTCTTCTGATGGTTCAGGATAATACCAAACCATATCGCTAAGTATATTGTTATCTATTTTAAGAGAATAATAACTGGCTACTCCTTTCCATGGACAGGTTGTTTTTAAATTACTTTGTTCTAAAGAACCTATTTTTAAAGAATCTAAAGGAAAATAATGGTTTCCTTCTACTTTTACGGTGTCATTGCTTTCTGCAATGACTTTACCATTATATAATGCTTTTATCATGATGTGTTTTTATTGTTATAAACAGCAATCAAAATTTAAAGTTCAATGTTTTAAACCTAAAAGCGATCTTTTTATGCTTATTAAGTAAACCATCTTTAATCTTCTTGGTCAAAGAATTTTAATATGAATGACTTTGATTAAATCTTTTAAATATTAATTTTACCATTTTAAAAGCAATAATATAAACCATAAACATTAATACAATCATGATGAAAAAAAGTATTGTAATTATTTTATCTTTAGTTGTTTTAGCATTTACACAATGCACAACTACTACAGATAATAAGGTTGCTGATCAAAAAAATATTAATGATCAGGTAATTGAAAAAACTCAAAAAGCACTTGTTGAAAAAAATGGTTCTGAAAATGAGGAATTAATTAGTCGCGGTGTAAAACATGCAGCATCTTTATGGAGAGCTTCTGACGGAACTCCTGAAGAGTTTGAAAAGTTTTGTTTAGATCAGTTTATTGGTGATGTAGCTGAAAAAGAAACAGTTTTTAGCAAAATTTCAACAAACTTTGAATCCTTATGGGGACATCAAAATAAAATTATCCTGGATTTAAATAAAAATATGCATGAATATGATGGAAGTGATTATCATAAAATTGATGCAATGTTTGCAGCCTATAGTCCAGGAGCTCATTTTTCTAACGATTTTTATGCAAATAAAATAGCATTTGTTATAGCCTTGAACTTCCCTCCATACTCACTTGATGAAAAAAATACAATAGGTAAAGATTGGACATCTTTAGAATGGGCTTATGCAAGAATGGGTGATGTATTTAGCGCTCGTGTTCCTGCTGAACTATCGCAAAAAATTGGAAATGCAGGTACTACAGCTGATATTTACATTGCTGATTATAACATTTATATGGGACATCTTTTAAATAACGAAAATGTAAAGTTATTCCCAGAAGATATGGTTTTACTTTCGCACTGGAATTTAAGAGATGAAATTAAATCTAATTATGCTAACCAAGAAAATGGTTTAGAAAAGCAAGATATGATTTATGATGTAATGAAACACATTATTAATCAATCTATTCCAGAAGCTGTAATTAACTCAGGCGACTATGACTGGAATCCAATTGAAAACAAAGTATTTCAAGATAATAAAGAAGTTGAGTTAACCGCAGAACCAGATACTCGTTATCAGCAAATTATAAATAGTTTTAGAGCTTACAAAGAAACTGATGAGTATTATACAGATTATAACACTTTCGTAAAAAGAGCTTTTTCGGGTTCTAAGGAAATACCTCAGGAAGATGTTGAAAAATTATTCGATGAGTATTTATCATCACCTGTTGCAAAACAAGTGGGAGAATTAATTAAGAAACGCTTAGGTAGAGATCTAAAACCATATGATATATGGTACGACGGTTTTAAAGCTCGTAGTTCAATTTCTGCTGATTTATTAGATAACAAAACTCAAACATTATATCCTAACCCAAAAGCATTTGAAGCCGATTTAGGCAATATGTTGAAAAAACTTGGTTGGGAAAAGAACCGTGCAGAATTCATAGCTTCAAAAGTGGAAGTAGATGCAGCAAGAGGTTCAGGACACGCTTGGGGAGCACAAATGAAAGCTGAAAATGCTCATTTACGTACTCGTATCTCTGGCAAAGGAATGGATTACAAAGGTTATAATATTGCAGTTCACGAGTTTGGACATAATGTAGAGCAAACTATTTCTTTACACGATGTTGATTATTATATGATTAACGGAGTTCCTAACACAGCTTTTACAGAAGCATTAGCATTTATTTTCCAAAAAAGAGATCTTCAATTATTAGGTTTTACAAACGAAAATCCTGATAAAGAATATCTTGAAATGCTTGACTTATACTGGTCAGTATTTGAAATCATGGGAGTTTCAATGGTTGATATGAAAGTTTGGAAGTGGCTTTACGCTAATCCGGATGCAAATGCTGCTCAGTTGAAAGAAGCTACTATAAATATTGCTAACGAAGTTTGGAATAAATACTTCGCTCCTGTTTATGGAATTAATGATCAGCCTATACTTGCAATTTATTCGCATATGATTGCATCTCCGTTATATCTTGCAAACTACTCGTTTGGACATTTAATCGATTTTCAAATTGAGCAATATCTACAAGGAAAAAACTTCTCTGATGAAGTAGACAGAATATGGAGTATTGGACAAGTAACACCTCAGATTTGGATGCAAGAAGCTGTTGGAGAAAACATTTCTATTAATCCTATGATAGAATCAACAAAAGAAGCATTAAAGCATATAAAATAATTAAAAATCAATATTTTAGGAA